>Ga0187865_1000050_pt1 | contig 150092 bp, 124 predicted proteins | sample June2016WEW_11_1_2_FD_132989 | JGI IMG/M metagenome (GOLD analysis project Ga0187865, IMG submission 132989) | Peatland microbial communities from SPRUCE experiment site at the Marcell Experimental Forest, Minnesota, USA - June2016WEW_11_100 | ecosystem: Environmental > Terrestrial > Soil >... | reverse complement strand
AACGCCCGGCGGCGACCCCGAGCGGTCTCGCGATTGACCGCGTGTTGTTGCCCGCCGATGGCCGCACGCGAATATGAGGAAAAGCCGCAGAGTCTCAAAGGCAGAGACTCTGCGCTACCCGCTACAAAAACCAAACTGACCCACTACGCAGCCCCCCTCGGCGTTGCGATAGAAGAGTGTTTCGAGTACTATCCAGCGGCTTCAGTGCCGGTTTAGTTGGGAGCAGACATCCGCGCTCCGTTGCGGAGGTTTCCGGCGTGAACTGCCTGTGGATACTGGACCCATGAAACGATTCCTCAAGCGTATCGCCCTCGCGGTTCTTCTCATCGTTCTCCTCACGATCGTGGGGGGTGGGGCGTGGCTTTACCATCGCGCCCAGTCGAGCCTTCCCCTCCTCGATGGGACCATGCGGGCGCCCGGGCTTTCCGCCCGGGTCGAGGTTTTGCGCGACGCGCATGGCGTTCCCCACCTCCGTGCCCGATCGCTTGCCGACGTTTTCTTCGCGCAAGGTTACGTGACCGCCCAAGATCGTCTCTGGCAAATGGACTTGAGCCGCCGTCATGCCGAAGGGCAGCTTTCAGAGATATTCGGCGATCGGGCGCTGCGCTATGACCTGGAGAGCCGCACGTTAGGGCTGAACCAGGCAGCGGGACGAGCCCTCGCCGAACTCGATCCGGATACGCGCCGACTCCTTGACTCGTACGCCCGCGGCGTGAATGCTTTTCTCGAAAGTCACCGCGACCGGCTGCCCATGGAATTCCTGATCCTTCGGTACCAGCCCCAACCCTGGCGTGCGGCCGATTCAGTGGCGGTCATCCTGAACCTGTCAACTGCACTCAGCCAAAGCTGGGAAGACGATTTGATGCGCGAGCATGTTTCCGCCAAGTTGGGGAAGAATCTCGCCTCCGACGTTTTTCCGGACCACTCAGCCCTTGACGTTTCCGTGGCAGCGGTTCCGGCCTCGGCCCCTGCGGGCGCGCAGAAAATGACGACGGGGCTCGACGCCGAACCTCTCGGCGGCGATCCTCTGCGCGCCTGGTTGTGTCCACCCCACGATGACGCTCCAAGCGGCCTGGGAAGCAACAACTGGGTGTTGAATGGCTCCCACACGAAGTCGGGCAAACCGCTGCTGGCGAACGATCCCCATCTTAGCCACAGCATCCCCAGCGTCTGGTACATGATTCATCTCCAGGCGCCCGGCCTCAATGTGAGCGGTGTCAGCCTGCCGGGCTTACCGCTGGTGGTCATTGGCCACAACGAACATATCGCCTGGGGCATGACGAACACAGCTCCCGACGTCCAGGACCTCTACGCCGAGAACTTCAACTTCCGGGATTCCACCAAGTACTTGCATAACGGCCAGTGGGTTGACGCGGAAGTTCGCAACGAGGTCATCAAGGTCCGGGACCAGCGCGACTACCCTCTCGCGGTCAAGGTCACACGCCACGGGCCGGTGGTTTCCCACGACGGCGATCGCGACCTCGCCTTGCGCTGGACGGCGCTCGAACCTCACGCCATCCGCCTTCCCCTCCTCCGCATGAATCAGGCAAGCAACTGGCAGGAGTTCACTACGGCCCTGCGGGATTTCACCGTGCCCATGCAGAATTTTGTGTATGCGGATCAGGAAGGGAATATCGGGTATTACGCAGCGGGGCTGGTCCCGATCCGCAAGCAAGGCAATGGCGCCGTCCCCGTCCCGGGCAGCACCGACGACTACGACTGGACGGGCTTCATTCCCTTTGAAGATCTTCCCCACTCCTACAATCCACCCAGCGGGATGATCGCCACGGCAAACGGGCGCATCGTTCCTGACAGCTACCCGTTTTTCATCACGGCGAACTGGGAGGCTCCGTACCGCACCGCGAGGATATTTCAACTCCTCCGCGAGGGAGGTCCCTTCAATCCTGCGGATATGTTGCGGATTCAGACCGATATCCGTGCGCTCGAAGACGAATGGCTGGCCAAACAACTCCTCGCGGCGGCTGCGCAGTACGCGCCGGAAAGTTCCGAGGCGCAGGCTGCGCTCGGCGTTTTGAGAGCCTGGGACGGCGAGGCCCGCGCGGACTCCGCCGCCACGCTGATCGCGGAAGTTACCCGTCACGCTCTGCTCGCTCGCATCCTGAAACCGAAGCTCGGCGAGGATCTTTCCGGTTATCATTGGTCGATGAGCACCATCTTTCTCGAGAACGTTTTGGAGCAGAACCTTACGCGGTGGCTTCCCCCCGAGGATGCGGACTTCCATGTGACCCTGATGAAAAGCCTGGAACAAGGGGTCAGGCAAATCCCCTCCTTAGTTCACAGCCAGAGTCAGATCGCCTGGAGGTGGGGCGATACCATCCCACTGACCTTCCACCACCCGCTGAGTGGAGGACTGCCGCTTTTGGGGCGCCTGCTGGACGTGGGGCCCTTCCCGCAGGCGGGCACTGGCACCACGGTGAAGCAGACGACGCCTCGATTGGGACCCTCCATGCGCATGGTGGTGGATTTCTCAGATTTCGACCAGTCGATGCAGAATATCACCTTGGGCGAATCCGGCCAGCCTTTCAGCCCTTATTACCAGGACCAATTCGAAGCCTGGTACGCCGGGCGGAGCTTCCCCATGCTGTTTAGCGATGCGGCCGTTGATGAAGGCGCTGTCCACAAGCTGGTGTTAGAACCTGGGCCGTGAATGGATCGAACCCTGCATCATTTCACCAGAGGCCGCGCCGCACCTGACGCTACAGTGATTCAATCGCCAAGAGGAATCAGCGAAGATGAAACGATCGCCGCGACACCGCGCCACAACTCGTCACAGCAGGGCGTCCTTCTCACAGAGGATGCCCGGTCAGCAGTTGCTTCTCAAGATCTTGCTCCTTGTATGTGTGACGCTCAACCTGGCGGGCCGATCGCCGGCCGCGCAGGGACCATCCCCATCACCCCTGGATCTCGAGTACACGTTGCGTGTCGCCCGCCCCACAACTCACCTGGTGGACGTGGGAATTGTGGTCGAGAGGGTGGGCGCCGCCGATCTGGATTTCGTTATGCCGGCCTGGGCGCCAGGCCGCTATGCGATTTACGATTTTGCTAAGAATGTTCAGGAGTTTTCCGCCCTGGGTGCGGACGGACGGCCCTTGCCTTGGATCAATCTCGACAAGCAGACCTGGCGCGTTGATGCGCGGGCGGCAGGGGGCACGGTCAAGGTCAGCTACCGCGTTTTTGCCAATGATCTGACGGGATCGTTTTCACAGGTTGACAGCACCCACGCCAACCTGAATGGCCCCTCAATCTTCATGTACGTGGATGGGCATAAACCCGACCCCCTCACTCTGAAAGTCGAAGCTCCTGCCCAATGGAAAGTGATCAGTGGGTTTTCCACTTCCACCACCGAGTCAACCTTTCGTGCGCCCAACTACGACGTTCTGGCGGATACGCCGCTCGAAATCTCCCCCGAATGCGTGCTCGAGCAGTTTCAAGAGCAGGGAAAGAATATCCTGGTCGCCGTACACACCCGCAGTGAAGACGACAGCGAGCACTCGCAACTGTTGGAGGGCGTAAAGAAGCTCGTGCACGCGGAAATGGCGGTGATGCCTCCGCCGGATTTCCCCCAATACGTTTTCATTTTTCATTTCGATCCGGAAGTTTCCCTTGGGGATGGCATGGAGCATTTGAATTCCACCGAGATCATCACGCCGGGCACGGTGCGCGAGGGCTCCCGTGAGGCGCTGGAGACCGCCGCGCACGAATTCTTCCACGCCTGGAACGTGAAGCGGCTCCGCCCCGCAGCGCTCGGACCCTTCGACTACACGCGCGAAAACTACTCGAGCTCGCTCTGGTTCGCCGAAGGCGTCACGACCTATTTCGGCTACCTCTTCCTGCTGCGGTCCGGACTCTGGACCCGCGAGCAGTTTCTGAACCGTCTGGCGAGTGAGGTACACGATTTGGAGAAAGAACCCGGGCGCAAACTCATGTCGGCGGAATCCTCCAGCTTCCATGCCTGGTTCTACGATCGATCCCCACAGATGCAGGAGACGAACTTCGCGAACGCAACCATCTCCTATTACAATAAGGGCGCCCTTCTGGGGATGTTGCTGGATCTGGAAACGCGATCGCGCACCCAGGGACGGAAATCCTTGCTGGATGTCGTGCACTTGATGTACCACAGGTTCTACGAAGCCCCCGCCACAACCTACTACGGGCCGGGCCGAGGCTATGAAGAAGCGGACATCCTGGAAGCGCTGCACGAAGTGACCGGATCGGATTTCGCGCCTTTCTTTGAACGTTATGTCCGGGGAACCGAAGCGCTCCCTTACGACGCGACCCTGAAGCTGGCCGGCCTCGAACTTCGCGCCCAGGCGGGTGCCGATGCGGCGCCGTCCTTGGGTGTGCTCGTACAACCCGACAACCAAGGAGCGCGAATCTTTGCGGTGGTACCCGGTGGCGCCGCCGACCGGGCGGGACTCAGCCGCGACGACTTGCTCATCGATGTGGATGATCAGCCTTTGGCCACGGAGGATCTTTCCGTGCGCCTCAAACCTTACCCGGTAGGCGCCAAGGTCCCGATGACGGTGCAACGGCATGGGCGACGGGAAGCGGTTACGGTAACGCTCGATCCACCGATTCGAAACCAATACTCGATCGCGCCTTTGCAATCGGCCACACCCGAACAGGCCGCCATTCGGGACGGTTGGCTCGGGGTGCCATAGGATGGGGAACCAGCGCGATGTTCCCTATCAATCGCTGCTCAAGGTTCTGCTGTCCGAGCGGCTGAGACAAGAGGAAGCGAGAGAAGGGCTGACCCTTCGCCCCGCTCAGAGCTTGCCCTGAGCGCAGCGAATGGGGCAGGCTCTGAAGGCTGAGGGTGAGAGGTTGGTCTGGCGCACACATCGCAAGAATCGCGACGTGTGCGCCACCCGCGGGCAGATCGTCTGCTCTTACTAAAACCACGGCGGGGAAACTTCCTTAGACTCTTTCGGGGACGACCCACGGGGCGCGATAGGTCCGCTTCAGTAGGGAACTGGCTTCCGGGTCATTCACGAACCCTTCGGTCGCGGCGTCGATGTGCAGCTTCCGCCCGGTTCGGTAGGCAATGTTGCCGTATTGGCACCAGGCCGTGGAGATGTGGACTTCCTCGATGTCCGCCCGGGGGCGCGTGCGCGTGCGAACACAATCCAGGAAGTTGGCGATGTGTGCGGCATTCGACTGCGAGAACTTGCCGTGTTCCTCCTTCACTGCCTTGCCTTCGGCATCAAAGACCTGCCAGCCGCCGCCGTGGCGCGAGAGAAACATAAACTGCTTGGTGCCGTAGATCTCGATGCGCGTTCCGGTGAAGGGCCAGTTCGGGAGACCCCTGCCTTCCCGGATCTCGGTCGTGACCTTCCTCATATACGGCGACCAGAGCGACTGCTCGAAGATGATGGTCATCTTGTCGAAATCCCAGTTGACGATATGCGTGTCGGGAGTCTCCTGATCGTCGTTGTAAAAGAAAATGCCTCCGGTCGAGCTCACCGACTTGGGATAAGTCTCGCCGGACATCCACCGCGCGAGGTCGATCTGGTGCACGCCGTCGTTAATGATGTCGCCGCCCGAGTAAACCCAGAACCAGTGCCAGTTGTAGTGAAAATGGTTCATGTTGAAAGGGCGCATCGGCGCCGGACCCAGCCACATGTCGTAGTCGATTCCGGGCGGCACCGCCGTGTCGGGCAGCCGGCCAATGGTGTCGCGCAACTTGCTGTTCTGCACCCGGATGAGGTGGACGTCTCCAAAGTCGCTCGACCGGATGTAGTCGAAGGCCAACTGGCAATACTGCGCGCTTCGGTTTTGCGCCCCGGCCTGCACGACGCGGCCGTATTGGCGCGCTGCCTCGACCGTCTTGCGGCCTTCCCAGAGGCTGTGGCTGGCGGGCTTCTCAACGTACACGTCCTTCCCGGCCTGGCAAGCGAGAATCGTTCCCAGGGCGTGCCAGTGGTCGGGAGTGGCGTTGATGATAACGTCCACGCTCCGGTCGTCCAGCATGCGGCGGAAGTCCTGGGTCACCGCCGGCTTCCGGCCAGTGATTTTCTCGATTCGTGCGGCGCAGCTTTCCGCGCGCGAAGTATCGGGATCGGCAATGGAAATCACGGCGACGTCGGGCCGGGCAGCAAACCATTCCACGAGTTGCGTGCCGCGGCCGCCCGCGCCCATCAAGCCGACGCCAATCGTATCGCTGGCCTTGAGTGCTCGGACCGAAAGAGCCGGGGTGAATCCGGCTGCCAGGGCTGCGCGCTGGCTGCGCTTGAGGAAATCACGCCGCGTAATACCCTTCATGGCTGTTCTCCTTATCCGGAATCTCCGGTTTCAACTTTACCTCTCGGCAGAATCATACGCCTGCTGCCGCAGGGTGGCGCAGAAATCGTTTTGGGATGTCTGAGTTATGAGCAGGGAGCGCAGCGCGGCGATTTTACATCGCCACAGCGGCAACGGAATCAAGCCGGCGGCGGCGACGTCCCGATGAAATCGGGGCAGGTTCCGTCGCCGCTACATGTTTTTCAGCAGTCTGCTAAACTACAGCTCCGAATGCGTAAAGCAACACTCGTTTCCCTTCTGTCCGCAATGGCCTTGTTACCGGCGGTGGCCGTGCTCGGCGTTGCACTCGCCGGCGCCGCTAACTCCCCCAGCGACGACGCGCCAGCCCTTATCCAAGCCGGGCACTGGAAGAGGGCGCGCGCTATTCTCGAGCCTCAAGTCAAAGCCTATCCCCAGGACCCCCAGAGCGCCTATCTGCTGACGCAAGTGAAAGCGGCGTTCAAGGACTTCGACGGCGCTCTGCCGCTCGCCCAGCACGCCGTCGAGCTGGACGGCAAGAATTCCAACTACCACCTGAAACTGGGCCAGATTTATGGCGAAATGGCGGCCCGGGCCAGCATCTTCGCCGCGGGATCGCTGGCGGTGAAGTTTCGAAAGGAAGTTGAAATCGCCCTGGATCTCGATCCCAAGAACCTGGAAGCGCTGGATTCCATGATGCAGTTTAAGTTCCAGGCGCCCGGTTTGATGGGTGGGAGCAAAACCCAGGCGCGCGCTCTAGCCGAAGAGATAACCAGCCTCAGTCCCAGCGAGGGATACCTTGCCCACGCTGAACTTGCGGAACTCGAAAAGAACCCGTCCGAGATGGAGGCCAATTACCTGAAGGCTGTGGAAGCAGACCCGAAGAACTACCCTGCCCTCACGACGCTCGCGAGATTCTACAGTTCCCCTCCCCAATTGAAGCTCGATGCTGCCACTAAATATGCCCAGCAGGCATGGCAACTTGATCCGTCGCGAGCTGACGCCGGTTGGATTCTGGCGCGGGTTTTCTCCCTCGAGGAACGCTGGAGCGACCTGCAAGCAATCCTCGTTGCCTCGGAGAAGAACGTCCCGGACGATCTGCGTCCCTTCTACGAAGCTGCCCGCGCCCTGCTGGAAATTGGCAAGGAGTTCCCGCGAGCCGAGGGCTACGCGAAGAAATATCTTTCCGAGGAGCCAGAAGGCGAGGAGCCGGATGCGGCCGATGCGCACCGGCTATTGGGTCTGGTGTTCGAAAGGGAAGGTCGAATTTCCGAGGGGAGAACGGAAATTGAAACCACCCTCCAGCTCCGGCCGAACTTCAAAGCTGCCAAGGAAGACCTGAAGAGAATGGACAGAAGATAGGCTGCAGAGGCTGCGGAAGAACTCGCAGGCGGTGTCATTCTGAGCGAAGCGAAGAACCCCTGCATTTGAGTTTTCAAGCAAATACAGAGGTCCTTCCTTCGTTTCACTCAGGACCGGCTTCGCCTCCTCAGGATGACAGTGTGAGGGGTTTTTCCGCAGCCTCCGCAGCCCCTCAGCAAGTTTTCTTCCGCCGGAGCAGGTGAACCAGGAACAGGACCACCCCGCCTATCCCCACGACGACCAGCGCAAATCGATCCAGTTGTGTCAGCAAACCAACCAGTCGATCCCAGTTGCTTCCGAAAAAGAAACCGACGCAGCCGATGGTCAGTGCCCAAGCGACCGCTCCGGTGAAATTGAAAAGCAGAAAGCGCCAGTAAGGCATCAGCAGCACGCCGGCCAGTATTCCGGAAAACACCCGGAGGCCCGTGATAAAGCGCGCCGTGAAAACGGCCCATTGTCCATACTTAACGAATAGTTTCTGCGCCTCGTCGTAGCGCTTTCGGACCCAGGCAATCCGCCGCAGGAAACGATTGACGAAGGCGGTGCCACCGTACCGTCCCAGCCAGAAACCGAGACTGTCGCCCAGAGTGGCGCCGGCAATCGCGGTAAGAATCGCCGGCAGGAGCCCGATCTTGCCGTGATAGGCAAGAAACCCTGCAAACAGAAGTACCGTCTCACCTGGGATGGGCAAGCCGGCGTTTTCCAACATAACGCCGAAGAAGATTACCCAGTACCCGTAGCGGGCAAAGAAATCAGACAGAAGGTGGAAAATCGAATCGGCCACGGCTTTCGTGATTATGCCCGAAGCCGGCTATTCTGCGAAGCAGATTCCGGGGCCGTCCGTCATGGCAGGGCCATCCTTTCGCAAGCAAGTCCAATGATGGGTATCGTAGTGGCGATTTGGTAGTGGTGCAATTCAGAATCGCGCATTTTCGCCGAGCAACGATCTGGATTCGAGACCACCCCGTCGCCTGCGGCGCCACCCCTCCTAAGCTTAGGAGGGGACTCCCTTTCCTGGCCGGGCAAGACTCCCCTCCTGGTTCAGGAGGGGTGCCCGAAGGGTGGGGTGGTCGCTTATGATTTCGAGAATGCACCACTACCGGCGATTTTGCACCGTCCCGCCCCCGCGGGCGGATATGCTAAACTAGTCAAGGGATGCGCGAACCTTTTCTCGAGAGAATCGATAAACGGGCCTTGGTCTGCGACGGCGCCATGGGGACGATGCTGTATTCGAAAGGCATCTCTCTGAACCGTTGCTACGACGAGCTGAACCTGACCATGCCGCAGCTTGTCAAAGAGGTCCATCTGGCTTACCTCAAGGCCGGGGCAGAGGTCATTGAGACGAACACTTTCGGGGCCAACCGATATCGCCTGGAAAAGTTCAACCTGGGGGAAAAAGTTCGGGAAATCAACCTGGCCGGCGCCCGCCTGGCGAGGGAGGTAGCGGGCGCGGACCTCTATGTGGCGGGAGCCGTCGGCCCGCTGGGGATTCGTCTGGAACCTTTGGGCTCGACCTCCCGGGAGGAAGCCCTGGCCGCGTTTCGCGATCAGGTTGCCGCTCTGGTGGAAGGCGGCGTCGATTTGATCATCGTCGAGACGATGATGGACTTAAATGAAGCTCACCAGGCGCTGCGGGCCGCCCGGGAGGTGGGCCAGGTTCCGGTCGTCGTTCAGATGACTGTCCAGGACGATGGCAGCACCCCCACGGGCGCGCTGCCGGAGGATTTTGCGCGCGCGCTCGACGCGTGGGGCGCCGACCTCATCGGCGTGAACTGCAGCGTGGGCCCCGCCGCCGTGCATGAGGCGCTCGAGCGAATCGCGGCGGTCACGGAGAAGAAGCTTTCGGCGCAACCCAATGCCGGGATACCGCGGACCGTGGAAGGGCGCAACCTTTATCTTTGCTCGCCCGAATACATGGCCAGCTACGCGACGCGGTTCATCCAGACCGGCGCGCGCCTGGTGGGAGGCTGTTGCGGAACGACTCCGGAACACATCAAGGCCATCAAAGCCGCGGTGCGCTCCCTGAACCCGCAACGATCCCGGTCGGCCGTGGAGGTCCTGGCGCGGCCCGGCCAAACGCAGGAACCGGTTCCGATGGCCAGCCGCTCGCGCCTGGCCGAGAAGCTGGCGCGGCAGGAGTTTCCCGTCCTGGTGGAGGTTGTTCCTCCCAAGGGATGCGATGCGACCAAGGAAGTCGAGGGCGCGCAATACCTCGCGGAGCAAGGTGTTGACGCCGTCAACATCCCCGACGGCGCCGGCGCCACGGCGCGCATGAGCGCTTTGGCGCTTGCCGCCTTGCTCGAACGACGTGCAGGCATTGAGGTTCTGCTGCACTACAGCTCCCGCGACCGCAACGTTCTGACCATCCAGTCCGATCTGCTGGGAGCCCATGCGCTGGGCCTGCGCAATCTCCTGGCGCTGACGCGGGATACCGCGCAGTATTCGACTCTGCTCGAGACTGCGGTGTCTGAAGTTGATGCCATTGGGCTGGTCAACATCCTGAACAACTTGAATCGCGGCTTGGACGTGGGGGGCAACCCGGTCGGCGCGCAGACCGCTTTCCTGGTCGGCGCGAGCGTCAATCCCTACGCGGTGAACGAGGAGGAAGAGCTTCGCCGCTTCCAGCACAAGGTCGAAGCGGGAACGGATTTCGCCGTCACGCAGCCCATCTTCGACGTCGAACAACTGCGGAAGTTCCTGAAGCGGGCCAGGAACTTCGCACCGCGCCTTCCCGTGATCGCCGGCATCTGGCCGCTCACCAGTTTCCGCAACGCGGAATTCATGAACAACGAAGTGCCGGGGATTTCCGTTCCGCCCACCGTCATGGAGCGCATGCGCAGGGCCGATGCGGGGGAACGCGCTCGCCTGGAGGGGCTGAAGATTGCTCAGGAAACGTTGCGAGAAATCCGTTCGCAGGTTCAAGGGGTGCAGATTGCGGCGCCCTTCGGCCGTTACGCCCTGGCTGTCGAGGTCGCACAGGCGCTCGGTGGGGACCGGCCGCCAGCGTCCGCCCGGCAACCGTGATAAGATTAATCAATTGGCCACGCTGAGGAAAGGTGGCGCTGCCACTCCTCAGGATGAGCGTGCCTGGGCGCCTCCTCTGAATGTGACCAAGGGCAGGACACGATGGGTCAGGGAAAGGACACGGCCATGCCTCAACCCGGGAAGTCCGATAAGCCAGAGCCGTTCGAAAAGAACTTGGAACGCCTGGATGCTATTGTGCACCAATTGGAAGACGCTGACGTCCCGCTCGAAAAAGCCCTGCAACTCTACGAGGAAGGGATGAAGCTTTCCGAGTCCTGCCACGCACAACTGGAAGCAGCGGAAGGGCGAATCGAGATTTTGACCAAGAAAGCCGGGGGAAAGGTCGTAGCCGAACCCTTCGAGCCGGAGGAGACGGAGTCGAGCTGAACCTAGCACGCCCATCCCTGCGCCCTCCCCGGCGGGCTCAGGGCAAGCTCTGGCCGTGCGTATGGGCATGATGCCCATGCTCCTCCAAGACCATGAACCCCATTTTCCCGGAAGCAGTTCGGAACCATCTCGAGCAGGTGGCCGCCCGCGTCGATGCGGAACTCGACCTGGTACTTCCACCGGCCGAGCAGTATCCACCGAGTATTCACAAGGCCATGCGCTATTCCGTCTTCGCCGGCGGGAAGCGCCTGCGGCCGACCTTGTGCCTGGAAGTGGGGCGCCTGTTCGGGGGCGACGAGAAGGGCCTGCTCCGGCTGGGCAGCGCCCTGGAGCTGATCCATACCTATTCGCTGATTCACGACGATTTGCCGGCTCTCGACAACGACGACCTGCGGCGCGGCAGGCCCACCTCGCATCGCGTGTTTGGGGAGGCCATGGCCATTCTCGCCGGCGACGCCTTGCTGACACTGGCCTTTGAAATCATCTCCGACGGGCGCGCCGGGGCGGCGGCCTGCCAGTTGCGGATCATCCATGAACTGGCGCATGCCATCGGGACTCAGAAAGGGATGGTCGGCGGACAAGTCATCGATATGGAATCAAACGACCGGACCAGCGATTCCGCCACGCTCGACTACATTCATTCGGCCAAGACCGGCGCCTTCATTCGCATGGCGGCCCGCGCGGGCGCCATCTACGCGCAAGCGAGCGAGGAAGATGTGGCGCGCGTGACGACTTACGGGGAGAAGATCGGGATGGCTTTTCAGATTGTTGATGACTTGCTCGATGTGCTTGGATCCCAGGCGGAGCTCGGCAAAACAATCGGTAAAGACGCGCAACAGCACAAGGCCACCTACCCCGCACTGCATGGAATAGAGTTGTCCAAGCAGGTTGCCTCTCGCTCGGCCGCCGAGGCCTGCGCAGCGCTGGAACCTTACGGCGAACGCGCCCGAATTCTACAAGGCATTGCTCAATACCTGATTGTGAGGACTTCCTGATGGATTATAAGTACCTGACGAGCATCGACTCGCCGGCCGACCTGAAGAAAGTCCCGAGACAGGACCTCCCCATCGTCGCGGAAGAACTGCGTGACTACATGATCTCGGTCATTGCCAAGATCGGCGGGCACCTGGCCTCGAGCCTGGGGACTGTGGAACTGACCATCGCGCTTCACTACTTGTTTGACACGCCGCGCGACAAAATCGTGTGGGATATCGGCCATCAAGCCTATGGACACAAAATTCTGACCGGCCGCCGCGATCGGTTCCCCACCATTCGCCAGTACGGGGGAATCTCCGGTTTCCCGGTTCGCGATGAGAGTCCTTACGATACCTTCAACGTCGCTCACGCCGGAACCGCGATTTCAGGGGCATTGGGCATGGCCGTGGCCCGCGATCTGCTGGGCGAGGACTATCACGTGGTGGCCGTAGTGGGAGACGCCGGACTCACCTCGGGAGTGGCACTTGAAGGGATCAACAATCTCGGGACGCTAAAAAAGAAAGTGCTGGTTGTCCTGAACGACAACAAGATGTCCATCTCACCCAACGTCGGAGCCTTCGCGGGGTACCTGAACCGCATCGTGCACGGACAGGCGTATCACCGGCTGCGCGAGGAATTCGAAAAGCGCATCCTTTCCCTTCCCCGCCTGGGCCCTCGGCTCCTGAAGCTTTCCAAGGGCCTCGTGGAATCGGCGAAGAGCATGCTGATCCCGGGCCTGGTATTCGAAGAACTGGGCTTCGAATACCTCGGGCCGATCAACGGTCATAGTCTGGATGAGCTGCTGAACGTGCTGGCCAAGGCCAAAGAGCGTCCGGGACCCACGCTGGTCCACATCGTGACCCAGAAAGGCAAGGGTTACCCACACGCCGAAATGCTGCCCGTGAAATATCACGGCGTGACTCAATTCGATGTTTCCACCGGCGCCTTCCACAAAGCGCCAGCCCAGGCGCCGAGCTACACATCCGTGTTCGGCAAGGCCATCTGCGAGATAGCGGAAACAGACCCGCGCGTCGTCGCCATTACCGCCGCCATGAGTGAGGGTACGGGCCTCAACGAATTCTCCCGGCGCTTCCCTGACCGGTTCTTCGACGTGGGGATCGCCGAACAACACGCCGTAACCTTTGCCACGGGACTGGCCTGCGAAGGGATGCGCCCCGTGGTGGCGATTTATTCCACCTTCTTGCAACGCGCCTTTGACCAGGTGATGCATGACACCTGCCTGATGCGCGCGCCGGTTACTTTCGTCCTCGACCGCGGCGGCCTGGTGGGCGCGGATGGGCCCACGCACCACGGGCTCTATGACCTGGTTTATCTCTCCGCCCTGCCGGGAATCGTAGTGATGGCCCCGAAGGATGAAAACGAATTGCGCCACATGCTCTACACCGCAATCCGCCTGAAGGCGCCCGCGGCCATCCGGTTTCCGCGCAGCAGCGGAATCGGCATCACCATGGATGCTGATTTTAAGACCCTGGAAACCGGGAAGGGCGAGATCCTGCGCGAAGGCTCCGATATTGGCATCCTGGCCCTGGGCACCATGGCCTATCCGTGCCTGGAAGCGGCGACCCGGCTGGACACTCTGGGCATCCAAGCCACGGTCATCAACGCGCGGTTCATGAAACCCTTAGACGAAGAGTTGATCTGCTGCCTGGCGGCGGAGAAGCAGTTCCTGGTGACGGCGGAGGAGGGTACGGAGGCCGGAGGTTTTGGCTCCAGCGTCGCGACTCTGTTGCAGGACCGGAAAATCCCCGCCAGCATTCTGCGCATCGCCGTCCCCGACCGCATCATTCCCCACGGCGCGCCGAACCTGCTGCACGCCAAGTTCGGCCTGGACGTCGACGGTATCGTAGAAAAGATCAAAAACTTCGCCCACGCCTTCCCCGCGCGCTCAGAACTGCGCTACCGCTCCCTGCTGCGCTCGTAGCGCCGACCTTCGGGTCGGCAGTTTGGTGGTTTCCCCAACGGGTTGGTCCGACCTTGCGAGTAGTCGTGTCATTTGCCAGAAATGCTGATTCCCAGGCGCAGTCATTCCCGCGCAAGCGGGAATCTATTCCGCAAGCCATGGGAAATGCGCCGCCGACGGACTGGATTCCCGCTTTCGCGGGAATGACCAGTGTTTCGCAAGGTATCCCATACCTAATGACACCAGCACATGGGGAGTGTCCAACATTGACAAGGATGGACATAGCTGATACTCTCTGGGTGAAGGTCCAGGAGGACTGCCCGTGAACGTGCACCTTACGCCTGAGCTAGAAACGCTCGTTCAGAACAAAGTGAAGACCGGCCGGTACAACTCGGCGAGCGAAGTGGTCCGCGAGGCACTGCGGCTTTATGAAGAGAGGGACCGGATTCGGAAGCTCCAAATTCAGGAACTCCGGAAGAGAATCAACAAGGGCTGGGCTTCTCTCGAACGCGGCGAGGGAGTGGACGGAGAAGAATTCTTCAGGACTCTGGCGCGGGAAGAACGCGAGTTGGCGCGAAAGCACACACGAACATGAAGCGCTTCAAGCTTTCGCCTGAAGCCGCCCAGGATATTCGGGAAATCTGAGCTCATTATGCGGCCGACAGTATCAAAGCCGCCCGCCGCCTTCGCCTCCAGATGTTTGATACGTGCCAGAGGATTGCCGACAACCCAGGAATTGGACACAGCCGAGAGGACCTCACAGAAAAGCCCGTGCTCTTCTGGCCGGCGGGCTCATACCTGATTATTTACGCCGCCCGAAAGCCTGTCGAAATCGTTCGTGTGCTGCACAGTGCGCGTGACATTCCAAGCCTGCTCTAATTGCCAGCAACTGAGGTGACCCTGATTGACGGCTGGATCGCGCCGAGACCCAGTTACGCGCTGCCGTTTGACAATGTGACACAAAATGTGTCACGATGGCGTCATGCCTAACGTAAACATTCGCCAACTCCGGGACACGCGGCGGCTGAAGGCTTGGCTGCGCGCCGGCAAGACCGTGGAACTCCGGGAGCGAGACACGGTTATTGGACGCATCGTTCCGGTGGCTCCGCCGGCAAAACCCCGCAAGTATCCAGACTTCGCCGCCATGCGCCGGGAGATTTTTGGCGACCGCATCCTCCCTGGAGCGGACTTGCTGATCGAGGAGCGGGAGCGATCACGCTATTGAGCACCTACGCTGATACGAGCTTCCTGGTTTCGCTCTACATCCCAGACCGGCACTCACCCGAGGCCGAGCGCCGAATGGCTTCCAGTCCAGTCGTGTGGCTGACACCTTTTCATGTTGCGGAATGGACGAATGCTGTCGAACAGCAGGTCTTCAGGCGGGCGGCGTCCCGAACTGAAGCCGATCAGTCACACGAGCGGTTCCAGCAACACCGGGAAAGCGGCTTGTGGGTGGAAGTTGCTCTGCCGGAATCAGCTTTTGACATTTGCGCTCAACTGGCCCGCCGCCACGGAGCCCGGCTGGGCCTGCGGACTCTCGACACCTTGCACGTCGCCTCGGCGCTCGAGCTGAAGGCCGAGCGCTTCTGGACTTTTGACGAGCGGCAAAAGAAGTTAGCGCGGGCCGTGGGCCTGAAAACCGCCTGACACTAAGTTGCTTTCATGGAGATACTACTGCCGACGCGAAGCATCGGGTTAGGTTGGTGACTGTTCATGACCCCTCACCCGGCCCGCGCCGGCTGGTGAAAGCGCCGGTCGCGGCCCACCCTCTCCCCAAGGGAGAGGGCGGAAATAACCACTCGCAGCCGCACTCCAAGGCGCCTGCGGCGCGGGGAACAGCGATTTTCTTCGCAGCCTGTTAGCTATTCTGGCCCTCCACAAGTTCCCTGGCGCGTTGGGCGGCGCGGACCACGGCTTTGATCAGCGTGACGCGCAGGCCGCCTTCCTCGAGTTCCAGCAAACCATCGATCGTACATCCCGCCGGGGTGGTGACCACGTCTTTCAGCTTGGCCGGATGTTCGCCGGTGTGAAGAACCATTGCCGCTGCCCCCAGCAGGGTCTGCGCCGAAAGTTCGGTGGAAAGCTCGCGCGGCAGACCCATTTTCACGCCTCCCTCCGCCAGCGACTCGATAATCACGTAAACATAGGCCGGACCCGAGGCGGAAAGGCCCGTGATGGCGTCCATGTACTTCTCGATCACGACGACCGTACGGCCCATGGAGCTGAAAATCTCCTGCGCCAGCGCCACGTCTCCGGGCGTTGCATGCGTGCCCGGGGCCAGCGCCGTCATCCCCTGGCGGATCAGGCAAGGTGTATTGGGCATGGCCCGCACCACGCGGACCGGGCGGCCGAGCTCGCGCTCGATGAGCGCCGTGGTGACGGAAGCCGCGGCGGAGATAATCACGGCGTCCTTCCGCAGCGCTTTCTTGACCTCGCGCAGGACGCCCGCGACCTGCTGGGGCTTTAGCGCTATCAATACCAAATCGGCGGCCTTCACCGCCTGGACATTGTTGGTGTGCGCTTTGACGCCATATTTCTTGGCCAAGGCATTGGCGCTCGGCTGGTCCTCGACGGTAGCCTCAATGCGGTCGACGGAGATGAGCTGCGAACCCAGCATGCTGGAAAGCAGCCCCTCCCCCAATTTCCCGCAGCCAATGATGGCCAGCTTTCTTACCCGGCCTTCGAAATCGTGCGAGCTTCGGACACTCTTGTTGTCTGGGGTTTTCATCGTGATCCTCAGGTCATGAGAAGAAAACGAACGGGAGGACCTTGGATTGTCCACCCGTTGATTCGAGCGTGGGGAGTTATACAGGCTCGCTTCGATGCTGTCATCCTGAGCGAAGCGAAGGACCCCTGCATTTGAATTTTCAAGCAAATCCAGAGGTCCTTCCTTCGTTTCACTCAGGACCGCCTGCGGCTCCTCAGGATGACAGGGTGAGCGGTTTTTCCGCAGCCTGTTTACCCGCGCGCCTGGGCCTGCTCCGCGGTGGCCTCCGCCTTGGATTTCTGGATCCAGGGCATCATCTTGCGCAGCTCTCTTCCCACCTTTTCGATGAGATGCCCCGCCGCCTTAGCGCGCATTCCCTCGAATCGCTTGCATCCCTTGGCGTTTTCATCCATCCACTCCTTCGCAAAGGAACCGTCCTGGACTCCGGCTAGAACCTTTTTCATCGTTTCCCGCACGTGGGCGTCGATCACCTGGGGCCCGCGGGTGTAGTCTCCATATTCGGCGGTGTCGCTCACCGAATAGCGCATGTACTTGATGCCACCCTGGTAGATAAGGTCCACAATAAGCTTCAGCTCGTGCAGGCACTCGAAGTAAGCAATCTCGGGCTGATAACCGGCTTCCACCAGCGTTTCGAAGGCCGTCGTAATCAGCGCTGAGACGCCGCCGCAAAGCACCGTCTGCTCGCCGAAGAGGTCCGTCTCCGTCTCCTCCTTGAAAGTCGTGCGAATCACGCCCGCCTTCAGCGAACCGATGCCTTTGGCGTAAGCGAGCCCCGTCTGCTCGGCCTGGCCGGAAGCGTCCTGTTCAATCGCCAGGAGTGAAGGCACGCCGACGCCTTCCGTGAACAGCTCGCGCAAGCGATGCCCAGGGCACTTGGGCGCTATCATGATGACATCCACGGTGGGGGGAGGAACGATAAACTTGTAGTGAATGTTGAACCCGTGGGCAAACACCAGGGTCTTCCCCGGCCCGAGGTGAGGGGCGATGGCCTCCTTATACAACTGTGCCTGCACCGGATCCGGGATGAGCACGACGATCAAGTCAGCGCGCCCGGAGGCTTCTGCCGCATCAAAGACCTCGAAGCCTGCCTCTTTCGCCTTGGTGTATGGCGGCGACCCCGGAAGCTCGCCCACGATCACCTTGACCCCGCTGTCGCGCAAATTCAGTGCGTGCGCGTGTCCCTGACTGCCATAGCCGAGGATGGCCACGGTTTTCCCGGCGAGATTCTTCAGGTCACCATCTTGCTCATAATAGACTTTAGCCATAGCTCTCTACTCCTCTGTCAAGTCTTGAATTTGGAAAACAGGATTATATACGAAGCCAGCGTATCGCCGGCCCGCTTATTTCTTCGCCCGCATCTGACCTCAACCTGAATTCACTAAGCTGGCGCGGCGACGAGCTCCGGGCGCGACACGTTGTGAGTCGTCCTTACGCAGGCGAAAGGAAGGATCTCCGGAACGCCGCAAACCGGCGCGGCGATTCGCCCCCGGCTTTCGGCGGGAACCTCCAGGAGATATTTGCCATGACTGGCAAAAATCAGCTTGGACAGGGGAAAGGTTTTGAGGATGTCCGCCACACGGGAGGCATCAGCATCGGCATCGATGAAGATGAAGGCGGCGTCCCGAGAGGTCTCGTGCCGGTAGTAAGTAACGCGCCCGACGCCTTCCGTCCGGCGCAAGAGGTTGAAGATGTGCTCAACGTCCGCCTCCGGCGATTCCAAGACCGCCATCATGGAGAAGAGGTTGGGCCGAGCCGCCATGGCCAGGGTCACGATCTTCAACCCCTTGCGGCGAAAAATGTTCATCAGCCGGCAAGTGACAATCAAATCCTGCTCGGTTTCCAGCGTGATCAGCCACTGCATAGTCAACTCCTCAACCGGGGGTCGGGACTCGGGGCTCGGGCCTCGGGATCCGGGGCTCGGGACTCGGGGCGGAAGATTAGGGATTGGGGCGAATCCCGAGTCCCTAGTCCCGAGTCCCGGGTTACTCACACCGCCCACAGGTCGTCCAGCGCTTCTTCTTCCACCTGAACTCGGGGTGGTTAGATGACCATCTCCGCGAGCGAGGCTCCGGGGGGAACGATGGGATACACGTTCTCCGTTGGATCCACCCAAAAGTCAATCAAGCGGGGCTCGCGGTCACTCAGGAAATCCGCGATCGCATCTCCCACCTCCGCACGGTGCTCAACGCGCGCGGCGCGGATGCCATAAGCCTCGGCCAACTTGACAAAATCCGGAGCAAAGTCGAGCTCAATATCGCAGTAGCGCTTCTCAAAGAAGATTTCCTGCCATTGGCGCACCATGCCCAGAGCGCGATTGTTGATGATGGCGATCTTGACGGGCACGCGGTATTGCACCGCCGTCGCCAGATCGTTCAAAGTCATCTGGAATCCGCCGTCGCCCACAATGGCAACGACTTGGCGCTCCGGGAAGGCCATCTGCGCGCCCATGGCAGCTGGAAACCCGTACCCCATGGACCCCAGCCCGCTGGAGCAGAGCCAGGTCCGCGGCCGCAGGAAGTTGTAAAACTGCGCGGTCCACATCTGGTGCTGGCCCACGTCCACCGCCACGATGGCGTCCTCATCCGCGTGCCGGCCGATGGACTCAATCACCTGCTGGGGCTTGACCGTATTCGCGTACTTGTCGTAGGTCAGCGGATGTTCGCCGCGCCAGGACTCAATGCGCTGCAACCACTGCTGGCGTTCCGGGGCCGGAACCACCCGGCGCCGCTTCAAAACGTCAAGCAAGGCCCGCAGCGCTTCCCGTGCATCACCCACCAGGGCCAAATCCACCGGCACATTCTTGTTGACCTCGGAGGGGTCAACGTCAAAATGGATTTTCTTGGCGCTCTGGGCAAAGCCGTTCAGCCGGCCCGTCACCCGGTCGTCGAACCGGGCGCCGATGGCCACCAGCAAGTCACAGTTGCAGATCGCCATGTTGGTGGCATACGAACCGTGCATGCCCAGCATCCCCAAGGAGAGCGGGTGCCGCGAAGGAAAAGCGCCCAAGCCCATCAAGGTCGTCGTGACCGGAATGTGGGTCAGCTCCGCAATCTCCCGAACTTCCGCCGAGGCATTGGAAGAGACCGCCCCACCGCCAACGTAGAGCACCGCCCGGCGGCTCGCCAGGATCATATCCGCCGCTCGCTCCAGGTCGGCATCCACCCACTCCCGCTGCCGTTCGGGCCGTTCAGCGGCGGCGCCGGAGGGGTAGCAGGGCTCAGCCTTTTCCATCAGCACGCTCTTGGGGAGATCAATCAATACCGGCCCCGGCCGTCCCGAAACAGCAGACCGGAAGGCGCGATCCATGATGGCAGGGATATCCGCGGCAGAGCGGACCAGAAACGACTGTTTGGTCGAGGGCAGGCTGATACCGATGGTGTCGGCTTCCTGAAAAGCATCCTTTCCAATCAGCCCAGCCGGAACCTGACCCGTCAGGGCAACGACTGGAATCGAATCCATCATGGCCGAGGTCAAGGCCGTGATCAGATTGGTTGCGCCCGGTCCGGACGTTCCCAGGCATACGCCCGGTTTCCCCGTGACGCGGGCGTAGCCGTCGGCGGCGAAGGCTGCCGCCTGCTCGTGTCGAACTAGCATGTGGCGAATGCCAGCACTGTAAAGCGCATCGTAGAGTGGAAGGACCGCCCCCCCCGGAAGGCCAAAGAAAACATCGACTCCTTGGCGCTTAAGACTCTCCAGTAGGATTTCGGAGCCGGAAAAAAGCTTGCCCATGTTTTTCTCTCAATTCCTGGCCAGCCCTGGATACCGACCAGTCGGTAGGTAAAATATCATGCCCCCTTTTCCCCGTCAACCCCTATTCTGGGGGTCTTGTTAGCGGAGCAACTCCTCCAACCTGACGGCCTGATCGGTCTTTTCGTCGCGGTATTTGATGATGACCGGCGTATAGAGGGAAATCCCCAATTCCCTCCCCCGGCCTTTCGTGACGGCGCGTGAGCCGGGAACAACGACCGCGCCTTCGGGAATCCGCAGCGGCTGGCCGCCCTCGCGCCGATACACGGCGTCGCGCACCAAGTCATAGACGGGCGTCGAACCTGTGAGGATGGTCCCCGCGGCGAGCACGGCGCCTTTGCCCACCATGGCGCCCTCGTACACGCCGCAATTGCCGCCCACCAGCACTTCGTCTGCGATGATCACGGGCAGCGCGCCAATCGGCTCCAGCACGCCGCCGATCTGCGCCGCGGCGCTGATGTGCACGCGCTTGCCCACCTGCGCGCACGACCCCACCAGAGCATGCGAGTCGATCATCGTGCCGTCGTCGACGTAAGCGCCCACGTTCACATACATGGGCGGCATGCAAGTCACGTTCTTCCCGATGTAGCAGCCGTCGCGAATCGAGGAACCGCCGGGCACCACGCGGATGTTCTGGTCGGGCGGAAGTTGCTTCAAAGGAAAGGTGTGCTTATCGCGGAATTGCCATTCTGTAGCGCCGGTGTCCCCACCGGCGATCCGGATTTGGGGCGACGGGGACATCGCCGCTACAGCCAGCGGCATCTCCACAATTCGCCCGATGCGGAATCCCAGCAGAATGCCCTTCTTCACCCAGGAATTCACGCGCCAACCGGAAGGCGAGCTCGCATCCGGCTCCGCCGCGCGCACCCGGCCTTCGTTGAGCACTGCCTTCAGCTCGTCGAAAGCTCGGAAGAATTCCTCCCCAAAATGCTTCGTTTCGCGCGAATAAAGTTCTTCGATACGAGTTTGAAGATGCATAAATCCAACTCAGCGCAAGTTCCGCCTTTTGACCCTCCCCTTCTTCCTCGGCGATGAAGGGTGCCAGGATTTAACCACCTGCACCGCCGGAAATCCAGCTTCGTGTTACGTTACACCCGGGGCTTTCGGAAGCTCAGGCAATACATCGTCCCTTCGCGGAATTCTTTGAGCTGGAGGTCAAGCATCTCTTTAGGAACCAAATCAATGGGAGGTCGCACCCCTTCCTTCCGGCCTTTGAAGTGCTTTCCGACGAATGGCACTTTCTCGTAATTGGATTTTACGTGCCTTTCTGTTTCGTCGGAAATAATGATCTTTGTGCCAGCTTTCGCGACGCGAATCATTTCACGGATCGCTGCCGCGCGGTCGGTGAAAAAGTTGATGCCACCAAAATGGAAGACCACATCAAAGCTTTCGTTGCGGAACGGAAGCTGCTCCGCGGTTCCCAGGAAAAGATGGGCATGTCGCTTCCAGTTCGCGAGATTGCGCTGGCACTTCTTCAGCATCCTCCAGGAGATGTCGAGTCCATAAAATTCCGCAGTTTTCTGCAAGAAGGAGATGTTCAATCCTGTACCAACGGAGACTTCGAGGACCCGGTCTTGCTCTTTAACCTTGATTTCTTCCAGATAACCGCGGCGCATCCCCCGAAGATCCTGACCTCGAAAGAACCCGTACAGCTTCAGGCCCAGGTCATAGCCGCGAGCAATGCGGTCGTAGAGTTCCTGATATTTCTTGTTGGGGCCAGAAACCTCCGCGGGCCCAATGAAGCAGGGAATGCCATCACGAATTGAGAACTTCCGGCCCGAGGCCGGGTTTACGAGGAAGACCTTTTCGGCACCCCGGAGATCCGTCTCACGCCGCATCTGAAGTTCTTCGTGGGTGACTGGGTCACAAAGGACCGAGAGGATACGTTGATCCATCATCGTGTCTCCTGGTAGGAGGGGCACGCGAGGTGTTGATTGCGGGTGCGGCCACTCGCCTTGGCGAAATAAACCCGCAGTCATACCTTCTGCGCCTGGAGCAGTCCCTTGCGCGGCCAGCACTTTCTCCAGCATGGTGCGGTGTTCGCGGGCGTCGCCAACCTCGCGCCCTTTTGCGATGTGTCTGCTTTGAGTACCGTCACAATCCCAGCACCAAGCGCATCCCGGCCTCGACTTCATGCATCAGCGTCGCGGGCAAGATTCCAATCCGTTGGGTCAGACGAGTCTTGTTCACCGTGGCAGCCTGGGACACATTGATTACGGATTCCTTGGCCAGTCCGGTGTCCCTTCGGTGACAAAGGACGTTCCCGGGCGCGCCCGCCAAGCGCAGGTTGGAGGTGATGGTGAGCACGATCGCCGTGGGCAGCCCGCTCTCGTTAAACTCATGGGTTTGAACTACTAAAACCGGCCGGCGGCAACTTGACTCGGAGCCCGCCGGTTCCGGTAGTGATGCCCACCAGATCTCCCCGCGCCGGATCACCACTCCTCCCGGCCGAGCGCCATGGCCTGCAGTTGGGAAATCACAGGATCAAGTTCCGATGACTCCGTGCTATACACCTGACCCAGCGCTTCCTTAATTCCTTTTGACCTTTGGCACTGGAGGTATGCTTCCAAGGCCCTGGCATAGAGTTGGCTGCGCGGGATGCGGAGCCGTTTCGTGAGCCGCTCAGCTTCTTGGAAGAGAGGGTCGGGTATGGAGATTGCAGTTTTCATGGCAGTAGTATAACCAAGGTTATACCGAAAGGCAATTTGATAATCCCCCGCCTGGTTTGCGAACCCGAGCCCTGCCGGCCTGGAGGGTGGCGCTCTGTCTCTAGCTTGGGCCCACGAGCCGCGGCGTAGATCGAGAATTCTGAAACGCTACGGACCCCAGCCCGGTAGGCCTGGTGCAGCAACCTTGCCCGGTCCAAAGCGAAGTGCTAGCATCCGGCCATAATTGGAAGGGAGGAGTTATGCACCATCGTTTGGTTACCGTTGCCTCGGGGGTGGCGCTTGCCCTCGTCATCACCGCCCTAGCCGGCTCACCCCCGCATCCCAGCATTTTTGCCAAGAACAATCTGGTGGCCTGGTGTATTGTCCCGTTTGACTCCGCGCACCGCGGACCCATCGAGCGCGCCGAGATGCTGAAGCGGCTTGGGATCACCAGGCTCGCATACGACTGGCGCGACAAAGACATTCCCACCTTTGACCAGGAAATCGATGCGCTCAAGGAGCACGGCATCAAGCTCCAGGCCTTTTGGCTGACCTCCGGCTTGGAGCCTGAGAAAGAAAAGAACGTCTCGACCGTACTGAATCTGCTGAAACGGCGCCAACTCAAAACGCAGATCTGGTATCTGCTGGAGCCGCCCGAGAAGTTCGATCTTTTGGGCCAGGAGGAGAAGGTTGCGCAGGCTGCTCGGTCCGCGCAGTACCTGGCAGGCGAGGCCGCCAAAATCGGCTGCTCCGTGGGTCTCTACAATCACGGCGGCTGGTTCGGCGAACCGGAGAACCAGCTTGCCATTCTGCAGAAGGCCGGCAGGAAGAACCTGGGCATGATCTATAGCTTCCACCACGGTCGCGAGCAGATGGATCGCTTTGCGGAGTTCTTTCCCAAGATCTTACCGCACTTGATGGCGGTCAACCTCGACGGCATGAAGAAAGACGCCCCCATGATCCTGAACCTTGGGGAGGGGGATCGCGAACTGGAGATGCTCAGGATCGTGCGCGACAGTGGCTATCAAGGCCCGATTGGCATCCTGAATCACCGTGAAGACCGGGATGCCGAAGTTGGATTGCGGCAAAATATGGAGGGACTGAAGAAACTGCTGCACGAACTGGGAGATGAAGCCGCCCTTAAGACCTACTGAGGGGCAATTCCAAAAGCAGGTCAGCGGACCCGCAACCCCATCTGCTGCCGGGACTACCGCGGCAGGGCGAGCTCTGCTCCTACAGCGCGGCGCTGCGCGCAAGCAGCCCTTGCGCCGTCAGGACCTTTTCCAGCTTGGCGCGGTTCTCGGGTCGCATGGGGACCAAGGGCAGGCGATAGACTTCTTCGATCATCCCCATCATGGCAAGACCGGCTTTGACGGGGATGGGGTTGGTCTCCAGGAAGTTCGCCTGCATGAGCGGCAGCAATTGGAAATGGAGTTTGCGCGCCTCGTCGATTTTGCCTTCGAGCATCAGGTGGGTGAGCCTGCGCATTTGCGCCGGAATCTGGTTGGAGGTCGTGCAGATGACGCCTTCCCCGCCCAACGCCATGAGCGGGAATGTGAAGGTGTCGTCGCCCGAAAGCACGCGGAAGCCCGGCGGAACGGCATTCAGCACTTCCATCTGTTGCACGATGCTGCCGGAAGCTTCCTTGATACCGAGGATATTCGGAACCCTGGAAAGGCGCCCGACCGTGGCGGGCTCAATGTTCGACGAGGTTCGCCCGGGCACGTTATAGAGGATGACGGGCAAGTCGGTGGCTTCCGCGATGGCCTTGAAATGCTGAAACAGACCCTCCTGCGTCGGCTTGTTGTAGTAAGGCGCGACGGAGAGTAGGGCTGCGACGCCCAGCGGCTTGACCTGCCCCGCCAGGTCGCAAACCTTCCGGGTATTGTTGCCGCCCACTCCGGCAATGATGGGGACTTTGCCGCCCGCTTCTTCCACCACCACGCGAATCACTCCCAGGTATTCGCCGTGCTCGAGCGTGGGTGTTTCGCCGGTGGTGCCGCAGGGAACAAGGAAATCGATCCCCTCGCGAAGCTGGAACTGCACGAGGCGCCGTAAGGCGGGTTCATCCACCGAACCGTCTTTTCGAAAGGGCGTGACGAGCGCCGTGCCGCAACCACGAATATCGAAGCTCATGGGACCTCCAAGACAGGGGCTGGGGGCTGGGGAATAGTGAATTCTCAAGGGTAAAGTGTAAAGGATAAAGGATAAAGACTGTTATCCTTTACACTTTACCCCTTACAAATCACCCTTCACAATTCACCCTTCACTATTTCCAGTCCCGAATACCTAGCCGCCTGCTCCCAGTTCCAAAACTTCCGCAAAACTGTAAAAACCTTTCTTGCCCACCACCCAGCGCGCCGCGTGGAGTGCCCCTTCGGCATAGCCTTGCCGCCCGCGCGCCGTGTGGCGCAGAAGCACGGTATCCGCCTCCGAGTCAAAACCCAGCTCATGCATGCCGGGGATATAACCCGCGCGCACGCTGGCCACGGGAACGTCCCGCTCTCCAAAGCAGGGCTGGATCTGCCGCTTGATTTCGAGCGCCGTGCCGGAGGGTGCATCCTTCTTCATCTTGTGATGCGCCTCGGTGAGGAAGGGATCGTACATCGGGAAGGGCGCGAAGATTTCCGCCGCCGCGCGCGCCAGCCGGTAGAACAGGTTCACGCCGATGGAGAAGTTCGCGGCATAAACCATGCCCACGCCGGCCTGCTCAATCACCTTGCGGACCTCCGCGTGGCGCTGGTGCCAGCCGGTGGTTCCAACTACCAGATTGACTCCCAGCCCCGCGACACGCCGAATGTTCTCCAGCGCGGCGTCCGGCGTGGTGAAATCCACGCAAACGTCGACCCCCTGGAACTTCTCGCGCGCAATGCCCTGGCTCTTCGCGTTCGCGTCAATATCCATCACCAGGCGCACTTCAAAGCCACGCTGCGGCGCGAGTTGCGCCAACATCTTGCCCATCTTCCCATAACCGAGCAGAGCGAGGTTGATCATCATTCACCGCTGAGGCGCAGAGGCGCAGAGAAAAGCTCCGTCAAAAGATTTGTTCAGCCTGTACCCTCACCGCCTCAGCGCCTCTGCGGTGAATTCGGAATCCTCAGTCCAGATACCCTTCCGACTTCATCAACTCCGCGTTGAGCAGCGCCGCGCCGGCGGCCCCACGAATCGTGTTGTGGCTCAGCGCGACATACTTGAATTGCAGGACGGGGCATTCGCGCAGGCGCCCCACCACCGTCGCCATGCCGTGTTCGGCGTTCAGGTCGAATCTCGGCTGGGGCCGGTCGCGTTCCTCGCGCACAATAATGGGATGTTTGGGGGCGGAAGGCAAGTTGCGCTCCTGCGGCACCGAGCGGTAGGCGCGCCAGGCTTCCACGAGGTCCGATAGGGTGGCTTTGGTTTTCAGCGCCACGGAAATGGTCTCCGTGTGGCCGTCTTCCACCATCACCCGGTTGCAGTGCGCGCTCACGGCGAAGTCGCCCATCTTCACGTGGCCATCCACCATTTTTCCAAGTAGCTTGCGCGTTTCGCGTTCCACCTTTTCTTCTTCTCCGCCAATATAAGGAATGACGTTGGCCAGGATGTCGAGCGTGGGCACGCCCGGATAGCCGGCGCCGGAAACCGCCTGCATGCTCGTCATCAGGACTTTCTCAAGGCCAAAGGCCCGCTCCAGCGGCGCGAGAGACATCACCAGTCCCACCGTCGTGCAATTCGGGTTGGTGACGATCATACCCTTCCAGCCGCGCTGTTTCCGCTGCTGCCGCGCCAGCGCCAGGTGGTCAGGGTTGACGTCTGGAATCAGGAGCGGCACGTCCGGCTCCATGCGGTAATTCGAGGAATTGGAAACCACCACGTGGCCGGCCTGGGCAAATTCCTTCTCGACTTCCCCCGCCACCTTGGAATCGAGCGAAGAAAACAGCAGTTGCGGAGCGCCGCCGGGCTTGCACTCGTGCACGCTGAATTCCCGCGCGCCTTTCGGCAGGGGATCGCGCAGGCGCCAGTTGCAGGCCTCCGCATAGGTTTTGCCCGCCGACCGCTCCGAGGCCGCGAGCCATTTGAGCTCGAACCACGGGTGAGCCTCGAGCAGGCTGACAAACCGCTGCCCGACCATTCCCGTGGCTCCCAGAATTCCTACTTCAATTTTCTTCATGACCACGAATAAGGCGGATGGAATCCACCTTCACCTTTCTGCCTTACGGGCAGGGATTCGGGACTCGGGATTAGGGATTAGGGCGCCGAACCCCGGATCCCGGACCCCGAATCCCGCGTTTTCAGGTCGCGCACCATACGGCAATAGAGATCGACCGCCGCGACGAGATCCGCTTTACGCACGTGCTCGCGCTCGGTGTGCGCTACGGTGATCGAGCCCGGCCCCAGCAGCAGCGGCCGGCCCCAATTCCCCAGCGCCGGCAAGTCGGTCGTAAACGCCACGACGTCCGCCTCGTAGCCGTCGAGCTTCTCCATGAGAAGCAACGGCGTGTCGCGCACAAATTCAAATTCGCAGCGGCCGGCAATAGCCTCCGTAATCTGCCGCCGCAGCGGGCCGGAATCCTCCACGGTCCGGATTAAGATCTGCACCCGGGCTTCATCGGGCACTACATTGGCAGCGCGGCCGCCGGTGATCACGCCAATGTTCAGCGTGGATTTCCCCAGCACCGGGCTGACCGGCAGCGGCACCTTGCGCAGGTCCGCGAGCACATCCAAGAGCTTCTCGATGGCGTTCTCACCCAGTTCGGGGTAGGCGGAATGCGCCATCTTGCCGCGCGCGTGTACATCGAGCCGCAGGTTGCCCTTCGTCCCGATCACCAGTTTATTCTCCGTGGGCTCGCCATTGATGATGTGACGCGAGCCACGCGGGTGCAGGTTGGCTTCGCGCGCGCCATCGCTGGTGGTCTCTTCCCCGACCAGGAAGAGCAGGGCAAAATCCTCCACACCTTCCTGCTTCAGCCGCTCCGCCGCCGCCACCTGCGCAGCCAGGATCCCTTTGGCGTCGCAGGAGCCGCGACCGTAGATGCATTCCGCGTCCTCGTGCGCGGGAAAGAAGGGCGGCACAGTGTCCAGGTGCGTGCTCAGCACCACGTCCGGCTTGCCCCAGCACGCGAGCACATTGGAACGGTCGCGTGAAACGGGCATGAGTTCCGCCTGGAAGCCCACCTGCGCGAGGTAGGATTTGACGAATTCCGTGCAGGCCTTCTCATGACCGGTGACCGATCCCATGTTGACGAGGTTCTTCGTGAATTCAAACAAATCCATGGAAAAGTCCGCTCAGGCGCCCGCCGCAAGGCAATTTCCGCTCTCCCTACAGGGGCTACCGTGCGTGCAAGCGCAACATTATGACGTTAGCCTACTACTGAAAACAGCGTCAAGCCCAATCGCGGGCAGGGAGGGCAGCGGCGGCCTGGGCGGAAAGCCAGCCTCGCGAAGCACCGCCACCTGTCACTTCCCTCCTGCGGAAGACCCGTCCCAATCAATATACATTTAGTTACCAGCCTCCTTAATTTGGAGCACCTACGGCCCTCGCCCGGGCCTCCCTCCCGGCGGGCAAGTTGCTCGCATTTGAAACAGAAGGGTGCTAGAATTTGGATTGGTAAGAGGCAGTTGGGCTCCGTCTGAGGAGGCCATATGAGCCACCGTTCCCGTACCGTTCTTCTTCTCACGCTGACTTTGTTGCTTGCCGCCGCTCCGACCTTCGCACAACGCGGGTCAGCACATGGGAGTGCGCGCGCTTCCAGCTCCTACCGTTCTGGCGGTTACTACGGGGGCTTGGCAGGTTACGGTGGTTATGGGTTCGGCGCCTATTCATTTTACCCCGGGCTGGGCGCGCCTCAAACCTATTTGCCCAACTACTGGTGGGTCAGCCCCTATCCCCTCGCCGATCCGCGCCAGGATGGCTACAATCCCTCCGCTGGCTACGAGTGGGATAGCGTGGGGACGCTTATCCTCAACACCAATCCCCCCCAGGCCCGCGTTACTCTCGACGGCATATACGCCGGCACGACCGACAAACTCGGCCCCTTCCAGCTTCCCGTCGGTGAGCATACCTTGCATATCGAAGCGCCGGGTTACGAACCCACGGACGTGGTCGTCAAGTTCGACAAGCCGGGCGTGCAAACCCTGGACCTCGGGCTGAAGCGCCTCACCGCTTCTGCCAAACCCGCGCCGCGACCGTAACGGCTTCGAACGCTATGCCCCTCACCTCCCCCGTCTAACCCCAACGTCTACTTCTGCACTTACCGCTTGCGCGCTGGAGTAGAATGGCCAGCGGCACAAGCGCGCTGCCTTTCAAGCCGCGTTCGCAGCCATCCCGAGGTCACCACACAGGAGGTCCTATGCCATCCCAAACTCACTCCGCGAACCGGCGGGGGTTCTTGAAACTTGCTGGAGCCGCCGCGCTCGCCGCGCCCGCCCTGGCGAAAGGCACGGCTGGTGGATCGGCAACGCCATTCACACCCGCGCCCGGCCTGCCGCCACTCAAGATCACCGACGTGCGTGTCATCGTCACCTGCCCCGACCGCAATTACGTGCTGGTGAAAATCCTCACGAGCGAGCCGGGGCTTTACGGCGTGGGTGACGCCACGCTGAACGGCCGCGAGCTGGCCGTGGCGACGGCGCTCGAAAAGCATCTGGCGCCACTGCTCGTCGGGCGCGACCCCGAAGCCATCGAAGACACCTGGCAATACCTCTATCGCGGCCCCTATTGGCGTGGCGGTCCGGTGCAGATGACGGCGCTGGCGGGCGTGGACCTGGCGCTGTGGGACATCAAGGGCAAGCGCGCGGGCATGCCCGTTTATCAATTGCTGGGCGGACGCACGCGCGTGGGAGCGCTCTGCTACACGCACGCCAGCGGCGGCGATTTCACCGAGGTCGAAGACGCCGCGCGCCGCGCCATCGAACGCGGCTTCAAGTGCGTGCGCGCGCAGGTGGCCATTCCCGGGCTGGAGGGAACTTACGGCACTGGCGCGAGGAAGAAATCCGAAGAGGTCGCGGGCCGCGTCCCGCAACAAGCCGACCTGCCGCAAACCGAACTCTTCGAGCCGGGGCCGTACCTGCGCACCGTGCCCAAGCTCTTCGCACACCTGCGCTCGGCGCTCGGCGAAGAAGTCGAATTGCTCCACGACGTGCACGAGAAACTCGTGCCGGTGGAAGCGGCGCGCTTTGCGAAGGAGCTCGAGCCCTACCAATTGTTCTTTCTCGAAGACCCACTGCGGCCGGAATACAAGGAAAGCTTCCGTCTGATCCGCCAGCACTCCACCACTCCCCTCGCCATGGGCGAGCTGTTCAACTCCCTATGGGATTGCGTGCCGCTCATCAAAGAACAATTGATTGACTTCATCCGCTGCGACCTGGGGCACATCGGGGGCATCACCAACGCGCGCAAGGTGGCCGCGCTGGCGGAGGCTTTCCAGGTGAAGACTGCCTGGCACGGCCCCGGCGATATCGCCCCACCCACGCACGCCGCCAACGTGCACGTCGATATTTCGATTCCCAATTTCGGCGTACAGGAAATGGTCTTCTTCCCCGACATCGCGCGCGAAGTCATGCCCGGGGGGCCGGAGTTCAAGGACGGCTACATGACGGTAAACGACACACCCGGCCTGGGCACGGACGTGAATGAGGAATTAGCCAAGAAGTATCCCTATAAGCGCGCCTATCTGCCCACAGCGCGGCGCAGAGACGGCAGCGTTCAGGATTGGTAGGGATGTTTGATTCACGACCCTTGCCGTGACGTGCTGGAAGGCGAGTGCAAACCAAAAGGCAAAGGGCAAATGTCAAAAGGCAAACCTCTGGGGGTTGGTGGTAGAGCGAGATCATGAAGCAAAGATACGAGGATTGAGTGGCAGAACAACGGAAGATCGGAGAGCGGCTATTGGACTATAGCGCGCGGGTGATTAAGCTGGTAGATGCTCTGCCAACGACGCTGGTGGGAAGACGCATCGCTGACCAGTTGCTTCGCAGTGCCACGTCCGTCGGCGCTAACTACGAAGAAGCACAGGGTGCAGAATCGAAGGAAGATTTCACTCATAAACTGCAGATCGCGCTCAAGGAGCTTCGCGAGTCGGGCTATTGGCTGCGGTTATTGGTGCGATCCGGCAAAATCCCTATCAAAAAGATGGACGCGCTCATTGATGAATCGAACCAGTTGCGCGCGATGCTATCCAAGGCGGCTGCGACGGCTAAAGGAAAAGCCAAGGCCCCGAATGAGAATCAATAGCATGGCCCGCCCTCGACCTCGGCCAAAGCTAGCGCGTATTTCCTTTTGCCTTTTGCCATTTGCCCTTTGCCTTTTGGTTTGTCCTTCACTCTCCCTCGCCGCGATGCCTTCTCAAGTTCCTGCAAGCCAAGACGCTCATTTGCCGCACGACCGCGTCCTGCGCTCCGTCGTGCAACTGGTGGCGGTCGGCCCGGCGGAGAAGGGCCAGAACCGCGAGTGTTCGGCGACGGGCTTCCTGATTGATGAAGAGGGCTATCTCATCACCAACGCCCACGTGGTGGAGGATGCCAGGCGGTGCCTGGAGAAAGCGCCAGGAGCAAAGATCCTCGCCAAGCCCGCGACAGCGGATGCGCGAGTGGCCAGAGCCGTCCCCTGCGAGGTCGTGGAAATCGACGAAGCTCACGATGTGGCTCTCTTAAAGACCGCGCGACCCTTCCTGGCAGAGCCCGGTGAGAGGCCGCCATTTGCCCCGCTCGATGTGCACGCGGTCGCAGAGGGAACTGCGGTGATGGTGAGCGGCCATCCGGAGTTTTCCTGGCAGCCTGTGACGCAGACGGGCCGGGTGGTGCGGGTGGGGCAAGCGCATCTCGCGGGCGAGGACGCCGCCCGCAGTGACGCGTTGGAACTCGACATTCCCCTGCGGCTGGGAAACAGCGGCAGCCCGGTCTATCGCCGGGAGGGCGGCGTAATTGCCGTGGTTGACCAGAGGGACTCGCTGCGACCCTCGCACGGCGTGGCCGTTTCCATTCGCTACGCCATCGCGCTCGCGGATCGCCACGGCGCGAGGTGGCACGCCGTGGAGTGAGGCTGGACCTGACAGGGCTTTCCCTTGAACATCGAGGAGTGCGTTAGGTGAGTCGAAAGGCCGGCTTCTTCAACTTACGACTCCTTCGACTTCCTCGGCCGCCCTTTGCCTCTGGATTTCATTATCTTGCTTCCTGCGTCCACCAGCCCCGCATTGACGTGGCGGGGGCTTCGAAGTAGAGTAATGTTTTTCTTGCAATCTGGGTAGTCACAAGCAAGTTTGGGCGGAGAAGGGCCGACTGCGCGCCATGGCCACAATGAGGAGAAACCAGGATATGGAAGTTCTTGCCATGATATCTCGGAGAAGCCGCCGTGCGCTCGGCTGCGCCGCCTATGGACTGCTGGCGGCAGCGCTCCTCACCAGCCTCCTGGCGCTCGCGGGCTGCTCATCCCAGCCGGCGGAATCACCCGGCATGCAAATGGAGTTCCGCGTTCCGGTCACGGTGGCCAAGGCCGTGGCGAAGAGCGTGCCGGTCCAGGTGGAAGTGATCGGCAATGTGGAAGCCTACTCCAATGTTTCGGTGCGAACGCAGATGGCGGGTGAAATCGAGCGGGCCTACTTTACGCAAGGCGAGGATGTGAAGAAGGGACAGTTGCTCTTCACCCTGGATCGCCGCCCCTTCGAAGCCACGCTGAACCAATATGAGGCGAACCTGGCGCGTGATCGGGCGCAACTGGTCAACGCCCGGGCCCAGGCCGAGCGCAACAACAAACTGTTCCAGGCGGGCATCATCTCGAAGGATCAATACGAGACGATCCACACCAACGCCCAGGCCCTGGAAGCCACCGTACGAGCCGACCGGGCCGCCATCGAGAACGCCCGGGTGAACCTGAGCTATTGCTCCATCTATTCCCCGCTCGACGGCCGTACCGGGAGCTATCAAGTTTATCCGGGTAATATTGCCAAGATGAATGATTCGGTGCTGGTGGTCATCAATCAAGTTCACCCCATCTACGTGACTTTCGCGGTGCCGGAGCAGGATCTCGCCGAAGTGAAGAGATACCAGGCGCGGGGTCCGCTGGCGGTCGAGGCGCTCATTCCCAACGATCCGCGGCCGCCGGCCGTGGGCCAACTCGCCTTCATTGACAACGCCGTGGACACGGTCACCGGTACCATCAAGATGCGCGCCACGTTCCCGAACCCCGACAATCGCCTCTGGCCGGGGCAGTTCGTCAACGTGGTGATCCGGTTGACCACCGAGGCCAACGCCACGGTGGTGCCGTCACAGTCGGTGCAAACGGGCCAGGTGGGCAAGTACGTTTTTGTGGTGAAACCCGATGAGACGGCGGACCTGCGCCCGGTGGTGGCGGGCGCGACCGTGCATGGCGAAACGGTGATCGAGAAGGGTGTCACACCCGGCGAAACCGTGGTGACCGACGGCCAGTTGCTGCTCGCGCCCGGATCCAAGGTGGAAATCAAAAAGGGCTCCTGAGGCGGTCGGGGGGGTTGCCTCAGGTGGACGAGTTGTGACCCCTCATCCGGCCCGCTGCGCGGTCCACCCTCTCCCCTAGGGAGAGGGCTGCGAATGGCTCGTGTGTACCTGATTCCCACCCTCTCCGTGGGGAGAGGGTGGTCGCCGTAGGCGACCGGGTGAGGGGTCTTTCGGTCGCGACGGCTTCGGAGAACTTGACATAAATGGTCAAGTTCCGAGTGTCAAGCCATCTAGCACGAGAGCAAGCCAGGGGATGGCGCAGGGTAGGCAGAAATGAATTTAGCGGAACTCTTCATCCGCCGGCCCATCATGACCACGCTCATGATGCTGGCCATTTTGGTCTTCGGCATCATTGCCTACCGGGAACTGCCCGTCAGTGATTTGCCCAACGTGGATTACCCCACCATCCAGGTGAGCGCGGGGCTGCCCGGCGCGAGCCCGGAGACGATGGCCTCCGCCGTGGCCACGGTGCTGGAGCGCGAGTTTTCGACCATCGCCGGCCTCGAGAGCATGAGTTCCATGAGCACGCAGGGCGGCACTCAAATCACCCTGCAATTCACCCTGAGCCGCAACATCGATGCCGCCTCGCAGGACGTGGCGGCCGCCATCGCGCGCTCCCAGGGCCAGCTTCCCACCGACATGCCCGCGCCCCCCGCCTATCAGAAGGTGAACCCCGCGGACCAGCCCATCATTTACATGGCGGTCTATTCCGACACACTTCCGCTTTCCACCGTCGATGACTATGCCGATACGCTCATGGCGCAACGCATCTCGATGATCAGCGGCGTGGCGCAGGTGCAGTTGTACGGGGCGCAGAAGTACGCGGTGCGCGTGCAGTTGGACCCCCAAGCGCTGGCGGCGCGGGGAATCGGCATTGACGAAGTTACGGATGCCGTCCGGAACGCCAACGTCAACCTCCCCACCGGCACGCTTTTCGGCGCGCACAAATCTTTTGTGGTGCAGGCCAACGGCCAACTCCGGAACGCCGCCGCCTACCGGCCACTCATTGTCGCCTATCGCAACGGCGCGCCGATCCGCCTGGAAGCGCTGGGTCAGATAGTGGACAGCGTGCAGAACAACAAGGTCGCCACCTGGTACAACGGGACCAACTCCCTCGTGCTGGCCATCCAGCGCCAGCCCGGCACCAACACCGTACAAGTGGTGGACAACATCCGGCGCCTGCTTCCCACCTTCCGCAAAGAGATCCCACAGTCCGTCTACCTCGCGACCCTGTACGATGCCTCGGTGACCATTCGCGATTCGGTGGACGACGTCAAGTTCACGCTCTATCTGACGCTCGCCCTCGTCGTGCTGGTCATCTTCCTCTTCCTGCGCAACGTTTCCGCGACCATCATCCCCAGCCTGGCGCTGCCCATGTCGATTGTGGGCACATTCTCGGTGATGTACCTGCTGGGTTACACGGTGGATAACCTCTCGCTGATGGCGCTGGTTCTGGCCGTGGGCTTTGTCGTGGACGACGCCATCGTCATGCTGGAAAACATCGTGCGCCACCTGGAAGCGGGCGAAGGAGTTATGGAAGCCGCGCTCAATGGATCAAAGGAAATCAGCTTCACCATCCTCTCCATGACTTTGTCGCTGGCCGCGGTCTTCATCCCCGTGCTCTTCATGGGCGGAATCCTGGGGCGCCTGCTGCACGAATTCTCAGTAACCATCATTTCCGCCGTATTGGTTTCGGGCGTCGTCTCGCTGACTCTGACGCCCATGCTCTGCAGCCGCTTCCTGCGCCACGCCAAATCCGAGGAGCACGGCTGGCTGTTCAACCTCTTCGAGCGCGGCCACCAAGGGATGCTCACCGCCTACGATTGGAGTCTCAAGAAAGTCCTGCGCTTCCGGTTTGCCACACTGCTCTTTTCGCTGGCCATCGTGGCCATCACGGTCTGGCTCTTCGTGCGGATGCCCAAGGGATTCCTTTCCCCCGAAGACAGCGGGTTTGTCTTTGGCATCACCCTGGCACAGCAAGGCACTTCCTTCGAATCCATGAAGGAGCACCAGAAGGCCATCAGCGCCCTGACGCTGGCGGACCCCAATGTGGACAACGTTTTTTCCTTCGCCGGCGCGGGAGGGCCGGGCGGGGGCGGGAACTCCGGTTTCTTCCTCATGCATTTGAAGCCGCGCCCGACCGGCCGCGAGCAGATGCTCGAATGGTTCAAAGACCGATTGCACATCTCCTACCCGCGCGACCCGGCTTTGCGCTACCTTCACACTGACCAGGTCATCCAGGAAATGCGCCCGCGGCTTTTCGCGGTCCCCGGCGTCATGGCCTATATGCAGAACCCGCCGCCCATCCAGATTGGCGGGCGCCTGACCAAGAGCCAGTACCAGTTCACGCTGCAAGGGCCGGACACCACGGAGCTTTACCGCGAAGCCCTGAAGCTGGAAGGGGAGTTGCGCACGACGCCGGGGCTCCAGGACGTCACCACCGACTTGCAGGTCTCGAACCCGCAGGTGGACGTGGACATCGACCGCGACAAGGCCAACGCCCTGGGGGTGTCAGCCTTCCAGGTGGAAAACGCTCTCGAGACGGCTTACAGCTCACGTCAGATTTCCACCATCTACACCCCCAACAATCAGTACCGGGTCATTATCGAACTCCTGCCGCAGTACCAGATGGAACCGCGGGCGCTCACCCTCCTGTACCTCCATTCGAGCAGCGGGCAGTCGGTCCCTTTGAACACAGTGTCGAAGCTCACCCAATCGCTCGGCCCGCTGGTGGTGAATCACTCCGGGCAGTTGCCCTCCGTCACCGTGTCGTTCAACCTCGCGCCGGGTACGGCGCTGGGTGACGCCGTGAACCGCGTGGAGCAAATCGCCCGCCAGACTCTGCCCTCCGATCTCAGCGCCAACTTCGAGGGCACCGCCCAGCAATTCCAATCCTCCCTGGTTGGATTGGGCGTCTTGTTGGTTATCACAATCCTGGTGATTTACATCGTGCTGGGGATTCTGTACGAAAGTTTCATCCACCCGCTGACGATTCTTTCCGGCCTGCCCTCGGCGGCGCTGGGAGCGTTGCTCACGCTGATGTACTTCGGCTATGAACTTGACCTCTACGGCTTCGTGGGCATCATCATGCTGATCGGCATCGTCAAGAAGAACGCCATCATGATGATTGATTTTGCCTTGGACGCTGAGAGAAACAGCGGCATGACCACCGGAGAAGCGATCTACCACGGAGCCCTGGTGCGCTTTCGGCCCATCATGATGACCACCATGGCGGCCCTCATGGGGACCCTGCCCATCGCTTTGGGCTTCGGCGCGGGCGCAGAATCACGCCGCCCGCTGGGCTTGTGCGTGGTGGGCGGGCTGGTCTTCTCCCAGCTCATCACCCTCTACATCACACCCGTCTATTACACCTACCTTGAGTCGTTCCAGAAATGGGTTCGGAGGGTTAAGGAATAGGTGAGAGGCAACAGGGAAGAGAAGAGCTTTCAGCTTTCAGCTTTCAGCTTTCAGCTTTCAGCTTTCAGCTTTCAGCTTTCAGGGCTTGCCCGGCTTACTCACCCGGATTTCTCTCCGCGGAAATGGAGGGACAGGGCTTGGTGGGAGGCCTATGGGTGTATACTCTTGGCGCTCGAAAGGCCGGAAAGGAAATCCTGGCCTACACGCTATTCGCAGGAGGACATAATAATCATGCGATATATTCGACTAATTTTCCTAGGACTGTTTCTTGTGTGCGGCTTCATAGTAGCCCGTCTTCCGGGCCAATCACCGGCTCCGCAAACGTACTCGCTGACCGCGGTTTCTCGGATGACGGAAGCCAGCATGTTCAGTGGTAGGGAATCGAACCTCAAAATCTATCGTAACGGTTCCAAGGAACTTGTCGACGTGATGCTTGCTGGTCAGGAAGGGAACTCCAAGGGCGTTCATACGCTCAGCTTGTTCGACGTCCAGGCGCGGAAGGTGTACATCCAAGATGTGGTCAACAACAAGTGTTCCTGGATGCGCTACGTGTCGGCGGACATGCCAAGCTACGACCCGATGACAGCCTCCGCCGCAAGTGCTGACATCGCCAAGCAGAACCCCAAAGTGGTCGGCAGGGAGAGCGTCAACGGGATCCCCGCCAAAATCGAGGAAATCAACGGGCCGCCGGAACAGGGCAAGTCCAGGCTCTGGATCGCAGAGAGCGGCAATTTCCTTGTCAAGGTGGAAATGATTCCCCCGGACGGCAAAGCCGTAACGCTGCTGGAAGTCAAGCAAGTGAGTTTCGCCAAACCGGCCGACTCGTTTTTCGTTCCACCCCCGAGCTGCGACACCCAAACCCAAGGCGAGATGAGCAGTACGGGATTCAGCGCGCACGCTGAGGAAAACGTGGAGGTGCACGGGGCCGGGTCGGTTGACCTGAAGACGGGCCAGACTCACGGGGAAGCCACGCTTGTGACACCAGGCCCAAGCGGTCCGCAAAGCAGCACGAAATCTGCGCCGGCGGGAATGGCTGGCATGGGGGCAACAGATGCCCAGGGCAGCGCGCGTGTGACCGAGGTGCGCATGCACCTTGTCCCTGACAGCTACGCGGGCCCCTGCCCAGGTCACGTGCAATTGGTGGGTGACATCACGACCAATGGACCGGGAACGGTGTGGTACAAGTTCCTGGCCGGGGCAGTAAGCCACTCGCCCGAGGGAACGGTGGTTTTCAGCGCTGCTGGCACACAGACCGTCACCGTGGAGGGGACATTCAGCACGGCGCCGCGCGTCCCCCACGCTTCGCTAATAGCCATAATGGAAGACCAGGCGGGCAATCACGGGGCACAGAACTTGAGCTCCGGACCCGTGAATTACAACATAACCTGCGCGGGGCAGGCGCCGCCGGCCCATTAAGGACTGCATCCTGTCAGGCCCAGGTGGATTCCCGCGCCAGCGGGAATCCACCTTCACAGCTTCTGCTTTTGATTTTCGACCCTCGACGGCGGCTTCGGCCTTTTGCCACCCAGCAACCATACAGGTACCCTTGGACCTAAGACCTGGCAACTGGTCCCTCTTCCCTGTTCCCTACTTCTTCAGGTCCTCCGGCGCGTCCGTCAGCCGACCTAGCAATTCGTAGACACGCACCAGGGCTTGATTCACCATGCGTTCACCCGCGCCCACTTCCACGTGCGTCGAGGTGCTGGCCGCGCCGTAACCGCCCTGGCTGGCCGCGCGGACGGTGGGAAAATATCCGAAGTTGCCGTTCGAGTAGCCCATGAAGAAGGCGTCGGGCACTGGGCAACGATTGCGCCAATCAATTTGAAAGTCCACAAAAGGTTCGCCGGGCATGGTCATAAACGCGATGCGCTTGTTGATGAGCAGGGTGGCCACGGGCAAGCGCAGCGGTTCATTGCGGTGGCGGTCAAAATTCGCCGCCGCTTCCGGGCCCCAGGAGGTCAGGAGCGCAGCGCGCCATTTGTCAGAGTTCCAGCGCAGGTGCATTTCGAGCAAGTCTTCCGTGAACTGCAGGCTGGCATCGGCCTCCGGCTTGGTCACGATGCTTTTAGCAACCCGCGCCACCTCTTCACCAATTCGGTTGCCGGTCCAATCGCGGCGGCCGACGGCATCCTGCGGAAGCGGTGTGACAGCGTAAAAGGGATTGATGTCGCCGTCGCCGCCCTGCAGGAAGAAGCAGAGGGGAGCGGCACCGGGACTCCCGTCTGAGAAGGCGCGCTCCACGGTCGAGTCCATCACGCCGGGCCAGTCGGCGGAGTATTGCAGGTTGTCGGGACCGAAGACCACCGGATGGCAGGCGTAGTTCACGAGGACGGCTAACGGCGCACCCGAGGCGCTATCGATGCGCAGGATCGATACCGTGGGGTCGACGGGCGCCGTGGGCACCATGGTGGTGTTAACCATGAACCAGCCGAAACGGCCGTCGGGCTGCTCGCGCAGGCGGTTGTGGCCAATATAGGCGACGCCGTAGCCGGTGCCCAGCCGCGCTTCCACGGCGCGCTGGTGGGCCTCGGCGATGGCTCGCGAGATCTTCTCGAGCACCGTGCTTTCCCAGTCGGGACCTGCGAGCGGCGGATACTCATCGGGAATCTCCGGGCCGGCGTGCGTGTGAATGGCCGCCGCCAGGACGTAGGAAATCCCGCTCGAACTCTTGGCATTGTCGCGCAGGCGCTCGATCCAGGCCGGGGCGAAGGGACGGCCCAGGTCGCAGACCACCATCGCCACGCGCTGGTCGCCGGCCTCGAGAACCAGCACCCGGGCGTAGAGCGGATCCAGAATGCTGGTCGCGCCTTCCTTGCGGCCACCGTACCCGTACATCTTCAGGCCCAGGGGCGGCGTGATGTCCACCTTGACCACGCCGGCTTTCAACGCGGCGCCCAGGCCAAGAACCGGAAACATCCATATGAATATACACAATATACAAACGTTTCTCATTATGCTACGCATCACACCTCCCGGGAATTCCAAGCAACGAATCGCCAGGAGGAACTTTAGCAGCCCCGGGCGAATGGTTCAAGGCTTCCCGGCGCCTCACTGCTGCAGCGGGTCGCAGGGTGTTGACTGGCCTGGGCCCACGGGGCCAGAATGAACATCCTGAGTGCAAGTCCCACCTTGCATGCGAGGACTTGCAGCATCAGATCTCGGGAAGGTGCGAACGGCGCTTTAGCGCCAATATTGTTCTCTTAAGGGGTTTCAGGAAATTGCTTTCCAATTTGCTCCTGGGTGACCCCCTCACCCGTCCCGCCCCGGCTGGAGAAAGCGCCGGTTGCGGTCCACCCTCTCCCCCAAGGGGGCGAGGGCAAGAAAATCAAATCAACGCTCCCCTCGCCCCCTTGGGGGAGAGGGGCCAGGGGTGAGGGGGGCACGCCTGGCGAAGCTCGGATCCAATTTCCTGAAACCCCTTAAGTAAACAGCATTGGCTTTAACGCTCATGTTAGAACCTACCATTCAGCTCCTCTCGAACCTCGTCGCCACGGACTCTGTCAACCCTGCGTTGGTGCCGGGGGGCGCCGGGGAGGAGAACATTGCCCGCCTCATTGCCGCCGAGATGGGTTCGATCGGCATGCAGGTCGAACTGACCGAAGTCGCTCCCCATCGCCCGAATGTGCTGGGGGTGCTGGAAGGGGAGGCTCCCGGACGCTCCTTGATGTTTTGCGGTCACATGGATACGGTCGGCGTGGGGGGGATGGCAACCCCGTTCTCTCCCCTCACGCGCGAGGGCCGGCTCTACGGCCGCGGATCGCAAGACATGAAAGGCGGCGTGGCGGCGATGCTCGGAGCAGCGCGCCAGCTCGCGTCCTCCGGCGGACTCCCGGCAGGAAAGTTGATCGTTGCCGCCGTGGCGGATGAGGAGCACGCCAGCCTGGGTGCGCAAGAAGTTGCAAGGCGCTGGCGGGCCGACGGCGCCGTGATCACGGAGCCCACGGACCTTGAGATCGCCCTGGCCCACCGGGGATTCTCCTGGGTCGAGGTTAGAACCCGGGGGATTGCTGCGCACGGCAGCAAGCCGCGGGAGGGCCGGGACGCAGTCTTCCGCATGGGAAAGGTGCTGAATCGCCTGGCCAAGCTGGATCGTGAGTTGCAGGCGCTGCCCCCGCATGCGATCCAGGGCACCGCCTCGCTGCACGCCTCCCTGATCAGCGGCGGCCAGGAGCTCAGCAGCTATCCGGACAACTGCCTTCTCCAGTTCGAGCGACGCACCACGAGTGCTGAGCCCGATGGAGTCGCTCTCCGCGAGATTCACAATATCCTGAGGACTTTGAAAGAGGAGGACGAAGAGTTCGAAGCCTCCGCCGAGCTCATTCTGGAGCGGTCAGCATTCGAAATTCCCAGTGAACATGCGCTGCCCAAGCTATTACGAGCAGCGCTGACCCGGGTGGGCCGAATGCCGCGTGAGGGAGGCGTTACCTTCTGGACCGATGCCGCCATCCTGACGCGGGCAGGAATCCCGACGGTAATCTTCGGACCGGGGGGAGCAGGACTGCACAGCCGGGAAGAGTTTGTGTATGTGGAGGACGTGCTTGCCTGCCGGGATGTGCTGGCAGAACTGGCCCGCATGTTCTGCGCGGGAAGAGCCACCGTCCCCGCTTCCTGACGGCGGAGCAAGGACCTACGACCCGCTTCCCCCGCCCGTCTTTTTCTCCAGGGCCGGCAGGATGTGCTGCGTCACGTAATGCTCATAGCGGGCCTGAACCTCATCGGTAACCGGAGCGGTTCCGAGCGGCCCTCCCGGCGACGTGGGCTGAAAATAGACGTCGCCCGGCCGGCCAAAGGAGCCCGGATCAGTTTTCGTGAATTTCTCGCCGTCGCTTTCGGCAAAATCGTAAATTTCCTTGGCGTTGTAAGTCTTCAACTGCTCGGGTGAGAGCTGATCGACCGTCCGGACGACAATCCGGAGTTTCCCAAAAGCGCGGCCCTTGTCGTAGTCAACGCGCAGAACGTGCTGCTGCACCTGCCCCGGGTTCTGCGGATCATTGATGGTATCCGCCAGCAAGCGGAAATCCTCGAGCTTGCCGCCCAGTTTCGAATCCAACAGGTTGTAGAGACGGAGGGTTGGATCATCCGAGCTGACCGCAGGGAGCTTATCCTTCGCACCCAGCAGAGCGGCACGGCCGCCTCCGCAGAGCAGGATCGTCAATAGAGCCCCACAAGTGATTGGACGTACCCGCGATTTGGATCTCATGGTCCCTCCCAGGACGCGCCCGCTGCGAGTAAACCGGCCTTCGATGTGGCCAATGCGTGGGACCGCACTGGGAAGATACTACTCCCCGTTGAGAGGGCAACACAATACCCCAGTTAGTAAACAGGCCTGGCAGGAGCACCCGTATGCGCAGGGCACCTGCAAAGCCCCGCCTTTCTGCAGTTTCCGCACTCTGATTTCGAACGGAAGTCATCTATGTTTGACTGGTTACGGTCCTGGTTTCTCCATTTACACTTTACCTTCATACATGATTGTCGGCAGTTGCCATACAGCCGCGGAGGGTGTATATAACCATCGAATTACCCCACAGGTTGACGAGGACGGAGCGGAGAACAGCTCAGACCTTCCGAATGAATGACAGTGGCCGGCGTGCACTCACGACGCGCGGAGGTGGAAATTGACGGATGAAAGAGAACAACCGAGACCTGATAAGGGGCCTACACAGACTCCATCTGCATCGCAAATCGCCAGCGAGCGTGTCTGGGCAATCATCGGTAAAGTCGGAGCTCTCATCGGAGTCCTCGTGGGACTTTTCACCCTGGCGAGATTCACATGGCCTCCGGGGCCCCACATCATTGCAGACTGTCAGATTGTCGACAGCGCCGTTCCACCACCGTCTCTTGTGCTCGGAAAGCTGAGGGCAGGACTTGAGGCTCAACTGTCTCCAAAAGCTATCGAAGATGCGCTCTCAAGAACGCGCTCATCATCCCGCTGGTCTCCGACCGAACGGGCGGAGGCCGCTTCAGCGATAAGCGGGCACCTCCCCGTACCTGACTTTACTGTGCTGGATAATTTCGGAGCGGCGTCCGATCTCCTGCAATGTCGGATCACAAATGATGGCAATGAACCAGCCCATCAAGTCGTCGTTGACCTGCCAAGTGCGCCCTCAATTGTAATGTCGAACAGCGCGAACCTGCCCCTCGCCGAAGACCAAAAGTCAATCGCGCTAGGAGATATCAGACCTGGTGTTGATATCAATTTGCGTGTCTGGTTTCGATTTGGGCATTTTTGGGACAAGGATCGATTCCAGTTAAGCCATCAGAGTGGTACGGGGAAACTTGCTCTATTCGATATAAGGATGGGGTTCCCCGGGCCAGTTGCTCGGTTCGTGATTTTTTGGGGGAACTCCCCTTGGCTTGCAGGCGGAATCGTAATGGTTCTGGTTGCCGCCATAATCGATTTGGCGTTAAGGATTCGCTCTCGAACCAAAGCACCAGACTCAACCGGGGTTGATTAGCAATCGTTGTTCTCGAACCGTGCGACAGGTGGACGCAGCAAATCTTCATCTCTCACGGATAAAGCAGATACTGGGCGCGGAGTTTCTTGAACTTCTCCAAGGCATCCTGCCAGTCGTACCAGATGCGCTGGGGGTCGCGGCCCGCGCGGATCGATTCCAGCACCTTGGTGCTGCCGATCAAACGCCGTGAGCCATCCAAATTAAACTCCTTGGGAAAAAGCTTCCAGAGCGCGGCCACCAGCTCCACACCCATCTCGGTCGGCTCCAGGGCCTGCCGGTCGAGCAACACGATCTGCACGCCGTGGCACAACTCCCCCGCAAAATTGCTGGTGAGCGGCCTGAAATCCATGGGCAGAAAGCGCACTCCCTGAACCTCCCGGCCGTTCAGGTACGCGGCCAATTCCTTTCCGTTGATCCACGGCGCTCCCACCATTTCGAAAGGCGAATCGGTACCGCGGCCCAAGCTGACGTTCGCCCCCTCCACCAGGCAGACGCCCGGATAGAGGATTTCCTCCGTCAGGTTCCGCAGGTTCGGTGAGGGAGGAATCCAGGCCTGCCCCGTCTCGTCGAACCAGTCCGTTCGCTGCCAGTCCCGCATCTTCACCACGTGCAGCTTCGCGTCCAGATGGTTTTCGTGGTTGTACATTTCCGCGAGCTCTCCCACCGTCATGCCGTGGCGCACGGGCATGGGGAAGTAGCCAATGAACGAGCGCAGGTCCAGGTCCAGCAGGGGCCCTTGGACATCCACGCCATCGATCGGATTCGGCCGGTCGAGGACATAGAACTCCATTCCCTTCTTGCTGGCGGCTTCCAGCGTATATCCGAGCGTGGTGATGTAAGTGTAGAAACGGGCGCCGACGTCCTGAATGTCGAAGACCAGCGCATCGATACCTTCCAGCATGGCGTCCGTGGGCCGCTCCACGTCACCGAACAGGCTGTAGACGGGCAGGCCGGTCGCGGCGTCGCGGGTGGAGTCAACCGGGGCGCCTTCCGCTGCGGAGCCCGCCAGTCCGTGCTCCGGGCTGAACAGCGCCACCAACCTCACGCCCGGCGCGCGATAGAGCACGTCGATCGAGCGGCGCCCGTCGCTCGCGAGGCCGGTGTGATTGGCAATCAGCCCCACCCGCTTCCCCTCGAGCGGCGCGAAGTTTTCCCCCTCCAGCACATCGATGCCGGTCTTCACCTTGCCGTTTCTCAAGCCCTGCAGCCGGTAGCCTTTCATGAGCTCAAAATACCCGGTCAGCGAGCGGCGGCTGGCCAGGACTTGCTCGGCGGAAGCCGGCCCCAATGCGCCCGCCACGAGCGTCGCCACCTGCGTGCGCAGCGGCACCACGTCACCTTTGCCATCCGGGTGAACGCGGTTGGTCAGGATGATCACGTAAGTTTTCGTTACCGGGTCAATCCACAGAGACGTACCCGTGAAGCCCGTGTGCCCGAAGGAGCCCACGTCGTACAACTCGCCGCGGTTCGAAGCGAAGGGCGATTCGATGTCCCAACCCAGTCCGCGCAGCACCATCTTGTTGGGGGGGGTCTGCGGCGTGGTCATTTTCTCCACCGTCAGCGGGCTCAGGATGCTCACACCGTTGTACGTGCCGCCCGCGAGCAGCATCTCGGCAAAGATGGCAAGATCGTCGGCGGTCGAAAACAGGCCCGCGTGCCCCGCCACGCCTCCCATGTTGTAGGCGGTGGGGTCGTGGACTTCGCCCCAAAGCATCGGGCCGCTTTCGCCGTGCTGGAACTGGGTGGGCGCGATACGCTCGCGTAGCGAAGCGGGGGGCTTGAAGGAAGTGTCCTTCATGCCCAGCGGCTTGAAGATGTGCTCCCGGCAGTAAACATCCAGCGGCTCTCCCGATACGCGCCGCACCAATTCCCCCAGCGTCTCAAAATTGATGTCGCTGTATATGAAGCGCGTGCCGGGCGGCAGGATAGGCTTCTCGGCCACAATCGCCTCGAGCGCCGTGTCGTAACCCGACCAGTCCGGTTTCAGGTCGAGATCCGGACGCAGGCCGGAATAGTGCGTCATCAGCTCGCGCACGGTGATCAACTCTTTCCCATTCTCTTTGAATTCCGGCCAGTAATCCGCCACGGGAGCACTGAGCAGGATTTTCCCCTGCTCCACAAGCTGCATCACGGCGGTCGTGGTAGCAATCACCTTAGTGAGTGAGGCCATGTCAAAGATCGTGTTCAAGGTCATCGGCCGCCGCTCGGGGACCAGCGAGCGCTCGCCAAACGCCCGGCGATAGACCACCTTGCCCTGGTGGCCGATCAGGACCACGGCTCCCGGGCATTTCCCCTCACGGATGGCCTGCTCGACCACGGAAGCGATGCCCGCCAGGCGCTGCTCGCTCAAAGCCGGCGAAGGCGCCGCGACCTCCGGCCGCCCCACGGCGGCGGCCAAGCAAGGCCCAGCCCACAAGCTTGCCGTCAAAACACCAGACACGAACCAGCGACGTTGAATCACGGTTTACCTCACTCGAATTTTTCGTCGTGTGTAGGGCCACCCCTTGGGGTGGCCTGGGCCGGGGCAAGCCCGGGCCCTACATATCCGCTACGCGCCAGTCTGCCACGAGCCTCCCCCGGACGAGTTTGCCTTTCGGCGCTACGAGCTTTGCTATATACTTCGCGGGCTCCTTGTGTCAATGCAAGGTTAAAAAAAACTGGAAGGACCTTGTACCCATGAAACTCACACTCGCCGATTGGATGGTGGTGGGCGGCTATTTTCTGATCAACCTGCTCATCGGGCTCTACTACCGCAAGAAGGCCAGCGCCAGTACGGACGACTTTTTTGTTTCCGGCCGCCAAGTCACCTGGTGGCTGGCGGGCACGTCGATGGTGGCCACCACCTTCGCTGCCGACACGCCGCTTTGGGTGACCGGCCAGGTGGTGCGGCACGGGGTAGCCGCCAACTGGTTCTGGTGGAGCTTTCTGTTCAGCGGCATGATGACGGTATTTTTCTTCGCGCGCATGTGGCGCCGGGCGGAAATCATCACCGACGTGGAACTGGTCGAAATGCGTTACGCCGGCAAACCCGCCGCTTTCCTGCGGGGCTTTCGCGCGCTCTATTTCGGGCTCCTCATCAACTGCATCATCCTGGGCTGGGTGAACCTGGCCATGGAGAAGATTCTGGGGATATCCCTCAATGTCCCCAAGTTCTGGGCCGTCGTGATCTGCATGACTATCACGGCCGTCTACACTTCCATCTCCGGCCTCTGGGGCGTGCTTTGGACGGACCTTGTGCAGTTCATTCTGAAAATGACCATGTTGATTATCCTGGCCTTCTACGCGGTGCACGCCGTGGGCGGCATGACCGCGCTGAAGACCAAACTGGCCGCGGTTGATGCCGCGCGCGGCGCCGCGGGCGGCTCCGGGTCCATCCTCTCGTTCATTCCCGATTTGCATTCCCCCTGGATGCCCCTGATGACCTTTCTCGTTTACATCGGCGTGTACTGGTGGTCGGTCTGGTACCCGGGCGCCGAACCGGGCGGTGGCGGGTATGTAGCGCAGCGAATTTTCTGCGCCAAGGATGAGAAGAACTCGTTATTGGCCACCCTCTGGTTCAATATCGCCCATTACGCCCTGCGGCCCTGGGCCTGGATTCTAACAGCGCTGGCGGTGGTGGTCCTTTACCCAGAACTGAGCAAGCCGGGCGCGGACGCCGAGGGTGGCTTTGTTCGAGTCTGGGTGGATTATATGCCCCCGGCTTTTCGCGGTTTGATGCTCGCCGCTTTTGCGGCGGCCTACATGTCCACGATTGCGACGCAATTGAACTGGAGTTCGTCATACATCGTGAACGATTTCTACCGCCGCTTCCTGGTGCGCCAGCGTACAGAAAAGCATTACGTGACGGTCTCCAAAGTTGCCACCATGGGCCTGATGGTTATGGGCGCGGCAGTCTCCTACATCATGCAAAGCGTGGCGGGCGGCTGGGACATGGTGGTGAATATCGGCGCGGGCACGGGGGCGGTGTACTTGCTGCGCTGGTACTGGTGGCGCATCAACGCTTGGTCGGAGATTTCGGCGATGACCACGGCGGCAGTCACCTCAATCGTCCTCCGCTTTGCAAGCCCCTTTGCGGCCTCTGACCCGAACCTGTTCGGGAAGAACCTGGTCCTGACCGTCGGCATCACCACGCTGGTGTGGCTCGCGGCCACGTTCCTGACGAAGCCAGAACCGGAATCGAAGCTCCTGGAGTTCTATCGGCGGGTGCGGCCGGGTGTGATGGGGTGGAAGCGCGTCGCCGCGCTGGCGCCGGATATCCCTCCTACCCGGGATGGTTGGTATAATTTGATGGATTGGGCGCTCGGTTGTTTGATGGTTTACATGACGCTGTTCGGCATCGGAAAGTTGCTGTTGGGTTCGACCGGCATAGGCGCTCTGTTCCTGGCCACTGCCGCTGTCTCCGGATATGTAATCTATTGGGATTTATCGCGCCGCGGTTGGGAGACCCTCTCGGGGAAGGAGGGGTAGATCTCTCTGGGGAACGCCATGGTAGGGGCGACCCTCGTGGTCGCCCAGGGCAGGCACAAGGCCTGCCCCTACGAACGTTTGCAGGCTATGAAAGCAAAACCGCGTGAACGCATCACCGAACGAACGAATCCGGCCTCGGAGTCGCTGGACACCAAGGCCACGCGCGAAATCCTGCGCATCATCAACCGCGAGGACGACCGCGTAGTGCCTGCGGTCCGCAAGGCACTTCCCCAAATTACTCGTGCGGTTGACCTGGCGGTCGAAGCCGTGCGCAAGGGCGGGCGGCTGGTTTACCTGGGCGCGGGCACCAGCGGACGGCTGGGGGCGCTGGACGCGGCGGAAGCGATGCCCACCTTCGCGACGGACCGCGTCGTCGCGGTCGTGGCCGGCGCGCCCGCATCGCTGACCCACTCGGTGGAGGGAGTTGAGGACGACCCTCGCCAGGCCGTGCGCGACCTCCGGAAGATCAAGTTCAACCGCCGCGACCTTCTGGTAGGAATCGCCGCCAGCGGCCGCACCCCTTACGTCCTGGGCGGGATGCGCTATGCGCGGAGACTGGGTGCGAAGGTTGTCGGCCTCACCTCGAACCCGGACGCGCCGATGAAAACCCTGGCGCATGTCTCCATCATCCCGGTGGTGGGCCCGGAGGTGATCGCGGGGTCCAGCCGCATGAAGGCCGGGACGGCGCAGAAACTCGTGCTCAACATGCTTTCCACTGCCACCATGGTGCGACTGGGACGCGTGCTCTCCCACTGGATGGTCTGCGTGCAGGTGACGAATCAGAAACTCCGGAAACGCGCCCAGGGAATCGTGATGAGGCTCACGGGCGCAAGCGAGATGGCAGCAGCCCGGGCTTTGCGGGAGTCCGGAGACAACCTGCCCGTGGCACTACTGATGCTGCTGAAACAGATTCCCAGGGCCGAAGCCGCTCGCCAGATCGAGCAAGGGCCGAGCGCGGCGAAGGTCTTGCGCGAGGCGATGAGGAAGTGAGTCAGTGAATCAGTGGAGGAAATGATTCAGTGACTCACTGGCACAGTGATTCAGTGAATAAATGGGTTAGAGTGGGCATGAGGCATCGACGAAAACACCATGACGAACGCGACCGTTGAACTGAAAAATCGGAGCAAGAGATTTGCGTTGGAAATCATTCGGCTGTTCCGCTCGCTTCCAAAAGGGGAGGATGTCCGCATCATTGCCAGGCAGCTTTTGCGTTCTGGTACGTCGGTGGCCGCAAACTATCGTGCAGCGTGCCGAGCGCGCTCCCGAGCGGAGTTTTTGGCGAAGATCGGCATTGTCGTCGAGGAAGCGGACGAGTCTGTATTTTGGTTGGAGCTTCTCGTGGAAAGTGGTATGGCACAGCAAGACCTGGTCACACCTGTCGCAAAGGAAGCGAACGAGCTCCTGGCGATTTTCGCTGCCTCTCAACGTACCGCGAGGCAAGGCATGAGAAACTGAATCAGTAAGAAACTGGATCAGTGAATCACTGAATCAGTGAGTCATTGGAGGAAATGATTCAGTGATTCACTGACTCAGTGATACAGTCCGGGTGATCGCATGGACAAGTTCCAAATAACCGGCGGGCGGCCTTTGCAGGGCCGGGTGGCGATCAGCGGCGCCAAAAACGCGGCGCTGCCGGCCATGACCGCGGCGCTACTGACCGACCAACGTGTGATTCTTCGCAACATTCCGCGCGTACGCGACATCAGCACGCTGCGCAGCCTGTTGGAAGACCTGGGAGTGGATTCCTCCGTCACGCACGAGGCGCACGGCAATCGCATTGAAATCGCAACCCGCCAATTGCTCAATCCGGTGGCGCCCTACGAACTGGTCAAGCAGATGCGCGCCTCCGTGCTGGTGCTCGGACCGCTCGTGGCGCGCTTCGGGCAGGCGCGCGTTTCGTTGCCGGGCGGCTGCGCCATCGGCGTCCGGCCCATCAACCTCCACATCCAGGGGCTCGAGAAACTCGGGGCAACCATCACCTTCGACCATGGCTACGTCAACGCGCAGGCGAACGGCTTGCGGGGGACCGATTTCCGCTTCGATAGGATATCTGTGACCGGCACCGAGAATCTCATGATGGCGGCGGCGCTCGCCGAAGGAGATACCGTCCTGGAAAACGCCGCGCGCGAGCCGGAAGTTCAGGACCTCGCCGACCTGCTTAACAAGATGGGCGCCCACATCGAAGGCGCGGGAACCGGCCAGATCCGTATTCGCGGCGTCAGCCGCCTGCACGGCGCCGAGCACACCGTGGTCCCCGACCGCATTGAGGCCGCGACCTTTCTGACCGCCGCCGCCATTACCGGCGGGGAGCTCGTGGTGGAACGCTGCAATCCGGGGCACCTTACGGCGATCGTCGCCAAACTGCACGAGGTGGGAGTGCGAGTGCTGCCCGCCGACGAGCCCGGCGCGGACGGCAACCAAGCGCTCCGCGTCAAAGCCGAAGGCAAGTTGCAGGCCGCCGACATGACCACCGAGGAATATCCCGGCTTCCCTACCGACATGCAGGCTCAGTACATGGCGCTTATGACGCAGGCCGGCGGTTCGTCCGCGATTACCGAAACCATCTTCGAAAACCGCTTCTTGCACGCTCTGGAATTGGTGCGCATGGGCGCGGACATCATGGTCAACGGCCGCCGCGCCGTGGTGCGCGGCAAGACTTCCCTGAGCGGGGCAGAGATTCAGGCCTCCGATCTGCGCGCCAGCGCCTCGCTGGTGCTGGCCGGATTGGCTGCACAAGGCGAGACCCTGATCGACCGGGTCTATCATATCGATCGCGGCTATGAGCGTATCGAAGAAAAGCTTACCCAGGTGGGTGCCCGAATCAACCGCATCTCCGAATCCGACTAACCCCCAGAATCTGAGCAACCGCGCGCGGAATAGTGCGTCCCCACTTTCAAACGCGCCTTTCACAGCTTGCAACGAGAAGGGCACCCCAAGCAGTGCTTCGCCCGCCATTACCGCGGCCACAGGGGATTTCTAGTAACTTTAAACTTTGCTTATGTACCGCATGCACATTACCCCTTGGCTAATGCTTCACAATCTTGAGTCCAGTCCGGCATTACCAGATCAGGAACCTGCGGGCAGTTTCGCCTCGCGGGGGCTAGCATTACACCATCCATCATGCCAGCGTGGCCGACAGATCCCCTAACTTATTAATTGTAAAGGCTTAATATCACAATGACGAGTCCTTTCCGATTGCCTAAGGGGTACAAAAAGCGCCGTTCTGCCGTCGGGAGAAGAATGCGGGGGCGCATCCGCTTCTTGCCCTGGAACGCGTTCAAGCAGGCGGAATCGTGGCCGAACTGGCTGACATCAAATATCCTTGAATTGCACACGGTTCAATTCGCGCCAAGTACTCTATTGCAGATAATTGTGCTGGAAAGGGAGGTAACGACTATGCTAAGCTCACTTGAGAATCGGGTAGCCATTGGCCCCATGCCGATGCCCCCGAGTATGAATCGGGTAGCCATTGGCCCCATGCCGATGCCCCCGAGTATGAATCGGGTAGCCATTGGGCCTATGCCCATGCCCCCGATCAGGAATCGGGTAGCTATTGGCCCCATGCCCATGCCCCCGACGGCCTGAGAGACCTCATGGCCAAGATGGGCAGAGCTGGTGAGCCCCGGTTCCGCCCATCTGGGCCAGAGATATGCGCCTTCTCGGACTCGCCATTAGCTGTTGCGTGCTGCTGATGGACGGACTCCTCATCTGGAGGGGAGTGCGGTCCCGTTGTGTCAGGCTCTTTCCCCTCTTCTTCGCCTATATCTTGTACGATTTCAGCAGTACGGGTGGCGCCTACCTGGTTTACTGGGTGCAGCCCAGTTGGCACGCTTCCGTATATTGGTTTTGCTACGTACTTAGTATTGTTGTGGAATTCGCGATTCTGGTCGAAATCTCCGACCATATCTTTCAACCCTTCCCTGCCATCCGTAATCTCGGGCGCTCACTGACGATTCTGATTGCTGTCGCGCTGGGTCTCACCTACATCTTGCCTGCGCTTCTATCGTCCCGCGGCATGCGCCCGGCGCTTCTCGATTTCGCTTTGCGGGCTTCGTTGACCAAGGCTGTCATTCTCGCCGCTCTTATCTACGCCGCCCGCCACTTTGGTGTTAGGCTGGGCAGAAACGTTGCGGGCCTGATGTTAGGATTCTCGATCTATCTAGGTGTGAACATCGCCAATTTCGCCTGCGTGGAGCGCTTTGGGGATTTGTACGCCAGTATTCTTTGGGTCATTGCTCCCATTGCCTACACGCTCTGTTTGCTGGTCTGGACGGGTGCTCTTTGGGAATATGCGCCCATGCCGGGAACGCGCGCGGCGTTGCCGGCCGCCGGTGGCGACTCGGAAGCATTGGTTCTTGAACTTGCCCGTTTCAATAATGCGCTTTCTAGGTTCCTACACAAATGATAACCCTAGTCTACGTCACCATTGCGATTGCTTTCCTCGTCCTGGTCCTGGTTTTCTTCACCAGGGCCAAATCCAAGGACCCTGACCAGGGCGTCACTCGCAATGACCAAGCCCCGCACTTCGGTGATGCGAGCTGGCTCAGCCTCTCCGAGTGTATCTTCGATCCCTCGGACGCACGCTGGTTGCGCAACGAACTTTCTTTCCCGGAGCTAGCGCTGTCCCTCACCCGTGCGCGCAAGCAGTTGGCGATCCAGTGGCTGAAAGCCTTGCAGGTCTCATTCAACACCTTGGTCCGGACGACTGCACTCTCGCCCCATCAGAATCCCGGGGCCAACTCCCTTGAAAGTTGGCGCCTGCTATGGCTCACGGTGCGCTTTCAATTCTTCTTGTCCTATGCCCTGATGATCGTCAAGCTCTTCGGCCCTTACCACCGCCTGATCCCCTCCTTCACTTGGATACCGTTCCTCAAGGAGGGTGAGTCTCCCCAGCGCCGCTCGCTCCTGGCCAGCAGCGGCGACCTCGACTAGACAGGCTGCGGAAAAACTCGTAGCCGCTGTCATTCTGAGCGAAGCGAAGAACCTCCGCATTTGTGGAATCAGGCAAATGCAGAGGTCCTTCCTTCGTTTCACTCAGGACCGCCTGCGGCTCCTCAGGATGACAGCTTTGCCGGACATGAAAGGACTGGGCTTTTTGTCCCAGTCAGTTTTGTCCCGCATGGTGGATTTCACCCCACGGCAGGGTCTTCTAGCTCCTTGTGTCCGTGAACCCTGAGGAAGGCCGCCACAAGTCATCAATAACCGGCAGTATTCCAATAAGTTAGGCTCAAACCAGCGGTGCCCGTCTTGGCCCTCCCGTTGCTTCGTCATGAGGTGAGTTGTTAGGGATGCCACGACGACTTAGCTCTGGGAATAGGATGCTCGCCGAGGGGGCCCTCGCCGCAGGTTGTCGTTTTTTCGCGGGCTATCCCATTACTCCCGCCTCAGAAGTTTACGAAGTGATGATGCGCGAGTTGCCGGCGCGCGGGGGGCTGGCGCTCTCCGCTCCGGATGAAATCTCGTCGCTATGTTATTGTGTGGGGGCGAGCCTGCGCGGCCTGAAAGCGCTGACGGCGACCTCCGGCCCGGGATGGGCGTTGATGATCGAGACCGTCCAATACGCTCTGATGACCGAGACCCCCGTGGTTGTCGCCCTTGTGCAACGCCTTGGACCGAGCACGGGCGGCGCCACTCAGGGCGCGCAGGGCGATGTGTGGCTGGCGGAGTTTTCGACGTCCGGAGGCTACACCCTCCCGGTGTTCTCACCCAGCAACGCGGCGGAGTGCTTCGAGCTGGCCGTGCACGCCTTCAACTGGTCGGAGCGGCTGCGCACGCCCGTAGTGGTGCTCTCCGACAAGGAAGTCGGTATGACTTCGGAGGTGGTTGACGACGCGGCCCTCGAGGTTCCCGCCCTCGCACACCGCAAGGTTGCGACACCGCACGCCGACTACACTCCCTATGCGCTGGATGAACCTGATGGGGTGCCCGCCTTCGCCGCCGTGGGAGGAGAAATCAAGGTCACGGCGACGGGCTCGGCTCACGACCAGCGCGGGCACTTGCGCAAGAACTCCCCGGAGGTCATCGAAGTGCTGCTGCACCTGGAGCGCAAGATCGCCGCGCAGGCGGAGGAAATGGCCATGGTCCGGGCGGACCTCGACCCCGCCGCGCGCTGCCTGCTGATCAGCTATGGTGTGACCGCGCGCGCCGCCCGCCAGGCGCTAAGCAAACTGCGGAGCGAGGGTTCACGAGTTTCCTTCTTGCAGGTCCAATCCCTGTTTCCCATCCCGCAGCGCTGGCTCGAGCGGGCGACCCGTGGTGTGGAATTTGTGTTCGTCGCCGAGGAGAATCTAACCGGCCAGTACCGCGCCGCCCTCGCGCCTTTTCTTTCCCGCCAGCAGGTTTACGGGATTAACAAGATCGGCAGTCTGATTTCTCCGAAAGAAATTGCGCACGCGATGCAGGGGGTGATGGCGTGACGGCCCCCGCCCTTTACCTCGCGCCCGACGCCACGCTTCCTTACTGCCGGGGCTGCGGGCACGCCCTGGTGGTGCGTCAGTTGAGCCGCGCCCTGGAGCACCTGGGGGTGCCACCGCGTTCCGTGGTTCTCACCACCGATATCGGCTGCGTGGGCCTGGCCGACTCGCTGTTCCCTTACTTGCATACGGTTCACACCACGCACGGCCGCTCCACGGCGTTCGCCACCGGAATGGCCCTGGCCGACGCAATTCTCGAACCCCACGGGCTGAAACCGATCGTCATGATCGGCGATGGCGGGGCGATGATCGGACTGCTGCACTTGGTGCACGCCGCGCAACTGAACGTGGATGTGACCGTACTGCTTCACAACAACTTCCTTTTCGGCATGACGGGCGGCCAGCACTCCGCGCTAAGCCCTTTGAACTGGGTCACCGCCACCACACCGGACGGCAACTGGACCCCGCCGCTGGATTTGGTGGCGCTGCTGCGCACCGCTCATGCCAGCTTTCTGGCCCGGCAGTTTGCCACCAGCCAGGAATTGGCAACGACCATCGCTCGCGCCATTGACTTCCCGGGATTCTCCCTCCTGGAGATCGTGGAGCTTTGCCCTGCCTACGGAGCGCGGTGGAACCAAGCGAGCGGCGCTGCCCTCGAGGAGATCGTCGAGCGCCAGGGTTACACCGTCGGCGGAGTGGAAGCCGAGATGGAACGGCCCACCTTCCGCGAGCTCTATCACCACGAGTTGAAATCACGCCGGCCCCAGGCGCCTATAGCGGAGGTTCCCCCCATCCACTCCCCGGCTAACCTGGCCGGGGAACTCCGGCTGGTGGTAGCCGGCACCGCGGGCGAGCGCGTTCAGTCGGCCGCCTCCGCGTTGTGCCGTGCCGCGCTCGCGGCAGGCGTCTATTCCACTCAGAAGAACGATAACCCGGTGACCCAGGGTTCGGGATTTTCGCTTTCCGAGATTTCGTTAAGCCCCCGGCCGATTGAGTACACCGGTCTGGAAAGCCCGGATGTGGTTATAGTGGTCAGCGCCGACGGATGGGAGGAGCTCCGTGCGAACGGAACGCTGGCGGCGTGCGGGGAGAAGACCCTCCTGCTCCTGGACTCCCAAATCGATGCGACTCCCGCCGCCGGCCGCGTCGTCCGGCTCCCGCTGCGCCGCGAGGCAAATCCCAAACGTGCCGCCTTGGCCGCGATCGCAGCCTGGCTTGAGAAAGACCCGCTTTTGCCTGTGGAAGCGTGGGAGGCCGCGCTCGCCGCGGAACCTCCGGAGCGCCGGGCGGAATCGGCTGCCGCGCTCAATATCGGCCGCCGCTTGGCATGTTTGTAGTAGGGGCGCATGGCCATGCGCCCCTAGCAGGTTGATGAAGAAGGGCATCTGTCATGCTGAGCGCAGCGAAGCATCTCGCCTTGGTTCGGCCCTTTCGCGCAAAGGCCCAGAGCGAGATCCTTCGCGCAGTTTATCCTGAGCATTGACAGCCTTTCGGCTGCCCATGATGGGCAGAAACTCGATGAGGAGAACCCATCACGCGAACTGTCATCCTGAGCAGCAGCGAAGGATCTGCATGGGTTTTCAGTAACAAAGACAAATGCAGATCCTTCGTCCCGAAAGAACCGGGACTCAGGATGACAGTGCCAGCGATGGGGAATCGAAATGACTTACGCGTCGAGTTTCTGCAGAGCGGGCAGGGCGAGATTCTTCGCTTCGCTCAGAATGACAGCGAAGGGCTCAGAATGACACGGCCCAGGTTTTTTCATCAACCTCCTACGGCGAACGGGACAGCCGGGTAATCGAAGCGAGTTTCGTTGCACGAGTTTTGAACAAATAACATATACCTGATGGAGTGATAACGATGACCAGAAGCAAGGTAACGATTGACGGGAACGAGGCTGCAGCCTATGTGGCCTATCGCGTCAACGAAGTAATTGCTATTTATCCCATTACGCCTTCCTCTCCCATGGGTGAGTGGGCGGATCAGTGGTCCGCGGAGGGCCTGCCCAACATCTGGGGCACCATCCCGCATGTGATCGAAATGCAGAGCGAGGGCGGCGCCGCCGGCGCCCTGCACGGCGCGCTGCAGGCCGGCTCGCTGGGCGTCACCTTTACCGCCTCGCAAGGCCTGCTGCTCATGATTCCGAACATGTTCAAGATCGCCGGCGAATTGACCGCGGCCGTGCTGCACGTCTCGGCCCGCACCGTGGCCGCGCACGCCCTCTCGATTTTCGGCGATCACAGCGACGTTATGGCGACGCGCTCGACCGGCTTCGCACTGCTGGCGTCGAATTCCGTCCAGGAAGTGATGGACTTCGCCCTGATCTCGCAGGCCGCCACGCTCTCCACGCGCGTGCCCTTCCTGCACTTCTTCGACGGCTTCCGCACCTCGCACGAGGTCGGCAAGGTGGAGCAGTTGACCGAGGACGATCTGCGCGCCCTGATTGATCCTGACCTAGTGGAGGCGCACCGCAAGCGGGCCCTTTCACCGGACCGTCCCTTCATTCGCGGCACCGCGCAGAACCCCGATGTCTTCTTCCAGGCGCGCGAGACCGTGAATCCCTTCTACTTGGCGGCCCCGGCCCTCGTGCAGAAGGTCATGGACAAGTTTTCGAGCGTGGTGGGCCGCTCTTACCATCTGTTCGACTACGTGGGCGCGCCCGATGCCGCGCGTGTGGTCGTGATCATGGGCTCCGGCGCCGAGGCCGCGCAGGAGACTGTGGATTATCTTACCGCGCGCGGCGAAAAAGTGGGCGTGCTCAAGGTCCGTCTCTACCGGCCCTTCTCGGTTGAGCATTTCCTTGCCGCGCTTCCCCGCACGACCAAGACGCTGGCCGTGCTCGATCGCACCAAGGAAGCAGGCGCTGCCGGCGAGCCGATGTACGTCGATGTGGTCACCGCCGTGAGCGAAGGCCTTACCAGCGGGCAGGCGCCTTTCACGAGCTTCCCGCGCATCATCAACGGCCGCTACGGCCTGTCGTCGAAGGAATTCACTCCCGCCATGGTCAAGGCGGTCTATGACGAGATGGCGAAGCCCGCCCCGCGCAACCACTTCACGGTGGGCATCGTGGACGACGTCACCCACACCAGCCTGGAAGTTGACCCCACGTTCTCAACCGAAGACCCCAAGACGGTGCGCGCTATCTTCTACGGTCTGGGTTCGGATGGCACCGTGGGCGCCAACAAGAACTCCATCAAGATCATCGGCGAGGACACCGACAACTACGCGCAGGGCTATTTCGTTTATGACTCGAAGAAGTCCGGCTCCGTAACGATTTCCCACCTGCGCTTCGGCCCCCAGCCCATCCACTCCACCTACCTCATCACGCAAGCGAATTTCGTGGCCTGCCACCAGTTCTCCTTCCTGGAGCGGCTGGATGTGCTCAAGGCCGCGGAAGCCGGCGCCACCTTCCTGCTGAACAGTCCCTACGGCCCGGACGAGGTCTGGAACCAGTTGCCGCGCACCACGCAGCGGCAGATCATCCAGAAGAAGCTGCACTTTTTCGTCATCGACGCGGTCGAGGTGGCGCGTGCCGCCGGAATGGGCGGCCGCATCAACACCGTCATGCAGACCTGCTTCTTTGCCATCAGCGGGGTGCTGCCGCGCGAGGAAGCCATTGCCGCCATCAAGCACGCCATCGAGAAGACCTACGGGCGGCGCGGGGAAGCGGTGGTGAAGAAAAACTTCGCCGCCGTCGATGCCTCGCTCGATCACCTTCACGAAGTCAAGGTTCCCGCGGAAGTGAGCAGCAGCTTCGACCTGCGCCCGCCGGTCCCGGCCCAGGCGCCGGAATTCGTCCGCAACGTTCTGGCCAGGATGATCGAGGGCGAAGGCGACGCCCTGCCGGTCAGCTCCATGCCGGTCGACGGCACCTTCCCCAGCGCTACGGCGCAATGGGAAAAACGCAACATCGCGCTGGAAATTCCCATGTGGGATGAGGTCCTCTGCATCCAGTGCGGCAAGTGTGTGCTGGTTTGCCCGCACGCCGTGATCCGCGCCAAGATTTACGACCCCGCGCGGCTCGAGAAAGCTCCGCCCACCTACAAGTCAGCGGCAGCCCGCTGGAAAGAGTTCAAGGAGCTGAAGTACACGCTGCAGGTGGCGCCGGAGGATTGCACGGGCTGCGCGCTTTGCGTGGAAATCTGCCCGGCCAAGTCGAAGAGCGAGGTCAAGCACAAGGCCATCAACATGGCGCCACAGGTACCGCTGCGCGAAGCCGAGCGCGCGAACTGGGATTTCTTCCTGGAGATTCCGGAAGCGGACCGGCGCACCCTCAGCCTGGGCCAGGTAAAAGACGTGCAGTTGCTGCAACCTTTATTTGAATTCTCCGGAGCGTGCGCGGGCTGCGGCGAGACCCCGTACATCAAACTCATGAGCCAGTTGTACGGCGATCGCGCCCTGATCGGCAACGCCACAGGCTGCTCGTCGATTTACGGCGGCAACCTGCCCACCACTCCCTACGCCATCAACCGCGAGGGCCGCGGCCCGAGCTGGTCGAACTCGCTGTTTGAGGACAACGCGGAATTCGCGCTGGGCATGCGCCTGGCCGTCGATCAGCAAGCCCAGTATGCGCGGGAACTGGTCCAGCGCCTCGCCGCAAACCTGGGTGACGAATTAGTCCAAGGCCTGCTCAACGCCGATCAATCCACCGAAGCCAGCCTTCGCGAGCAGCGCGAGCGCGTGAAGGCCCTCCAGGCTAAGCTGGCGGGGCTCAAGGCGCTGGAAGCGCGCGACCTCGGGACCCTGGCCGACAACCTGGTCAGGAAAAGCGTGTGGGCCTTCGGCGGCGACGGCTGGGCTTACGACATCGGTTACGGGGGCCTGGATCACGTACTGGCCAGCGGCCGCAACGTGAACGTCCTGGTGCTCGACACCGAGGTCTATTCCAACACCGGCGGGCAGATGTCGAAAGCCACGCCACGCGGCGCCGTGGCCAAGTTTGCCGCGGGCGGAAAACCCCGACCCAAGAAAGACCTGGGCCTGATGGCAATGAGCTATGGCAACGTCTATGTGGCGCAGGTCGCCATGGGCTCCTCTGACATGCAAACGCTGAAGGCTTTTCTGGAGGCCGACGCCTACTACGGGCCGTCGCTCATCATCGCTTACAGCCACTGCATCGCGCACGGCTACGATCTGGTGCACGGATGCGATCAGCAGAAGGCCGCGGTGCTGTCCGGCTACTGGCCGCTCTACCGCTACAACCCCGATCTGGCGAAGCTCGGCAAGAATCCCTTCCAGTTGGATTCACGCCCTCCTTCGCTGCCGCTCGAGAAGTACATTTACAATGAAACTCGCTACACCATGTTGGCGCACAGTGATCCCGAAGCCGCCAAACATCTGCTCAAGCTCGCCGAGGAAGACGTGCGTGACCGCTGGAGGCTTTACACCCATATGGCCGCCATGTCGATGAACGGCGGAGCAAAGGAGGTGAAGTAAATGATCGACCTGACCACAAAATACCTGGGCCTGAAGCTCAAGAATCCTCTGCTCGTCTCCGCTTCGCCGCTCTCGGAAGACCTCGGCAACATTCGCCGCATGGAAGACTCCGGAGCTGCCGCGATCGTGCTGACGTCCTTGTTCGAAGAACAGATCCACGTGGAAGGCAGCACGCTGGACCATTTTCTGGACCAGGGCACGGAAAGCTTCGCGGAATCGCTGACCTACTACCCCGATTTGACCGGGTATAACCTCGGCCCCGACGGGTACCTCGAACACCTGCGCCGCGCCAAGCAAGCCGCAGGCATCCCCATTATCGGCAGCCTCAACGGCAGCTCCACGGGAGGCTGGATTGACTACGCGAAGAAGATCCAGGAGGCCGGCGCCGACGCCCTGGAACTGAATATTTACCTTATCCCCACGGATGCCGAGATGAGCGGCGCGGACGTCGAAAAGGTTTACACCGACCTGGTCTCGGCCGTCAAGGCCAGCCTGCGTATTCCCGTGGCCGTCAAGATCGGCGCCTACTTCAGCTCGCTGCCGAATACGGCCCGGCGCTTGGACCAGGCCGGCGCCGACGCCCTGGTGCTGTTCAACCGCTTCTACCAGCCGGACTTCGACCTGGAAAACCTGGAGGTCGTCCCCAACCTCATCCTCAGCACCCCGCATGAATTGCTGCTGCGCCTGAATTGGGTGGCGGTGCTCTACGGAAAAATCCAGGCGGACCTGGCCGTCACGGGCGGTGTACACACCGGCTTGGACGTGCTGAAGTCCATGATGGCCGGCGCGCGCGTGGCCATGATGACTTCCGCATTGCTCAAGCACGGCATCGGCCACCTGGCCACCATGCGCGCGGAGATTGTGAAATGGATGGAAGATCACGAGTACGAGTCCATCCAACAGATGCAAGGCAGCATGAGCCAGCGGGCCGTCGCCGACCCCTCCGCCTTCCAGCGGGCCAACTACGTGAAGGTCCTCAGCTCCTATTCACTGAAGGCCGGAGCGCGGTAGCATGGCACAATTGACACAGGTAAGCGGCCGTCCGCTGTCCCTGTCACGCCCCCGAACCGCCGGGTAGTGGGTCACTTTGGTTTCTTGTAGCGGCGGTCTATGACCGCCGGCTTTTGATTCAATAGATTCCGGCGCTCATAGAGCGCCGCTACAGCAAACTGACCCACTACCCGATCCCAAACCCTCTTGCGCTATGTCGCTGCACGCGCCTAGAATATCGTGCCGTCCAGGGTGTGGTGCATGACGCGCCTCGTTTATACTTCCGACTTGCACGGGGACCTCGGCCTGTATCGCGCGGCAGGGGAAGCAGCCGTCCGCCTGCGCGCTGACGCCCTGATTCTCGGCGGCGATCTTTGCCCCGGCACGCCCAGCGGTTCTTCTCTGCGCCTGCCGCTCCAGCAGCCGGAGTTCCTGCTTTACCAGCTCTCGCCTCTGCTCGACGAGTGGAAGCAGGCCCACCCCACGCTGCGCGTCTTCGCCATCCCCGGGAACGACGACTGCCAAACCATCTTGCCGGCGCTCGAAGAGCTCGAAATGAACGGGCTCGTTGAGAATCTGCACCAGGAAGCAAGAACCTTGGGCGTTTACACACTGGTGGGCCTCTCGTTCGTGCCTCCCACGCCTTTTCACCTGAAAGACTTTGAGCGCCGGGACGGGGAGCGGGGCGCAGACGGCGAGGCGTACACCTATCGCTGCATCCTGGGGACGCCGCGCGGCTTCCTGGTCATCGAGAATTTCGAGGCTTACCTGGATTCCCTGCCCAGCCTCGAGGAGGAACTCCGGCGGCTTCCCGTCGACGACCCTGCGCACACGGTGGCGGTCGTGCATGCGCCGCCCTTCGATACACGCTGCGATGTGCTTTTCGATGGCCGCCACATCGGCAGCAAGTCTCTGCGGCGCTGGATTGAGAAACACCAGCCGCGCTTGACGCTCCACGGCCACATTCACGAGAGCCCCAAACTCTCTGGAACCTTCTTCGACCGGATTGGCGCGACCACCCTCATCAATCCGGGTTGCGACCACGCGCGGCCCCACCTGGTGTTCATCGACCTCGACGACCTCAGCGAACTGGAACACTCCATCTACGGCAAGCAAGCCGTGCAATAGGGCTGAGTTCCTAATCCCAGGGGCAGGCTACCCGTGCTACGCCGCCAATTGCGCCATAAACCCCAATCCAAATTCGGCGAATTGCCACGAGACCAGAAGGTGTAGCGTCGCCAACCAATTGAAAAACATATCCTTAGCCTGGCCTGAGGCATTGGCCTTCTAGCTGCAAGTCCTGATCAACAGCGAGGTGTTAGCTTCTCCGCCATGACCCAGAACAAGCTTCCCAAGCTCCGGCGGCTGTCCCAGGTCCTCTTTCTTGGTCTCTTTCTACTGCATCTGCATGAGACGGAGTTTCGTGGCTCGCTCAAGGCCGCGAGCGGTGACATCCGGCTGCGGATACCTTATCCCAGCATCTTCCTTCAGTCGGACCCGCTGGTGGCCATCTTGGATGTTCTTACTTCGCACGCGCTTTATCGCGGATTGCTGTGGAGCCTGACAATACTCATACCCACCCTCTTCCTGGGCCGCGTCTTCTGTGGCTGGATTTGCCCGCTGGGAACCCTGAACCACTTCCTGGGCAGTTGGAAGTCCCAGCGCAAGCGCGGCCCGCAGCGGCTGGAGTCAAATCGGTACAAGAAATGGCAGACCTGGAAGTATTACTTGCTCCTGGCGGGTCTGATCTCAGCCCTCCTGGGCGGCTCGATAGTGGGGATCCTGGATCCCATCTCGTTCACCGTGCGCTCGCTGGGGATGGCCTTGCTTCCCGGTTTGAACTACGCGCTGGACGCAGCGGCCGGTGCGCTGCATCACTCCGCGTCCCCGCCCCTGCGCACGGCCGGGACCATTGCCCAACTCATCCTGAATGAAACCCTGCTCAGCTTCCGGCAGCCGTATTTCCGCCAGGCGTTTTTCCTGGGCGCGATTTTCATTGCCCTCCTGGTGCTGAACCTGCGCGTCACGCGCTTCTGGTGCCGCGCCCTGTGCCCTTTGGGAGCGTTGCTGGGGATCGTTTCGCGCTGGTCCATCCTGGGCCTGGAAAAGTACCCGGACCACTGCAATGACTGCAACCGCTGCCTGCTCGACTGCCAGGGCGGCGACGATCCCCTTCCCAAGGCGAAGTGGCGCAAGGCGGAATGCCACCTCTGCTTCAATTGCGTGGGCGAGTGCCCGGAGAGCGGACTCCGCTTCAAATTCTTCCCCGTGACCCCCACCACCACCGAGGGCCCCAACCTCGAACGCCGGCGCACCCTGGCGGGTGTGGCGGCGGGCGCCGCGCTGCTGCCCGTGCTGCGCAGCAGTCCGGGGTTCGCGGTCGCGAAAGACCCGCGGCTGATCCGGCCGCCCGGGTCGCTCGACGAGGCGAGCTTCCTCGCCCGCTGTATTCGCTGCGGCGAGTGCATGAAGGTGTGTCCGAACAACGCCCTGCAGCCGGCGCTGCTGGAAGCTGGCCTGGAGGGCCTGTGGACGCCCATACTCGCACCCCGCATCGGCTACTGCGAGCCCAGTTGCGTGCTCTGCGGACAGGTCTGCCCCACGGGCGCCATCTGGGAAATCACGCAGGCGGAAAAAGCCTGGCTGCCCGCCAGCGCCGCCAGGGATTCGAAGCCCATCCGGCTGGGCACGGCTTTCTACGACCGAGGACACTGCCTGCCCTGGGCGATGGCCACGGAATGCATCGTGTGCGAAGAGTGGTGCCCCACGTCTCCCAAGGCGATCTACCTGCGCCCCGCGGAAGTAACGGACGCGGCGGGGGTCTCGAAGCAGGTCCGCCAGCCATACGTCGATCCCGACCGTTGCGTGGGTTGCGGAGCGTGCGAGTTCGCTTGCCCCATCAAAGACCAGCCGGCCGTCTACGTCACCAGCATCGGCGAAAGCCGGTCGAAGTCGAACCAGATTCTGCTCAACCGCCAAACTGGAGGCCCACGCACGTGAAGATTTCAACTCTTGCCATGATTCTCGCCCTCGCCGGCCTGCTCGCCGGCTGCCGCGCGAAGGCGCCCTCCGCCCCGGCGGATTTCTTCCCGGCCAGCCAGTCGGTCGAGAGCTGGGTGAAATCCAGCGACACTCGCACCTTCGAAGCCAGCCACCTGTGGGAGTACATTGATGGCGACGCGGAGAAATACATCCAAGCGGGCGTGGTGAAGACGCTCACCAGCGACTATCGGTTCAATAACAAAGTTGACGCGACCGCTGACGTTTACGTCATGGCCAAACCCGAAGGCGCGAAGAAGATTTATGATTCCGAAGCGGGCGCGGAAAGCCACGCGGTCGAAGTCGGCGAGGCGGGCCGGATTGCCAAGGGTAGCTTGACATTCCACCAAGGGCCGTACTTTGTTCGCCTCGTGGCGTATGAAGATTCGCCGGAAGTCACCAAAGGCCTGACCGACCTGGCCGGCGCAATCAACAGCAGACTGAGCAAAAGCGGCGGGAAGTAAAAACTCAAAACGTCGTAGCCCTAAGGCAATACAGCCCTCTCCCCAGGGGAGAGGGTGCCCGAAGTACGAGGGAGGGGGCCCCGAGCGCCGGGGGTGAGGGGTCAGTCCAAGGGAACAGCCCCCTCCCCAAAAGAGAGGGCTGCGGATTGACAAAGGAGGCCTTATGGCTGGAAAAAACCGAATAGGCCGTCGCGAGTTCATCGTCACCTCCGCCGGAGCGCTAGCCGCGGGGCTGGGCAGCGCCTGCGGGCGCGTGCCCGTGAGCGAAATCGAAGCCGCCGCCGCGAAGGTCGGGCGCCTGCCGCAACGCGCCTTGGACCGCTCCGGCCGCAAGGTCACCGTGCTGATCGGCTCGGCGACCTGGGCGCCGGAGGCCGTCGAGGCCGGCATATTGTGCGGGATCAATTACTGGCACAAGACCGACGAGTGGACTCGCCAGTCCGCCCCGCCGGCGATTGTGAAGAATCGCGAAGCCCATTACTGCGAAATCTGCATCGACCGCGTGCGCGGCAATCACGAAACCGGAGTGATCGACGAAGAGGCCCACTACCAACTCGTCAAGCAGACCGTCGAGCGCACCGGCCTTCGCTACTTCGACGACATGATGTTTCACTTCGGCTACCACAGCACCGCGGAGCTGAAAAACAACCGGGCCTTCATCCGCGCCTACGAGCGCCTGAAAAAGGAAGGCTTGGTGCGCCACCTCTGCCATTCGCAGCACAGCTACAACGGCAACGCGCGGGTGCCGGGCGGAGAGGATCGGGCCACGATCCTGACCGCCGTCGCCGCAGAGGGTGTCTACGAGCATGCGCAGTTTCCCTTCACCTTTGGTGAGGAGGAAGCCCTCACGAAGTTCGTCAGCTTCGCCAAGAGCCAAGGGTTCGGAACCACCGCCATGAAAACCACCGCGGGCGCGGCGCGCATGCAAGCCGACCGCGAATTCATGAAGCAATTCCCGGCAGGCACTACGCCACACAATGCCCTGGCGCGCTGGCTGACCACCTCGACCGACCTCAGCGCCGCGATCGTTCAAATCAACAACCTCGAACAGTTCGTCGATACCTATTCGGGAGCGGGTAAGCCGTTGCGGGCGGCGGACGCGCGCGCCATTGAGGTAATGTCGGCTTACACGAATCGCGAAGTCTGCCGGTTGTGTAATAACTGCCAAAGCCATTGCGCCGAGGGCGTGGCCATCGCAGATATCCTGCGCTATGAACGCTACGCGACCGATTATGGCGAGCGCGAGCGCGCGCGGCGGCTCTATGTCCAACTCGATAAGCGCGGCGACGCCTGCCAAGTGTGCGGCACCTGCCTCCCGCATTGCCCGCAGGGACTGAACATTCCAGTCAAGCTAGCCGACGCGCACCGCCTGCTCAGTTAACCCGCTCCGGCGATCCCGCATTGGCGATTCGGGATGAGCGCCCTGGGGCAAGACCCGGGCTGGCGCAGACATCGCGCCCTTTGCGATGTCTGCGATCAATGAAGAGCAGCCAAGTAATACACGTGATTAAGAGTGCAGCGATGCTCCAGCGGACGCCAGGATTTTGTATCGCAGACATCCCATACTCCGGCATGTCTGCGCCACCCGCCCTTGTGCTTGCGCGGTCCGCTCGCGAGGGCTACAATGCCGTGAAAGGTGGCACTGTATGTGGTGGCAGGTTGTCGGCGGCGGAATCATCACAATACTGACCGCAGTCGTCGTAGAAACCCTTCGCACGCCGAGCCTCGAGTTTTCGATTGAGATCCCCCCACTCGACGCGATATTTCATCCGGACCGGCCGGCCAAGGACGGGCGGTACCTCCGTCTCAAGCTGTTCAACAAACCCCTGCCAAACTGGTTGCGATGGCTGCAACGGGCAACGGCACTGCAGTGCCGTGGGAAAATTACCTTCCATCACCTCGACGGGCAGGATGTCTTCGGTAGAGCGATGGCAGTACGTTGGAGCGGCACTCCCGAACCGGTTCCAATTCAGGCCATCACTGCTGACGGAGTGCAAATCCAGATATTCGACCCTATGAGGCTCACCACCGAGTCACGGATTGATGTCTACCCTGCTGAGAGCCAACTCCTAGATGTCGCCGCTCGATTTGACGACGACGCGGATTGCTACGGTTGGAACAACGAAGCATACTCCTCCCACCCGGTTTGGCGTAATCCAGCCTGGAGATTGGAGCGCGGGCGCTATCTGGTACGGGTGGAAGTCACCTCATCGGGGCAGAAAAGCGTCGGCTTCTTTCGTCTCATAAACGACGTGGCCCGCAGTGATTTTCGCTTGGAGCCCGCCACTCTGGATGACAGCCAGCATCTTGAAGGCGCGGCTTAATAGACTGCGTCTAACAACTCTCCTCATCGCTGGAGTGAACCGCGCGTGAGAGCGGGTAGCCGCGGTCAGTGCCGTCCTGACCGGGGGCTTTTCTCATGCCCGATACCTCAGCGGCAACCGCGCGTAGTCAATCTGCATGGGGCACGCCGCTGCCGTCGCCTTGCCCAAAGCAAAATTGTTGTAACTCGACCACCGCCAATCTTCCGCCCTCTTCACCAGCCCTTTCCGCACCTGATTCATATGAAGCCATTCCAGCAGGCTATGCCTTCGCCATCAAGGGAAGAACCCACGGGCAAAACTAGTCGCCGCGGCGATAGCGTGTGTCTGCCCGCTCATTTCAATCCGAGCTTCTTGCCCGCCACAAGCAGGCGGATCGCCTCCTGCAGCCGCCTCATTTTCGTTTCTTGTTGCTTAGCGGAATCGATCCAACCGATGTACATTCGCCGGTATGAGGGTGCAAGACTCTCGAAATAGCTCCACGCTGTCGGGCAGTTCCTAAGCGCTTCTTGAATGTACTGTGGAAGCTTCGAGGGCGATGGCCTTGGCGCATCATAGCTTCGCTCAGTTGGCGGTCGGTTCAGCCCAGCCAGCATCAATCGCCTGCTTGCCTTAAGCTGCGCATAGCGTTTGCGGTTCGCGGTGGACCACTTGCTATCAGCCTTCCGCGGCGTGAACTTGCGGGCATAACGCGCATCATCGAGGCGCTTGATGAGGCTATCGACCCATCCGAAACATAGTGCTTCATCGACGGCATCCTCGTAGGCGATCGATGCCCGCCCCGTGTGACGTTTGTGGAAGACGAGCCACACCTCCGATTCAGAGTCGTGATGATCGGCGAGCCACCTCCGCCACTGCTCAGGAATCCGTGCATCAAGGGTCTTCAATGTTTTCGAGCGCACCGTTCGATTGCCTCGTGCAGCGTTGTCCGCCCAACGGTCCGGTTGAGCCGCGCGAGCGGGCAGCCACCGTCAGTACCGTCCTGCCCGTGGGCTTTTCTCATGCCAATATCCCAGAGGCAACCGCACATAGTCAATCGGGATGGGGCGCGCCGCTACCGTTGCATTGTCCAAAGCAAATTTGTTGTAACTCGACCACCGGCAATCTTCCGGCCGCTTCAGCAGCCCTTTCCGAACGGGATTCAGGTGCATGTATTCCAGTTTGCCATCGCAGCAAAAGCCCAGGAGAGCACTCAACGTGGCTCGCCGCTCGCAATAGGAGATGTAGCGCAAGGCTCGTTCTCCAGCCTTGCGGCTTTTCCACGGCGCCGTGCCTTGGACGGCGCAGCCCGACAGAATTCGGATTATCTTGTTTGCGGCGCGGCAGGAGCCCGCACCGCTGGAAAAGCCGCAGAGCCTGCCCTGAGCACAGCGAAGGGGCCGTAACGCGGGCCCTGCAATGCCAGGCCGTAATTTCTTGTTTTTTTGGCAAGCTTTCTTTGGACCATTTCTCTGCAGCCGCATAAACAGAGGGTTTCTAAGCATAGATTATCTACCGGAGCCGATGGGTCGCCTTCGTTGTTTGGTTTCCGCCGCCAGGCCGCGTTGCGCTACCTGCTCCACAATTTGTTCCTGAGTGACCCCCTCACCCGTCCCGCCCCGGCTGATGAAAACGCCGGCTGCGGGCCACCCTCTCCCCCAAGGGGGCGAGGGTTATAAGTTCAAATTAACTCCCCCCCTCGCCCCCTTGGGGGAGAGGGGCCGGGGGGAGGGGGTTCTAGGGTGCAGCGTGTGGCCCCCGCCACCAAAGGCTTCGCACTTTTGCCCTTTGCCTTTTGACTTGCTTTTTTCGGCTTTGCCGCCCTGCGCTGCCACGCCGGTGCAAATATCGTTCCCTTCAACCCCGATGTCCGCAAGGCCTTTCGCAGTGAAAGAGCCGTTAACGACGCCTTTGACTTGGTGATCGAGTTGCGCAAGGTGGGAAGCTACAAGCGCAGAGATTACAGTTCGAACGGCGCCTGAGGTTGTGTGACCCGGAGGCAGCCACGGCCAATTCGCCTTGGGAATTGACCGTGGGTTCGTCATCGAAGGAAAAGCCCACGGTCACGAAAGCGGTGACCGCGGCTTGCACCAGAAAACGCTTGACGTGTACGGTATAGCCGTACATACTGGAAGGGTGAAAGGGTAACATGCAACTTGTCCGCTTTCGCCACAAAGGGCTAAGGCAGCTCCATGAGGACGGAAACGCCAAAGGGGTGCCGTCCGCGATGGCCGACAAGCTGCGCAAGCTTCTGTTTGCCCTCGAAACCGCCGAGACGCTGGAGCAGCTCGGCCGGTTTCCCGGCTGGAAGCTGCATCCTCTTAAAGGCGACCTAAAAGGATTATGGAGCCTGACGGTCACGGGAAACTGGCGGTTGATTTTCCGCCACGACGAACGGACCAACACCGCCAGCGACATTGACCTGATCGACTACCACCAGGAGGCCGAAATGCCCATGAAGAACCCGCCCCATCCAGGCGACCTGATTAGAACCGAAGTCATCGAAGCCCTCGGCCTCAGCGTGTCGAAGGCGGCGGAGATTTTGCAGGTGCGCCGCGCCACGCTCTCCGATCTTCTGCACGGCAAGGCCGCGCTGACGCCGGAAATGGCCCTGCGCATCGAAAAGGCGTTCGGCCCGGACATGGACCACCTTCTCCGTATGCAGCTTGCCTATGACGTGGCGAAAACGCGAGCGCACGCACGAGGTATCTCGATCAGGCGCTATGCCCCGGCCTGATGCCGCGCATCGGGTCTAGGGAAAGGCCGGATTTCATGTGCGCGATCCACAATCGTACTCGCAGCATCCAGCCGAGGGAGAGCCAATGAAGAATCCACCCCACCCCGGCGGCTTCGTGCTGCGCCAGTGCATCGAGCCTTTGCGCTTGACGATCACGGCCGCCGCCGCCGCGCTCGGAGACACACGCACGACCCTGTCGGAACTGGTGAACGAGAAGCGCGGGATTTCTCCCGAAATGGCCGTAAGGCTGACGAAGGTTTTCGGGGGCAGTGCCGAAAGCTGGCTCACGCAGCAGGCGCACTACGACCTTGCACAGGTTCACGCCGACCGCATCAAGCTCAGGCGGCTGGAATCGACCGTGGGTTTGTCATCATAGGAAAGGCCCACGTGCCGAAGAGCCACAGACCTTGAAAAGACAGGTCTGCGCCCGGCAGTTCATGGTAGGCTTGGTTGTGGCTGCCGATGAATATTCGCTTTTATCTCGATCCGACCACCGGGCAACCGCACATCCTTGAGCATGGCGTTGACGAAAAAGAAGTTCAGGATGTACTCGAAACGCCGGGCGAAGACCGGCCGGGACGCGACGGTTCGAGAATCGCTGTCGGGCAGACAAGGGCGGGACGTTATCTGCGTGTCATCTATGTTCCCGACCCGGAGCCAGAAAGCGTGTTCGTAGTTACGGCCTACGAACTGAGAGGCAAACCTTTGCTTGCTTACCGGAGACGCAAGCGCACGAGGCGGATATGACCCAAAGTAGATTTCCCACTGGATGGGACGAAGACCGAGTTCAGCGCGTCCTCGCGCACTATCAGCAGCAGACGCCGGAAGAAGCGGTGGCCGAAGATGAAGCGGCATTCGTGGAACAGGACGACACCGTAATGAAAGTTCCCCATGACCTTGTCCCCGCAGTCCGCGAACTTATTGCAAAGCATCAAGAATAGTAGGATCGCGACGGCGCGGGTAACCCCGATGTCCTCAAGGCCTTCCGCCGTACGGGGACGGCTTGCCGCCCCCTTGGTTCCGCATTTACCATGCGGAACGCCGGGTAGGGCAAGCCCTACCCCTACACCTCGTGATTGCATTCACCCATTCGAACGGCGCCTGAGATTGTGTGACCCGGAGGCAGCCAAGGTCAATTCGTCTTTGAAATTGACCGTTCTCATCGAAGGAAAAGCCTACGGTCACAACAGAATTGACCTTAGTTACGTGCTCTCTTATAAAGGTATATCCAATGGTCTTCGCCGAAAAGGGGGAATCGGGGTAGAATGAATCTGGTCGCAACTTTGAAGGAGCCGCCTCATGAGCGAAATTGAGCAACTGGAACAAAGAATCGAGAACCTGCCCCCGCAGGATCTTGCGAGATTTCGGGCTTGGTTTGTAGAGTTCGATGCACGCGTCTGGGACGCTCAAATCGAGGCGGACGCCAAGGCGGGCAAGCTGGATGGCCTCATTACCGAAGCTCTTGCCGACTACAAGGCTGGGAAGGCTCGCGAGCTTTGATTCAATCCCGGCTTCCGGGAAAAATTGACAAACTGGGCTAAATGCGCAGGACTCTGGGGATGAGATACCGTCACCTTGCGTCCCCACGGTTTTGGATGTTATATGAAGCGTTGCCGAGTCAGGTCCGGGCGCTAGCTGACAAGAACTTTGCCCTCCTCAAGTCCGATCCGCGTCACCCTTCCTTGCACTTCAAAAGGCTAAGCCATCTTTGGTCCGTCCGCATCGGCGATCATTACCGGGCACTGGGGACTGACGTCAAGGAGGGAATCTACTGGTTCTGGATCGGACCGCACGCCGAGTACGACCGGATTGTCGGGTAATCGGCGCAGCGCGGGCATTCTCAGTTGCGCGAGGAGCAGGCGTAGGGCGGACCTGTCTTGTAGGTCCGCGGCCCTTGGGCGCGGTCGGTGAGAAAGGCCGCAGACCTTGGAAAACAGGTCTGCGCTACCCATTGATGACCCGTTGGTAGCCACGGCCAATTCGTCTTGGGAATTGACCGTGGGTTCGTCATCGAAGGAAAAGCCCACGAGAGGTCGCCGCGGCGACACCGTGGCTACCCGCTACAAGCAGGTGTAGCGCGATACGCCTGTAGCGGCGATCTTATATCGACATTCCTGCCTTTCCCTTCGGGAAATCGCAAACTACAGGAATCAGCAAGCTGCATCAGCCAACAAGGTCTGAAGGCTTGGCGCCACGGCGGCACTCTTGTCGATCGATTCCACCAACCGCGAAAGCTCGTGCTCACAATCCTCCACAAATAACGGATTTCTCGGTCCGTTTACACAGCACAGATTCCGGATCGCCGGAGGTAGTTGCGGATGCACAAAAGCTCGAAACCAGATGCCTCGGGTAAGGAGGAAAAAGGATGGATATTCGCGAGCGTACGACCGCCACGGCGCGACCACCATGTTGCGCGAACCAATATCCGTGCAGACAGTCAAGAGGACCGCGACATTCGGCGGGAATCCAGTCTCGCCCGCCAAGTATGCCCGTATCGGTTCCTCATCGCTCCCGAGAGAGATGCCACTGGTTTGCTGCCTGAGAGTCTTCCATTTACGAACGGCCGACCTCCATATTACACTCAGCGCGAAATAGGCCAACTTGTCGGTCTCAATGCCGGCTAGGGCACCGGAGTAGACTCTTGTGGTTCCGTTATTCGCCTCGGGCCAGGAAAACCCGAGCCTGTCGAGAAGCGAAAATGAATCCTTCCTTTGGACAAGTCGCATTGCAGCGTCTTCGCCGTTCCTGCTAATTCGTTGCTCGCAGTCCGAGCACAACAGATGCGCCCAGAGCTGGCGATCAGTCGGTATGATGAGTTCCGGGGTAGCCATGATTGCCTTCCCGCCTTCACGGTTCAGGCGATAAAACGCCTTTCCTAGGAAATGACTCCGCTGAAGATCTTGATTCTCTTTCAAACACAGCGCACATCGTCCCTTATGCATACATACCTCTGAGCAAACCATTATCGCATACGTTGCGTTGGCATCACCACTTCCGGGGGCCTGGTTTCCGTGAGTTCAGCCGCTTCGTTCTAAGGGAGAGATACACTTCGAACCTGTAACCTATACCCGGTTCGATCTGCGCATTTCGTTTGTCCGCTTCTTCCTTTGCATCAAAGAGCGTCATTCCGCTCTTCAGGCACTGGGCCGTACGAACTCCAAACTCAACTCTGTAGACCCCCCATAAAGGCCGATCGGCGTCTTCTTCTCTCTGGCTGGGCTCGAGTAGCACATTACCATTCTGGTCTCTCATGCTCATGTAGCACACCCCTCATTTCTGAGGAATAACACCAGAGCAAGCGTAGCGCACATCTCCGCTCTTGAGGTCTGCGCTCTTCGTCATTGATTCACCTGCCGCAAAAGGCGTTCGTATTCCTGCTTATAGGATGCCTTCTTGGGGTCAAGCATGTAGGCCGCGCGAAATTCCTCAAGAGCACCCCGCCAGTCGCCTTTGTGCTCCAGCGCGAGCCCGAGGCCGTAGTGCGCCTTGGCTTCATTGGGGTTCAGGCGTAGCGCTTCGCGAAATTCCACGATTGCGCCGTCCCAGTCGCCCTTCCCTCGGAGCTCGATCGCGAAGCCGAGGACGAGGTGCGCTTTCTTATTATCGGGGTTCAAGCGCAACGCCTCACGGTATTCCGCTATCATCCCATCGAAGTCGTCTTCCTTCCCGAGCGCGTAACCGAGGTCGAGGTGCGTGTCCTCGTCCTTTGGGTTCAAGCGCAGCGCTTCCCGGTACTCCTTGATCGCACCGTCTAAGTCGCCCTTCGTTCGGAGCGCGTCGCCAAGGTTGCTGTGCGCCAGTTCATTATTCGGGTTCAACCGCCGCGCTTCGCGGAATTCCGCGATCGCACCGTCAAGGTCGCCCGCGTCTCGGAGCGTTACGCCGACGTTGTTGTGCGCCATGTCATCATTGGGATTCAGGCGTAGCGATTCACGATATTCCGCGATCTCACCGTCCCGGTCGCCTTTTTCCCCGAGTGCGAGGCCGAGCTGAAAGTGCGCCTCCTCGTACTTTGGGTTCAAACGAAGCGCTTCACGAAATTCCGTGATCGCTCTATCCGCGTCGCCCTTGTGTCCGAGCGCGGTGCCGAGGCTATAGTGCGCCTCTGCAATATTCGGGTTCAAACGCAGCGCCTCGTGTTCTTCAGCGATTTCACTATCCCAGTCACCCTTCTCTCCGAGCGCGAGGCCGAGCATCGTGTGCGCTCTCTCATTACCAGGGTTCAAGCGCAACGCTTCGCGTTCCTCCGCGAGCGCTCCATCCATATCACCCTTGCCCCCAAGCGCTATGCCGAGGTTATTGTGTCCATAGTCATCATTGGGGTTCAAGCGGAGCGCCTTACGTGCTGCTGCCGCCGCATCGTCCCACTTTTCCTGCCGAATCAGGATACCGCTCAGCGCTACGTAAAGGTCGGCGTTTTCAGAGTCGAGCAGCAAGGCCGCGCGGCATTCCTGTTCAGCCTCCGCATACTCTCCCTTCTGTTCGAGTTCCGCTCCCCGCGCCACGTGTTGCCGCACCTCGGCCTGCCGCGCCTGCGCCGCCGGATCAACGGTCGCGGGCTTCGTCACCTTGGCGCCCCTCAGCGCGTTGATTAATTCATCGTCCCCGCCGCCCAGACGCACTTCCTGAAGATAATCATCCTTCACATCGAAGTCGATGCCGCGCTCCTTTACCAGCACCGACACGCGGTAGCTCGGCACCCGGCCCGCCAGCAAGAGAATGACTTGCACTTGGTCGAGCGGCTTCTTGAGAAGGTGCTCGTAGGCTTGTTGACAGTCTGGCTCCTTGGGGTTGTGTTCGTAGGCCGCGCGATACTCCTGTAAGGCTTCCCGCCGTTCGCCTTTCTGCTCAAGCGCATTACCGAGGCTGCAACGGGCAGCGTCGTCGTTCGGATTCAAGCGTAGCGCCTCACGCTCTTCGGCGATTTCCCCATCCCAATCGCCTTTCATCCCAAGCACCTTACCGAGGTAGGCGAGTGCGGCCTCATTCTTTGGGTTCAGACGTAACGCTTCGCGAAATACCGCTATCGCCCCGTCCACGTCGCCCTTGTTTCCAAGCGCCCAGCCGAGGTAACCGTGCGCAATCTCATTATTTGGGTTGAGGCGGAGCGCCTCACGCTCCTCCGTAATCACTTCGTCTGGAATCACTCCCTCCGCATAACCCTTGTTGGCAAGGATACCGCCCAACAAGGCGTGCGCCATGTCATTTTTCGGATTCAAGCGCAGCGCCTCACGAAACTTAGGAATGGCACCGTCCAGGTCGCCCTTCCCCCAAAGCGCTTGGCCAACCCCGTAGTAGGCATAATCATCATTCGGGTCCAGGCGAACGGCCTCGCGAAACTCGTTTTCGGCGTCCGCATACCGCTTGTCCCGCATGAATGCGGCTCCGCGTGCGATGTGTTGCCCGACTTCCGTTTTGCGTGCCTGAAGCGCCGGGTCAACGTTTTCCGGTTTCGTTACCTTGGCACCCTTGAGCGCACTAATTATTTCGTCCTCGCCGCCCGCCAAGCGGACTTCCTGAAGATAGTTAGCCGTCGCCTCAAAGTCGATGCCGCGCTCCTGAACCAGCATAGTGACTTGGTGGCTGGGTACTTGACGCGCGAGTAGGGTAATAACTTGCACTTGGTCAAGCGGTTTCTTCGCGCTCACGGGCTCGGGCGGCTTGGCGGCGCGCAGCGCCTTAAGAAATGCCTCGCTCGCGCCTGCGGCCTTGAGGCTTTGGAGAAAATCCTCCGCCGGCGCAAAATCAATCCCGCGCTGCTCGATCAGCTTTGCGCCCGAATCGTCTCCCAGTCCGGCGCGCACCATGTTGCTGACCTGCTCCTGGGTAAAGGGCTTTGCCGGGCTGAAGCCCGGCGCTACAGGTTTCTGTTGCGCCCGCATGGGCAGCGGCAGAATCAGTGCTATGACGAGCATCAGGATGGTCACGACCGGTCGACGCCGCATCGGCACCTCCCGAAAGCGGGAATCACTGCGACGATTGGTCGGCATTCTACCACCCCTCTTGCCCAGCCGACGCGAAAAGCCGCGGACCTCTGCTATGTGTGCCCGCGCCTTCTCGCCCCAGCCCGCGCAGCGGGCGACAGGTCGTAGCCCACAGCGCGAGAAGCTGTGAAATAATCCCCGAAGACCCTTCTCACCGCAGAGTCGCGGAGGCGCAGAGGTTTGAAAACAAAAGGCCCTTTCTCTGCGTCTCGGCGCCTCTGCGGTGAAGGCACCCATTTTTTCACACCTTCTACTACGATGTGTGGGCATTCTACCACCCCGGTTGCCCGGCTGGCGCGAAAGGGCGGTGCTGGTGCCATTGGGAATGGAATCCCTTTCGAAACACTGGTCATTCCCGCGAAGCTTGTCCCCGCGAAGGCGGGGAGCGGGAATCCAGTCCGTCGGCGACGCATTTCCAATGGCTTGCGGAGTAGATTCCCGCTTTCGCGGGAATGACTGCACCTGGGAACGCCCGTGTCTCGCAAATGGCAACCAGTACCGAAAAGCCGCGGACACACAGCGGAGGTCCGCGCCACGCTGGCTTGACCACCCCCTGCCCCCCTCCTGAACCAGGAGGGGAATAATTCGGACAATTAGGCGGCCCTCCGTTACGATTTTGCCTACCGGTAGTCACAATCGAACTGACACCCATTGACATACCCCCGGCGCTTGGCGGTAGTCTACGAGGGTGAGGACTGCGGCCGAACAGGGCTCGGCTTCGATGGTCAACTTGACGCTGGAGCGGGGAGTTTGCCTCGCCAGATGGCGGCAGAAAGCCGCCTCTACATCCCATTGACCCACAGCGCTACTCCACTATGTAATAGAAAACAAATGTTGTTAGCGTTTAGAGGCAAAATCCTTAAGAATCTATGTCATTGACAGTAAAAGAGTTACTTGATTATGCTGCGATTTACCCCGGCCGTCCTCCATTATGTACTAGAAAACAAATGGGGTTAGCCGTTTCGAGGCAAAACCTTAAAAAAGTCTATGCAATTGAAAGCAAAGTAGTTATTTGATTTCACTGCGGCGGAGCGCCGAAGAAACGCGGGGGGGAAATATGAAGGTAAGTTCCATTATGTTGTTGAAAACACATGTAGAAAAAATGTCAGTTTATTGGCTCTCCATTATGTTGATGAAAATACACAAGTTATAGTGCCATCTCCATTATGTTGATGAAACTAAATGACTACTGCGTTGGACCGAGGGCGAGAAGTGCCGGGGTCTTTCCTTCGTTTCACTCAGGACCGGTCGCCGGGACAGAAAGTTCGCCGGTCCTAATGGCGGACGACCTCCTCAGCATGATAGGAAGCATAGCGCGGACCTGTCTGGAAGGTTCGCGGCCTTTGGCACCCTCCGCGCTCGGGGTGAACGCCAAGCGAAGTGCCCCCTCACCCCCGGTGCTCGGGGCCCCCCACCCGCTCCGGCTGGTGAAAGCGCCGGCAGCGGGCCACCCTCTTCCGCAAGGGGCGAGGGCTGGTACGACAGGAAGCATCGGCGCATCGGCCGGTCCACCCACTCCCGCGAGGGGAGAGGGCTGTTCAATCACCCGATGGGCCGATGGCAAAAGCAGTGACAAGTGACGAGTGACCAGTGACAAGAAGAAGGCGAAGTCTGAAAAGGGCAAAGCGGGGAGCGCCGACGGCCAAACCCCAGCGTGACACACTACCCCACATCGGTTATCGGTAGTGTCAGGTGAGAAGATGAATCAATTTGCTGACTTCGAAAATCGCAAATCACTCAATCACCCGATCATCAAAGCAGTGACAAGTGACGAGTGACCAGTGACAAGAAGAAGGCGAAGTCTGAAAAGGGAAAGGCGGGGAGCGGCGACGGCCAAACCCCAGCGTGACACACTACCCCGTATCAGTTATCGGTAGTGTCAGGTGAGAAGATGAATCAATTTGCTGACTTCGAGAATCACAAAATCGCAAATCACAAATCACTCAATCTCCCGATCACCCGATCACCCGATCTCCCGATGACCCGATCACCCCGATCGCATGAATTGACTTCTCGCAGTTGGTCGGCTAGGCTGGATTTCTGGGCGAATCTCGGGAGAACATGGCAACTGCCGTATCGGGCGCAGGCTGCCAACGCTCTGAAGGAAGCATGAAGAGGGTTTATCTCGACAACAACGCCACCACTCCGCTCGCGCCGGAAGTGTTCGAGGCCATGCGGCCGTACCTTCTCGAAGACTATGGCAACGCCTCGTCAATCCATTGGTTCGGGCAGCGCGCCAAGGCGGCCGTAGAGAAAGCTCGCGAGCAGGTGGCCCGCTTACTCAACGCGCGGATCAGCGAGATCGTCTTCACGAGCGGCGGGACGGAGTCCGACAACGCCGCAATTTTCGGCATCGTCGAGGCGGCACGTGGCGAGCGCAAGCACGTGGTCACGACGGCCATCGAGCACCACGCCGTGCTCTCAACCGTCCAGGCCGTGGAGAAACGTGGAGTGAGCGTAACCTTCGTGCCCGTGGGTGCGAGTGGCGTCATCGACCCACAGGACGTGGCGAACGCGGTCCGCCCCGAAACCGTGCTGATCAGCGTAATGCACGCCAACAACGAACTCGGTACGATCCAGCCGCTCGAGGAAATTGGCCGCCTGGCGCGGGAACGCGACATCTATTTTCATACCGATGCGGTGCAGTCGGTAGGCAAGATTCCGGTGGATGTCCAAAAACTCGACGTGGATCTCCTCGCGCTTTCCGCCCACAAGCTGCACGGCCCCCAAGGTGTAGGTGCGCTGTACGTCCGGAAAAGCACCCTCCTGCGGCCACTCATGCACGGCGGGCATCACGAGCGCGACCGGCGGCCGGGCACCGAAAACGTGGCGGGAATCGTGGGGCTGGGCGCGGCGGCAGAACTGGCGCGCGCGCACCAGGCCGAAGAAGCAGGCCGCGTAGCGGCGCTGCGCGACCGTCTGGAAGCGGGCATTCGGGAGCGTGTAGCGGGGGTGGTCGTGAACGGCGACCCCACCCGGCGGCTGCCCACTACCACCAACCTGGCCTTTGACTTCCTCGAGGGCGAAGGGTTTGTGATCGCCATGGACCTGCGCGGTATCGCCTGTTCCACCGGCGCGGCGTGCTCGTCGGGCTCGCTCGAGCCGTCGCATGTGCTCTCGGCCATCGGACTCAAGCCCGAGCAGGCTCGCGCCAGCATCCGCTTCAGCCTGGGCCGCTTCACGACACCTGAGGACATCGACACCACCCTCGCCATTCTGCCCGCCGTGGTGGAACAACTGCGCTCACTCTCGCCGCATTACCGGAAAGAAGCTGTCAGCGCTCAGCAGTCAGCGGTCAGCAAGAACGGCTAGCGTGGGAAGGACGGAACCCGCTGGTCAGGGCTGAGGCGTTTCCGACTAGACCATCCGCCCTCAGCGGTCATCCAGCGCTGAAAGCTGATAGCTGATAGCTGAAAGCTTTTCTATGACCATTGCCATTGCCATGAGCGGCGGGGTCGATAGCTCGACGGCCGCCGCTCTGCTCGCGGAAAACAACTCGCTCCGCCCGGCCGGCTCTCCCCCGGCGGTGGTGGGGCTGACGATGCAGCTCTGGAACCAGCGCCGCCTGCCGCAGTTGCTCGGCCTGGGAGCAGACGCGGGCGGCCACGCCAGCGGACGCTGCTGCTCTCTCGACGACGTGTACGACGCGCGCGCCGTGGCGAGCTACCTGGGCATTCCTTACTACGTCATCAACCTGGAGAAGCAGTTCGAAGCCACCGTGGTGCGGCCCTTCGTGGAACGCTATCTGGCCGGCGAAACACCCATCCCCTGCAGCCTGTGCAACTCCGAGATCAAGTTTGCGCAGTTCATCACGACGGCGCGGCAAATCGGCGCGGAGCGCATCGCCACAGGCCACTACGCGCGCATCCGTCGCGACGAGCGGACCGGCCGCTACCAGCTTCTGCGCGGCGTCGATCGCTCCAAAGACCAGGCTTACTTCCTCTTCGGATTGACACAGGAACAACTGGCGCAGGCCGAGTTCCCACTGGGCGAGATGACCAAGCGGCAGGTGCGGGCCCTGGCCCGCGCCCGGGGCCTGCCCGTAGCCGAGAAGGCGGAAAGCCAGGAGATTTGCTTTGTGCCCACGGGGAGCTATCGCCAGTTCATTCGCGCCTACCTGGCCGAGCAACAACGCCAACCCGAAGCGGCGCCGGGCGAGGTGGTCTCAACCGACGGGCGTGTGCTCGCCGAGCACCAGGGCCTGCACGACTTCACCGTGGGCCAGCGGAAGGGACTGGGTGTGGCGGTGGGCGAACCGCTCTACGTGATCGCGCTCGATCCGGCGAAGAACCGCGTCGTCGTGGGCCAGGACCGTGATCTTTTTCGCAGCCGCTTCCGCGTCCGTAGTGTGAACTGGATTCGGCCGCTGCGAGAGGGCGACGCCGTGGATGCGGACGTCAAAATTCGCCACAATCATCCCGGAGCTGCGGCGCAAGTCGAAGCGCAGGCGGGCTCCGAGGCCCTCGTCGAATTCCTCCAGCCGCAGCGCGCCATCACCCCCGGCCAGGCTGCCGTGTTTTATGACGGAGACGAAGTCCTGGGCGGTGGGTGGATTGCGTCGGTACTTTGAATTCCTCAACCCAAGAAGGGTTTCACCACAGAGGCCACAGAGGTCGCGGAGAACAGACACAGATGAAAACTGTGGGTCAACAAACTAAAGAACCGTAATCCCTGCCCGCGCCAGCAGAAGTACTTTTCTCTGTGGTCTCTGTGCACTCTGTGGTGAGTGTCTTGTTCGCGCTGGGAGGAGAATTTCGGAGTGAGTAGTATAGGGAATGATGGTTGGCGGTCAACGCTTGGGTGGGCGGAGGCGTCACCCAGAAAGCTGGGAGGGCCCGCACTCAGCGCTGTGCGCGGGTGGAGAGACAGCTCTCTTGCTGTCGTCTTGCCGCACGCGGCCGAGCCCGTCAGATGAAGAGTTGCTCGTCCTGGGTCGCTTCGCTCACGTTGGTGACGCGGCGGCGCGTGAAGAGAAACTCCAGGCCGGAGCGTACACCCTTGACGACCGCCGAGATCTCCTGGATGGGGCCGAGCACGCCGCGCTGGACGGCGCCCGCCGTGGTCTCAACCTTCTCGACCAAGTCGGACACCATCCGGTCCACGCGAACCATCTGTAGCCGGCTCTTCTCCAGCAGTTCGGCGGCCACCTCGTCCGCATTGATCGTGCGGTTGCGGAGTATTCTGCTGATCTCCGCAAGGTTCGCGGTGATGTTCCGCAACGGCTCGCGCGAATTGTTGGCGATCTCAAGCGCGGATTGGGTCAGAGGGTCGATTCGCTGCTTGACGTCCGATCGCACGCTTTCAATCTGCCCGGGAATTTTGCGGATGGCGAGCCAAATTCCCAGCATCGCTCCGGCCTGCATCAGGACCGCGATCGACACCAGAATTATAGCCACGGTCAGCGCAGTGTTTTGCTCCATGATTAGCTCACAAGAGGCTTAGCCGCCTCAGGCGCCTTGCTTGCCTTTGGTTTTTTCTTCCTGGTACGCTTGCTTACCCGCTTCTAGCGCGGCGGAGAGCAGTTCCTTCTGCTTGGTGACCAGACCCTTGCCTTTCTCCACTGCCTCTTCCGCCTGCTGGCAAAGCTCATCAGCCTTCGTCTTGACAAAGTCGCGGCCCTCGCCCGCTTTCAGGGCAATCATGTCCCGGGTTTCTTTTCCGGAACGCGGGGCGAAAAGCAGGGCGAGAACTGCGCCAATCCCCAAACCAGCCAGAAAAAATCCCACCTTAGATGTACCGTTCTCTTCACTCATTGGTTTCCTCCCCTCTGCTAGCGCGTGAAGGTCTCACGCGCCGTCTGCTTCCCCGCTTCCAGGACCTCCGCCAGGCGATCCTTCTGCTTGCTTACCAGTTCTTTTCCCTGGTCGACGAGGTCTTCCGCTTGCTTGCGGAGTTCGCGCCCCTTGGTTGCAACAAAGTTCTTGCCTTCCTGGGTTTTGTCAACAATACGCTTCCGTGTTTCTTCCCCCGACAGGGGAGCAAAAAGCAGAGCCACTGCGGCCCCAATCCCGAACCCTGCCAGGAAATATGCAACCTTGGTTGAGACGTTGCAGTTTGCCATGATTCACCTCCGGCTTTCAGAGCTTCTAATCTACCACTCTAATCTATGTAATACAAAGCAAATTTTTGATTATATTCATGATAGTTGTTAGACCGGCCAGACGGTGTATTTAAGGTTGGGGTGGCTTTGCAAGATAATCGAAGATTCGCTGGGCTTGGCTTGGTTTCACCACTTGCCCCAACTCTTCCCGCGACAAGCCTCGCAGTTTGTCCAAGCTTCCAAAGTGGCTGAGGAGCTTGCGGGCTGTCTTTTCCCCCACTCCGGGGATCTCGACGAGTTCCGTCGTGACTTGGCGCTTGGCGCGCCGGGCGCGATGAAAGGTGACCGCAAAGCGGTGCGCCTCATCACGAATCTGCTGGACCAGGTGCAGCGCGGGGGAGTGGTGATCCAGCGCCACGGGTTCATTCTCGCGACCCTGCACACAGAGGATTTCCTCCCGTTTGGCGATGCTCGCCAGCGGCTGGTTGATAATTCCCAGTTCTTCCAGTGCCGCCGCCGCCGCGTGGAGTTGGCCCACGCCGCCGTCAATGAGCACCAGATCCGGGAATGTTTTCTTCTCCTCCTGCAAGCGCCGATAGCGGCGCCCCACCACTTCTTTCATGCTGGCGAAGTCATCATTCTGCGGAACGGTTTTGATGATGTATTTCCGGTAGTCTGCTTTCTTCATCTTCCCTGCTTCCCAGACCACCATGGAAGCGACGATGTCAGTCCCCTGGGTGTGGGAGACGTCGAAGGCCTCGATGCGGTTAGGCGGCTTCAGAAGGTCGAGCGCTTCGCTGAGGCTCTCCAAGGTTTCGCGGGGTTGGGGTTTCAGAATACGGAAGCGCCGCTCGAAAGAGTGCCGGGCATTGCGCGCGACCAGTTCCAGAAGGGCGCGCTTGCGGCCGGCCCGGGGGGTCAGGATGTGAACGGGACGTCCGCGCTTGCGAGAGAGCAACTCCTCCAGGATCTCCCGGTCGTCGAAATCCACGGGCGCGTGAATCTCGCCCGGCAGATACTGCTGGTCCAGGTAGATTTGCTTCAGCAGCGAGGAGAAGAATTCGCCGGGGTTGAATTCGCCCAAGTCCTCCCAAAAAAACTCTCGCCGGTCGAGCACGCGCCCGCCGCGCAAATGGAACAGGTTGACGGCGGCCAGCGGGCCCTCTTGGTGGAAACCGAGAATGTCGGCTTCCTCTCCGGAATGCGCTGCCATTTTCTGCCGTTCCCGGACCTCTTCCACCGTCTGAATCTGGTCGCGATAGCGGGCGGCATCCTCGAACTCCAGCTTATGGGAAGCATCCGCCATGCGGCCGTGGAGGCTGCGGACCAATTCGTTTTCCCGGCCCTCCAGCAGCCACCGCGCGTCCCGGACGGCTTCCGCGTAACGCTCCAGCGTGGTCAAGCTCTCGACGCACGGGCCCAGGCAGCGCTTGATGTAATACTGCAGGCAGGGCCGCGGATGATAACGCGTCAAGTCCACGCGACAGGACGGAACCAGCCACTGCCGATGAATGAAATCCACGATTCGATAGGCCAAGTTGGCGGGAAAGTACGGACCGTAGTAAACCGCCCCGTCTTTCTTGACGCGCCGCGTCACATAAACGCGCGGAAACCGCTCGGTGACCGTCAGCTTGATATAGGGGTAGCTCTTGTCGTCGCGGAGAAGAATGTTGTACCGGGGCTTGAACTGCTTGATCAGGTTGTTCTCGAGCGCCATGGCCTCGTGCTCGTTGTCCACGAGGATGGTCTCAAGGTCATGCGCCACCTCGAGCATCCGGTCGCGTTTCTCATCGCCGCTGTGCGAGTCCTGGAAATAGGAACGGACGCGGTGCCGCAGGGACTTGGCTTTGCCGACATAGATGGGTTGGCCCGCCTCGTCCTTGAACACGTACACCCCGGGGTGTACGGGCAGAGCTTCGGCTTTTTCCGGAAGCGTGGGGTTCACGGGCTCCTCAACGTTCCATTATCCCCGAGCATCTAAAGTTCTGAAAGGGACGAGCGTTGACACAAGTTCCCGCACCGGAGGAAAATCCCAGGTATGCACCAGGCACTGAAGATCGGGTGGGCCGTGGCTCTCGGGTTCGCCCTGGCCGCACCCGCGGTTTACGCGCAGGTTAAAGAGGAACCTCCGCCCCCCTCGATAGAGGACAATCAGAAATACGTCAGCCAGGGGCCTGCGAAATGCGTCGAAGTCGGTAACTATTACTTGCGAAGGAATAAGGTTGAGGCAGCCCTCAGCCGCTTCCAAGAAGCGTTCAGGGTCAACCCGCATTACGCCCCCGCCTACCTGGGCCTGGGCAAGGTGTACGAGAGGATGGGTCTCAAGCAAAAAGCCCTCGAGGCTTACAAACACTATCTCGACGAGCTTCCTTCCGCAAAAGACGCTGCCGAAGCCAAAGATGCCCAAAGAGCCATGGCGCGCTTGCAGAGGGAAGTGGGGCCGCGCGATAGCCCTGCGAAGACTAACCCCCCTCGGTAGAATCGCCCCCGTCCGTATCCGCCGCGGTGTCGGTGTCGAGATACTCCTCCAGGACGGTAGCAGCTCGCTCGGCGTCCTCTTCGCGCACCAGCATGTGAACGTCCAGCACCGGAAGCACATTCGCGGCGCCCTGACCCGACTGAACACAAGGAATTCCCTGCGACTGAAGAATGTTCCGCGCCAAGTCGGCGTCCATCTGCGCGGTGCCCCCTGCAAAAGTGCGCACGGAGACGAGCTTCACGTCTTTTTCATTGGTGATCTCGACCCGCGGCGGGGCCTCGGGCGGCGAGCCGGGCTGCAGATCGGAACCACAGTCTTCGCATTTCTTCGTCCCTTCCACGTATTCAATGAAACACTGAGGACAATACGGCATGGTGGAACCTCGGCCTACCTTTCCCAGTATAGAACTTTCCGGAACCGGCGGCGTCGATTTCCTCTCAGCAGGCTGCTGGAGAAGCCTCCCGCCGATGTCATCCTCAGCCCTTCGCTGCCATCCTGAGTCCTTCGCTGTCATTCTGAGCGAAGCGAAGAATCTCGCCCTGCCCGCTCAGGATAAACTGCGCGAAGGATCTTGCTCTGCCGGCTCAGCGCAATCTCTGCGAAGGATCTGGCTCTGGGTTTTTGTGCCGAACCAAGGCGAGATGCTTCGTCCGCCGCGGCGGACTCAGCATGACAGGCGCCCTTTATCAGCAGCCTGTGAGAGGATTTTTGCGGTGGAGTGATTTCGAGGGCTATAATGCTGGTCGAAATTCTAGGGCTGAGCGGTCAGAGCCGGTCCCGCGGATTATCGGCTCACCATCCGCTCTACCCAGGAGGCGTCTATGCGGTGGCTTCCCAACTTACTCGTCATCCTGGCGGCCGTCGGACTGCTGATCGGGCTGGGGATTCGCCTGGTAAAGGGCGGCCTCCTCGCCGATCAGCTTTTCTTCTGGCGAGGTTCGCTGGCGTTACTCGTTCTGTCGATTGCCGTGAGCTTGATCCAGCTTCGCAATAAATAGGGCGGGCGGGCTGCGCGGGTCTTTCACCCTGCCGGGGATAGGGTGGCCCCGCGGCCGCAATCGAGAATCCCCGCTTTGGAGGTGCGCGTGGCTTTGTGCATCCACTTCCGCCGGAGAATGGGCAGGCTGGCGCTGGCCGCCGCTCTTGTGGCGCTCACTGGAATTTCCAGCCTCTGCGTTATTCAACTTGGGGCGCAAGAGCCGCCTTACGACCTACTGATTTCCAACGGCCACATCGTGGACGGCAGCGGAAGTCCGTGGTTCACGGGCAGCATTGCCGTAAAAGACGGCAAGATTGCGGATGTCGGCAGGCTTGGGAACGCGACGGCGAAGCGCGTGATCGATGCCAGGGGGCTGGTGGTCGCTCCGGGCTTCATCGACCTGCACAGCCATTCGGACTTCACCCTGCTTGTGGACGGCCTCGGGCAAAGCAAGGTTCGCCAGGGCGTGACGACGGAGATTCTCGGTGAAGACTCTTCCGCCGGACCTGTCCTGGGACCTCTCGCGCCGGAGTTCGACCAGGGCCTTCTGCGCTACAGCTTGACCCGTGACTGGACGACGCTGGGTGACTATTTTGCTCGAGTTGAACGCCAGGGCATTTCCCTGAACATCGCCTCATACGTCGGCAGCGGGCAGGTGAGGGCCGCGGTCCTGGGCAACGTCGATCGCGCGCCCACGGCGGCGGAATTTGAGCAAATGGAAAAGCTGGTCGACCAGGCGATGCGCGATGGCGCCATTGGGCTCTCTTCAGGCTTGATCTACCCGCCCAACCTGTTTGCCCAAACCAGCGAGCTGATTGCGCTGTCCAAGGTGACCGCGAAGTGTGGGGGAATCTACACCAGCCACATTCGCGGGGAAGGAAGCCACTGGAAGAAATCCGTGGACGAAGCCATCGAGATCAGCGAGAAGGCCGGATTGCCTGCCCACATTTTGCACTTCAAGATTGACGGCCACGCGAACTGGGGACAGATGGCGGAGCAAGTAAGAGAGGTTCAGGCCGCGCGCGACCGCGGCGTGGACATCACCGCCGACCAGTACCCCTACATTGCGGCGATGACGGGGCTGGAGATGTGCATTCCACCCAAACTCCTGGAGGGCACTTCGGAAGATGTGGTGAAGCGGCTGAAGGACCCCAAGGTTCGCGAGCAAATTCGCCAAGCCATCTCGACCGGGCTGCCTGGCTGGGAAGACAACGAAGTGAAGAGCGTGGGGGGATGGCACGGGGTGCTGGTGGCGTCGCTGCAGAAGCCGGAGAACAAGAAATACGAAGGCAAACGCATGGATGAGGTGGCCAAAATGATGGGCCGGGATCCGGTGGATGCACTCTCGGATCTCCTGGTCTCGGAAGGCGGGTCCGCCGAGGCCATTTACTTCAGCATGGGTGAAGCGGATGTGGAATGGGCCATGAAACAGCCGTGGGTCGGAATCGGCTCCGACGGCAGCGCGGTCAACCCGGAAATGACCTTCGTGGGCAAGCCTCATCCGCGCTTCTACGGGACGTTTCCGCGGGTGCTGGGAGTCTACGTGCGCGAGAAGAATGTGCTGACACTCCCCGACGCCGTTCGCAAGATGACCTCGCTCCCGGCGGCGATCACGGGCTTGAGCGATCGCGGCTTGTTGCGGCCCGGAATGGCGGCGGACATCACTCTCTTCGATCCCCAGACGGTGAAAGATAAGGCCACCTTTGAGAATCCCTTGCAGTATCCCGTGGGCATTCCTTACGTCATTGTGAATGGCGTGGTGGTCATCGACCAGGACCAGCACACCGGCGCAAAACCCGGGCGGGTGCTGCGCGGGCGGGGCAGGAAGATCAGTGAACAGTGAAGAGTGCCCATTGACGAGCAAGATGGAACCCTTCAAAGGAAATTCTCGAAAGTTGCGGCATCGATCCGCGTGTGGACGTTCTGGGTGGGCGCAGGATCGTCTAACTCGACGACAGAGGAAGAGTTGGGGAAATTCTGCGGATGAATGGCAAGGCACGGCTTGTGCGTCAGCACCGAGTTGTAGATGATTCCTTCGATTCCCGCATCCATTACGATCCGTCCAAAGACCTGCGACGGTGACGGACTATCAAGTCGCATCGGCATGGCTCGCCAGTTTAGATCCTGAAGCACTTCCACCATTCGGCTGACCGTCCTGACCAACCGTAGTAGTGGAGACAAGCCAAGTCTCCTCGCTTTGGCAGTTAATGGCCCCGACAACCTGAAGTCCTTTATTAGATTCACGAAGCCCGCTAAATTCCTCCTATCGCGAGCATCCAGAACGGATTCGAGTTTTCCACTCACTGACACGGCGGTGACGGAATCGGGTTTGGTGAGAACAAACTCTTCGGCTGTAAGCGAACTCCCAGGCATGTCTCGCCCAAGGAGTTCGGCTAGGGCCGTCCCTTTGTCGGAAGCCAAGTATAACGCGGGAAAGACTGGATATCGCGCGGTGTCGATCGCCCCAATATTAAAGCGGCCACCGGGATCGACCACACTCCCCTTCGTGCTGAGCGGATCGAGAGAATACCTGTATTTCACGACCCGTTGCCATCTTGAGAATTCGAATGGCGCAGCCCCTTCACGAAGCGAACTTTTCAAAGAGTCGTAAACCTGGTTTCTTTGGAAGGCAAGTTCAGCGTAGTATTCCCAGAAGAACTGAACCAACTGCTCGTACCGTGCCCTGGACACGGGGATGTCCGCAACTAGACCATAATCAATTACCTTTTCAGGATCACTCATGAGGGAGATCGTTCGTTGTCAGCCAGGGCATTCGTGATGAATCGATGTAGCTTGTTGAACCGGCCGACCCGTATCATGTCGCGCGGAGCGACGTTTCCCAAAAGAGGGTTGGGGGTCTTGAACCACAAGACCGTCTTCTGCCCATCTTTGAAATACTGCGCTACCAATGCCAGCGCGACTGCCCATTCCCTCACCCGGTCCTCCAGTTCTTTCGGCATCTTCTGGTCATACCGGACGGACTGCACGGGAATGTTCGAGGCTCTGGCGACGTCTTTTTTCTTGAAGCCTAGGAGTCCTACAGCCTTCTGGTAATCAGTTTCCCCGGACGGAAACAGCGCTAGATAGTCCTCTCTCGGCACAGTATCAAAAAGTGCTGCTCCACTCATCGGCACCCCTCATCCCATATTTGTTCCATACTTCACCCATGATTCTACCACGCACAATTGGTTCCAGCAAAGCTCGTTCTCCGCTCGCAAAACTCACGTTACCTGGCCGGTGTAAAGATCACCGCCGCCCCGCCGCCAGGCGCCAGGTGTAGCGTGAGCTTGTCAGCCATCTTCATTTTTTTCCTGCTGATGGCCAGGCTGGTCGCGACCTTATCCGCATCCGTACCATCCGCGAAAATCTGCGCTTCGTATTCGCCCGCGCCCAATAAGCCGAGCGGAATTTCCAGGTCACGTGCGTCCCAGTTCGTCATCGCACCCAGATACCAGGTGTCGCCATGGCGGCGAGCAATCGTGACGTAACGCGCGGGCTCGCCGTTCAGAACCTTCGTTTCATCCCAAACCGTGGGAACCTTATCCAGGAATTCCATCCCCGGATTGTGGTCATAATCTTCGGGGTAATCCGAGAGCATCACGAGCGGGCTTTCGAAAACCACGTACATGGCCAACTGATGGGCCCGGGTTCCCTGGCACATCGGTTCAAGATTCCGGGGCTTGAACTGCTCGCGTGTGGCGTTGTTGAAGCAGCCCGGCGTGTAGTCCATGGGACCGGCGAGCATGCGCGTGAAGGGAATGGTGACGTCATGTTCGGGCGTCACGCGGTCGCTCCACTTGCTGTATTCCATGCCCATCACGCCTTCGCGGGTGAGGAGATTCGGATAAGTCCGGCGCAGGCCGGTGGGTTTGTACGCTCCGTGAAGATCCACAACCAGATGATGTTCCGCCGCCTTGCGGACCAGGCGCTCATAGAAGTTCACCATCTGCTGATCGTCGTGGTCCATGAAATCCACTTTGATCCCGGCAGCACCCCACTTCGCATAGAGGTCCAGCGCCTCATCCATCTGCTTGTCCATCGCCCCCCAATATACCCACAGCAACACTTTGACACCCTTCTGTTTCGCGTGAGCGATGATCTCTGGGACGTTCACCTCCGGGACGTAGCTCAGAATATCGTCCGGGTGCGTGTAATCCTTTGCCGGGTACCAACCCGCATCCACGAGCATGTACTCAAGGTGATGCTCGGCAGCGAAATCGACGTAGTGCTCCATGGTCGCAGTGTTCATGCCCGGCTGGAAGCTGACGTTGCGCGCAAAACTGCCGGACCACCAATCCCAAGCCGCCTTGCCGGGCTCGATCCAGGAAGTGTCCGCCAGGGCCGACGGAGCGCTGAGGTTCAGGATGAGATAGTTGGACTCGATCAAGCCGCCCGGGCGATCGTTGATCAGGAGCACGCGCCAAGGGGACGTCTTGGGCGTGGAACCGAGCACCGCCTGATCCATGCGGTCGCGGGACGGCGAAAGTCTGCTGACCAGGGCATTCTCAAATCCCGGAACGCCGCCGACGTACATGCCGGCGTAGTCGGTGAGATCGGCTTCCAGGAGTCCCACCCAGGGGCCGCCGGGAATCTTCACGAGCAGCGGGAGGTTGATGATGGAGGAAGGCTTGATGAGATTCAGCTTCGTCGGGCCGTACTCCCCTTCGTTGCTGGTGTTGAAGCGGCCCAGGTTCAAGGCAAAAGCCGAGACCTCACGCGCGAAGTAAAAGCCGGTGTTCTCCGCCAGGAGCGTGAACTTTTCGAGAGCCGGTTGTTGAGGCAGGAAGTAGCGGAAGGCGGCGCCTTCGTTGTAGGCGCGGAAGATCAGGTCAACACGACGCCCGGGCGGCTGCTTCTCCTGGAGCGAAACCCGGAGTTGGTTGTAATGGTCGGGGATGTTCCGCTGGGCGCCGAAGGGGTTCGTCCACGCGTCGGCGTGGGAATGCTGGTCGGTGTCGATGATTTCAAAGTCATGGTCCAGCGGGGACGCGCCATCGAAGTCGAGACCCAGCGGTGAGTCCGTCAAAACCGCCACGCCCCGGTAAGTGATGCGGTAATAGGCGCGCATACCGGGCAGGTAGGGTTGGGGATTGGACTTGAGCGCGAAGGAAATCACCAGATTGCCATCGGGCGAAGTCACGCTGAGCGCGTCCGCCGCGCGGGCGCCAGGAGTGGAAACCAAGATAAGGATGAAGCAAGTCGTGGCGAAGAGCAGGCGGGAAAATGTACGTTCCATAGGTCGATCCTCCCTGAAGCGCCTCGCCGCTTGAATTACGAGGCGCAGAAGTGCTTAAGCTGGCGGCAAGCCTGTTCATATTTGGGGAACTGCTTCTCGGCCTCGCGGAATTCCCGAGAGTGCACCACTCTCCGATGGCCTCGCCGTTCCACGGGGAATCGCATGTGCAGCATTTCGTGGTAAACGACGTACTCCACCAGATAGCGAGGAACAGAGGGCGAGTCGAGCCTGCGGCTAACGACGATCGTGGCATGCCCGGAATCATAGTGGCCAAGCAGCGTGCGCGAGAGTTGGTGGCTCCAGCCGAGGCGAGGTGTGGGAAGCTTCTCCAGAAAGAAACGGCGATTCAACCGGTGGAAAATCTCTTCCAGATCATAATGCCGGCCGCGCGCCGGCAACAGGCGTTTTCTACCGCGCTCGCGCCGCGTCGCGTCGATGTGGCTGCGAATCGCCGGCCGGAACGTATACGCCAGGTAGCACTCCCGCGCCTCGCGCGAGGGGCGGCGCCGGAAGATGCGAGCCAGCAGGATTTCCGCCAACGCCTCCAGCACCAGGGGTGAAGCCTTCGCCAGCACGTCCGCAACGCGGGCTATCACTTCGCCGTCCCGCAGAGTGATCGTGCTCCGCAACCCCGCGAAGGGATGGAATCCCGCCGAGATACTTCCCACCGAAGACTTGATCCGCAGACGCCGAAAGACTCTAGCGAAAATCTCGTTGAGGTCCGGTAGCGCCTCCCACGGCAAAGTCATCTGTTCCGGTTGTTCGCTAACAGGTGTGGATGCCAACTCAGCCCTCAATCCTCGTCCTTGGCGCCGGGGATGCCTTTCTGGTGCTCCTTCTTCCTCAGCTTCTTTTCATCTTTGGCGCGTTTCTTCTCTTCCTTCTCGCGTTCTTTGGCGGCCTGCGCATCCGCCTTCTCCTCCCGCTTGAGTTCCCCGAACTGTTTCGACTGGTCCGAGAGCGCCTTGGTGGCGCCGTCGATCGCGTCCGTGAAATCGTCGATCGCTTCGTTCAGGGATTTTCGGTAATCAGCAATGTAAGGATCAGGCGTCTGTTCAATATGCCGGAGCTGCTCCAGTTGATGGGGGCCGACCTCGAGAAATTTCTTCAGCCCGGCGCGCATATCGTTGTGATGGTCATACTGTTCCTGGACCCAGTTCTTCAGCTCATCCGTGATGCGAATATACTGGTCGATCTGCTGGTCGAGGTAGCTGGCAATGTCATAATTCGGGTCGGGTGGCCGATTCCGGTAATCGTCGATCCGTTCGAGCCGGACTTGCGCAAACGACAGGTAAAGTCCCATGCGCTCGGAAGGGTCCTGGGCTTCCCGAATCTGATCCATTTCATCCTCACTGAGGAAATCACCCTTTTGCGCCCCGAGCGTCATCCCCAGGGCGGGCAGGAGCAGCAGAATCGATGCCATTCGACTACACATACGACGCTCACCGCACTTCCGAAGAGATCCCGCGGGGGAGTATCAATCTTCTCGGCGCCACCGGGGGACTTGGGGTCCGGGGTTTGGCGGCGGGAAACAGAGCCTGCAGAACCTCAGACCGAATCCCCTCTGTTTCTTGCGCGGCCTTCTCGATGGGACCCCGATCGAAGTAAGCCACCCGTCGTTCCAAGTCTTCCAGCAAGCGGAAATCTTCGCGCAGCGAAATATCCAGTTCTTTGAAACCCTGTGGTTGTTTCGCCGCCTTGCGTCCGGAGTCCTGGAGGATTTTCCAGGAAGCCTTCATATGCTCGACAAACTCCCCAAGAAGTTTGGCCCCCGATTCGACATCGCCCTTACTGTAGGTGTCCAAGGCTTGTTGGAGCATCAAGTCGGCGAGCTTAATCTCGAACTTCGCCTTTTTGACAGGGTTCTGTTCGTTGCGGATACGCTCCAGCAGTTGCTCCTCGGTCTCGCGCCCCAAGACAGGCGGAGCAAATAGAGCGACTCCCACAAAAGCCGAGCCGGCCAGGAAACAGGTCCATCGTCGCCAAAGCATACAACTAGATTATAGCTATTTCCCGAGCTCCCGTCGGAGGAGCTTTGCACGTTGCTGCGCTTGCCACTCCTGGTCGGGGGACTGGCCGTGGGAAAGTCCGAGAAAACGCTGGTAGTTTGCAAATGCTTCTTTGCGCGCTTGCAGGTGATCGTAACAAGTGGCCAGGACGAAGAACAAGAACGCGGGCGGGTCAGGCGCGCGGGCCAACGTTTCGAGGAGGGGGATGGCATCCGCGTACCGCGTTTCGAAGTAGAGAGTCGTAGCCAGCCCGTAAGCGGAATCTCGGCTGTGCGAGTCCAGGTTCAGGGCGGTACGAAACTCCCCCTCCGCTTCCAGATACTTCTGTTCATCGAGCAGGGTCTGCCCGAGGGCTCGATGCAGATCCACCACGCCCGGCTGGGTGGCCAGAGCCAAGCGATAAAACTTCTCCGCCTCAGGAAGTTTCTTCAGGAGCGCGTAGACATCGCCCAGCGCCGCCGCGAGCCCGGGCAGGTCCGGCTTGGCGCGATACACGGCTTCCAGGCTGTCGCGCGCCGACTCGTTCTGGTTCTGCTGCAAATACAGTCGCGCCAGGTGGAAGCGAGTCTCCAAATCGTCCGGCTTCATCGCCAGGTACTTCTCGATGTGCCCAGTGGCCTGCGTCGTGTCCTTCATGCCTTCGGAAGCCAGCGCCGCCCCAAGTTCCGCCTGCGAGAGTTTCGGATCCAGGCTCAGGGCCTTCTGGAAAGCCGCGAGGGCCTCAGCCGGGTTCTTCTGCTGCAGCTCAAGCTGGCCGAGATCAAATTGCGCAATGGCCATCGCCGGGTCAAGGCGGATGGCCTCCTGGAACTGCTTCCGGGCGGCAGCGGGCTGGCCGGACTGGGCAAGCGCCCGGCCATAATACAGGCGGGCGCGCGCATGCTCGGGTTTGAGAGTCGTGGCCTTCTCGAAATGTTCAAGCGCCGTTTGCGGCTGCTTCCCTTCGAGTAACAGGGTTCCCAAGTTCAGGCGCGCTGCGAAGAGATCGGGCGTGAGCTCCAACGTTTTCTGGTAAGCCTTGATCGCTTCGGTATCCTTGTGAAGTCCCGTGTAAGCGTAACCGAGGTTGAACCAAGCCGTAGCCATGTCAGGCTGCGCTTCCACAACGGCTTCCAGCGCCTTCACCGCTTCGGCAAAGTCGTTTCGGTTGAGAGCTTGTCGAGCGGTCTCGAGGAGCGCAGCCACATTCGCGGGTTGAGGGGAAGAAACTGGCTTGCGGGCCCGCGCCAAAAGCGCCAGGTCCGGAGTGACCATCAGGGTCGCCAGCCAAACGATCACGAAGACGCGGGTCCGTTGCACGCCGAACCTCGGGAGTTGATCAGTTCCTCGCTTTCGCCGGGCCACGTGGCGCGTGGGAATTGGGCAGATATTTCGCCAGGTGCTTCCCGGTGAAAGAAAGGGCATTCTTCAGCAGGGTCTCGGGCGGACCCGCGGCCACAACGTATCCCCCCGCATCGCCGCCTTCGGGGCCTAGGTCAATGATCCAGTCCGCGGTTTTCAAAACGTCCATGTTGTGTTCGATAATCAGGACGGTGGCGCCGGTCTCTATGAGGCGGCGGAAAGCCGCCAGCAGCTTGCTGATGTCGTCAAAGTGGAGACCCGTAGTGGGCTCATCGAAGATGAAGAGCATATTCTCGCTCATCGGGTGTGCCAGGTGAGCAGCCAGGCGCACGCGCTGGGCCTCGCCTCCGGAAAGCGTCGTGGCCGACTGACCCAAGCGCAAGTATCCGAGCCCGACTTCATCTAAAACACGGATTTTCCCGGTCAACTTGGGAACGTTTGAGAAGAAGGCCAGCGCCTCCTTCACAGTCATTTGCAAGACGTCGTAGATATCCTTCCCTTTGTATTGAATCTCCAGAATGCCAGGCTTGAAGCGGCGCCCGCGGCACTCCTCGCAGACCAGTTCGATGTCAGCGAGGAACTGCATTTCCATCGTCACGGTGCCGTCACCCTGGCAGGTCTCGCAACGTCCGCCGGGAATGTTAAAGGAGAAGTAACCGGGTGTGTAACCGCGCTTGCGGGCTTCGGGCGTGGCCGCAAAGACTTCGCGGACCACATCAAAGGCCTTGATGTAGGTGATGGGGTTCGAGCGCGGCGTGCGCCCCAAAGGCGACTGATCGACAAGCACGATATCCCCAAGCTGTTGGTCGCCTTCAATGCGTTCGCACTCGGCGCGTGGCGCGGGCTGACCACGGCGCGAGATGAGCGCGTTGTACAGCACGTCATGAACGAGCGTGGATTTCCCCGAACCGGAGACGCCACTGACGCACACGATGAGCCCCAAAGGGATGTCGACGTCGATGGACTTCAAGTTGTGCTGGCGCGCGCCGCGGATGCGCAGCCAAGCCTTGCCGGGCAGACGCCGCACCTCCGGAACGGGAATCTGCAGTTCTCCGGAAAGATACCGCCCCGTGAGCGAATGCGGATCGTTGCAGAGGCCCTCGAAATCTCCTTCGTACATGATGCGACCACCGTGCTCGCCGGCGCCCGGACCGAGGTCCAGGAGCTTATCCGCCTCGCGCATCATCTCGGGATCGTGCTCGACAACCAGCACCGTATTCCCCAGATCCCGCAACGTTTTGAGAATCTCGATCAGGCGACCGGTGTCGCGTGGGTGGAGGCCAATGGAAGGCTCGTCGAGTACATACAAGGCCCCGACCAGGTTGGAGCCGAGTGCTGTGGCTAATTGGATCCGCTGCGACTCACCCCCGGAGAGTGTCGAAGCCAGCCGGTCCAGGGTGAGATACTCCAGGCCCACCCGATAGAGGAACTTCAGCCGGGATCGGATCTCTTCCAGAACCTTGTCCGCAATCGTCTGCTGCGCCGGCGAGAGACGAAGCTGGTTGAAGAAGTGGTAAGCCTCTTGAATCGACAGGCGACAGACGTCAGTAATATTCTTCTGGTTGATGCGAACGTGCAGCGCCTCGCGTCGCAGCCGCCCACCCTGGCATTCCGGGCACAGGGTGTAGCCGCGATAGCGGCTGAGAAAAACCCGCACATGCAGTTTGTACTTTTTCCGCTCCAGGTAATCGAAGAAGCCGCGAACGCCCTTGAAATCGCCGTCGCCATCCACGAGCCAGCGGCGCTGCTCGGAAGTGAGCTTGTAGAAAGGAACGTCGAGGGGGACACCCCGCGCGCGCGCCGCGCGCCGCATTTCATTTTGCGGTAGGCGATAGCGAGGCTTGGTCCAGGGCTCGACCGCGCCTCCCGCGAGCGTCCGGTTCTTATCCGGAATCACCAGGTCGAGATCAAAATCGATTGTGTTCCCAAATCCCTGGCAGCGCGGGCAGGCCCCGTAAGGATTGTTGAAGGAGAACAAACTTGGTTCAGGATCCTGGTAACCGATATTGCAACGCTTGCACTCAAAGCGCTCATTGAAGACCCAGCGTTCGGGCGGCACAGCAGGATCGGGCGAAACCACTTCCAGGACCGCTTCACCCGATTCGCGGTAGCAGAGTTCCACAGAATCGATCACCCGCTGCCGAATCTCCGCTGCGGCTACCAGGCGGTCCACCAGGACGTAGACGGGCTGGGCGAAATCCACGTCCAGCAGCGACTCCGGCGTGGAGAATTCAAAGATGCGTCCCTGCTGGTACAGCCGGTTGAAACCGCGCTGGCGAAGGGAGAAGAGCCGCGGCTTCAACTCGTCGCCGGGCGGTGCGGGAATGGGCGCGGGGGGCGGCGTGGTTGTGACCTCGGCTGCCGCGGCCCGCTTGCGCCGGGCGGCGCCGCCCCGGGCTTTGGAAGGGGGATGCTCTCCTGCATTATTCTCGGAAATCCCCGGCTGCCTCAAAACACCGGGGTTGACCTGAAACAGAACGTAAAAGCGGCTGCCCGGCTCGAGAGTAAGCACGCGGGCGGCGACAGCATCAACGTGATCCTTCTCCACAACTTGGCCGCAGCGATAGCATTCGGTGATGCCAATGCGGGCAAAAAGCAGGCGCAGGTAATCATAGATCTCCGTTGCCGTCGCCACCGTGGAGCGCGGATTGCGCGTGGTGTTCTTTTGGCGTATGGCCACCGGGGGAGCGATGCCGGCAATCTCGTCGACGTCCGGCTTCTCCATGCGTTCCAAGAATTGGCGAGCGTAGGCAGAGAGAGATTCAACGTAACGGCGCTGGCCTTCAGCGTAGAGAGTGTCAAAGGCCAGGCTGGATTTGCCGGAGCCTGAAAGCCCCGTGACGACGGTGAGCTTGTTGTGGGGAATCGTGCAGTCAATGTTCTTCAGGTTGTGGACGCGCGCCCCGCGGACCACGATGGCCGCGCCAGCCCCTGAAGCCCCCGCCGCCTCGCTGGCGCCCGGCCGCCCCCAGGGGTCGCCGCCCGCGGACCCGGCCGCCCCGGGCGCGTCAACAACGGAAGGTTGGCCAGTGAGTCGATTGTCGCCCGTGCTCAAGGAATCCATACTCCATGACCGGGAGGCACCGCGCCTGTAAGGTTATCCCTAATTCCAGACAGACACAGTGAGTCCCGGAGCAGCAAGCCCAAACATGCAATTATATGTCGCCGGGAATCAACGTGCAAAGAGGAAGGGCGTAGACTGTCGTGAAAATCACAATTCTCCCTCCCTCGGCCGAGGAGAGGGCTGGGGGAGGTTCGTCTAGGAGCAAGGACGAAGGCCAAACGTCCCTAGCCCTCTCCTTACTTAGGAGGGGAAGCGCCTTGGGGAGCTTCTTTACTGGACCGCTGGCCCGCCAGAATGCGCGGGCGGCACGGCCGGAGCAGGCGGAGCGCCGGGGCGACCGAATGGCCGGGCGTGGCCTTCACCATGTTCCATCCTGCGTTCGTGTCCGGGACCGGCCATGCCACGTTGCTCCCGGAAGGATCGCAATTTCTTTTGTTGCTCTGGCGTGAGCACGCTCCTCGCCGAGAGCATCGTCTCGATATGCTGCTTCGCCATCTGTCCCCGCAGGTCGGAGACCTCCTGGACTTTACTCATGATGGCATCGCGGTCAGGATTGTCAGCCCGCAGCAATTCGCGGAGCTCGATGCGGTGCAATTGCAGATCGGCGCGAGTCTTTATGGAGGATTTCTCCGAATCCACGGCGAGCTTATGCAAGCGGCCAACCTGCTCGTCCGTCAGACTCAGTTCGGCGCGCACGCGGGGATTGTCCGCCAGATGCAGAAGTCCCGCTCCTCGGCCGAATCCGTGTCGTCCGTGCCCCCAACCCGTCTCTTGACGCCCAAAGCCCCCGGCCTGGCCTCGGTCCTCAGATCTTTGCTGCCCTTGCCAACCAACCCGGTCAGGTCCGTCTGAGCCCCAAGTGACTAGGGCCGTGGCGAGCAGCGCAAGAAAACCCATCGTACCAAGAGCGATCGTCCGTCGCATATGCAAACCTCCTTCCCTCTCCATATCTCCGACGAGACACGCGCCCAGGAGGTTACTGGCCACTTCACGTAGCAGGCATATTTAAAACACGCGAAACCGCCAGCCACAGAAAAGAGGCTCCGCCGGTCGCCCGTAGTCTGCCCAGGCCAAGTTACTTGGAATCTTTCAGAGCCTCATCGATGAGCTTGTAGATATTATCCAGCGCGGGAGCGCCGACGACGACGTGCCCATTGATGAAGCTGGTGGGGGTGCTGGCAATGCCGAGCGCTTGCGCTTCTTGCGTGTCAGCATCGATGCGGGGCTGCGAGGCCCGCGAGTCAATGCAGGAGGCCAGTTTCATATTGTCAATTCCGGCCTCCGCGGCCAAGTGCAGGAGCTTGTCGCGGATATGGTCCGCGTCGAGCGCGCTCTGGTTTTTATAGACCAGAGAGCGGTAGGGGACGTACTTGGCGGGATCGATCTGATAGGTGCACTGTGCGGCGACCGCCGCAGTGAGCGCCCAATCGTGGATGCTGGTGAGAGGAAACTCCTTGAAAACCACACGCAGCTTGTCGCCGTACTTGGGAATGATGTCCGTCTCCAGCGTCTCATGGAAAAGCGCACAGACGGGGCACTCCATGTCCGAGTATTCAACCAGCGTGACCGGGGCGGTGGCCGGTCCCTGGGTGGGTTCGTCCGCAAGCGATATGAGCCGCACAATTTCCTTCCGCGGATCGCCGCCGAGCGTGTAGATGTTCCCTTCCACCAAATAGCGTCCATCCTTGGAAACAAAAAAGGGCTGCGCCCGCTTGTCCTTGCCGTCGTCAAGTGTGAGCGTGATGGCGTCGAAGTCCGCGTAGGCGCTCTCACGGAAGTCGCCTACCGTGATCTTGACCGAGTCAGGAATATTGAAGCGCTGTCGGATGTACTTGACGATCTTTTCGCGCGTCGCTGCCTGGTTCGGCGCCTGCGCGGCGGAGGCCGGCGAGGGCAGGGAAACCGCGAGAACTGCGGTCAACAGGCCCAGGAGCGCGGAGCTGCGAAGTGCGGGAGCAAGGTGACTCATCGAAATAGTGAACTCCTTTCGCTCAGGCGACGACGTGAAACCAGGACCAGGAAACGCGGCATCTTCGCGGCGCCCCTGGGCAAGAGCAATTCCCCCCGCCTTGATCCACGCTGCTGGGGTGTGCGCAATAGCAATTCCTTCATCGCCCACACCACCGGCGAAACCCATCGACAGCAATACTCACTTTGCCCCGCGCAAGGCTTCATCCACCGTTTCGTAATAAGCTTCCGCGGAAGGCATGCCGACCATCATCTTTCCATTGATGAAGGCCGTGGGCGTCCTGTCCACGTTCACGCGCTTGCCTTCCGCCAGATCGGCCTCTATGCGCGGCCAGGAGGACTTGGCATCGATGCAGGCAGCTAGTTTCACGCGGTCCACCCCGGCCTGCTCGCCGTAATCGAGCAGCAGGTCCCGGACGTTCGTGATGTTGATGGCCTGCTGGCTGCGGAAGATCGCCGTACGCAGAGGCACGTAGGCGGAAGGGTTCATCCCATAGGCACACTGGCAAGCCACCGCCGCGCTCGGGGACCAATCGTGAATTCCCACGAGCGGAAATTCCTTGAAAATCACGCGCACTTTGTTGCCGTAGCGAGGGAGCAGTTGAGTCTCGATGAACTCGTGCAAGGTCGCGCAGGTTGGGCATTGCAGGTCGGCGTACTCCACGATGGTGACGGGAGCACTCGCCGGTCCTTGGGAGGGTCCATTGCGGAGCGAAATAGTGTGCAGCGCCTGTTGCCGCAGGTCGACGTCCAGGGTGTAAAGTTTGCCCAGGATCGCGTGTTGGCCATCCTTGGCCAGAAGTACGGTCCACTCTTGTTTCCCCTTGCCGTTGTCGATGGCGAGTGCGGCTTCCTGGAAATAAGCGGCGCGCGAGGCGTGGAAGCCCCCGAGCGTCATCTCTATGTTGTCGGGGATCTTGAAGGTTTCCCGCATGCGGTGGATGACCTCCGGGTTCGAAGGCCCGTCTACCGCAAACAGGTTGCCCAAGAGAAGGTAGTGGGAGTCTTTGGAAACCCACGCGACTTGGTCGTGTTTGGTCTTCCCGACCTCCGTGGTGACCGTAACCTCATAGAATCCGGCGGCAAATGAACTGCGCAGCGCGCCGAGGTTCATCTTCACGGTATCAGGCACGCCAAAGCGCTCATGGATGTAGCGCACCACTTTGTCGCGGGTGGCTTCACTAAGAACCGGGCCGGCAGGCGGCTGCTGCGCACGGGTCACGTCACCTGGAGCCGCGCCGCGGAAGCTCAGGAATAAGGCCAGCAACAGGACTTTCGAAGGTTTTCCGTACAAGTGGCTCCTCTCCTCCCGAAAGGACAAGTTCTCTTGCAGTCCCAGGATGATTCTAGTGAACCTGCCGCCCATAAAGCAAACCGGATTTGCGCGGGGAGCCCTAACAGGCTGCTGAAAAAGGGTATCTCTCATGCTGAGTCCGCCGCGGCGGACGAAGCATCTGCTGTTTCTTATTGAAAATAAACCAGGCAGATCCTTCGCGGAGTTAACCCTGAGCCAGCAGAGCAAGATCCTTCGCGCAGTTTATCCTGAGCGGGCAGAGCGAGATTCTTCGCTTCGCTCAGAATGACAGCGAAGGAGTCAGGATGTCAGCGAAGGGCTCAGGATGACATCAGCGCGAGGCTTTTTCAGCAGCCTGCTAAACCTGGAGGACGTCGCCCTCGCGCGCCACCATTTCGTAGAGCACGGGGTTGACGAAAAATCCCAGAAACAGACACGAAATCAGACCCGCCACGATCACAATGGCAAAAGGCTCCGCGGAGGAGGTTGGGCGTGCAGCAGGGGAACCTGCCGTGGCTCGTTAACCGACCTGCACCGAGGACCTGCTCTAGCCAGCGTTCAGCTTTCGGCTGCCCTCGGGCGCTTCCAAAACCACTTCGGCGTCGGGAAGTCCTGTCTCGCGATCCCTGCCGCGGTGGTACAGAAGAACGCGGACAAGAAACATAAGCGTGAGAACACCCCCGAACGTGCAAACGATGGTGGCGCCGGTGGGCAGATCCAACAAGACAGAGAAATACACGCCCAGCGCCGAAACCAGCGTTCCCATAGTCCAGCCGATGGCCAGGCGCCGCCCGATCCGATCCGCAAACAGCATGGCGCCCACAGAAGGTACGATCAAGTAACAGAAAACCAGCAGGACGCCGGCGATGGCGACCGACGATGTGACGACGAATCCGAAGGAAGCATAGAAGAGGAAGTCCCAGAAACGGACCGAGACTCCCTGAGCCTCGGCCCCCTTGGGATCGATGGAGATGAGCAAGAACTTCTTCCGGAAAACGAAGTGGAATAAGCCAACGGCCGCATAGAGCGCCGCGGTCTTGGCCACCTCCGGCCCGGAGACCGCCAGGATGTTGCCCACCAGCATATCCTTCAGGTGCTCGGTTTCACCGGTAGCTTTGCTCATGGCCAGAATCGCCGCGGCAGAGGCCACGGCATAGGCAATGCCGATGATAGCCTCCTGCGGAATGTGCGCGCGCCGCACGCGCAGGAGAGCGAAGATCGCCGCACCCAGAAACGTGAAAGCCAGACTGATCCAGTAGGTATGGCCGTTGTGCGGGTCCATGCCGAACAGGATCGCCACCGTGGCGCCGAGCGCCGCGATCTGCGCCAGGGCGAGGTCGACGAAAATAACGCCGCGCTCGACCACGTGCACGCCCAGATAGGCGTGGATACCCGTCAGGATGAGACTGGCCAGGAACGGCATGAGCAAGAACGGAAGAATTTCCATTTAACCTCCCTCGTCGCCCTAATGCGCGGCGGCGACCGCTTTACTAAGCAGCGCAATGTCGTAGTCGAAAAGTTTGAAATAATCCGTCACTTCTTTTTCCCCGCCTACCGAGGGCAGCATGACCAGGACCTGTGCTCCCGTCTGGCTGCCAATGCTGTTCGGGGTCTTCAGGTCAAAGTAAGGCTCGACCACGATCAGCTTCACATTGTCGCGACGCATCATGCCGATGAGTTCCAGAGTGTGGCTGGGAGAGGGCGGGATGCCCGGGCGCGGCTCGATGTAGCCGACCACGTTCAGATCGAAGCGTTTGGCGAAGTTCGGCCAGGACTTATGGTAGGAAACCACCTTGAGCCCGTGCAGGGACTTCATTGCTTCATCCCAGACCTTCTCCTCCGCGCTGAGGTGTTGGCTAAAAGCCTGGAAGCGTTGTTCGAAGTAGGCAGCATCCTCCGGTCTCATCTGTGCGAGCTTCATCTGAATCCCTTGGGCGACCCGGCGGCCGTTTTCCGGGTCAAGCCAGTAGTGCGGGTTGCCCAACGGGTGCACGTCGCCCATCGCCCGCGTCACCACGCCGGTCGGTTTTTCCAAGATCTCCGCAAGGTCAGAGGCATCGAGGTAGCCTGCTGCCCCGACCTGAATTTTGGGGTTGCCGGACTGTGTGATGAGCGGCGGCAGCCAGCCAATTTCCAGTTGCAGGCCGACCACAATCAGCAAGTCCGCCTTGCGCAGCTTCAGGAGAAAACTGGGCTTCGCTTCCACAAAGTGCGGATCTTGATATCCTCGCGCAATGGACTCCACCTCGATGTGGTCGCCGCCGACGGCTTCGGCAAGCGCTGCCATGTCCGTTGTCGCGGTCACCACCTTCAGCTTCGACGAGGCTTCCGCAGGACCGGCGGAAAGGAGCGCCAGCCCGAGCAAGCCGGCGGAAATCCATAAGCTGAAGCGAAATGAGTGAGGTCGTTGATTCATAATAGCTCCTAAAAGGGATGGGCGCCGTGCGCACCTAGGGAGAACTGCAATTGGAAGAGCAATTCATTCCCTTCCCGCCCGTCGGCGTACTGCGTGAAGCGATACTGTCCGCGGAGTTGGCTGAACTCACTTGGCCAGTAAGTGAGGATGGCGGAAAAGCCGCTATCGGTCAAGTTGGGAGCGCGCGCCCGGTCGGAACGGTCAAAGCGACCACCGGCAAACCAGCGGCGGCCCAATTGATAGTCCCCAGAAGTGTAGAATCCAAAAGCGCGCCGAACCAGCCCCGGCTCCTCGCGGTCACTCCAGATGAGTTCGCTGCGGCCCACGAAGGAATGGTAGATCGACCGGCGGAGGGGCTTCCAGTGCACAGTGGCATCCGCACCGTAGAGTTCAGTTCGATAAGCATTGCTCGCCAGCGCCAAGCCCGCGTCGTTATGCCCTCGCGCATAGGAAAAACCGAGATCGATATTCGTGTTGTCGGTAATATCCTTGTAGCCGCGCAAGTGCCCAACCAAGCTGGCATCCCGGTTCTGGCTCGACTTGAAAACGTCTGCCGAATCCCCGGCGAAGACCTGGCCGGTCGCTTCCAGGAAGATGCCCTTGGGCGCCGGCAGAATGCGGGTTACGGACAAACCAGCATCGTCAATTCCATCTTCGCCACCCACCAGGCTCTCAGTCACCAGCGGCCGGTCGGTCCACGGGAGCACGTGATTGTGAAGGGTGTTGACCTTGCCAAAAGCGGCGCGCATCTTGCCCACCTTGGCGACAAATCCTCCGGGCAGCGAGGTAAAGGTGATGTAGCCCTCTTCAAGGTTCACTCCTTCCTGACCAAACGATAGGAAGAAGTCGGCGCGCGCGTACGGATCCACGATCGCCTGAAGCCCCACTTCGGATTCGTGCATTTCCAACGCCGGCCCCGGGTTAAACGGGTTCCTGCCCACGGCGCCCAGAAAATCGCCAATGACACTGATATCAGGGTTGAGGGCTTTCGCAGCGGCGCTTGCTCCACCATAGACGGGAAGCTGGCCCGCGGTTTCGCCCGGCAAGACGGGAGCCGCCGCGACGGTTAGGGGGGCTTGGGCAGGCGCCTGCGGCTCGGCGGGCGGCTGCGATGTAGCCTGCTGCACAGGCGGCGGGGGCACGGCCACAGCCTCAGGGATAGGCGCAGGCACCTGCACTGCGGCAGGTGGCGCGCCAGGTGTTACCGCCACGAGAGCAGCCTTAAGCACCTTGATTTCTTCCTCCAAAGCTCTGATGCGATCTTCATCGGCCTTCAGCCGTTCCTCCACCTTATCATTCGCCTGCGCCCCGAGGATTCCGGGCGCGAGAACAAGCAACCAGACCAGAACCACAAGTCGTCGCATGGTAAGAATCCTCCAGGCTCATTCGAGTTAGGATGATCGGCAAAGGCGAGATTCGGTGGCGCGGCCTGAAATCAGCGCCTCTCGGGCCGCGTCCATCACTCACCTTCTGATGCCAGCAAGCTAGCACGTGCCAGGCGTTTCGTTCCAACAATGTTCGCGAGCAAATGCAGTCGCATGTGGCCAGATCAATCCGTGACGATCGCGGAGCCTGCTGCGCGTCCGATGCCACACCCATTCCCGCCCAGGCCAGCAAGAGAATCACCGCCCTCAAAAACCCCAAACGCCTCATCGTTGAGAAAATGCAATTGTCGTTCATGATCACCAAACCACCAGGGTCAAGGTTTCGATAAGAAGAGCCCACCACTTACACGCCTTCGATGAGCCTGAGGGTGATTTGAGAAAAAGTCGAGGGATGGTCTAGACAAGCGGAGGAGCGCGGCCGTGAATGCTGACCGGCTGCAACGAGCCATAGTTGTTGTGCGTCAGACACAGCGCAAAGTAAACGGAGAGCGCCGGGCTATGAACCGGTGCGGCACCGGCGGGTTGAGCTGCTCCCTGGCGAACAATCTGGCACGCGGTGCAAGGCAGGCTGTTTCCAGCCGCGGGCGACGGTTGGGTGCCGCATCCGCTGACCCAGGGAGCATGCCCCCGCGTCGCCGTCTCGCCATGGTGGTGGAGAATGGCAACCCATGCCAGGTGGATCTGCAACAGCACCAGCGAGTAAACAGCGAGCGTGTACCCAAATCGGCGAATCGACCCAGCAGCCACAGTTCCCCTATCTTACAGGATATGGGGGCCCTAGGTAGGCCAAATTTTGCCCTCCCAAGACTCAGAAGAATTGGACTGCGCTGGGGTGACCCTTGACAGGAGACGGCGGATCACTCTCCGGCGCTTCTAAATGGATGCTCTATCAATCTATTAGGTTGCAGTCTCTGGCCGGCGGCTGAGGCGCGGACCTGGCGGGCGTTTCCCGCGGGAGGGGATTGCCCTGGTCCCATGAGCCTAGCGCTCAATCTGCCGCGCCAACGCCTTCACTTTTTCTGCCAAGTCATCGAGCCTCGCCAAGCGGGCGATGGTTCTCTTGAATTCGCTCATGGGGCGGCTGGGGGTTCCCCAGATGGTTGAGCCGCTGCGAACGATTTTGCCGGGAAGAACCCCTGCCTGGCCGCCGATTGTGACGCGGTCCTCAATGCGCACGTGATCACCGATGCCGACCTGCCCGCCCATCACCACGTAGTCACCGATTTCGACGCTCCCGGAAATTCCCGTCTGCGAAACGATGATGCAATGACGTCCGATCCTGACATTGTGAGCAATCTGCACCAGGTTGTCGATCTTCGTGCCCTGCCCGATAATCGTGAAGCCCAGCGAGCCGCGGTCCAGCGTGCTGTTGCTCCCGATCTCAACATCATCCTCAATGATAATCTTTCCCAACTGCGGAAACTTCACATGCTTGCCCTCCGCGAAGACGTAGCCGAACCCGTCCGAGCCCACCACCACGCCCGCGTGGAGCAGCACGCGGTCGCCAATCCGCGCGCCGGGATAAACGGTCACGCGCGGATACAAAACGCAGCGCGCACCCACACACACGCCCTCGCCGAGAAAGACCCCCGGGGCGAGCCGCGTGCCCGGCCCAACCCGGACCCCGCTCTCGATTACCACGTGCGCGCCCACCGAAACGTCCGGAGCCAGTTGGGCGTCGAGTGCGACCGCGGCTGTGGGATGAATCCCCGGCGTAAGCGGTGACGCCGGATGCAGCACCTCGGCAGCGCGAATCAGCGCCAGCTTGGGATTGCGCACCGCAATCGTGGTCTGCCCCGGCAAGGAGGCGCCCTCGGGCACCAGCAGGCACCCGGCGCGCGAGCCCGCGGCCTTTTCCAGGGCGCGCGGACCCTCGGCGTAGGAAAGTTCCGCGGGTCCGGCAACGTCCAGTGCGGCCACGCCGCGAATCTCGCGCTCGCCTTCGCCGGCAGGCGTTCCTTGCAATAACTCGGAAATCTCCAAGACAGTCATGGTTGGCCTCTCGAATACCCTGGGCACCGGATGAAGGCTCCTCCCTGGGGGCGGGTGCATGGTTCAGGAAGGATAAATAGGGGGCTCCCCGGGCGGGCGGGTTTTCCAACGCCGATGCACCCAGAGCCACTGGTCCGGATAACGGCGAGCGTACTCCTCGATCAGCCGAGTGAAGTTCGCCGTGTTGGCCAGGATCTCTTCCTCGGGATCTTCGCGTTTAATCCACTCCACAGCCTCGAAGCGCAGGCGGTATTTTTTCAGCTTCGCATCCCAGATGACCAGCCCCAGGACAATGGGAACTCCGGTCTTGCGGGCCACTCGCGCCGGGCCCGTCGTGGTGCAGGCCGGCCGGCCGAAGAAATTGACGAACACGCCCTCACTCAGCGACATGTTCTGATCGGTGAGCACACCCACCGCCTGGCCTATCGAAAACGCCCGCAGGACTCCCCGGGCAAACTCGCCCTTGTCGATCGCCTTGCCGCCACTCAGGCAGCGGTAGCGGTTGATAAGCCGATCGATCAGGGGGTTGTCGAGTGGGCGCACAATGAACTGGCAGGGGTAACCATACACGCCGTGTGCAAAGGAACCCAGCTCCCAATTACCAAAGTGCGCCGTCAGGAACAGCACGCCACACCCCAGGCTCTGGGCACGCGCGTAATTCTCAAACCCGTCGTAAATGATCAGGCTTTCGATATTCTCGCGATTCCAGTTAGGAAAATGGGCAAAGTCGGCCAGCATGCGGCCAAAACTCTGGAAGAGCCCATAGAGCACACGGCACCGCTCGGACTCAGACCACTCCGGGAACGCCAGGCGCAGATTGCACAAACCCACCCGCCGCAGGCGAGGCCAGAACCAGTAGCTTAGGGCCCCCAGAACGGCGCACACGCCGCGCGCCAGTTTGTGGGGGAGCCAACCCAGCGGCTTGAGCACCGCAATCACGGCCCAATACTGCAGCCAGTGACTGCGCGTCGGGCGCGCCGGGGTTTCCGTCCGCACCTCGGACCCAGGGACTTGCGAAGTGTTCCCAACCTCTCCCGGTTTCATGCGCTGCTCAGGTAACAAGGGACCACCGTGAGGCTCTGCTCCGGCGAACGGCCCACCCGCTCCGAATTCCTGCTGGGCGAGCCTCAATCGGCGCGAAGAGAAAGACTCTGCAGAAAGAAATTGAGGATCTGATCTTCGTATTCCTTCTTCTCACCGACAGCCGTCAACCCTGCCAGGGAGTGTTCCATTACCAATAACTGTTTAGGCTGGGGCGCCTGGTTGTAAATCCCCTCGGTCATCTCCGCCAGGGGAGGAATGTCGCGCCCCAAAATAAAGAGCTTGGGCATGCCCTCCAGCCTCGCCGGGTTGGCGAGTATCGGGGGGGGCTTTGTTCCCAGCGTGGAGAGATGAAACTGAGCCTCGGTGAGAACCCGGAACAGCTTGCTGGAGCCGCCCAACAGGCGATCGACCTGCAGGTCGAACATCTGGTCCGGGGTCGCGTAGGTCGTGTCCACCACGAGCGCCTTCACTTTGGAATTGGACTGGGCAGCCTCCAGCGCAGCGTATCCGCCCATGGAAGTTCCGTATAATCCGATGCGGTTGGGATTAACCTCGGGTTGGCGGGTCACGGCTTCAATGGCCGAATTCAAATCCGCGGCCTGCCGAGGCCCCAGATCGGAATAGCGTTCCTTCGCCTTGGGCCCGTGAAAGTTGAAAATGTACACGTTGAAGTGATTGTCGCGAAGAATGGCGCCCAGCGATAACAGGTCGGATCGGTTCGAGTCGTACCCGTGGCTGAGGATAATGACCGGCGCACGGCGCAGTCCCAGCAGCAGCCAGCCCTCATGCTCACCGCCCGAGCGGTCAGTAAAGTTCAGTGGGATGTAACTGCTCAGGAGATAACTTTGTGGCGTAACGGCTTCTTGCGAGTTCTGGCGCGTGATGACGTAGTAAGTTAATCCCCCTCCCACCGCCGCCAAGGCCACGAATAGCACCACCGCCAGCAGCAGAATTCGGCGCACCAGCCGGAGGACGAACTCGAAGTAATATCTGTAGGGAGAAGCAACTGCAAAAGCTTTTCGATGCGCCATGCCACCGACTCTCTCGTGCTCTTCTCCGTCGCGCCCGGACGGTCCAGGGAAGCGCAGACCGGGAATGCTACCACAACCGTTTTCGTCTCCCTAAGAACTTTTCGATCGGCGGTCGATCCCATGCCGCTGCCCGCCGCCCTCCGGCCGCCTCTCCAATCCAAAAGCCAAGGTCGCAAAGCCAAGGGTGCCACGCTGTGCACGAGTGATTTCTCTCAACTGGATCGTCGGCCCTGCCGAAACCGATAAGGGGAAGGGTGGGCAGCGCGCCGGGGAGATGGGGTCCGCTGTCCTCTGTCCTCGTTCCTTAGCCTCTTCAGCCCTCTCCGAGGGGAGAGGGCTGTTAGCAGATTCTGAATTCCGAAGGTTCGCAAACTCTGAATTCCGAAGGTTTCCACCCACTGCCCCCCGCTTACGGTCCCCTCCGCCACCTCCCCAACTCAAAATCTAAAATCCAAAATCACCGCACCAAGGGTATAATCTCCCAAACTGTGAAAGGAGTGTTTTCTCATGTCCAAAGATTCAGAACTGAACCGCCGCGAATTCCTCAAAACCAGCGCGCGTACCGGCGCGGGGCTGGCGGCTTTGGGTGGCATCAGCTTTTTCCCCAAGCCCGAGAGGATCTTCGGAGCGAGCGACCGCGTGCACGTGGCCGTGATTGGCCTGCACGGGCAGGGGTGGTCGCATGTGGAAGAATATGCCAAGCTCCCCGGCGTCGAAATCGCTGCCGTTTGCGATGTGGATGAGAATGTCTTGAATCAGCGCCTGGGAGAGATGGAAAAGATGGGGCTCAAGAAGCCGGCCACCTTCATCGACCTGCGCAAACTTCTCGAAGACAAGTCCATCGATGCAATATCCATCGCCACGCCTAACCACTGGCACTCGCTGCAAGCCATCTGGGGCTGCCAGGCCGGCAAGGATGTTTATGTAGAGAAGCCCATGTGCCACAACTGGTGGGAAGGCCGCCAGTTGGTGCGTGCCGCCCAGAAATACGACCGCATTGTGCAGCACGGCACCAACAGTCGCTCCGGCAAAGCCATCATCGAGGCCATGCAAAAGATGCGCGATGGACTGATCGGCGAGAGGTATCTCTCGCGCGGTATCTGCTACAAATGGCGCAAATCCATCGGCCACACCCCAGAAGAGCCTGTGCCCGCCGGCGTCCACTACGACCTCTGGACCGGACCCGCTCCGCTCAAGCCCTTCACCAAGAATCGCTTCCACTACAACTGGCACTGGATCTGGGACACGGGCAACGGCGACTTCGGCAACCAGGGCATCCACGAGCTCGACGCGGCGCGCTGGGGATTAGACGTGAAATTCCCAAACCGGGTCGCAGCCATCGGCGGGCACGTGATGTTTGACGACGACCAGCAGACACCCAACGTGCTGAACGTCGCCTACGAGTTCGATATGCCGGACGGGAAGAAGCGGCTCTTGGAGTTCGAGGTCCGCCACTGGATCACCAACCACGAAGCCGGCATCGGGACGCCGGAGTTCGGAAAAGGCGATGTCGCCCCGGCGCTCGGCAACGCGGCTGAACCCCGCAAAGGCAAAGGCCCGCAGAACACCATCGGCAACATTATTTATGGCTCCAAGGGATATTTGGCGATTGGCGGTTACGGCTCCTATCGCACCTGGCTCGGCGAGGACCAGGAACCGGGACCCTATGCAGAAGGGGAAGGCAACAACTGGGCCAACTTCATCGACTGCGTCCGCAGCCGCAAGAAGGAAGCACTGAACGCACCCATCGAGGAGGGCTACATCTCCTGCACGCTGCTGCACCTGGGTAACGCCTCTTATCGATTAGGCCGCACCTTGCAGTTTGATCCCGAGAAGCAGGAAGTGATCGGCGACGAAGAAGCCAGCAAGATCCTCCGCGACGCCGACCGTGGCTACCGCGCGCCTTACCTCGTTCCGGAGAACGTGTAGGTGTGCACCCAGGACCCGAGGGAGGGCCGCGCGCCCTCCCTCGCGAGGCCTTCCTACTTCACTTTCGTCGCTGTCACTTCGACTTCAAAGCGGTGGGTGGAAGTTACGTCATCTATGCTGCCTACCAGCGTGGGTTTGCCCAGGGTGATCATAGCAGTCACGTTAAGTTGCTGCTGCCGAAGGACAGGAAGCGCCGTGGTCTCCTGAGCTTTCTCCGGGTTGGCCAGACTTGTAAATTCCACTTTAATACCAAGCTGCACATCTTCCCCTACTGTCAACGGCTGGCAGTCAATGTTCATGTTGACGTCCTGGTACTGGGTCTGGGTGGAACCGTTGGTGATATAAGACACAGGCACACGGCTCCCCGACCGCAGCCGTCCCCATTCCTTGTCGCTGACATTCATCAGGTAGCGGCGGGAATTCACTTGCTTGTTCCCGTCCAACTCCTTGATAGTTAACTCCACGCGATAGGTGTTCTTGGATAGGGGTTCCTCAGCTTTCTTTTCAGTTTTCCCCTCTTGCGCCAGGCTGGGCCCCACCCAGCAAGGCAGCAATGCCACCGTCAGAAGCAACGCTAGCCTTAAGAGCTTGAACTTCTGCATGAATCCTCCTCACTTTTCCGGATTGTCCTTTTCGCCCTCCAGAGGGCTGATGTTGAGCGCCGTGATGGTCAGCAACGGAATCTCCACTTTGTCCTGCTGCTCCTCGACCGCTGGGCCCTTCGGTGCGCTGGACGCCATCCAGCGCGCATAAGCCAGCAACAGCTTTTCCTGCTCGCTCAGCGGCGCGGGTGTCGGGAACTGCTCGGGCCAGTGGGCATTTGCAAGTTGCGCTTTTCCCTTGCTAGGTCTGGACCGATGCCTCGCCGGCGCGGTTCGGAGAGCTGCGGCAAGACCGGCGGGGGGATTCTCGGCAATGCGCTGTGGCTCAGAGGCGTGCGGCAAGGCGGTCATCGGTCTGCTGGGAACCGGCTTGCGGATGGCTATTCCCGCGATGATCACAACTGCGGCCGCGACACCCGCAGCCAGTGCCCAAGCCCACTTGCGGCTCGATTTCGCCGCCCTCGCAGAGCGGAGTTGTGCCAGCACGCGGCCTTCCAGCCCCTCGCGCGGAACCGCGGCGGAATACCGTCGGAGCGAGGCATCCAGCAACTCATCCAAAAAATTGTCATCCCTTTCATCTGGCATCGTTGCGCTCCAAGCAGCGGCTCAGTTTTTCTTTAAGGAGGCCCCGCGCGCGCATCAACCGCTCGCGCACGGAGCCTTCAGGAACCCCCAGAACTTCTGCAATCTCCGGAGAGGTCAGCTCCTCAACCGTCGAGAGCGTGACAACGTTGCGCAGATCTTCGGGTAGCGTCGCAACCAGCTTCGCAAGCAGGGCCGACATCTGTTCGCGCTCGGCGATTTCATCCGGACCGGCTCCTGCGGCGCGCAGGTCGCGAACCGCGCCGGCAGCGTCCTCAAGCGAAATCTGCGGCGCCGCGCGGCGACGGTCGAGCGCCACGCGCCAGGCCACCCGTGCCAGCCAAGCGCGCCGGTCGCGGACAGCCGCCCAACCTTTTTGGTGTCGCACCAGCCGCAGGAAGGTTTCTTGCACCGCGTCTTCTGCATCATGATGATTGCGCAGCACCGAGTACGCTACCCGGTAGACCGTACGCGCGTATTGCTCGACCGCCGCCTCCAGGTCTTCGCCCGCAGCGTCCGCAATCGTTCTCAACCCGCTCAATGTCCCAATTCCTGGGGCGTGCATTCCGGTTCCATCCTATATGACGGATCATAATCCGCCGGCGTTCAGATTTCTTGAATTCCTGGCCGGAAAGAATCCCGAGGTCGGCGACCAGGGCTGTCCAAATCGGCTCGAATCAGCATTTTTGAGTGGGTTAAGTCTCGTGGTTTCAATAGGGAGGGGGGCAAGGACAGAACCCGGTTCCGGTTCTGTTCAACTGATACTAAGTTGGTTTCATGGAGACACTACTGCCAACGCGAAGCAGCAGGTGAGGTTGGTGACTGTTCATGACCCCGGAGCGACTGCGCAACATGGCTTTCTGCGCTCGCGTTAGTAGCCTGTTGAAGGCGGCATAGTATGCGGTCCAAGTTAGCGGAGCGTGGCTGGCGGTAAAAGGTTCCGCTACTCCTTAACGATCTTGGCGAGTGCCAGAAGCTTGGAACTGATCCTCAGCCGTGTCTCGGCGGCAGCCCCGAGGTTGACTTCGAAGTGGAGCTTATTCTCTTCCAGGGTCAGATTGATGACCCCACCGCGTTCTGCGAACCCTTTGCTTTCGCCCACGCTCAGAGTGCTCGACGCCTTCAGGCTCGGCAGGATCTTTTCCGCTGCCCGCTTCTCGCCGGCCCGAACGAAAACCATTTGACAGGTTCTTGGATTGTCACCTGCTTGGAGACGCCGGATATTGATCGGGTGCCCGGCGACCGTCCGGCCGCGCAGGTCTTGCGCGAGCCCGCCCTGGAAGGGATCCTCTCCCACCACGCAGATCGTAAGGGGGGCACTCTCATCCGGGAAAGCGTCCGCAGGCCACTCCACGAACCTCGCAAAATTGTATAGAAAGGCCAACTTGAGCCGGTACTCCCCGTCGCCCTCACTCTGGGAAAAAGCCCGCGGCGTGCCGCCGGACAGCAACCCGCAGACGACGAGGCACAGGGCCGTCCGTCCCTTCCAGCGCCGTCCGCCGCACGGATAGCCTTTCCTCCCAGGTTCTGCCTCACCGCGTTTTCGCCGACGTATCGTCATGGAAGCTCAAAAGTGGTACGCGAATTTCAGCCGGAAAGTCCGCCCGTCCTGAAGGATAATATCCTGAAGATTCCCCGGGTCGCCCGGGTCGCCATATCGTTGGTTGAACGCGTTATAGAAGCTCGCCGACACTTCCCAATGCCGGAAAGCGTTGCTGAACAGGGTGAAATTGGGAACCGTGTAAGCCCCCGCAAAATCACCCTGCAGGGTTCTTCTTCGGCTAACGTGGTTGATGTCGGTACTGGCATAGAGCTTCCTGTGCAGGAGGGGCACGCTCAGATTCGCCTGGACCAACGTGTGCGGCGAATTGGTCAGAGCGGACCCTTCGCCCTGCCCCACGCCACTCTGCAGACTGAGACTGACACCGGCCTCTACTCCCGAGCGCGATTGTCTTTTCAGAATGATCTCGGTACCCTGCAGATTGACCCGCTGGCTGTTCTCATAGACGATCGCCCCACTGGCGGGATCCATTTCTGCGTTGATCAGCCCTCGGATCGGGTAATAGTAGCCGGAGACCTCGAAGCGAAATTGGCGGGGAAGGTCCTGGTCGAACATCAGTTCCATGGTCCTGGCGGTTTCGGGCTTGAGATTAGGGTTGCCGTTGGGCAGCATAGCTTGGAAAAAGGGGTTGGTCGTCTGAAAGTACAGCTCGTTGACGTTGGGTGCGCGGAAGGACTGACCGTAAAGAAGCTTGACGGTGGTCTTCTCCAAAGGATGATAGATCAAGGCAGCCCGCGGGTTCGTGGCGCCACCGAAAGTCGAGTAGTGGTCGTAGCGGAAGCCCAGGTCCAGGACAAGACTGCGGCGCAGCCGGACCTCGTCCTGGGCGTAAACTGCCGAGATTTTCGAGCTATTCTGCTCATTGCCAACCGGCAGGTACGGCTGTACGACATAGTCCGACTGGCGTTGGCGAAAATTGTCTCGGAATTCCGCACCGATGACCAACGTCTGGTGATCAAACAGTCGCTTGGAAACAGCGAACTCCGCGCCCGCCCATTGCCCCTGACCTGCCAACTTGACGACACCCTGGGCAGGACCGCCGAAGGCCGACATATCGTAGATATAAGTACCACTGAACGGGTAACGGTCATAGTAGGCGCGGCCCAGGACACCCCAGTCGCCACCAAAGTTGCGCTCATACTGAAGGTCCAGGTATGCCCGGGCATCAAGGACCTGGGTCGCAGGATCGTTGAACAAGGTCCCGAACTCGCCCGTGGGCACTCCCTTTACCCGCGATCCATACAGGCCCTCCAGCCTGAAATGGCCGTAGGTGAGATCGGCAAAGAATTGGCTGTACCGGTCGTAGTCAGCATTCTGGGCGATGCCATAGTTGCTGAGGGGGCTGTTATACTCCTGAAAATAGAGGTCTTGCCCGTGGCTGTTGTAGTAGGAGCCGGAAAGGAGCATTTCCAGGCCGCTACGGAACCGGTGGCCGTACGTGAGGCGCGTTTTGTAGGTGCCATAGCTAGCCAGCTCTGCGGAAACGCTCAGGTTCCTTGCTTCGCGCACCGGCTTGGTAACAACGTTGATCACACCCAGAAGGGCGCTGGCCACGTAAAGCGAGGAGTTCGGGCCGCGGATGACTTCTACGCGGTCAATCAGGCCGACATCCAACGGAAATTCGGTGCCTATGAAAGCCTGGTCATAAATGTTGTCGTTTACACGGTGGCCGTCCACCAGGAGAAGAAAACGGCTGTTAAAGTCTCCCGGGCGCCCAAAGCCACGCTCTCCCAGATAGCTGTAGACTCGGTCATAGGTCAGATAAAAGCCCGGCACGTTGCGCAGAATGTCAGCGAGGGTGCGGTACCCGTAACGAGCGATTTCGTCGGCGGTGATGATCGTAATTGAGGCTGGCGCATCGGCAACTTTCTGTTTGTATTTTGAGGCCCCGTAAACCGCATCAACCTCAACCTTCATAAGGTCTTCCAGGCTCATGTTCATCACGTCAGGAGCAGCCGGGGTGCCCTGAGCTGGCAAGGGGGTGGGATGAAAACCGATCAGCCACATGAAGAGAAAGAGCACGGAGGTTCGCTTGGGCAGAGGCCGACGTGATCGATGTGTCGCGAGCGGGGCAGAAGGCTGCCGCATGGCTGGAATCTCCGGGGACGGCATAAGTTTAACTCGCCCTGGCGTTCAATCACTGGTCGCGCCCCTGAAGCAACGCCGACTCAGGAACACCCACCGGCTTACACCAACAATATCGGCGGTGTTTTCCATCCACTTTAAGGATTCGGATTGTCTTGGAGAGCGCCGGGGAGGCGCCTCCCGAAAGAGCCGTAGCGGCTCGAACTCCGGCTAGGGCGGGTTTCTCACCACGGGATTGGAAGGGCAGCCCCCCAAAGCGTCCCAGCGTGGTGAGAAATTCAGGCTGATGCGTTCTCTCTGGCTCACGGCCGCGGCTCTGATTGCGTGCCTGTCGACTCAACATGCAGCCAGGCGCCCGTGTAGCCGGTGGCGGCGAGGATTGCAGTGAACCGTGGATCTCCGCGGATCCGGTCGCACCACGGGGCTGTGAGGTAAAGGGGAGCAATCCCGTCTTGCGCCTGCTGTCGTTCGAGGCAGGCTAACGCCGCGTCGTCCTCGCCGAGCCCGATGTGGACCAACGCCAGCATCGTGAGTGGCACGTACTCACGTTGGGATCGTTCGGTAAGCTCCGCGAGCAGTCGCCGGGCCTCGCTCAGGCGCCCTGCATTCCCCAGCACCAGACCCTGAAAGCCCACGCAGAACACCGCCCGCTCGCTAAGCGTCACCGCACGTTCGGCAGCCGCCATGGCTTCTTCGTGCCTGGCACTCGCCGTACACACGACGGCAAGCCCCCACCAGCCCGGTACAAAGTAGGGATCCAGCGCAAGCGCCTTCTGCAGTTCTTCGATGCCACGCGGGAGGCGGCGCAGAACGCAGTACGTCATGGCGCGCAGGTACGCGAGAATCGCAGAGAGCGGATCTATGGCGGCAGCGCATTCAGCCTCGCGTACGGCAGCGTCGTCGCGCCTCATCGCGGCGAGCCCGAGCGCACAGTACACGCGCGTCAGTGCGGCATTCGGGTTGAGCGCCAACGCCCGCATGAACTCGCGCTCGATGATGGTCCAGTTCCAGTCCATCCACAGGTGCACCATTGCCAAGGCGTGGTGCGCCTCGGCGAGCCTCTCGTCGAGCGTGAGGGCGCGCCTGGCGGCTTCCAGTGCTTTCGGGTGTAATTCGCGTATCGGCCGGTACGCTAACCAGGACATGATCCCGTAGGAATCCGCCAGGCCTGCCCAGGCCGGGGCAAAATCCGAATCGATCGCCACCGCCCGCGAGTAGCAGTCGACCGCCTCCCCTAACCTACCTTTGTACCGTCGCGCAAAATAGTAGCGGCCCTGCAAATAGAGCTGGTACGCCTCCATGTTCTCGGTCCCGCGTTTAACCAGCGGCGCTTCGGGCTCGCCGATCAGCTTCACTTTGAGCTTCTCGACGATGGCCCGCGCGATTTCATCCTGGACCTCGAAGACATCATCCAATCGGCGGTCGTATCGATCCGACCAAAGGTGATACCCATCGCTGACATTCACGAGCTGCGCTGCCACCCGCAGCCGCTCGCCCAACTTCCGCACGCTCCCTTCCAGAACCGTTTCTACGTTCAACTGCTCACCCAGTTTCCGGATGTCGAGCGCCTGACCCTTGAACTGGAAGGACGAGCTATGCGCCGCCACCCGCAGCCCCGGCAAGGCGCTGAGTGCCGTGATCAACTCCTCGGTCATCCCATCGCAGAAGTACTCCTGCTCTTTATCCGCGCTCAGGTTTGCGAACGGCAGAACCGCAATCGACGGCACCCGGCGCTCGCCTGCCAATCGCGCGGGGCTCGATTGCAGTTGTTGGCGGCATGCCTGGAGGTCCGCCAGCATCTGTTCGGCCTGCTGGTATCGCCCGAGGGCGTCTTTCGCCAGCGCCCGGTTCACGATGCGCACCAGGGCCGGCGGCAGACCCGACCGCAGCCGTTCCACCGGCTCGGGCGCGCGATTCAGCACACCGTGGAGGATCCCCTGCACGGATTCGCTCGCGAACGGGTGCCGGGCCGCCAGCATTTCGTACAGCACTACCCCCAGCGCCCACAGGTCCGCCCGGCCATCGATCGTTTCCCCGCGCACCTGCTCCGGCGCCATGTAGGCGGGCGTCCCCAGTGCCGCACCTGTCGCTGTTACACCCGCCATCTCCGGCAGCCGCGCCAGGCCGAAGTCCACCAGTTTCACGCGCCCGGTCTTCGTCAACATGACGTTCGCCGGCTTAATGTCCCGGTGCACGATGCCGTGCGCGTGCGCCTCGGCCAGGGCTTCAGCCATCTGGCAGGCAAGATCCAGGGTATCGAGAACCGGCAGAGGGCCGCGCTCGATATGCACCTTCAGCGCAACGCCCTCGAGGAACTCCATGGCAATGAAGGGTCGCCCGGCGTGTTCATCAATGTCGTAGATCGTGCAGATGTTGGGATGGTTGAGAGCTGAAGCGGCGTGGGCTTCGCGCTGGAAGCGTTCAAGAGCCTGAGGATTTTTCGACACCTCGTCCGGCAGAAACTTGAGCGCAACTTGGCGGTGGAGCTTGGTGTCCTCGGCCTTATAAACCACACCCATGCCACCGCCACCGAGCTTCTCAAGAATGCGATAGTGGGAAACAGTCTGGCCAATCACGGTACGATGGTCCAAGAGTGCTGTGCCAAGTCACTTCAACTGCCGCCATCTTAGGCCGCACATGCAGGCAAGTCAACGTTTGGGATTGAAGAGTTCGGGATGGAGAAGACTAAACCTTTTTCCCCAAAGCGCTGTGAATCCGTGTGTACCTCACATCTTCATCCGCCTAACAGCGGGGATAAGCTGCGAGGCTCCGATCTGGCCGGGCCTCGTCAGCTCCAACCGCTTGTTAGGCAGCGTCCGCGCTCGCGTCCCTTGGCAACCCCTGCCGTTTCTCGAAGTGAAGCTTGAGGTTCTGGAGGGAATTTTCGAGGCGTCGACGCCACCCCGGCCGCATGAGGAGAGAGTCCAGCAGGGCACCCAGCACCGGTACGGGGAGGCTGTACTCCAGCACATAAGTAAGGCGTGTCGTGTTGCCCTTTGCCTCGAACACCCATTGGGTCGTGTGCGGCGGGCCCTTGATGACTACACCCCTCCAGCCGACGTTCTCCACGAAGTCGTGGATCTCCGTCTCCAGGTTGAGGGTCACGCCCGCCACCCAGGTCTTGTACGCGTAGCGCGCGCCATTGCCTCGCATCACCTCGGTCGTCGGCCTGAAACTGGAGACACCCTCCCACCAGTCCTCCCATCGCCGCCAGTCCGAAGCGAATGCAAACACTTCTGCAACCGGCGCGTTGATATCCACGCTTGCCTCAACTCGCGTCATACAGCCCCCTCAGCCCCCGCCAACCACTCGGGTGCGTAACGGTTTGGCGAATACCTGCAGGCTGCGTAGCTGGTCGTCAGGTGCATCGCCTTGTCAGACGCCCGCTGGTTACCCCTACCCGGTCGACGTGAATAGCCACGCCACTCGACCCGGAGGTTTTCGGCCGGGACCTCCGTTCCAGATCGTCCATCGATTCTGTTGAAACCATGGCTTCGTGAAGTGACGGCGCTCGGCGGGCGGCTTCCATGAACCATCGTGGCAGTGGCTGAGGAAGATGCCATCTTGACCAAGACGTTTTGCAAGTTCACCCAAGACGGGCCCAATATCGTGGCTGAAATAGAGCTGAGCAGTACGTCGCTCGATGATCACATCGAAGGGTCCAGGACAAATGGAGGAATCGAGAATATCACCCGTCACAAAGTCAACGTGCCCCCCGGGTCGGCGCATTTCTGGTTCACAGAAGTACTCGAAACCTTCAGCAGGAAACTCGAATCCTCGAGCGATTTCGACCGCTTGAGGCGATATGTCCAAAGCGATGACCTTGAATCCGGCCTGAGCCAGGGCCCGAGGCTCTTGGGAGATTCCGTTGCCTGCGCACAGGACATTCTTCATTCCTTCGGAGTTCATCACTTCGACGAGATCCCGATCGTCGCAGAGCATGTCGAACGCCGGCGGCCCAAGCTCGTGCCTGACCTGCTCCGTCCAATACCGGTCCCAAGCGGAGACATCGTGCGGATCCGTGGGCGAACGTAGCCAATCCAAGTCTGTGTCGTCCGCGAGTCGCGGCTTCAAATTGAGACGCCGCTCGCCACGGCTAAACCATTGCTTGAGTTTTGAGAACATCGCGTCACTCCAGTAGATCTAACTTGAGCGCGTTCAGCGGCGGCTCCGTGCAGCGGAACTGTCCGCTGCAACGCGGGGGCAGCAGCGCTCGCTACGGCGCACTCCAATTGCGCCTGAAGTTGTCGCCAAGATCAAAGATGAAGTCCTTCACCAGGAAGACCTTGCCGCGTTTGATATTCACGACCGTTACGCCGCTGTTTTGGCCTACACGTCCCTCTCGGTTGGTAAGCTGGATATTCCAGTGCACGGCGACCACGTTGGTGCCGGAAAGGTCGAAGATGTTCCGGACGCAGAGGTCTTGAATATCGAATCTGATTCCTGGGAACTGCTCGAAGAAATGGCGGAACCAGCCTTCCACGGCGCTCTTGCCCTGGAAGGTCCCGCTTTCAGGTATTTCGCCGGGATAGACAAACACCCCGTCGTCCCGCCAAGCCGACATGAACTTCGCCAGATCATGCCGGTTCAACGCATCGAAAGCGCCAGCCAGCGCTTTCCTGGCCAAAAGAGCTCCGATCATACGGCCCTCCTCTCGAGGTTCGACTCGCGATTGCCAACTGTTCCCGGCCCCGCCAAACCACCTGCGACTGCTTGCTGCTGCCTGACGTTTGAGTTAAGCCGCCGGTTTTGCAGGCGCGGTGCGAAGGACCAAGCCAAAAATCCGGTCGGCTTGAACGAAAGGCTAGGCAATGGCCCGCAGTCCCACCGAGCTTAGAGGTGTTAGCACCACCAGTCCACGTTCTTTACGACGAGAACGCATTCCCACTTGGCGTGCCAGGACATGAAGGACATTGGTCCGTCCTCAGAAACGACAAGTGCAGCACAGTTTTGATTGGCACCAACAAACCGCGCGGCGGATTGATGACGCATTCCGCCAAGGTGCTCGAGTTCACAGGAGTTAACCTTCTGCCTTTCGGAACCTGGTCCGATCCATGAAACGAGAGGCGGTGGTCCTTTTACGTTGATTTTGGCGCCGAATCCGATGACGCGAGATCCAGACGTGAGCATCACGGCGCCGTCGACCGCCGCCAGCCGAGCAATCGCATCAATGGCATTTCGATCAACCCAGTCGTTGGGGGAGACATTGGTTGCGGCGATGAATTTGTCAGCATCTGGAAGATTTGTCTGCAAGATTCCCTGGAGAGCTTTGACGTGTTCATCCATTCTTTTGAGTTCCGCTCGAATAGAGTCTGGTATTGACGAGTCCCTGATGTCGAAACGAAAACCGGATGGGTCAATGCATGAGGACCACCCATTATCGTCCTCAGGAACAAGGAGCAAAGCGCCGCCGTGGCCATTTGCCCGAATGTTACTGGCAACGTCCCCGAGTGCAAGCGCTTCGCGCCAAACTGCTTGAGTTTCCAGCATATCGTGTGTTGGAATCACCTTGCGCAGTGCCCTGCAGATTAAATCGGGCAATTCGACATAGCCCGACGCGAGAACCTGGGTTGCTGTTGGCCCGTCGAAGACCATGAAGGTTCGGTATGGGCCAACGCCAACTCGTACAACGCCGGGGCGTACGATATCCAAAGTCATTGTCGTGTGGAATGCCAGTTGTTGACGGGAGATTGCCCAGATCTCCATCTTCGCTGGATCAACAAGGAGGCATCCGCGAGGCGGAACTGCTGGACCGAGTTTTGCAATCTGGGCTTTCTCATACGGAATGGGCGTCGAGAATTGTGGTAGGCCCCTAAAAGTTTCCCGCGCTGCCGCGGCGATGCGCACGCGAGTACTCCTACCCTCGTTCGGCAGTAGGCTTGACCAGAACGCCGTTTCGAGAAGAGTGGAAATTTGGTCTGCGCTGAGTACCGGGCTATCTTCCACCAAGAATGGAAGATGAATTGTTCGCAGGTGCTCAAGTTGAGCGCGAATCGATACACTGTCCTGGTCGGCGGCAGTGAACAGCCTTAACGGTGATCGACGATAGGCCGGGGAGTTATTCATGACGCCTAGCCTCCTAGGGATCCTCGGGCTGGCGAAAGGGTGAGGTAATTAGACAACCCGTCAACCTGCGATGCAAGTCCAAAATCCGGGAGCATTCCCCCAGGGCTACTGCGTTCTGTTTAGCGACGATTCCGTGGGGTCAATCCGCGGGTGGCGCATACGTTCCGCATTATGGAATGTATGCGGCCTTTGAAGATCGTATAATGATCGAATGTTACGGCAGAAACATTATTACGGACTGAATCACCTCCATTACTTGACCCGCAGCACGTATCGACGCGCCCGCCTCTTCGATTCGGAGAGGTTTAAGCACGGTGAGTACGAATCCTGGATGAACTGCGAAGCGAATTCGGTTTCAAGATCATTGCATATGTCTTGATGCCCGAGCATTTTCATCTTTTGATCTGGCCCTCGGCTAATGCCAACCCTTCTCAAATTCTGCAGAAACTTGAGGATCGCACCGCCCTGTTTATTCTAAAGAATTTGAAAGATGATGCGAGCTATCCATGGTGTCGAAGGATGCTCAGTCGCGTTAAGTAGCCTCTCACTGTTCACCATGACGCTCACTTCCGGGTCTGGTAACGCGGGGGCTATGACTTGAACATCTGGAGTCCCAAGAAGCGGCAGGAAAAACTCAACTACCTGCACGCCAATCCGGTCACCCGCAAGCTGGTGGAAAAACCCGGCGACTGGGCGTGGTCCAGTTGGAGATTCTATTCTCTGGACGATGCTTCCATACTCTCCATGGACCGAATGTTGTGAGCGCATACATGCCAGAATGCGGCACGTATGCGCCACCCGCAGACCTGTCCTGGAGGTCCGCGGCTTTTCGTTGTCAATGGGGGACGAACCGCGGACCTTCAAAACAGGTCCGCGCTACCGGCTTCGGTGTGTACCCTCATTTTATACTTGACATCGGCAATAACCGCATGTACACTAGCTCCTGACGCCAGCGCCCGCTGGCTGACGTGATGGGCTGCGGACCTATACAACGGGTCGGCGTAGAACAGTAGGCAGTAAGCAGTGGGCAGTAGGCAGAACGCCGTCCTCTGCCTCCTGACTTCTGACTTCATACTCCTGGCTCCTGACTGCTGAACGCGATGCTTATGCAAAGGATGGAGGATTCCCGCCTGCGCCACTTGTAGCGGCTCACTAATGTGCTTCTCAAGGTCCGAAACGGGGCGCTGATCCATAAAGATGTTAAAAATGAAGATCGACCCGACTATGTGTATGAAAACAAAGGCGAAGTGGACAAAATGGCCTACAATCGAGACGGCTTTTTGTCCGAAACTTCACAGATTACGCCATAATTCGGGGCGAAACCAGGATGTTGTCGGAACAAAAGGCGGTTTTCGCGCTGTTTTCGACAGAGTGTCGCAAGAAAACGCACCCCCAACAGGGTCCGACTCTGCAAGGGTTGAATCTGGGTGACATCTCGCCGGCCTGGCGCCCCGCGGTCCGGGGCAGTGCGACCCCTTCAGGGTCGGGGAACGAGCGTCGCGCCTTCCGGGGGCGTTGCCCGGCTACTATCTTATGCTTTTTCCGATCCAGCACATCGGGACAGGTGCAGGGCACAAAAAGCCTACCCTTCGGTCTTACCCCGCGGGGCACCCCTTTCTGACATCACGGATAGCCGCATTCGCCTATCCATGCTCAGAACACCCTCGACAATCCTGGAACTTTTCTCCGGCTGGGCGCGTTAATGGGTCTAGGAAGGAGTCAAACGACCATGAAACGCAACCTGTGGGCACTAGTGGTACTGGCGTGGGTCATAACGGCGGGCTTGGCGGCCGCTGCCGACCGTTGGGTACACGTTCGAGTCATCGAAAATGGAGAAGACGGCGAACGCGTCCGCATCAATATCCCGCTGAGCTTGGCGGAGAAAGTCCTGCCAACCATCAAGGCCGACAAACTTCGCGACGGAAAGATCCAAGTGGACGACCTGACCACCGACAAGGTGGACTTGCGGGCGTTGCTGGAGGCGGTTCGCGACGCCCAGGACAACGAGTACGTCACGGTGGATTCCCGGCACGAAACCATCCGCGTGGCCAAGTCGGGCGGCTTCATGCTGATCAAGGTTCAGGAGGGGCAGGCCGAGGGCGGCAAAACTCCTCACGATTCCGCGCGCAAGCACTCCTCGAATGTGGATATCAAGATCCCCTTTCCAGTCGTCGAGGCGCTGCTCTCGGGTGGAAAGGACGAAATCAACGTACTGGCTGCGCTTCGCGCCCTGGGCAATTACCAGAACATCGACCTGGTCACCGTGAACGATGCCGACAGCACGGTGCGCATCTGGGTGGATTCCTCAAACGTGGCCGATTAGTTTGACCTTGCCGCAAGCGCGGGGCGTCCGGTGACGCCCCGCCCCTCCCCTCGATGTAACGAAGGGGGCGCCGACCGGCCGGGTGGAACCCGGATCCTGAGCAGGAAGCAGGTGCTATCATGACCCCGAAAATGGCTTTCTTGGGAACAACCGTTGCCTTTGTCGCCCTGACCGGCGCCTTCCTCAGCAGCATGGGAGCGGTGCGTGTGGAGGTCAATTCCAAGCAGCCCGGCGGCGAACACATCCGCATAATCGCGCCGGGGGTGCTGCTCCCCCTGGGGGCCATGCTTGTTCCCAAGGCAAAAATCCAGGAGGCTGCGCACGAACTCCAACCGTGGCTGCCCACCATCCGCGCCGCCACCGAAGAGCTCTTGCGCTGCCCCGACGGCCCCTTGGTGCAGGTTGACAACCGGCATGAGCATGTGAAGATCGCCAAGGTCGGCGACGCCCTGGTCATCGATGTGGACGACGCAGGGGAAACCGTCCACGTCACCGTCCCGCTGCAGGCTGCGGCATACGCCTGCAATCGCTTGGCTGAGGAAGCCCAGGCCGAGCCCGAGGCGACGGGGCGCCAGCCCATCTAGCCCGCGGCAGTTCGGGGCGCTCGCGGGCCCGAGAGCCGCCCAGCTACCTGAGAAAAGGGCCCCCCGAGCTTACAGCCTGACTCCTGCGAGGGGGGAGGGATTTCTTTCGTTAATATTTAGTAAATACCCTGCCAGTTTGACGATGGTCAAGAACCGTGAAAGATTGTTTTTGTGATGGCGCCCTGAGGAAAAAGATGCTATGGTCAAGCCGCAGTTTGTTGTTGTAATCCCCGCGAGTCTCGCAAATACGAGCCGGGTTCGGCCCGGAGTTTTGCGATCCGAGGTATTACAGGTGCCGTCGGGGGTCCCCGCCGTTGCCATCCGCACAAATTGCCAAATTATCCTTATTAGGGTGCTTGCAGCATGAAAGAACAAGGGACAGTTAAGTGGTTCAATGCCGCCAAAGGTTACGGGTTCATACAACGTGAAAGCGGCGAAGACGTATTCGTGCATTTCTCGGCTATTCAGGGTGATGGGTATCGCTCGCTTGAAGAGGGTGCTCGAGTAAGTTTTGAAGTCAAGACGGGCCCCAAGGGATTGCAAGCGGCGAACGTCGAGCGCGTCTAATCCCCCCAAGTCACGGTCGCTCGGCCGCTGCGGGGTAAGAAACCTTCGCTCCTTGGGAGATCGTCAAAGGGGGTGGAGGTTTGCCTGCCTCGAGGAGAATTGTCTTCCTGGGGGTTGGCGAGTTGTGTCGCGCGAGGCAGCAGGGGGAGTTCTGTTGCCCCGTCTTGTTCGTTTCCGAATCAACAGGGCACCTACACACAAAGTGACTGTCACAGCCGGCCCCGCAACGCTGCCGTCTGTTCTGGCAGTCTCCGTGCGAGATCAGTTTGCCCCCATCAAGGCTGCCTTACTTGTGGCAGCCCACCGGCGCTACAATTCCCTCCATGCACATTTCCGAATGCGGGCGCGGGCGCTGGCGTGTCGTCCTTATCCAACTTGCCGTCGTGGCGGGTCTGGTGGCCTTCTATAAGCTCTATCTCCCGCACTGGGAGCGCCTGGAAGCCACCCGCCAGGCGGCCGATCGCGAGCGGAAGATTGAAGCCTTCTTTCGAAAGGTTGTGGTGGAAGACACCGCGCACGAAATCGGTGTTCCCGGGGAGGGCGCTGGGGCGAAGCGGCACCCGCAGAGGCTCCGGGCGACGCTCACGCTGGCGGAAGTAGAAGCCGCCCTCGGCGCGCCCGACGTCGCCAGCACCGACTTCCGCAGCGACCAGCACCTGACCTGGATCGGCACAACCCACAAGATGGAGGGCTCCTTCAACGTCGGACGCCTCTATGGCCTCGCCCGTGAAGACCGCTCGACCGGTCATGGTGTGATGGTCTTCGAATCCATCTGGGCGTGGCACCCGTACTAGCGTCAATACTGCTCACGGATGCGTTTTCAAGGAGACAGTTCCCTGCTCGACCCCAGACCCCCCTCATCCCCGGCCCTTTTCCCCCTTGGCGGGAGAGGGTGGAAATCACCCATCCCACCCTCTCCCCAAGAAGGGTAGCGCGGACCTGTTCTGTAGGTCCGCGGCTTTTCCTTGCCCATTGAGGACGAGCCGCGGACCTACAGAACAGGTCCGCGCTACACCCACTTTTGCTTTTTGATCTTCCTGCTTGGGTGGGGGATAACGCCTCAGTCGTCGGCGGTGAGCTCGTATATTTTCGCGTCGATAAAGAGCCTAAACAGCACCGGATCGAGAAGCCGCGAGTTCACTTCCTCGCCGATGATGGAAAGGGCGCGCTCGGCGGGTACGGCCCGCTTATAGGGCCGGTCACGCGCGGTGAGCGCGTCGAAGATATCGGAGATGGTCATCATCTTTGCCTGGAAGGGAATCTCCTCCGCCCCCATGTGGAAGGGGTAACCGGAGCCGTCCAGTTTCTCGTGATGCGCTTTGGCGATTTCGGGGACGCGCTGCAATTCTTTCGTCCAGGGAATCTGGCTCAGGAAGCGGAAGCTATGGATGACGTGCGACTCGATCTGCAGGCGCTCGTCGGAATTCAAGCTACCCTTGGCAATGGAGAGCAACTGCAGCTCCTCCGGGCTGAGCAGAGGCTCGGTCGGGCCGGATGGATCCCGGAAGCTCCAGCCCGCAATCTCCACAAGTTTCTCGGAGGTTTTCACCGGCAGCACCGTGGGCTCGTTAGCCTCGAGGATGTTCTGCATGAACTCGTCAAGGTTTTGGAGCGCGCGGCTCTCCTCGCCCTCGATCTCGGCGAAGGACTCTTCAAAGCCCTGATTGCCCTGGCGCAGCACGTGGTCAAGCTTCCGGCGATAGCCCTCGAGTTCGAGGGTCTTGCGAATGCAAAGAAAACGTTTCTGGATGAGCTCGAGCTGCGGGGGGTAGAGCTTCTTGGCTTTAACCAGGACTTCTTCGCGCACGCCGACCTTGCCAAAGTCGTGCAGGATGGAAGCATAGCGGATCTCGCGAATGTCCTCACGCGTGAAGTGCACCTCCCGGTAAGGGCCGGACTCCAGGCGATCCACGGTTTCCGCCAGCGCCACGGTAAGTTTGGCGACGCGCTCGGAGTGGCCGAAGGTTGTGGGGTCGCGCGATTCGATGGCCGTCACCGAAGCGCGCACGAAGCCTTCGAACAGCTTTTCAATATCGCGGTAGAGCAGGTTGTTTTCGAGCGCCACGGCGGCCTGGCTGGCGAGCGAGGAGGCTAGCTCCTGGCTGCGCGGCGAAAACGGGCCGACTTCTTCCGCCACCGCCGCGAGCGAGGTCAACTTTGCTTCCATGTGTTTCTTGGAATTGATGAGCTGCAATACCCCGATCACTTCGTCCTTCTGGTTCTTCATGGGAAGAACCAGCATGGACCGCGTGCGGTAACCGAATTTCTGGTCAAAATCGCGATTGAGCCGGAAGGGAAGGTTCCGGATGCGATAGGCGTCCTTGATGTTGAGGACCTGACCCGTGGCCGCGGCATAGCCCGCGATGCTGCCCGTGTCGATGGGCAGGGTGAACTGCCGGAAAGGAACCGAATGGCTGTCGCTCTGGGTAAGCTTGAAAACCAGGTGCTTGCCGCCACCGGGTTCTTCCTCCAGGAGGTACAGCGAGCCGGCGTCGGCGATAGTGATTTCGCGGCTCTTGCTCAGGATGAGCTCGAGCAGCGCATCGGTGTTGCGCTCCGTGGAGAGCGCCACGCCGATCTTATTGAGGGTCTCGAGATCGGAAACCGCACGCTGCAATTCCCGGCGCGTGCGGCGGCGTTCCTCTTGCGCGCGCAGGTATTCAAAAGCGCGCTCGATCGTCTTCTCTAAGACCAGACCTGGCACTTGGTGCGGGAGCACCGCGAAGATACGTGGGTGGAGCTTGGCTGGAGGGCGCGCCCTGCCGTCCAGAAAACAGATGGCACGCCAAGCGTCCGCCTTTGGCGCCGACTTGGCAAGACGGGCCAAATCCTTCCCGGCGGCGTCGGCCAGCAGAACCGCAGGCAATTCCCAGGCCGGGAGCTTTCCCTCGTCGCGCTCGATGGGGATGAGGCGGTATTTCTTGCTCAACTTCCGCAAAACCGCGCGCGCCACAGGGGGGCGAAAATAATAAAGGTTAGCCGGCATCGCCTTTCCAAGTCCCTTAGCTCAGGGGGATTATACGCCAATTCCCCCCTGTGAGGTGCAACGCGCCATCGCGAGGGTGAACAAAATACGGCGCCGCCCCTAAAGTCAAACGCCGTATTGCCGATGAACCTAACATTGGGGTAAAGGCGAACACGCTTGACGCACGTCAATTTCTTGCGGACTCAACGGAATGTGGACACAAGCGCCTTCGCAAATCCTCTGGTAGAAAAAGGCTCACCGATCTCTTCCTGTGCAGTGAACCCTTTTCGGTCGCAGCGAATCAAACTTATTAGGTAATGCTGTCGGGAAAGGAGATGAAGCAAGAGTGGTTGCAACTAATCTCAACAGTCTATTCACAGGTTTTCTCAAGTTGTCAATTCTGGCCGGAGGAGCTCTCTATTCCGGCCTCGTGCTGATGAGCTATAGGACCGACGGGCCGCAGCCTCGCCCAGTATTCCATCCACAAGACCCGGGGCGTTCGGCCGAGCGATTGCTCCTGTGGCTGGGGGTGAAGGTTCTGGTGCTGGGTGTGCAGATTGCCGTCCGGACCTTTGGGATGCTCACGGAGGCTTCGGCGGAAATTGGTGATTGGTACCTCGACCAGCGCGCTCCGGAAGTTCAAGCATCGTTTCGTGCGCGTTTCCGGGAGCAAGTCTTGGCACGTACCGCGCTTCACTTGCGGCCTTAGGATCGAACTCGTTGACCCACCCCGGCCCTGGCTGACGCGGGCCCAGGGAAGCCGCCCGCTTCCCTTACGCCTTGGGGTGGGTCTTGTCGTATACATCCATGAGTTGCTTGATGGAAACCTGGGTGTATTTCTGCGTGGTCGCCAGGCTGCGATGCCCGAGCATTTCCTGGATGGCGCGCAGGTCAGCGCCCTCGGTAAGCAGGTGGGAAGCGAAGGCGTGCCGCATCGAGTGAGGGCTGACTTTCACATCCGGCCCGTAGGTCCGCACGTATTTTTTCACCAGCCGATCGACGGAGCGAGTCGTCAGCCGGTCGCCGTGCACATTGAGTAAGAGCGCTGTCTGGCCGCTCTTCTTTCCCTCCCGCAGAATCCTCTCGCGAACGGGTAGGTATTCGTTCAAAGCCTGTCCGGCCTTCGAGCCGAAGGGAACGATGCGTTCCTTGCGGCCCTTGCCGCGCACCAGCAGCATGCCGTCACCGAAGTTGACGCTGCGCAGGTCCAGGCCCACCAGTTCGCTCACGCGCAAACCGGAAGCATAGAGCAATTCCAAAATGGCGCGGTCGCGGCGCATGCGTGGCTCGCCGGTCTGGACCGCCTCCGCCACACGATCCAGGAAGGAATTCATTTCTTCTTCTGTCATGATGCGAGGGAGCGTCTTGTCGAGTTTGGGGGTGGAGACCGTCGCGGCGGGATTGTCTGCCAACACCCGTTCCTTGACGAGGAACTTGTAGAACGCCCGCACCGCGGCGAGCTTCCGCCCGATGGAAGACTTCTTCTTTTCGCGCTCGAAGAGAAAGCCCAGAAACCCTCGAATGCGCAGCGCGTCAATGGATCGCACGTCGACCGTGGCCCCGGGATCTCCGCCCCGCAAGTAGTCGCGAAATTGCCGCAGGTCGCTCAGGTAGTTGCGAACCGTGTGCGGTGAAGCGTTCCGCTCGTAACGCAGGTAGTTGATGTAGCGTTCGATCAGATCGTCCATGGTTAGTTGTCAGTTATCAGTCATCAGTCTTCAGTTCGCAGCTTTCAGCTTATAGCTATCAGCTTTCAGCTATCAGCGGTCAGCTATCAGCGGTCAGTGTTCATTTGATTCTCCTGCCCTCGCCCCCTTGGGGGAGAGGGTGGACCGCAACCGGCGTTTTCTCCAGCCGGGGCGGGACGGGTGAGGGGGTCACCCAGGAACGAATTCAGACGTGAGTAGCGCGGACCTGTTCTGCAGGTCCGCGGCCCTTGCGCGCGGCTGGTGAGAAAAGCCGCAGACCTTGGAAAACAGGTCTGCGCTACCCTCTGCCTGCTGCCTACTGCTTACTGCCTACTGCCTTCTGCCCACTGCTTACTGCCTACCGTCCGGGAACTCACCATACTCCCAAACCATTCCTCGAAGTCGGCTATCGCCTTCTCACACTGCTTCTCGCGCCGGGCGCGGCGGTCCCGGGCGATCGCGCGCGGCAGGCCGTCCATGGGCGGCAGCAGGTCAAAGGAAATGTTAGCGGGCTGGTAGTTGCCCGCGGCGGCGTGAGTGATGTAATGCGCGAGCGACCCCAGCGCCGTCGTGCGCGGGGGCGGCGCAAATGGCTCATCCTGAACGCGCGCGGCCATCGCGAGGCCCGCCACCAAGCCCGTGGCGATGCATTCCACGTAGCCCTCTACACCTGAGAGTTGACCCGCCACAAAAACCTGCGGCGCGCTGCGAAAGCTCAAGTCGGAATTCAGCAAGCGCGGCGCGTTGATATAGGTATTGCGATGGATTTGGCCGAAGCGCAGGAACTCCGCGTTTTCGAGCCCCGGAATCAGCCGCAGAATCCGTTTCTGTTCGGGAAACTTCAGGTGGTTCTGGAAACCCACCAGGTTGTAGCTGGAGAAGCGCAGATTTTCCGGCCGCAGTTGCACCACCGCAAAAGGTTGGCGGCCGGTGCGTGGGTCTTTGAGGCCCACCGGCTTCATAGGACCGAAGCGCAGCGTGTCGTAACCGCGCCGCGCCAGCTCTTCGATAGGGAGGCAAGCCTCGAAGAATTTCACCTCCTCGAACGCGTGCGCCCGCACGTTCTCCGCGCTGGCCAGCGCCTCGTAGAAAACCCGGTATTCCTCTTCGCCCAAGGGGCAGTTCAGGTAATCCTCGCCGCCCCTGCCGTAGCGGGAGGCACGGAAGATGCGCTCCAGGTTGAGAGTCTCGGCGTCCACGATGGGGCTGATGGCGTCGTAAAAAGCCAGGTTCTCAGAACCCGTGAGCGTTTGAAGTTGGGCGGCAAGGGCCTCAGAGGTAAGTGGTCCCGTGGCGATCAGGGCAAGACTGTCGCGCGGAATCTCGAGCAGCTCTTCGCGCCGAAGGTTGATACTGGCGTGGCCCGCAATCGCCTCGGTCACGCCCTGGGCGAAGCGCTCGCGATCCACCGCCAGGGCGGCCCCGCCCGGCACTGCGCAGGCATCCGCCACACGCAGCAGGAGCGACCCCGCGCGGCGCAACTCCTCTTTGAGCACCCCAGATGCCGAGCCCCGCGCGTTCGACTTGAGCGAGTTACTGCAAACCAGTTCCGCCAGCCAGTCCGTTTTGTGCGCAGGGGTCGGGCGCGCCGGCCGCATCTCGTAAAGGGTCACGGGCACGCCGCGCTCGGCAAGCTGCCACACCGCTTCACTGCCCGCAAGACCCCCTCCGGCAATGATGATGGACGTCATCCCGCTCCTTTCGCTAAGCCGATCCCCCCACCTTCTTGCAGGTGATTATAGCAGGCTCAGGCTCGGCCTTTGGGTTTGCCGGGACGGCGTGAGAATCTACATCCCACTTTGCCGGAGGCCACCTCGCGGGGCGCGGGACGAACAGAGGGCGGAAGCCGCGATTTCGGCGGGGCTGAACAGGCTGCGGAAAAACTTGTCGAGGCTGTCATTCTGAGGAGCCGCAGGCGAGGAAGAATCTCGCATTGCCATGAAAAAGCGCAGAGCGAGATCCTTCGCTACGCTCAGGATGACAGGTCGGAGGGGTTTTTCCGCTGTGCCTCCGCAAGCGCCTTGTCTCATTCATATCGCAGCGCAACGATGGGGTCCACCTTCGTCGCGCGGCGCGCGGGGATGTAAGACGCGGCGAGCGCGACAAGCGTGAGCAGGACAGAGACGCCGGCATAGGTGAGCGGATCAGTGGAGGTCACGCCGACCAGAACACCACCCAAGAGCCGCGCCAGGGCGAATGCCGCAATAACGCCAATTACGGCTCCCGGCACAACAATCCCCGCCCCTTGGCGGAAGATCATTCTCAGAATTTGTCCCGGCCGCGCTCCCAGGGCCAAGCGAATCCCGATCTCGTGAGTCCTTTGCGTGGCCATGTAAGACAACACACCGTACACGCCAATTATGGCGAGTATCAGGCCCAGGATTCCCATCGCGGCGGCCAACCCAGCACCCAACTGGAACAACCACAGCCCGTTCGGGGTATTGAGCGCATCCGTCATGGTCTGAGCGTCGGCAACCGGCATCGCCGGCGCGAGGGACCGGATAAGTCCGATGACCCCCGGGCCCGTTGCTTCCGGCTTTCCGAAGGTACGTACCTGGAGCGTGACCGGCAGGACGCGTTGCTGCGCAAAGGGAACGTAATAAAAGGGACCCTCCGGCGAGGACAAGTCCGAGGTCCTGCTGTTTCTCGCCACGCCGACCACTTCGAGGGGATGGTTGAGGTCTCCCGCCGAACTGAACCGTTTTCCGATGGGGTCCTTGCCTGGCCAGAAGCGCTCCGCCATGGCTTGGTTGATGACGGCTACGCGGACCGAGTTTTGCTTGTCCGTCTCGTCAATTCCACGCCCGTGGAGTAAGCGGATGCCCATGGTTTCAAAATAAGCGGGGGAGACAATGTTGTAGCCCGCCGAAGGAGTTTGCTGCTGGGGCGACGACGCCAGACCCTCGACCTCGATATCCTCTGCCATGTTGTTGCCGCCCAGGGGCACCGTCGCCGCCAGACTCGCCGATTGGATGCCAGGAAGCGCCCGTACCCGCTCAAGCACACTATCGACAAACTCATACGACTGCGTCTCGCTGTAACCGGCGAGACCGGGATTAAGGGCGATGTTCAGAACGTGTTGCGGATCAAAACCCAGATCGGATTTTTGGATATTCAGGAGGCTCCGCACGAAGAGTCCGGCAACGATCAGCAGCATCAGTGAGCCTCCTACCTGAGCTATAACCAGACCTTTGCGGAGGCCATGACCTCCGGTTGTGGTGGTGCGTCCACTGCCGTGCAGAACCTCGTTCAAATCGCCTGCCGTCGCGCGCCAAGCGGGGGCGATGCCTGCGATCACACCCGAGACAAGGGCCAGCGCCAGTGCGTATCCGAACACACGCCAGTCAAAGTGGAAATCCAGAGTAATGGGGATGTCCATATGGAACGAGAGCGAACTAAGCACGCGGCTTCCCACCAAACCCACCACCAGGCCACCTACGCAGCCAAGTAACGCGAGCAGCAAACTCTCGGTGAGCAATTGCCCAATGATTCGGCCGCGTTTGGCGCCCAGCGCTATCCGCATGGCAATTTCGCCGCGGCGGACGCTGGCACGGGCGAGAAGGATGTTCGCGACGTTGACGCAGGCCAGGATCAGGACAACTGCCGCTAAGGTCAGGAAGAGTGCTCCCACGACCCCCAGCCCTTCCGGGGGGTCGGAAGTCGGGCCGGTCGCAGGAAGCGGAAACGCCTTCAATACTTTCCAGTCGTCGGCCTTCGGGTACTCCGCGGCCAGGCGCTTTGCTACCACGTCCAGGACGGATCGAATCTTGCCTTGAGTAATTCCCGGTTTGAGCCTGGCGATCAGTACCAGACGCTTGTCTTGACGGTCGTTCAGGAAATCGCTCTTCGTTTGGTTGTCGACCACCGCCATCCCCAGCGGCATGTAACCCTGCGTCTCGATGAGTGTCGATACGGGACGGAATCCCTCCGGTGCAACTCCGACAATAGTCACAGGCCGGCCATTCACCGATGCCTTCTTACCGACGATATTGCGATCAGCGCCCAGATGCGCCTGCCAGAAGGAGTAATTCAACACGAGCACGGGGTCGGCACCGGCAACGTGACCTTCGGAGGGAAGAATGAAGCGGCCAAGAGCGGGGCGAATGCCTGGCATCTCAAAGAAGTTGCCCGTCACGAAGTCGGTCCACATCCGTTCGCTCTTGCCTGCCATGCTCAAGCCTGTGGTGCTAAGGATCTGTACCCCGGCCATATCGGAGAACAAGCTGGTGGTTTGCTTCCGGATGTCCTCAAGGTCCGGATACGAAAACGCGTTGCCACCTCCCTTCCCCGAGGCGGACAGGGTGTAGATCTGTTCCGGATGGCTGACGGGAAGCGGACGGAGTAACAACGCATTCACCATGCTGAAGATCGCGGTGTTCAGACCGATGCCAAGAGCCAGAGTGACGGCGGCGACTACTGTGAAGCCGGGATTCTTGGCCAAGATCCGCACGCCAAAGCGTGTGTCCTGCCAAAGGCCCGCCAGGATGTTGGTCTTTTCCCTGGCTCCCAGAACGACGGGCTCCTGCGGCGCTTGGTGTTCGACCCTCTCCAGTCCCTTGGCAAGGAGCTTCTCCTCGCTGATTTCTTCGAGTGCTGTCCGGAGGGCTTCTGCTTCCGTCGCCCCACCCGCCAGCAACTCGCGGTAGCGATCGTCTAAGTGCTGCGCGACTTCCTCAACGATCTCCGCCTCACGCGCCGGCGCCAACTTCAAACTTGCGAGCTGCTTGGTAATTTCTTCCTTCCAATCAGGCATGTTCAACCTCCGTGATGCGGTTGATCGCCTCCACAAACACTTGCCAGCCATGACGCTGCGAAGCCAGAACTCTTCGCCCCTGCGCCGTCAGGCGATAATAGCGTCGGCGCCGCTGCCCGCTCTTCTCCACCCATCGGCCTTGCACCCAGCCGCGCTTTTCCAGGCGGTAGAGCAAAGGATAGAGCGACGCCACGTGGAAGCGCACGGTGCCGCCCGAGCGTTGCTCGATGAGTTTGCTGATTTCGTAGCCGTGCCGGGGCCGAGCCTCAATGAGCGAGAGAATCAGCAACTCGGCACTGCCCTTCTTCCATTCCAGATCAGTGGGTGTTGGGTCCATATATGGCATATCCATATATTAAGCGTCTGCGGCCGGCGGTGTCAAGCGAGTTTTCCTCTAGCGCGGGCAAACGCCAGGCGCTGCCCCGCCGCCATTTTGGACAGCACTTGGCCAGAACAGAAACCTGGTTCTTTGGCCAGCGATGGCTTGCTCTCTCCCGAATTACCTTCCAGGTCAAGCCTGGGACTATTTTGCGTCAATACGGTCCTCCCTATCGTGGCTCCCAAATTGACGCCCCGCGAACGGAAGTGTAGACTGGCCCCTTCGCATCAGAGCGCCCGGCCCACGAGCCGCGGCGGCCTTCCCTGCCGCGAGCAGGCGAAGGTGAACCTTGGGGGGAGGACAGGAGGACTATGAGCACAGCACTCTTCGAATACTACGAGTCGAATCGTGAACGGCACCTGGAAGGACTTCTGCAACTGTTGAGGATTCCCAGCATCAGCACGCTTCCCGAGCACAAACCCGACATCCGCCGCGCGGCGGAGTTCCTGGCAAACGACCTCGGCGCCATGGGCATGAAGAACGTGGAGATCATCGAGGGCAAGGAGAACCAGCACCCGTTGGTTTTCGCCGAGTGGCTGGAAGCGCCCGGCAAGCCCACGCTGCTGATTTACGGCCACTATGACGTGCAGCCCGCCGACCCGCTCGAGGAATGGGTCTCGCCGCCCTTCGAGCCCACCATCCGCAACCAGAACATCTATGCACGCGGCGCGGTGGACGACAAGGGGCAGGTTTATCTCCTCTCGAAAGCCCTGGAAGGCTTCTTCAAAACGGAAGGCAAGCTGCCCATTAATGTCAAAGTCCTGCTCGAGGGCGAAGAAGAAGTCGGAGGCGAGCACATTGACGAATACGTAGCGGCGCATCCCGACCGGTTGAAGGCCGACGCGGCGCTCGTCTGCGATACCGAAATGTTCGCGCCGGAGCTGCCCACCCTCACCACCGGCCTGCGCGGCCTCGTTTACACGGAACTCGAAGCCCGCGCCGCGGCGCACGATCTGCACTCGGGACAGTACGGTGGGGCGGCGCCCAATCCCATGCAGGCCCTGGCGGAGATGATCAACAAACTCAAAGGGCCCGACGGCAAGATACTCATCCCCGGGTTCTACAAACGCGTGAAGAAGCCGACCGTACAGGAACTGGCAAGTTGGAAGAAGCTGCCTTTCAACGAGAAAAACTTCATGAAGAAAGAAATCGGCACGACGGCGTTGGTAGGAGAGAAAGGCTTCTCCGTGCTCGAGCGCCTGTGGTCGCGGTCGACGCTGGAAGTCCACGGCATCCGGGGCGGCTTCACGGGGGAAGGCGCCAAGACCGTAATCCCCGCCGTCGCGACAGCAAAAATCAGCATGCGCCTCGTCCCGGACATGAATCCGAAAGAAGTCTTTCGACTGTACTCAGCCTACGTGAAGAAGATCACACCCAAAGGTATCCGTACTTCCGTGCGCGTTTTGAGCTCCGCGCCAGCCTCGGTAGTGGACACCGGCAGTGGGTGGATCGCCGCGGGCGCCGAAGCCCTGGAACAGGTCTTCAAGAAAAAGACCGTGTTCATGCGCTCCGGCGGATCCATCCCCATCGTGGGCACCTTCCAGCGTTGCCTGAAGATTCCCAGCGTCATGATGGGCTTCGGCCTGCCCGACGACAACCTCCATGCCCCTAACGAGAAGTTCCATATCCCCAACTTCTACCGCGGCATCGAGACGGTGGGAAGGTATTTGGAGCTGTTGGGGAAGTGAGGAAAGGCAGTTGAGAAAGTCGAAAAGTTGAAGAAGTCGAAGAGATGTCGCACGAATGCTGCATTATCTGACAATGAAAGTTGAGCCTCAACAGGCTGCGGAAGAACTCTCCCGTGCTGTCATCCTGAGCGAAGCGAAGGATCTCGCTCTGTGTATTTTCAACGCAATGCGAGATTCTTCGTCGCCTGCGGCTCCTCAGAATGACAGTCCCCACGGGTTTTTCCGCAGCCTCTAAAGCCCCTCATATGTCACGAGGCGCGGCAGGGCGTTAGAGTTTGAGGTTTCCACAAACAGGTCGAAGGCGGGGCTTTTGACTTTTCGCCTTTTGGACCCTTGAGTTTGCTTTGCTGAAACCTTCGATTGTCGAGCTTCGGCCGTCAGCGTTACCTGTTTCTGCCGAGGCCCTTGATAGAGGGTTTTTCGACTTTTGAACTTTTCAACTCTTCGACTATTGTGCCTGTTCAGCTTTCAACTCTCAACCTTGGACCATACTCCTATGCCCGAATTCAAACCTTTCGTTCCCCACGACTCGACCGAGCGCGAATTCACGCTCAAAGCGGTTCTAGCCGGCATCATCATGGCGGCCATTTTCGGGGCCGCCAACGCTTACCTGGGCATGAAGGCCGGGCAGACGGTAGCGGCCACCATCCCTGCCGCGGTGATTGCCATTGCGCTTTTCCGCCTGCCTTTCTTCCGTGGGGGCGTGCTGGAGCAGAACCTGACGCGCACCGCCGCCTCCGTGGGTGAGGCGCTGGTGGCGGGGGCCATCTTCACGATTCCCGCCTTCATGATGGTCAACGTAGGTGGCCAGCGCCTCTGGACCGACTTGCGCAGCCACTTCTGGACGGGCACGCTGATTCTGCTCGCGGGCGGCCTGCTGGGAGTGTTCTTCATTATTATTCTGCGTCGGCCGCTCTGCGTGGAATCGGACCTGCCGTTTCCGGAAAGCACCGCCAGCGCCGAAATCGTCAAGGCCGGGCAGCAGGGTTCAGCCGACGCGCCCAGATACATCTTCGGGGCCATGGGCATAGGAGCGCTCCTTCAACTCCTCAAGGATGAAAAGGGCTTCCAGCTTTTTCAGGATTCCGTCAGCTTCTTCTGGAAGTTTCCCAAATCCGTGGTGCACTACTTCGGTTATCAGAAGGAATTGCTCGGCGAAGTTCCCTACACTGGTGGCATTGCCTGCGCCACGCCTTCCGCTTCACCGGCCCTGATCGGTATTGGCTATATCATCGGGTTGCGCCTGGCGGCCATCAACTTCTCCGGCGGGGTAATTGCCTGGCTGGTATTAATTCCGTTGGTTCTATTTATTGACCCTGAACTCCCCCACCGCGTGGGCGCGACGACGGGCGGTACGGCGCCGTGGGACCTGGTGAGCTATACGGTCTGGTACAACGTAGTGCGTCCGATCGCGGTGGGCGCGATGCTGGTCGGCGCGGTCTATACGCTCTACAGCATGCGCGAATCGATCCTGCGCTCAATCAAAGGCGCATTCCAGGCCTCGGCAGCAACGGGCGAAGGCGCCGCGGCGCGCACCCGCCTCGATATCGACATCCCCATCAAGTGGATCATCCTTTCCATCGCCGCACTCGAGATTCCCATCACGGTCATCTATTACTACTTCGCGCACAGTTGGGTCGCAGCGTTGGTCGCAGCCATCGTCATGACCCTGAGTGGATTTTTCCTCGCCGCCGTGGGTGGATACCTCGTGGGACTGGTGGGCTCATCGAACCAGCCCGTGTCGGGGCTCACGCTCGCGGCCTTGGTGATCGCCGCCGTTATGATGGTCGTCATCGGCGTCAAGGGCCTGGGCGGCGTCGCAGCAGTGCTGGGCGTGGCGTCGGTGGTTTGCTGCGCCTGCTGCGTTTCCGGCAGCCTCATTCAGGATCTGAAAGCCGGTTACCTGCTGGGTGGTACTCCCTGGAAGATGGAAGTCGTGGAAATACTAAGCGTCGTCGCGGTGTCCTTCTTCCTGTTGCTGCCCATCATCGCGCTGCACGAAGCGAATCTCGCCAGCGGCGGCATCGGCGGCAAGCTGCTGCCCGCGCCGCAAGCCGGATTGATGGCGCAACTCGCGCAAGGCATCGTGGGCGGTCAGATGGCTTGGGGACTGCTCCTCATCGGCTGCCTGTTCGGCGTGTCGCTGGTGATGATCGAAGCGCCCTCACCCATGCTCATCGCAGTCGGCATGTACCTGCCGCTCGAAACCACCGGCGCGATCTTCCTGGGCGGCGTCATGAAATGGCTTGCCGATCAGTGGGCCGCGCGCCGCAATCTTTCCGGTGACGAGAAAGCGAAATTCGAGGAGCGCGGCACGTTGCTCGCCTCAGGTTTTATCGCCGGCGAAGCCATCACCGGCATTCTGCTCGCCACGCTCTTCCTCGCCGGCGTCAAGTCGATTACCCACATCTTCACCGGCCAGGATGTTTTCCCCTTCGTCGCGCGCTGGGGCGGATGGATTTCGCTCGCGGCCTTCGCCATCATCGCTTACGTGTTGATCCGCATCCCATTGAAAAAGCGCGCGAACCCATAGGGTCCGACCACCCACAACTGGCTGCTATCTTGCCAACTCCTCTTCGGCCGCGAGGTGTACCGTCAGCTCGCGGATGACGCGTTCTCCCACCGTAAGCAGCACACTGGGATCGCCCGAAAGCTCGTAGGAGGCCATTTGCCTTTCGAACTTGTCCAGGTCAATCGCCAGGCGCTCATGCGCGGCGCGCAGCGCCTGGGGCTCGGACGGCGCGAAGGTCCGGAACAGGCCGGTTTCCTCGCGGCGGCAATGGTCGATGACGAAGGTCTTGAAGAATTGCATCGTCGTGCGTAGCGCCGCGAGCGCCGCCTGCTGCTCCGTATCAGTTTCTCCGCTGTGGAAGGCCAGGCCGGCGAGAGTCGCTCGCCAATCCTCGAGGCCGGCGCGGATCTCGGCGTGTTCCGCCAGCCATTTTGATTTGTCATACGGCAAAGCTGGGGCCGGCGATGCGCTCGGGGGAAGCGGCGTCTCGGGCTCGAGACACGCGCTCGCCAGGCCGCGGCCGGCGAGCACGCGCACGACTTCGCGCCGGTGGGGAAAGCCGTGGGTTGAGAACTGGCCCGGCGCATCGTGGCGCAGGTAGCCACCCGGAAAGGTGTCGCAGTCCACGGTGAAGAGATCGCCGGCTCCCACCATGGAGATATTCATTTCGTAGTTCTCCCGGGTGTTGAAGAAGAGGCGCGAGTGGGGAAAGGCGAGGTGATAGAGGCTCAGGATCAGGCGGTAGTCGTCGTCCGAGACGGTAAAGCGCGACGCCTTCTGCGATGCCAGCACACCGCGTGCGGGCTTCAAGCGGGGGATGCCCAGGGCGTGTGGCTCAATACCGTAGGTCCGCCGCAGATAATTCCCGTGCTCGACCGCGGCCAGCGCGTCGTAGCGCCAGTCGTAGAGGCCGAGCAGTGCGCCGAGCGCGATTTTCTTGATGCCCGCCGCGATGACACGGTCCCACAAATCGAGGCGAAATTCGAAATCCCGCTTGGGCGAGCCTATGACGTGCCAGCGGTCGAAGTGCGGTTGGTGGTAAGTTTCCTGCCACTCGACCACCCAATCGAGGCCCGCCGCGCGCAGTCGCACGTAATCCTCCCGCTCATAAACCGGCGAGCAGAGGCCCACCACGCCGCCGCCCAACCCGTCGAGCCTCTGCCGTGTCAACTCCACGTATCGGGCCAGCACTTCCGGGCCGAACTCGGGGTCTTCCGAGAGCACCAGCTCAATCTGCCGGTGACCCCAGGAGAGAATCAGGTCGAGCTCGCGGTTGAATTCGTCCAGGCTCAGCCGCACGCGCTCGGTCAGCGCGTTGCTCTCGCGATAGCCGCAGTAGAGGCACTCGTTTTCGCAGAAGCTGGTGAGATAAACGGGGATGACGAACTCGACGGTCGGTCGAGCCAGGCGCTCGCGCACCCGCTGTGCCGCCGCGTGGATTTCCGCGCGACGCTCGGGTTGGCGCGCCCAGGCCAGCAGCGAAGCCGCGTCCTCCACGTCGAGGCCGGGGTTCTTCTCCGCCGCCTCAAAGATCGCCTGCATGGGGCGCATGGGTGCCGCGAGCGCCGTAAGCGATTCGATGCGGGCGTCGGCCTCTCGCAATACTTCGCTGAACGTCGGCACTGCGCTCTTACCTCCAGAATCGGGGAAATTCACGTGCGATGGCGTTCTGCCCGGACTTGTAGCAATCCCCATTCCATGATGAACCCGAAGGGCAGGATTGGGAATAGACAACAAGTCCGGTGGGGGAAATCGTACGGGTAGCTCGCATGTTCATGAAACTGCGCAGGGCGAGATTCTTCGCTTCGCTCAGAATGACATCAGTGAAGCGCTTTTCCGCAGCCTGTGGAGCCGTCACATCCCCGTGGGATTATCCAACCAATAAATCGTTAAGCCGGATAATAGCTTAGGATAGAAGTCGGTGGATTTCTGCGGCATGGCGCAGCCGGCGAGCGCGCAGTCGCGGACGGCCTCGACCGGCGTGGGATTGAGCAGGAAGGCGACCTGTCCCTTGCCCTGCTCGACCTGCTGGGCCGCAAGTTCCGTCTCGCGGACATACGACAGATTTCTTTCCTCGCGCACGGCCTGACGATCGATGCCGAGCAGCCGCTCGAGCACCAGCCGGTGCAGCAGGACGACGTCGAGCCGGCGCAGTGCGGGCTCGATGTCCGCCAGTGCGGCGTCAAGGTCGAAATCCGGGCGCAGGCGCAGCAACGCGAGCTTGCCCGGCCCCGCATACGCCCCCAACGCCGGGCGCTCGCGGCCCGCCTCAGCAAGCTTGGCGAGAACGCGCGGCATCCATCCGCTGGCCGGGGGCCGCACCCCGACCGTTTCCCAATCGAAAATCGCGCGCGCCTCGTTGGCGAGTTTTGTCCAATCAAAACTCGTCAGGCTATGCACCAAGCGATGCGTGGGCAGGATGGTGAGGCCGGCGCTTTCCATGCGAACAAATGTCGTCATCACAAATTCCGCGCCGTCGTCCTTCGGGCCGAGTGCGCGGCAGCGGTTGCGATAGGCGAGGGCCGTCTCGTAGCGGTGGTGCCCATCGGCGATGACGAGCTGCGTCGTGCGCATCGCCTCGGCCACCTCGGCGACGGTCTTGGGATCGGGCATGCGCCACACGGTGTGTTCCGTGCCGTACTCATCCCTCACTTGTTCCCAGGCTGGCTCGGGCGCCGCCGCGCCCAGCAGATTTTCCACCTGGCCCGTGGGGTCGCTGTAGAGCATGAAGATCTGGCCGCAGTGCGCGCGCGTGGCCTTCAGCAATTCCAGGCGATCCGTCTTGGGGCCCGAGAGCGTCTCCTCGTGCCGATGCACAACCCGCGCCGAGTAATCTTCCAGGCGCAGCAAGGCGATGAAGCCGCGCCGTTGCTTGCGCAGGCCGCGCTGTCCCGGTACTTCGTACTCCTGAGAGTAAGGGTAAATCGCCGGCTCGGACTCAGAGACCAGGGCGCCACTCCGAATCCACTCGCGAAAGTCGCGCGCCGAACGCACGTAGACGTTGTCCGCGAGGCCATCCTCTGGGCGAGCGCGCCCGCGGATGATACGCACCAGGTTATGCGGGCTCAGGCCGTAGTAGCGGGCCTGCATCTCCGCCGAAATCTTGTCGTAGGGCTGCGTCACCACCGCCCCGAGGTCCGCGACCTGGGCGGAGTTATAGTGGAGCGCGCGAAAAGGATGGATTTCAGCCATGCTTCAGTTTTCCACTCTCTCGGACTTGCCGAAGGATTTTAAGAGCACCCGCACCAGCCGGACAGCTTCCCCACCGTTATCGGCTTTACTGGTTACGACTTCCACATCTCCGACCAGGCGCAGGTAATCCGGATCGCCCTCTTTATGGCCTGCTCCCCGTTCCACGGTCCCCGAAAAGCGAAAGTACTTCCCGTGGATCTTGTTGGTGCGGAATTCAACGTGCGTCTTCTTGCGAGTCCCGGCGATGAGGTTGTAACTGAGAACGTCGTCGGACTCCTCTTCGGTCTGAAGAACATCGATGTAGCCCTTGAGCTTCCCCTCCTCGTCGAGGATCGCCAGGGTGTCGTCGGCAGAAAGGAAATGGTATTTGCCGGTGATGTCATCAATGGGTTCGGTCTGCTCCTGGGCTGTGAGGACACGCCCTGAAAGCATGACCAAAGCCAGGACGGCCAGCCCCCCGAGGGGCATCGAAATTCTGAATCCTGGGGGTGAATCCCACGGCACTGTCTCTCGAAGCCCCTGAACCATAAACTGAACGCATCCTTTCCGGCTGGCGGCCTCCGAGCCTGGGCATACTTCGCAGGCGGGCTCCCGGGATTGGACCAGTCTATTCTCACTCGGCAGAAACGGCAAATGGCAAAACGGCAAATGGACCCGACGGAACCTTGCCTGCAGAGGCGGTCGGGTGTATGTTTCCCGCCGCAAATGAAAACGGAGATTCTAGCTGGAACCACCGAAGGCCGGAGGAGGAGAGGATGAAGAAGGGGGCAATGTTTCTCGTGGGATCCTTGATGCTGAGCGCCCCGCTGTGTGCTCAAGAGACCAGGCTGGAGGACCTGCACGACAAAACAGTTCTGGTCTTCACGCCGCATCCCGATGACGACGTTTTCGGCGCGGGCGGAACGATTGCCCTGCTGAATCGGAGTCACAATCGCGTCTATATCGTGATCTACACGAACGACGATAAAGGGTCGTACGATCCCGAAATGAGTTCGCAACGCCTGGCGCGCATCCGCAAGCAGGAGGAGGAAGAATCGGAGGGCTTGCTGGGCACGCCCAAGGAGAACATATCCTGGATGGGCTACGACGACGGTATGCTTGAGTACGCGCCGCAGCCGAAGCTGGTGGAAGAGGCCACGGCCATTATCCGTCGCATCCGTCCCGACGTGCTGCTGAGCGTCGATCCCGGTGAGTGGTACGAGCGCTGGCACAAGACCGACCATCGTATGGCGGCGTTCAATACCCTCGATGCCGTCCGCGCTGCCGAATTCTGGCTCTACTTCCCCAACCAGAAGCTCGAACTCGGACTGGAACCCTACCGAGTGCCGGTGATGTATTTCTTTTATCCCTCGCCGCAAGAAGCAAACACCTTCGTGAACATCGACAGCGTCGCCGACCTTAAGGCCGAGGCAGAACTCAGGCAAGTGAGCCAGTTCGAACCAGCCGTGAACAAGTACCGGCCGGATTGGGACCCGGCGATTCGCGAGAAGACCAAAGATGAGTTGAAGAAACAGCAACCGAAGAAGGACGGCCACTACGTCGAGGCCTTCCGCCGCGCCACGGGTTTTAACCAGATGTGATGCAGGGTTATGCCGGGGGTTCGGCATTCGCGCGGCTCGATTCGCAGCAAGCGTAGGGCGGACCTGTCCTGTAGTTCCGCGGCTTTTCGCGGCCGCCGCCCTCGCTGCGCCGGCAAGGCGACGTGACCCCTCACCCGGCCCGCTCCGGCTGGGGAATTACGCTGAGCGTGCGGGGGGGAAGTCAGCGATTATTCACCCAGGACTTGAACCACGTAGGTCCGCTCGAGGGGGCCGTCGTACTCCATGAAGTAGATGGTTTGGCGGGAACCCCGCACGACTTTCCCATTCTCGATCGCGAAGCAGCAGCCGATCCCGCCCAGCAAGCTCTTCAAATGCGCGTCGGCGTTGAAGCCGAGCCTACCGTCGTAGTCGAGATAACGCCGGTGGTGGTAATCCTGGTCCTCCGGGAAGAGGCGCGCGAAGTGGGTGAGGATGTCTTCCTCAAGGCAGGGGATGCCTTCGGTGACCAGCAGGCCGGAAGAGGTGTGCAGGGTCATCACATTGACCAGGCCATTCTTGACGCCGCTGTTCTCGACAACCGCATCGACCTGGGCGGTGATGTCGATGGCTTCTTCGGACTTCCGGCTTTGGACCTTTACGCGCTCCAGTTTGATGATCATGGTGGGTCGCCGATCTGGGGATTCCCGGCGGAGCTTTACGATCCCGCCGCAGTCTCTCCTAACAGCCGCAGGGCATTCGAGCGCAGAATTTTCTTCAGGCACCCTTCCGTCAGCGCCAGGCTGCGCAGCGCGTAGACCATGTTCTTGATCTCCACGCGCGGATAGTTCGAGCCGAACACCACCTGGTTGCGCAGGCTGCGCTCGATGAGGGTGGTGGGAATCTGCCGGCTGAACACGAACTGGTAAAACTCCTTGGGGCTATCGTAATACAGGCAGGAAGTATCCAGGAAAACGTTGGGATATTTGAGCGCCAGCGCCGTGGCTTCCCACACCCAGGGCCAGCCCCAGTGCGCGAGGACGAAATTGAGTTTGGGAAAACGCCGAATCGCGGGCTCATGCTGAAGGGGATGCCCGCGCTCGAGGGGCGTTTCCGGCGCCCAGCTCATGCCGGTGTGAAGCAGCACGGGGAGGCCGAGGGAATTCGCAGCCTCGTACACGGCGAAGACGCGGGGGTCGCGGGGGTCGAAGTCCTGCAGGGCCGGGTCGAGCTTGAGCCCGCGCAAGCCGAGCTTCTGGACCGCCGCTTCGAGGGTGTGAGCCGCGCCCGCTTCCAGCGGATCCACACTGGCGAAGCCGATGAACCGCTTGCTCATGCCGCACAACTCCGCCACCTGCTCGTTCGAACTCACGGCGTCCTGCCGCGCGCGGGCGCAGGCGATGGGCAGCAGCACGGCGCGCTCGATGCCCGCTGCGTCCATCTGCAAGAAGAAGGTCTCCAGGGGTTGGAAGTTGTTCCCGATCATGAAGACTTCCCTGGCCACGCGCGCGTAGCGGGGATATTTCTGCGCGAGTTCCTCGATCAACAAGGGATGAGTATGGAAATCAATCATGGTTTTGCCCTGTGCGCTTTCCCCGCAGGCCCTTGAAGGGTCAGGGGCCGCTGCTTTGCCCGCCTGAGCTTCCTTCCCGTCCTACGAGTGGTGATCGTTCAAGATTACGGCGCGCGAAAGGTTGCGCGGCCGGTCCGGGTCGAAGCCCTTCTTCAAGCCCGTGTACAATCCCAGGAACTGCCCGGTGATGATGTAGGCCGCCAGGCGGGCAAATTCCGGAACGTCCAGTTGGAGTTCCACCAGGAAGTCCGCGGCGCGGCGCGCCGCTGTGTCCGCCTGGTTGGCAATGACCAGGGTTGTCGCGCCCAGGCCCTTTACTTCCTCCAACACCTCGCGCTCCGCTTCATAACCGCTCTCGGAGAGGAGGAAGGTGACCAGGGTTTCCGGTCCCACGATGGACTTGGGCCCGTGGCGAAATTCCAGGGTGTGGAAGCACTGGCCGTACGAGCACGACATCTCCATCACTTTCAGCATACCCTCGTTGGCGATCCCGAAGAACGGTCCCTGGCCCAGATAGACGTAGTCCGCGAAGGTGTGGGTTCCCACAAACTGCTCGACGCGCCCCGCCAATTCCTCCATCCGCGGCGCCATCTGGGCGGGCAGGCGGCGCAGGCCTGCGGCGAATTCCTTCTGCTTGGCTTGCTCGGCGGCCAGGGCCTGGAGCCCCAGCAGCATGGAGGTAAAGGAGCGCGTCATGACGGTGCTCTGCTCGTCCGCCGGCAACTGGTAAATCGTCAGAGTGGAAATCTCCTCCAGTTTTTGGTGGTTCGCACAACTGATGGCCAAGGTCCGGATGTTGCGCTGCGCTTCCAGCAGTTCCGCAACCCTCAGGGCCTCCGAGGTGTGTCCGGATCGCGATATCACGACCGGCTGGCAGGGCCGGCTCTCATTGAGCACGAGGTCCGGAAAGAGCAGCAATTCCGACGCCGGCACCGCCCGCGCGGGCTGTCCGGTCACGGCTGTCCAGGTAGCCGCCGCCCCCAGCGCCACGTAATAGCTCGAACCGCAGCCGATGAATACCCAATCGGGGGGCGGAGTCCAGCGCTTGCCCACCTGCTGCAATTGTCCGTTCGCATCGAGTGCCTGAAAGCAATCTGCCCAACAGCGAGGTTGCGAAAGAATCTCACTGCGCGTGTGGGCTCCGCCGGTTGATGATTCCACCCTGGGTCTCCTTTGATTCAGTATTTTAGGCGGCCTGGCACCTGACGAGTTACGCCAGTATGACTTCTATTCCGGCGTCCGCCAACGCCTTGAGATCGGATTTGGAAATGCGGCTGTCCGTGACAGCCTGCTGCACGGAAGAGGTCGGCGCGATCATGCTGAGGCTGCGGCGGCCGAACTTGCTGGAGTCGCAGACCGCCACCACGCGCTTGGCAATCTCCACCATGACGCGGTTGACGCTTGCCTCCAGCAGGTTCGGAGTCGTCAAGCCGAAGTGCACGTCAAACCCATCGACTCCCAGAAAGCAGATGTCGGCGCTCAAGCGGTGTAGCGTCTCCTCCGCCAGCGGACCCACCAGCGAAAACGAGTTCTCCCGCAGGGTCCCGCCCGTCAGGATCACTTCGATGGTCGTCCCGGCCAGTTCCGCGGCAATGTTCACCGCGTTGGTGATTACCGTAAGATGGCGGAAACCCCGCAGGTTCCGCGCCAGGGCGGTGGTGGTCGTCCCGGAATCGAGGATGATCGACTCACCTTCCTGCACCAAACGAGCGGCCGCAGCACCAATCATCTGCTTCTCCTTGCGGTGCAGCTTTTCTTTCTCCCGCAAGCTGGGATCAAGCAGTGCTCCCGTAGGGACGGGCAGCGCGCCACCGTGTGTCCGGTACACCAGCCCTCGGCTGTGCAGGATTTCCAAATCTTTGCGGATCGTGACCTGAGAGGTCTCGAAACGCGGCCCCAGGTCCTTCACCAGCACCCGGCCCTCGTGCGTGAGCAACTCCAGGATAGCGCGACGCCTTTCTTCATTGAGCATGTGAGTGATCGAAGCGCCGGAATAGCTCCCGCGCTCGCCTCCGGACTGTTACTTTCCCTTCTTTTTCAATATGTTTCCTTTCGACTCGTGTTCCCACTTTGCCACAAAAAGCCAAACAACACAAGGTCCATTTGCCAGCCTGTCCATTTGCCAGCCTCAGGACTCGGGTGACTGCATCTGCCGCGAGCAACCACGCGCTTTCTTCTTCCGCCAGTTGGCGGCGTCCAGCCGCGGTGATCCGGCAGTGCCGTGCCCGCCGGTTATTGTCCGAAGCCGCCCACTCGGAGCGTATCCAACCGGACTCGTCCATGCGGTGCAGCGCGGGATAAAGCGATCCCTCGCCGACCTGCAATACATTTTCCGATAGCTGCTCGATGCGTTCCGCGATCGCATATCCGTGCATCGGGTCGCCGCACGCGAGAATGCGAAGAACCAGCAGGTCCAGCTTGCCGAGCAGTTGGTTTTTCTTGATTTTTCCCGTCGCCCTTCCCATCGATGTCTATGGGACGATCTCACGCCTGCCTCGCGATGGCCGGCAAGGGGAATCGCCGCAAGGATTGGTTCTTCCGCCCCTCCGCGTCCCACTGGTAAGTGTAAGTGCCGTCGCCCGTGCAGTCGATCACAACATCCGCATCCCAGACTTGGCGCAGATTGCCATTTCTGCCAAGGGTTGTGCATTGGGTTTCTCCTGATCCCCACGGGCGAGAATTGCCTGCTCTTTTTCAGGTCATCCCACTTTGTAATTGCGGATTTCCTCGGCGCTCACCTCGCTGCTCATGCCGGGTTCTTCGGGTGCGGAGACTTCGCCGTCAGTCATCTTGCAGGGGCCGCCGGTTTCCATGTAGATCGCATTGGGCATGGCCAGGAGCATATTGAGGTTGGTCGAGCCGCCTCCGTGACTGGCCACCTCCACCCCATAGCCATCGGCAATAGCAGCAATCTCCATCCATTCGGTGACCCCACCGGCGCGGCGGTTGTCAGGCTGCACGATGTCGGCCCCCCGCCTTGCGATGAGGTCAGCGAATTCATACTTCGTATTGAGGTTCTCCCCCGTGGCGACGCGCATGTCCAACGCCTGGGCCAGCCGGGCGAAGCCTTCCACGTCGTGAGGTGGCAAGGGTTCCTCGAACCAGAAACAGCCCATTTCCTGGTACACCCTCCCGCGCCGCAACGCCTCTTTGTGATCGAACACCTGATTGGCATCCACCATCAAGCGCCGGTCCTTGCCGATGGTGTCGAGCGCCAAGCGGATGCGCCGCACATCGTCGTCCAGAGAATACTTGCCCACTTTAATCTTCACCGCCCTATAGCCTTGCTCGACGGCATCGGTGACCTCGCGCTTGAAGTGGGAGAGATCCGCGTCGTTGTCATAGTACCAGCCGCACATCGAATACACCGGCATGCGGTCGCGATAGGCGCCCAGCATCTTGTACACCGGCAGCCCGGCGTTTTTGCCGAGAATATCCCACAGGGCGATGTCGGTGGCAGCCATGGCAAACTGTGCCACGCCGGTCACTCCGTGGTAGTTCATCGCCTTCCACAGTTCGGCGCGGATGCGGCGCGGAAACGCGGGGTCTTTTCCCATGATGACGGGTTTTACTTCGTACTCGAGGATGGTCTGGACCACGCGCGCGCCTTCGCCGCGGTTGCCAAACGAACTGCTGGCCCACCCGGTGATTCCCGCATCGGTGCGAATCCTCAGGACCACTGAGCCTTTGTCCACATCCAAGGTCTGGAGCGCATCGTAAATGGGAGGGCCGGGAGGGGGCTTCAGCAGGTCCGTCTCGACTCCCGTGATTTTCATTTGCTTCTGCTGCGCCGCCGCAACTGAGAACACCGCCCCCAAAGCAGGCAGCGCCGCCGCCGAGCGGAGAAGTTGCCTTCTGTTCATATTGCCTCCTCATCCGCAGCCAATTCCGTAACCTCGTGCTTGAGGCCTCAAGTCGTTACCCTCAGATCAGTGGGGTAATGCGCACTTTGCGGAACTGTACCCTGCCGTGATCGCCCTGGAGCATAATCGGGCCGGGTCCCTTTTCATTGGCGTCCAGAGCCCCGCCCGTTATCCCGGGCACCTCACCGTTGTCGATGATCTTGGCGCCGTTGAGAATCACGGTCACGCGGTTGGCAATCAGGGTTATCTCATAAGTTTGCCACTCCCCCGCGGGCTTGTCGGCGTTGACGGCAGGGACGATGAAGCCGTAAAGAGCTCCCTGGCTGTGGATATCCAGGGGCCGGCCGAAGCCGTCGAGTACCTGGATCTCATAACGGCCGCGGAGATAGACCCCACTGTTGCTCTTCGGGTCGACGTTGAATTCAACTTCGAGCTGGAAGTCGTTGAACTTTTGCGTGCTGTAGATGTTGTTTGCACCCTTACCCTGGTTCATCAGGATGCCATCTTTGACGGACCAGCCGAGCGGGCGGCCCGGATCTTGGCCGAGCCAACCCGACACATCTTTGCCATTGAACAAATCGATCGGTTTGCCGGGCTTTCGCTGGGGCGGACTTGACGGCCAGACCGGTCCGCGGACACCGCTCCACGAAAGCGTCTCTCCATCGACGGTCGCCGTGCCTTCCAAACGCGCGTTTTTCACTGTCGCTCGCCAGACTTGCTGGGTCTGATTCGGAGGATCTCCCCCCGGGTATTGGAATTTCAGCTCGCCATTTTCAATGGCGACTTCCGGCAAATTGAATACCGCGCCCCCGCCCTGATTGAAGCGCCCTTTGAGAGTTCCGCCGTCGCGCTTCAACTCCAGCCAGCAGAATCTCGGTAGCCCTGCTCGGGAACTCGTGGCGGTGATGTCCCATCGGCCCAGAAAGGCATCGCCGACTCCCGGGCTGGCCGGTGTGCTGGCCGGCCACCCCACCGCGGCGACCCACCACATCAGAAGTGCTGCAAATGTGTACGAACGCATAAACCCACCTCCCCTTCCTCTCCAAGCGAGCTTGCCTAACCAGTGGCGGCTTCCATCTGGAAGGCGCTTTAGTCTCCCACGGAAAACGCTCCGGGGAAACCATTTGACATCAACAAGGGTGGTTTGGCAATGCCCCATCTGGCTGGCGGGTAGTGGTGTCATTGGAAAAATGAGTGGGGCTAAGGCGACTGCCGATCCTCGCCTGAGCGACCATGACAATGTGTCATCAGGTCCGCCCTACTCTTGCCACCATCAACCCTTCTCGGCCTCGCGTCCAACGGCCCTCTCATTTCCTTTCAACAACCGTCTGTTTTCGCCCCGATTATCGTGCAACCCGTGCATTTTCGGACAAATAGCCTTCTCGATTGTCGTCTATTTTGTCACCCTCGCATTTGTTTTCATACACATCCCCGGGTCGATCTTCATTTTTAACATCTTTATGGGTCAGCGCCCCGTTCCTGACCTTGATCAGCGTGTTGGTGAGCCGCCACAATTGGCGCGGGCTGAAATCTTCCATTCTTTGCATGAACTTCGCGTTTTCGTCGTTCGGAGCCATCAGGATGGTGTGCTTCTCGGGTGATCAATGGATCGGGACGCGCCCCAAGCCGAGCCCCGACAGCGGGTTCTTTCCAAATTGACCATCGTCGCCGAGCCCTTTTCGGCCGCAGGACTTACCCCTGCAGGCTAGCACCGTACCCGATGTTTGTCAAGACGGTTATTACCTGAGTCGCCCACGGGCAGGCAGTATCTTCTAGGAACATGCCTAATTGTCCGACATCGTTCCCGCCCGCAAGCAAATTCAGCGCAGAATTCCTACGCGACGCCTATTCCCCTCCTCAAAGAGGAGGGGAGTTCGCCCACCAGAATCCCCTCCTGGTTCAGGAGGGGGCCGGGGGGGTGGTCAAGCCAGCGTAGCGCGGACCTCGGCTGTCTGAGGTCCGCGGCTTTTCGTCCCGCCGGGCAACAAGGGTAGGTGTCGCCGCGGCTGGAAGTCCGCCGATCTTGATGGCGGACAACTCTTCCTGACCGTTCTATGAAAGGGGATGTCAAGAGAAAAACTTCTCCCTCGACTGGAGAGTCGAAGTTTTTGGTCTCGTCATCCAGCCCTTGTTGGTGCCCGGTACACAGTCTGTTAACCGGGGTTT
>Ga0187865_1000048_pt1 | contig 151835 bp, 131 predicted proteins | sample June2016WEW_11_1_2_FD_132989 | JGI IMG/M metagenome (GOLD analysis project Ga0187865, IMG submission 132989) | Peatland microbial communities from SPRUCE experiment site at the Marcell Experimental Forest, Minnesota, USA - June2016WEW_11_100 | ecosystem: Environmental > Terrestrial > Soil >... | reverse complement strand
CGAAAGAAGGATCATCTTTCCCCTCCTGGGCGGGTCGCTCTTGCTCTTCCTCCTGGGCGCCGCCTTTGGCTTTTACCTGCTGTGGGGCATGATCCGTGTGTTGGTGGCCCTCATTCCCAGCGAGGTCCAATTCCTCCCTGACGCAGACGACTACATCTCCTTTGTGACCTTTTTCCTTCTCGCCTGCGGCTTGGCCTTTCAGCTGCCGACGATTATTATCCTTCTGGTCCAGCTGCGGATCCTCAATTCCAACCTGTTGAAGAAACAGCGACGCATTGCGTACTTCGCCCTCTTTGTTTTCGCCGAGATCATCACCCCGGTCTCGGACCCGATCGTGGCGCCGCTCACGGTCATGATCCCGCTGAGCATCTTATATGAAGCCAGCATCTTCCTGGCCGCGCGGCTTGAAAAGGGGCGATCGGTCCCGGCCGAGGTGAGATCGGCCGGGTAGGAAATCGGGGAAAGAGGGTGTCCCTCAAGAGGATTTCCTGAAGCGGTTCGCCGCGACCGTACCTGCCTCAACCTCACGCCCCAACTTCTCATACCCAAAGTGAAACGTCCCAACAGGTGCTAAAGGTCGCCTTGACCCATCGAGGGGGCCGGAACCCTCCAACGGCACGCCGTCTGAGCAAGGCAGGGTCGAGCGGTAGGCGGGGTAACCTCCGGCTGAAAACAGGCCTTGGGCACGTTGTAGGAGGCCTGGATTGACGGCCAGGAACCGGCTGCATGCGCAGCGCTTTCCCCGAGCTTCCGGCCACCATGCCCCTCTCGGCCGGGAAAACTAAGACCGTTGCAACTCCCGACCATGCCACCGGACGGCATTGAGTCCGCCTCCCGTTGGGCCGGACTCGAAGGTTGGAGAACGGAGATCCGCTGCGGATGAAACGTCGATCCCGATTACGAGCCCCAGGGTGGCCTCGTCTGCCCCGGAATTCCGCGGGGCTGTCCGCCAGCAGTCCTCCATTGGTCGGGGCATCGTAATAGTTCCTTGGAAAAATGATCGCCGCCCTTGTTCTTGGGGCGGAGGACTGGACCAAGGCTACGCCCTCAAACCGCCGGAGTCATACCAGCCCCGCTCGGGAACTCCTTGGCAATGGAGTCGGCGAGGGTGGGCCCGCGGCTGCCTCCGCAAGGTTCTGAAGAAATGGGGACATCCGAGGGATTCTGGCCGAGTCGCTTGAAAAGTGACCTGCTTGCTGGAGAGAGGCGGAGGCCAAGCGCTTCTGGGGCCGTTTTCCAAAGAATTGATAGGATGGCGGAGAGCCCAACGGGGTTGCAACCACCTGAGGCTCAACGCTCATTGCTCGGGGGAGCGGAAGCCTCAGATTGAGTCAGAGTCGAAAAAAGGCTCAACAAAGCGATGAAGTAACTAGAGCGGCCGAGGATTGAAGGCCTCGGCCGCTCTAGGATCCTGCGCCAGTCAGGAACTGATCTCGCGTTTCATGTCCTCGTATTGCTCTTTGGTGATCTCTCCCTGGGCATAGCGGCGTTTCAGTATCTCCATCGAAGTTTCAGATGAAGAAGGAAGCGCTCCCTTTGCGGCACCGCGCCCCGCGGGCTGTACCAGGGAAACGACGGCAAGAACGATCAGCAGCAAGAACAGAAAGGTCACCAAGGTTCCCGCCAACCCAAATCCACCCAGCATGTAGGGATGCATCAGCGCCCGGTTGCCATAGGCCAGAGGAGCACGCGTTGCCAGCGGAACGATGACCGCTGCTGCAGTTCCCACTGCGAGGAGTACGACGAGCACAATCAGCACGATCGATACTGCTTTGTTCATATCCGCTACCTCCCTCAATCCCTGGCGCGTCGGCCGACGCGCCAGGGAGAATTATCTGCCATTACCCGCCGGCCGGATGCGTCTCGCTCCAGATGAACCTGGCCTTGGTTCAAGCAGATGGCCGCACTCCCAGGGTCAGGGACAGCTGCATCGGTTTTCCGTCTCTCAGGATGCTGAGGGTGACCGTCTGCCCGACTTCCGTCGAACTGGCGACATACGCCACCAGGTCGTCCATGCTGTGGATCGCAGTTCCGTTGATCGCGGTGATGACATCACCGCCTACGCTCACATCCTGTCCATCCAGCGTGATGGACTGACTGCTGCCTTGGAGTCCGGCCTTGGCCGCCGGCCCTCCGGGAACAACCTCTTCAACGAGAGCACCCTGGGTGTTTGGGTTCAGCCCCATGGCCTGTGCCAGTTGAGAAACCAGAGTTGCGCCACTGATCCCGAGGTAGGGCGTTTGATGCTGGCCCGTCCGGATCAATGCGGGGACTACCTCGTTCACGATGTTGGACGGGATAGCAAAGCCGATTCCCGAAGAAGACTGCGTATTCGACTCGATGGCCGAGGTCACTCCGATGACGTAGCCATTCTCGTCGAGAAGCACCCCGCCCGAATTTCCAGGGTTGATAGGCGCGTCCGTCTGAATCACATCCGGGATGGAGTAACTGGCCCCTTGAAAGGAATTGGTCTGCACCGGCAGGTTGCGCCCGAGACCGCTGATGATCCCGACCGTCATCGTGTCTTGCTCCCCAAAAGGATTGCCTATGGCGATTGCGACCTGGCCCACGACGACCTTTGAGGAATCGCCCATCCGCACGGGATGAAGCAATCCCGCGGGAGCACTCACCTGGATGACCGCCAGGTCGGTGTTGGGGTCGGTTCCCACAACCGTGGCGGGCAGTGTTGTGCCATCCGAGAACGTGACTTGGATATCTTGAGCCCCGTCAACTACGTGATTATTCGTCACAATGTGTCCTTGGGTGTCCCACACGAAGCCGGATCCCAGCGCCGGCTGGGAGCCTCCCGACAGTGTCTGGGCACTCTGGTTCACGTTGATCGTCACGACCGACGGGCTGACCTGCGCATAGATCTGTTCCATGACCTGCTGGTAGGCATCGAGTGTCGTGCTGGAGGTCGTCACGAGGCCCTGGGTGGCTCCGCTGGCCGGGACGGTAGCAACGGACCCAGTTGGCGTGGAAGCCGTGAATAACGGAGCCACGCTGCCCACGAACGCCGAAGGTGAGCAAGCGCTGGCTACGATGGAGCCAACCGCGAGCACCGCGACAACACTGAAGAGTTTGAGATTCCTGTACATTCTTGATTCTCCTTTAGGCACTTGTTTCAGCATCCCAACCTATATGTCCACCGAGACTCAGATGGTTGTGGGAACTGTTGAGCCGCCCTCCTACCTGTTTTGCCCACCGACGGGATTGTTTTCTCAACTGGGATTCCCCCCTTTCCGAGGAAGCAAGACCCTCTGGCCGATTCGCCATCGGTAAAGGAAATTGTGACCCACGAGTTTCAGACAGCTTGGTTCCATTTCTTGAACCGCCACGTCAGCCTGGGAAAGATCCCCAAGGATCGACTTCTAGACCCCAGATCCCGATTTCCGCAAGGCTCGTGAGGATCGGCCACCAGCCTAGAGCCCGTTAGGCACCTTCTTGGAACTTCATCAGGAGTGTCACACAAAAAGATGACAAGAGAATGAACTCGTTCCTTAGTGTTCGATTACAAGGTTTCCCCCGGCAAGGTGTCGCCTGGCGCACGCGGATTTCTTCATGGCGGGTCTGTTACCTTATCCGAGGGGCGCCTGGGTAGTCATGAGGACGGCCGGGTGGGCCATCTCCCGATCTTCCCTCTCGAGTTCCCCTCCTGTGTTCTTGGCCTCCATCCCCCTGCTCGATCCCAACGGCACAACCACGGCTGTCACCCCACCCTCTCCAGCATGTGCCCCAACTCCCGCCTCCCAACCGTCCACACCTCCTTGTCCGGCAAGAACGAAATATCTTTCATCTCCGATACCTGGACCTCGACCTCCAAAATCCACCCCCCGGCCCAGATCCGCTCCGGACAACTTCCATGCGCCCTCACCGCGGAGGGCACCGGGCTCAACGACGCCGGCGGGTCCAGCACAACCTCCGTCACTGTCCCAGCGCGCGTCTTGGCCGCAACGGAATCACAGGTCAGCACCGGGCTTTGCGCCAACGTCACCCTACTCACGCTCAAGTCGGACGCCGGGACGCATCCGCGCATCTCCGATAGGTCCGTTGCCGAGACCGCCACCTCCCCCGGATCCCCTATGTCCCGCCGCGGCACGTCCATTGTGGTGACCGCGCCCCCCACGGGGTGATGTGATCTCCGCCTCATTCACGACCACCTAGCCGCATAAGGTGGCGGTGGGATAGCCCTGCCCGGAAGGAAGATACCTACTCGCCGCGGCGTTTCCTTGGGGTCCGCTACCTCCGCCCTTCGCCACCCGGCTTGAACGCGCGCCGCGGACCAACCGATTCGGATCCGCCTGAGGACATGACCATCGGCCGCTAGTGCAAGTTTCATAACCGGGTCCGACTCCCTATCCTGGGCCGTGGCGATGGCGCCGAGCACACTGCGCTTGCGGCGGTAAAGCTCAAGAAACTGGTATCCGTCCATCTCCGGCCTCATGATGCCGAGATGGCTGGGCTCCTGATTCTCTTAGCGACCAACGAACAGTTCCTCTCCCGACCGCTGGATACGGTAATGACATCCAGACCCAACTCGACCTGGTGGTCTCGCGCGGATAGGTGCACACTTTCCTTGTCATCCAAAACCCGGATGGTCCCGGTCATGTCCGTCTCCTTTCTTCGCCCTCCTCTAAGCCTGATATCCCAGGGCTCAGAATTGGAGCAGGCTGCTCCCCTTCCTGAGAGGGGTTTGCGCCCGGCCGATGAGTGATTCGGGAATACCTCCAGACCCCGTGCCTCCCTGCGGCGGTTGCGCATCGGTGGTATTGTCGAAGGACGGGAACCTTTCCAGCACCTTCGCCGTCTTCATCATCATGCGGAGGACGCCATGAAACTCTTGCGGAGACCCATCTTTGGCCTCATGCTCGTCTGGCTCACCCTTTCCAGCGGCTGCGCGCCGCAGGGCCCAGTCCCCCCGACGGGTGCCTCGCCGACCGCTTCCGAGGAAGGGACTGTTCCCCCTGCCAGCGTCGTGGTTGCGCAGTCGCAGGTGCCGCGCACCAAAGACCCGGCGGTGCCATCTGCCGACCTCAGCGCCTTGGCCGCCGGAAACGCGCAGTTCGCGTTTGACCTTTACCGAAGGCTGAGCGGCGAAGACAGCAATCTCTTCCTTTCTCCCTACAGCATCTCTCTGGCCCTGGCGATGACCTTCAGCGGGGCGGCGGGAGCCACGGCCAGCCAGATGGCCGAAGCCATGCACTTTTCGCTTCCCGCGAGTTCGTTACACCCAGCCTTCAATGCCTACTCGCAGGATCTCCAGGCTCGCGCAACGATCTCGAAAGAAGGGACCCCCTTCGAGCTGGATATCGCCAATTCCCTCTGGGGCCAGAGAAACCTCCCCTTCCGCAAGGACTTTCTGGATCTGCTTGCGGAAAACTATGGGGCCGGACTACGGCTCGTCGATTTCAGTTCCAACCCCGAGGCCGCTCGACTGGCCATTAACCAGTGGGTGAGCGATGAGACCAAACAGAAGATCCTCGACCTCATCCCGCCTGGCGCCATCGACCGCCTGACTCGTCTGGTGCTGGCCAATGCGATCTACTTCAAGGCCGGGTGGCAGGCGCCCTTCGACAAGACCGCGACCCGCTCCGAGCCCTTCCAGCTCTTGGACGGGTCGACCGTGAAAGTTCCGATGATGAACCGAAGCGGGGACTACGGGTACGCCCTGATGAACGGGTACAAGGCGATCGATCTCCCCTACCAAACAGGAAACATTTCGATGTGGGTCCTTCTGCCCAACTCGGGCCAGTTTCAATCGGTCGAACAGCAACTAAGTCCCGCCATGATCGAGGATCTGGCCAGCGGCCTGAAGAACGGACCCGTCGACCTGAGTTTGCCGAAGTTCAGCTTCGTGTCCTCCTTCAATCTCAACCAAGCGCTGGAGAGCCGGGGGATGACCGACGCCTTTGATCCGAACCGGGCCGACTTTTCGGGGATGGATGGGGCCCATGACCTGTACCTGGGGAATGTGGAGCACAAGGCCTTTGTGTCCGTCGATGAAAGCGGCACGGAGGCGGCCGCCGCGACGGCGGTGGTCATGGAATCCATGGCGATGCCAGCCAGCGTTCCGATATCCTTTGTCGTCGATCGACCGTTCATTTTCCTGATCCGTGACGACCAGACGGGGAGCCTCCTTTTCGTAGGGCGAGTATTGGACCCAACCAAGTAGGTCCAGCACGGCCTGTTCGAAAAGAGCCCATCCGGCCTTGGCGGTGCGCTCCTTTGGGTTTGGCCGCAATTCCCCAGCACCTCCGGCGCGAACGCCTTGGCCGACAAGTGTATTCGGGGAAGGCCAAGCATTGGCTGGGTTGATTATTCTCTGTTTGCAAGCCCCAAGACGCCCCTGAAGCTGGGCGGCGAAATTGAAGCCACTTCGTCCGGGATTCTTGGCGAGTCGGCCCCCTCGATGGCCTGTCCAACTGCTGGCCCAGGTCCCAACTGCCACCTTGGACTCTGGAGACTCATGCCAGCGCAAGAAGTCTAGTAGAATTGCTTCTCATCAAATCGCAACCCCTGACGACGGAGTCCTCCTGAGATGATCACCCTTCAAGCAGCTATTCTTGGCCTCGTTCAAGGCTTGACCGAGTTCATGCCCATTTCGAGCTCGGCCCACCTCATCATTGTTCCCTGGCTGTTCGGCTGGAGGGACCCCGTGCTGGACAGCCTCCAATTTGATGTGGCCTTGCACCTGGGAACACTCCTGGCGGTGATTGTTTACTTTGCCGCCGATTGGGTTCGTCTTTTGCGGGCAGGTGTGGCCAGCCTGATCGAGCGGCGGATCGGAAACGACCCGGACCGTCGCCTGGCATGGCTCTTGGTCCTCGGTTGCATCCCCGGGGCCATCGCCGGGGTCTTGGGCGAAAGCGCGATGGAGCAGCTGTTCCACAAGCCGAACGTCCCCATCCAGGCTTCCGCCATGATCGTGATGGCTGTCATCATTGCTCTTCTAGCTCTGCTCTTATTTGCCGCCGAACGTCTCGCAGAGCACACCCGCCCCATGGATTCAATTTCGCTTCGGGATGCATTGGTGATTGGCGTGGCCCAAGCCTTTGCGATCTTTCCCGGTGTCTCCCGATCGGGCAGTACGATCACCGCGGGGCTGGCGGTCAAGCTGGAACGGGACGTGGCCGCACGGTTCTCCTTTCTGCTGGGCGCTCCCATCATCGCGGGGGCAGGACTCAAGAGCCTTTGGGACATGTACAAACAGACACAGGCGGGAGGGGGCTTTCCCCGGGCCGAATGGATCCTGTTCCCGGTCGGGGTCCTGACAGCCGCGATCAGCGGCTTCTTCTGCATCCGCTACTTGCTGCGCTACCTGCGGCAACACTCGACCGATGTATTCGTTTACTATCGTTGGGGGCTCGCCGTCCTGATCGTCCTGGTGGCGCTCCTGCGGGGGTGAGGCGGGAGGCAAAGTCCCCCTCCCGGCGTGGGAAGGCATCTGGCCGCACTGGGATACATTTCCCAAGCAGCGGGCCAGCTGGCGCGGGCCCGAGCAGCGCGATGCGGAGACTCGCATCTTGCGGGTCAGAGCTGGGATCAACGAAGCCATGCGCCATGGGGTTGCTCGTGATGCTCTCGCTCCTGGGGGCCGGGGCATGTCGTCTCCGCCGGAACTCCCCCCAGCTCCGCTTGTCAGCGCATCAACGCAGGTCCAATCCTCCGTGCTTGGAATGGCTGCTTGAGAACCCTCGGCGGAAAGCCCGTCAGGCCCTGTCCCTCTGGCTCCTCAAAGACTCCCCGTCGATCAAGGCCAGCTTGTCTTCCTGAGGCATCAAAGGGCGGATCGTATCGCCGGAGGATGCCCCCAACCTGGGAAATGCCCTTCCGTTTGGTCCCAACAAAGACGAATCTGTCGATCCCCTGGAGCCTGAGCATACCTGTCGCTCCTGAAATGAACGCTCATCCCGGATGTGACACCTATTCATGTTCATCAAGCCGAGGGATCTTGCGGATCGCCAGATCTGGAGCGGCAGAGAGCGATCTTCGCCCCCATCGGGGTCACACTCGACCTCTTTCGCGCATGGCCACGGATTCCGGAGTCCAACGAAGCTGGATTTCCGGGAGACCCAGATCACCAGTTCGCATCGAATCCAACCCTGGGCCGTGCTGCCCGCTCCGGAGCGGTCGCCGGCCAAAACACGGGGGATAGCCGCCCTCGTTTGCAAGAAGCCTGAGCGCTCGAACCGGACCGCGCCGACGCCAGCTGGAACGAGGTCCGACCGGAGCGGGCCTCTTGAAGGAACTGCTGTTTGACCGAATCGGATCGCGGAGCAACAATTGCGGCCCAGGGAGGACCCGATGGAAATCATTCAAAACGTGCACCACATTCCCGGGGTTATGGCCAATCCCTATTTGGTGATCTGCCCAGAAGGGCTGACGCTGGTCGACACAGGTTTGCCAGGTAGTCAGCGAAGGATCCTCCGGTACATCGCCCGCCTGGGATATCAGCCAGCAGATCTGAAGCGGATTTTGATCACCCACGCCGATCTTGACCATGTGGGTGGACTTGCGGCTCTCAAGGCCGCAAGTGGGGCGAAGGTCTATGCCCACCCTATCGAAGCGGAGGCGATCGCCGCCGGCCGATCCTCTCGTGAGCTGAAGCCCCGGAATCTCCTGACGAGGCTTACTTTTCGGCTCACCAGCCAGCTGGTCCGGGTCTCGCCGATGCAGGTGGACGGATTCCTGAACGACGGCCAGGAACTGCCAGAGCTCGGTGGCCTGCGCGTGCTTGCGACTCCTGGTCATACGCCAGGACACGTCTCCTTCTTCTCAGAATCCACCGGCGTCCTCTTCTCGGGGGATTCCATCGTTTCACGAGGGCAAGCCCTGCGCGGATCCCAAGGCGCCAACACGTGGGACCAAGCCAAGGCAGACAGCTCGCTGAAAACACAAGCGGCCTTGGGCGCCCGGATTGTCTGTCCCGGACATGGGCCCGTCGTGTTGAACGCGGCGGGCAAGATTCCGACTGCCTGAGAACAGGAGGTGTGGAAGGTTCAAAGGCTGAGGCGACACGGGTCCCCGCGGCCTTGGGCGCCTTCCCCAGCAGGCCGCCCTCGGGCTCGGCTCCCTTCGACGGTTCGCTGGCGGCCGGCGGTGAGGGCCCTCCGGCGCGCTTTCTCACAGAATCGGCCCGAGCTACCCTCTGACAGTTGGCGGAGGAATCTCTCGCGCAAGTCACTACCTTCCGGCCCAGCGCCGGTGTATGCTTGGGATCGAGCAACAGCCCGCGACGGACACGAAACCGCAACCGCCACACCCAGCTCGGCCACAGCCCTCATGGAGGGATTCCAATGAACGCAGATCCCTGCGCAGTTCTTGCTCCTTCCGACCTCTGGACGGCCTCTCCGACGCTCTCCCCTAGGGTGCAGCAGCTGCGCGCCCAATTCTGGTCCTTCTACCAGCGGGAGTACACGAACGAAGTTCGCTCCTACACCACGGGAACGCCGTGGGACATGGTCTATTCCATTTGGAGCTGGACGAACGTTCCCGAGGTGGCGCTGTTTCAGCAAGGATATCGGTCCTATCTGCTGGCGGCGGCCGCTCAGGTGGACCTCCCCGAAGGATTCTGGGAGCAACCTCTCGTCGTGCGCCAAGCCCTCTTTTTCCGCGAGGTGGTGAGCCGCCATCTGCCTGTCCAGATTCAGGAGGGGGAGCTGATCGTGGGTTCCCATTTCTGCACGGCGCTCTCGCGCTGTTTGAAGAAGGGAGAGGCGCACACCCGCGACCGGGAGGAGGCCAAGTTTCTCCGCGAGTGGCACGCACTCAACGACTGGGGGGTTGGGAACTGCGGGGCCGTGCCCGGTCACCTAGTGCCCGACTACCCCAAGGCGCTGCGCCTCGGCTGGAAGGGCCTTCGTGAGGAGGCCCAGGCTATCTTTGAGAACCAGGGCAGCACGCGAGAACAGCGAGAGCAAGCCCACGCCGTGGTCGTTTGCGCAGAGGGAGTACGGGCGTTGAGCGAGCGCTATGCCGACGAAGCGGATCGATTGGCCCAGGGCGAATCCATTCCCTCCCGCCGAGAAGAGTTGCGCGAAATCGCCCGCATCGTACGCAAGGTCCCTTGGCTCCCTGCCGAGACCTTCCCGGAAGCCCTGCAGGCGCTGTGGACAACCCACATGCTGCTGTTGGCGGCGGAAAGCTATCCCGGCCCGGGGGTCTCCCCCGGGAGGGTGGATCAGTACCTTTCTTCCTACTACGAGGCGGACCTGGCTGCGGGCCGCCTGACGCGCGCCCAGGCAAAGGAGTGGCTCGAATGCTGGTGGATCAAGCACAACTACGTCTATGACTATCAGGGTTGGACAGGAACGGGCCAAGGAATCAACTCGTCCTTTGGTCAACTCATCACCCTCGCGGGAACCGACGAGCACGGAGCGGATGCCTGCAACGAGCTTACTTACCTGATGCTGGAGGTCATTGAAGAGATCAACCTTCTGGAGCCCAAGCCCAACGTGCGCCTCCACGCTCGGAGCCCGGACCGACTGCTCAAGCGCCTGGTCGAAATGCTGGCTCAGGCGCAGGGCTCGCCCTTCCTTCTCAACTTTGACGAAAACGCGATCGAGGGGCTGCGATGGGAAGGGCTACCCGAGGGCCGCCTATGGGACTACGCCCCGGTGGGCTGCCTGGAGAACACCCTTGCCGGCGACGATCGGTCGGGGACCGTGGACGTCAACTTGAATCTGGCGAAAGCCGTAGAACTCGCCCTCAACGACGGTCGCGACATGGCCAGCGGCCGCCAGATCGGCCCGCGCACGGGGGACCCCACGACCTTCCCTTCCTTTGAGGCCTTCCGCCAAGCGTTCTTCACGCAGCTGCGCCACCTGCTACGTTGGATGATCCGGGTCAACAACCTGGCCGACGCGGGCCGGGCGCGCTGGGAGCCCGTCCCCTATCTCAGCGCGCTTGTCGGCGGCTGCCTGGAAAGCGGGCGGGACGCAAACGCGGGCGGCGCACACTTTAATTATCTGACGGTGGAGGGCGTTGCCCTGGCCACCGCAGCCGACAGCTTGGCCGCCGTGCGCAAGCTGGTGTTCGAGGACCGCAGACTGGGAATGGCGGAGCTCCTGGCTGCCTTGAGGGCAAACTTTCAGGGGCACGAGAGCCTGCGCCAGATGCTGCTCAACCAAGCCCCTAAATACGGCAACGATGATCCCGAGGCGGACGGGTTGGCGTGCGAGGTAAGCCGCTTCTGGACCGAGGAAGCATTCCGGCACAAGTCACCGACGGGGAAACGCTATCGCGGCGGGTATCTGTCCTGGAATTACTGGATCGCCTATGCCCCTACCACGGCCGCCACGCCTGACGGCCGCCGCCGAGGCCAATTCCTTTCCAATGCTGTGTGTCCGGTCAACGGGGCCGATCGCAAAGGACCGACCGCCGTGATCAAGAGTGTGGGACACTTGGATCTGAAAACGGCTCCCAACGGCGCAAGCCACACCATGAGCTTCAGCCCGTCCCTGCTGCACAGCCCGGAGCAGCGGGAGAAGATCGTGGGGCTCCTGCGGGCGTATGGGCAAGTGGGTGGGACCTGCCTGCAGGTGAATGTCATTGACGCAAACACGCTGCGCGAGGCTCAAAAGCACCCGGAGGAGTACCGTAACCTGCTGGTGCGAGTCACAGGCTATAACGCTTACTTCGTGGGGTTGGGCAAGGAAATCCAGGACGAGATCATCGCCCGCGAGGCCCACCGGCTGTAGCAGGCATGGCGACCGGACTGATCTTCAACATTCAGCAATTCAGCACCGAAGACGGACCGGGGATCCGCACAACCATCTTCCTGAAGGGCTGTCCCTTGCGCTGCCCCTGGTGCCACAATCCCGAGGGACTGAGGGCCGCGCCGGACCTCATGTGGTACGACAGCCGCTGTGTCGGCGCACAGGCTTGCCTCGCCGCTTGCTCTGCGAACGCGCTGACCCTTCTGCCCTCCGGGATGCAGATTGACCGACAGCACTGCACGGTTTGCGGCGACTGTGCCCGGGCCTGCCCGAGCGGCGCGCTGGAGGTCATTGGGCGCTGTTGGACCCCAGAGCAGCTGGTGAGTGAACTGCTGAAAGACAAGGTCTTCTTCCAGACCTCTGGCGGCGGCATAACCTTCAGCGGAGGGGAGCCGATGCTGCAGGAGGAGTTTTTGAGCGAAGTCCTTGCTCGCTGCCGAGAAGAACGACTGCATGTAGCTCTGGACACCTGCGGCGCGGTCTCGCCGGAACGCTTTGAACATATTCTCGACCGAGTGGATCTAGTCCTTTATGACCTCAAGATCATGGACCCCGAAAGACACCGAGTCGCCACCGGAGCCACAAATGACCTAATCCTGCGTAACGCTCGTTTGCTGGCCGACCACGGGATTCCCCTTTGGATTCGCACGCCCATCATACCGGGTTATACCGACGATCCAGACAACATCTGCGCCCTGGCGGGATTCATTTGCCGGGAGCTGCCCACCGCGGAGCGCTGGGACCTGCTGGCCTACACCAATCTGGGACGGCCCAAGTACCACCGGCTGAACATCCCCTACGGGCTGGAGTCGGCCCCGCTCCTGCCGCAGGAGACAATGGTTACCACGTGGAAGACCGCGGTCGACCGGGTGCCGTTTGCCCATTGGTCCGGCGCCACCCGCTGAGAAGGGAGGCCATCATGCCCGTTCTGCAAGGTACCCCCGGCCTGCTCCAGGCTTTGGGCGGGGAAATGACGCCCAAATTTCTGGCAACCCGAAGCGCGGAGGGGATCCCAAATGTGGTCCCCTGCATCACGCTTCTCCCAGCGGAGGATGTGCCCGACACTCTCACCTTCGGCAATTTCCTGCTGCGCAAGAGCATCAAGAACCTTGAACAGGACGGGCGCGTCGGCATCCTGGTGATTACCACTGACCTGCACGGCTGGATACTCACCGGAGACTTCATCGAGTTTCAAAGCGCCGGACCCTATGTGGACCGTCAGATGAGCAGCACGCTCCTGCGCTATAACGCGTACACAGGAATCCGAAATGCCGGAGTCATCCGAGTGCGATCCGTGGACGCAACATTTGTCATCCCTCGTCTCCAGGTCCTGAGGGACTTTGCCCTGGCACGCCTGTGCGCAATCCGCGGCTGGGGACGCGAGGGCGAAGGGGTGACGCTCCCCCTGCCCGTCCGTCGCGAATTTGCCAAGATGGTGGCGGTGAAGGTCCTGGCGTGGGTCAGCCCGACGGGCTACCCGGTCATCGTCCCGGCGATCTCCATGCAACCAAACGGGAGGACCAGCTTGGTCTGCTGGAACGGAGTCCCCGACCTGCCTCAACCTCCGGGGGGAACCGCCGTGGCAACAAACATCCTGTCCCTCGACGCTGTGTCTTACCAAGCCAAAGGCACCTGGGCCGCCTCCGGCCGCGCCGGCACGATTCAGGTTCGGGAGGTCTACGCTGGCGGACCACCTCTGCCGGGTGGACGCCTCGCCTGAGGACCGAAAGAGGCCGGCCAGGGAGCACCCTCTCTCTCCTGGCCTCTGAGGTCATCCGCCCATCCTTGGAACAAGGGGGCTTGAACCGACGGCTGTCATCCAAGGGAAGATAGATGACGCGGGAGAGCTCAAGGCCCCGACCCACGGGAGAAGATCCCTGCGCCCGAGCAAGGCCTCGCAGCACAAAGCCAGGCCGGGAGGAATCAGCCCCTCCGGCGTTTTGCCTCGACATTCCTTGCTCTTGCTCAAGCTCTCGTGCGACGAGGATCACCCGGTGGAATCCCAGGGCGGGGAGGAGGTCGATCCGGTGCCCTGGAAAGGCAACCGGGAAAGCCCTCAGCCCACCTCCTCCTAGCAACCCGGGCTCGTGCTCTCACCCAAGACCCTCCTGGTGGTCCTACCCCAGAAAGATCGCCGTCCTTCGGAGCGGTTGGCTTACTGAGGAGGGTCCGCCAGATCCCCTTCGCGGGCGAGCCGCGATTAACGTTCTGCCCACAACGGACCAGCCAGTGGTGCTCGGTCAGACGCGAAGCGCTCAGCCGCTGAGTCACGACTCCTCGGCCACGTCCGGAAGCCACGGAAGATCCTCCAGCCTGGGCAGAATCCGGACCCCGGCCGGGAGGAAGCCAGTCCCCGCCGTCTCCCAAGGAATCTGTCTCATTTTCTCATCGAAAGGGATTATCCTTGCAGGGCGGCTTCAGAGGCAATGAGTACCGACATTGGTTCCAAGCGCAACTCTCACGCCATGAGATTCCGCAAGAGTTCTGCGGCGGTACCCGCCGACGCGCAGCCGATTCCCCTGTCCTCGTCCTTCGAGAACCTGTTCCTGGAGCACTGGACGCGTGTTTATCGGCTGGTTCTTGGGCTTGTGGGAGACCCGGCGGAGGCCGAGGACCTGGCCTTGGAAACCTTTCTGAAGTTGTACCAGCGATACCCGGAGCCGCCGCAGAGCTTTAACGCGGGAGGCTGGCTGACCCGCGTGGCCAGCAACCTGGGCCTTCACTCGATTCGGAGTTACAAACGGCGCGAGCGTTACGAACTGGCGGCCGGGACAGGGGCGCTGGCGGACGCCCCCGAGAATCGGCCGGCGGAGATCCACGCCCGGGAAGAAGAGCTCCGCCTGGCAAGAATGAGTCTGGCGCAGATGAACCCCCGCCAGGCGGAGCTGCTAATCCTGCGCTACTCAGCCATGAGCTATCGAGACATCGCAGCCGCCCTGGGCCTTTCGCCATCTTCCGTGGGTCCTCTGCTGCTCCGGGCGGAGCGAGAATTCGAAAAACGCTACCGGTTTCTCGTGGAGGGGGAAACATGAGCCAACACTTGAATGAAGGCCAGATTCGGGCGGCGCTGGATGGAGAGCTGGGCCCAGCCGATCTCCGTCACTTGGAAACCTGTGCCGAGTGCCGCGCACGGCAAGAGGCAATGCGCCAGGAGCAGAGGCAAGCTGCGCACCGGCTCGCTCTGTTCTCCAGGGCTCCGCTCCCGGGCGGTCTCTCCCCCAAGGCCGCCTTGAGTCGCTTTCGCGATCGACCGATTCCTCAAGAGGAGAGTTCCAGCATGGCTAGAAAAGCGCTCCGTTCACCGGCGATCCGGTACATCCTGCCGGTTGCCCTGCTCTTAGCTCTGATTCTGTCTTTTCCCTCCACGCGGGCCTTTGCTGACAGGGTGCTCGACTTGTTCCGGGTGGAGCAAGTGACGGTCATTCCGGTCGACTTCACGGGATTACAGCAACTGACGGGCGAAGGAACCGTCGGTAAGCAACTCAGCGAATTGATCTCCGACTCGGTGACGATGTCACAGAAGCCGGGGGCGCCCGTGGAGGTTTCCGACGCGGCCCATGCCAGCCAGCTGGCAGGGTTCACGGTCCGTCTTCCCCGGGGCATGGCACCGTCGCGCATCAGCGTGGTGCACGCGTCGGCCTTCACCTTCACCGTCAATCGCACCAAGGCCCAGGCCCTGCTGGACGAGGCGGGGAGAAGTGATCTCATCCTGCCCGCCTCCATTGACGGCGCGTCGATCTCCGTGACAGTTCCGGCGGCAGTCAGCGCGGATTACGGCACCTGCCCTCCGCCGAACACCGACGAAACGGGCTTCCGGCTCAACGCGGGAGGTTCGCCCGGCCGCCAATACCCGGACTGCGTCATTCTGGCCGAGATCCCGAGCCCGACGGTTACGGCCCCACCCGGACTGGATGTCGCCCAACTGGCCCAAATTGGGCTAGAGTTCACCGGCATGAGCAGTCAGCAAGCGCAAGACTTCACCCAGACCGTCGATTGGACCTCGACTCTGGTGATCCCCATCCCCAAGAATGCTGCAACCTACGAGCAGGTAAAGGTGGACGGGGTGGTGGGAACCCTAATCCAGCGGCCCGCGGACGACGCTCCCGAATACGGGTTGCTGTGGGTCAAAGCTGGAACCATCTACGCGATCAGCGGTCTGGGCAACAATTCGCAGCAGGCCCTCCAGATGGCGAACTTGCTCCCCTAGGGGACTCCCATGCCTGAGGCGCCAGCGATTTGTACGGATCAACTGAGAAAGGTATTCGGCGAACGGGTTGCGGTCAAAGACCTCAGCCTGCAGGTTGAGCGGGGTGAGGTCTTCGGTTTCCTGGGTCCCAACGGCGCAGGGAAAACGACCGCCATGAAGATGCTGCTAGGGCTGATTGCGCCCACCGCCGGGACCGCCTCGGTCCTGGGAGCTCCGATTGGGGATCACCGGACCCTGGCTCAGGTCGGCTTTCTCCCGGAGCACTTCCGTTTCCAGGAATGGCTGACCGCGCGAGAGTTCCTGGAACTGCACGGTCAGCTGTGGAGCATGAAAGCGCAAGACCTGAAACAGCGGATCGACGAGCTCCTGGACCGTGTCGGTCTCTCCAGGTATCGCCAGAGGCAACTGCATACCTTTTCCAAAGGCATGTTGCAGCGCATCGGGCTGGCCCAGGCCCTGCTCAACCGCCCTTGCCTGGTTTTCCTCGATGAACCGACCTCAGGTCTGGATCCGATCGGCCGCCGTTTGGTGAGGGACATCATCCACGAACTGCGTTCTGAGGGCACCAGCGTCTTCTTGAACTCTCATCTCCTCAGCGAAATCGAAGTCACTTGCGACCGGGTGGCCTTCATCCGACATGGGGAAGTGGTCCGGCTCATGGAGTGGCGCTCTCTGGACGCGGGGGAGATCGTGGCCACTGTGCATGTGCGCAACCTTTCCCCGCAAGCGCTTGAGGGGCTCACGGAGTGGGGAAAGGATATCCACGCGGAGGGCGACCAAGTGAGACTCACGGTCCCGAATGAGACCTCCCTGCCCGAAATCGTGCGCCATCTCGTGGCTCACGGCGCGGCCGTGTACAGCCTGGTGCCGAACCGAAAGTCGCTGGAGGAAATCTTCATCGAAACGATTGGCCAGGATGGAGGCTTGTGAACAACATCTGGGTCCTGGCGCGCATGACGTTTCGGGAAGCCATCCGCCGGCGCATTGTCCTCACCGGGGTTGTCCTGGGAGTCTGTTTCCTGATCATCTTCAGCGCCGGGCTTTACTTCGTTACGTCCCAGATCGGAAGCAGCGGGGGAAACTTTTCCGCTCAGAGTAACAGCCCGGAATTGGTCCGAATCGCCCGCACCGAGGGAATCAACCTGCTCCTGCTCTCGGGGCTCTACGCTGTCACGTTCCTTTCTGTCGCCATGGCCGCTCTCCTGGGCGCGGATACCCTGGCGGGTGAAATCAGTTCGGGGACAATCCAGACCATCGTGACCAAGCCGATCCGTCGGTCCGATGTGGTCCTGGGAAAGTGGCTGGGATTCGTCATGCTTTTGGCCCTCTATGTCCTGCTCATGGCCGGCGGGACCGTGTTGAGCGTGTTAATTCAGACTGGGTACACGCCCGATCACTTGGCCGCAGGGCTGGGCCTGATTTATCTTGAAGCCATTTTGATCATGACGATCTCGCTGGCGTGCTCCAGTTCGCTTCCGGCGCTGGCGACCGGAGGCATCGTGTTCGGCCTTTGGGGGCTTTCCTTTATCGGCGGCTGGATCGAGCAATTCGGCGCGCTCCTGCAGATTCCAACCGCGATCCAGGTCGGGATCATCACGAGTCTGATCATTCCCAGCGAGTCCCTCTGGCGCCGCGCGGCCTTCGAGATGCAGACACCGCTCGCCGGTGCGCTGGGCATGTCTCCCTTCGGGACCATCTCCGTCCCCAGCCTCCCGATGATCGCCTATGCCATAACCTATCTCTTGGTTGCCTTGGCGCTGTCCATTCGGGCTTTCCAGAACCGCGACCTCTAGCCACCCTCGGACGGCGGGGCCTCCCCAAACTCAAGAATTCCTGCTGGGAACTGCGGGCGACGCCTCGCCTCCTGCGTGTCGCCCGACCGCTGCCACGAGAGCTCTGACGTATGTAGAATCCCGGCCCTCCGCCGCGAATCCGCCTTGGGCACAAGGCCTGGGCTGAGACTCCCGGCTTGGACTGGGCACAGCGGGCTTGCTGGCAGACCGTGGAGCAGATTCCCGAGTCCCTAAGCTCCCCCTCTGGTTGAAAAACGAGACATGGCAAAGTAGAGCCAGAAAGAGCAAGTTACGGAGACCGCAGGTGACAGGTGTCGTTCAAGGACACGAGCGTGTACTTCTCCCCCTCCGCCTCGAACACATTGAGGGCGCAGGTATCCTGCTTGAGCCGCCAGAGATGGTCGTTGTCCAACCCAAGAACGCCTAGGAGGATGACCCGATTGACCACTGTATGGGAGACCAGCACGATGGTCTCCCCGGGATGACGACCGACCAGATTCTCCACGCTCTGCATGGCCCGCGCCCGCAGGTCGTCGAGACTCTCTCCATCGGGCAGCTGCGCCTGTCGGGGGGAGTTGTACCAGGCCAAGTAGATCTGCGGCCACCTGTCCCGGGCCTGTTCGGGCGTCAGCCCTTGCCACCGCCCGTAGTCGATGTCGGCAATGCCCTCCTCCAGCTGGACCCCCAAGCCGCAGCGCCGAGCGATGGCCTCAGCCGTTCTCCGCGCGCGCGACAAAGGACTGGAGTACAGGGCGGTCGGATTCCACTGCGAGGCCACCCGCAGGGCAGTTAACTCAGCCTGGCCCAGCCCAGTCTCGTTAAGGGGAACATCCGCCCGTCCTCGGAAGCGCTCAACACGATTCCACTCCGTCTCTCCATGGCGCGTCAGGATGACTAAGGTCATGTCCCTTTCCTCCAGCTCGCAATATTCTCCGTCAACCCTGGTTCTCTGATGACGGACTCCTGGGTGCGCGGGAAGCCTTTTCCCCGGCGGCGGCTCCCAGCAGATCTCCGGCAGGCAATTCACGACGTCCCGCTGCGCCCTGGCTTTCCCGCCTCGCGGTCGCATTTGGGAGGAATTGCCCTGAAGGGTCTGTGGCCGATGCCGCTCCGATCTCCCGGAAACGGGAGTCTAGATCGGACTCCGACTATCGTCCAGTTACGCCTTTCCTGAGGCACCCCTTGATCCACAGGAAGAAACCGTCCAACTTCTCTCGCCCTCGTCCCAGGATCTTCCGTGGCGATGGCAGACGATTTGCGATTGGCCCAGGACCCGTCCCTGGCTCAAGATGTTCCCGGTAGCCTGTGAGTGCGGCCTCGTGCCATGCTGCGGCGCGCCTCACTCAGGCCGTCTTCTACTCGGCGTCGGCCCTTCCCACAGATAGGCCGAATTCTGGAATCGCCTTCGAGGCCGCGGTCTAGGAGTGCGGATTGGCATGCCCTCCCAAGCAACTGTGAGGCGACCACGATTCTTCCCCAACCATGTCCAACGAGCCTGGATGGGCCCCTCGGAATTCTGGCCATGGCCCCAATGATCTTTACCCTGCACGAAGTCGTTTACGTCCCCGCCTGGAAACGGACGCAGAAGTATGTCCAACTCGCCTTCGGAGAATTGAATGAGGAGAGAGTCCTAATGAGTTCCTGCCTTGGGGTAGTCCTGACGTGCTGGCGGAGAAGGATCAAGCAATCGTTCACCCCGGGGCCCGGCACTCAAGAGGCGTCCTGGATTCCGTCGCCCCAACGCGAGCCGGACCGCCCAGGGCTATTTTTCACTCTTGTGCCCCGAGTGTATTCGCAAGCGGGAGGAGTTCGCGTCCGAGGGGCAGAAGACGAGATGGGCCCCATTAAGAATACTCCAGCGAATCTCCTGCGGTGGCCTAGCAGGGCCACGGAAGCCGCGGCCCGGCCACTTCAAGATTCGGCTCGCGATGCGGAAGATCCCAAGGCGGCAGCCCTTGCCCTACGGTCGGGGCTCCAAATCGCAGGGTCCAGGGGCTTGTCCCACGCGATCCCCGCGCGCGCGGCGTGCTTCAATTCGCGGATGAGGCTCCCTGCCCTTGACTTGCCAGCAAGGTATACACGTCTTCCAGGGTGGACTCGACCGGGTCGATCGACTCGACTTTGATCCCCTTTTCAACAAGCAGGCGGGTCATGCTCTGGGGATTCCATTGTCCGGTGTCGATGATCACATGAGCCTGGTCACCTTGGAGACTGGCCCGAGAAATCCCGGCGGTTCTGCTCAGCTCCTCAATCGCTTCCAGCAGAGGGCTGGCACCCAGGTTCCAGGCCGCTCCATGAAGATAGGTCGCCCGGAGCCCGTGTGGTGTATCAAAGGCTAGGAGCTTGCCTCGGTTCATGAATCCGACCTTGTGGCAGTGTTCCGCCTCATCCATGTAGTGAGTGGTGATGAGAATCGTTGTGCCTTGCGAGGCCAGCAGGTAGATCAGGTCCCAGAACTCGCGCCGGGCGATCGGATCGACCCCGCTGGTCGGTTCATCCAGAAACAGCAAAGGCGGCTTGTGAATCAAAGCACAACCCAAGGCCAGCCTCTGGCGCCAACCCGTGGAGAGCTCCCGAGGAAAGGTCTTTCGGCGATTCTCAAGTCCCGCCAAGCGGAGGACTTCTTCGATGCGCGCCCCCTCCTCGGCCTCCGGAACATCATAGACTCCGGCATAGAACTGAAGGTTTTCCAGCACGCTGAGGTCGTCGTAAAGGGAGAACCTCTGAGACATGTAGCCAATATGTGACTTAACCGCCTCCGGGCGGCGGGCGACATCGATCCCCATCACCCGGGCCGTTCCGGCGGTCGGGCTGATCAAACCGCACAGCATGCGGATGGTCGTCGTCTTTCCGCTGCCGTTCGGGCCGACATAGCCAATCACCTCGCCCTGCTGGACCTTAAAGGAAACATGGTCCACGGCAACGAAGTCGCCGAACTTCTTGGTCAAGCCCTCCAATTCAAGCGGAAGAACCGCTGGTGCCATACTTCGCTCCTTCCGCTTGAAGCAGTTGGATGAAAGCATCCTCCAGCGTGGGCGCCACTGGAAAAAGGTGCCCCACCGGTATGCCCGCGGCCGCCAGCCGTCCCGGGATTCTCGCCAGAGGTCCTTCAGGCGAGGTGACCCGCAGGTGCAGGAAGTTCCCGAACGTGTGGACGTCTTCCACCTCGGGATCTTCCACCGCGATCTGGCGTGCCGCCATCTGCGGCTCCGCAGCCAATTCCAGAATCCGACCGGAAAGGCGTTTGACCAGTTCCCGCGGTGCGTCCTGGGTAAAGGCCCGCCCGTGGTTCATGAAAACGACCCGATTGAAGCGCATGGCCTCGTCCATGTAGGGGGTGCTGACCAGCACGGCGGATCCGGTACGCAACAGGCCAATCAACAAATGCCAGAATTCCTGACGGGCCACCGGGTCGACACCTCCCGTGGGCTCATCGAGCAGGAGGACTTTTGGCCGGTGAACCAGGGCGCATGCCAGCCCAAGCTTCTTTTGCATCCCGCCGGAAAGAGCCGCGGCCGGGCGGTCCGCGAATTCGGTCAGGCCGGCAAAGTCGAGCAACTCGCGCGAACGAGCAGCGACCTCGGCCCCAGGCATGTTGAAGACCTCCGCAAAAAAGGTCAGGTTCTCCGCTACGGTCAAGTCTCCGTACAGGCTGAACCGCTGGGCCAGATAGCCCAACTGCTCCCGCGCCAACTCGACCTGGGAGGGGATGGCATATCCTGCCACGCGAATCTGCCCGCTCGTGGGTTCGTTCGCTCCGCACAGGAGGCGCATGGTCGTGGTCTTGCCTGCCCCGTCAGGACCCACCAGCCCGACCATTTCGCCAGCTTGCACCTGCAGGTTGAGCCCGTCGACGGCCCGCGTGGGCCCGAAGGTCTTGACCAGATTGTTGGTTTCGATCAGGATCTCGGCGGCCATGCCCATTACTGGTTAAAGGTGACATCGCCGGGCATGCCCGGCTTGAGCTGGCCGTTCGCATTATCCAGGTGCAACTTGACTGCAAAGACGGTCGACTCCCGCCCCGACACGGTCTCCACGTTGCGCGGGGTGAATTCCGCCTGATCCGAGATGTAGGTCACGGACGCGCTGAACTTCTGCCCCGGGAACGAGTCCACGGTCATCGTGGCCCCTTGCCCCAGCAAGATGTCCCCGATTTGATCCTCCGGCACGTACACCGTGATCGTCAGGTTCGACAACTCCCCCAGCTCCAGCGCCACCCCTCCCGCAGTGATCATCTCCCCCGGCTCCACGGACCGCGTCAGCACGATGCTGTCCACCGGCGCCGTCACCGTCAGCTTCGCAATCTCGGCATTGATCAGGTTCACGTTGGACTGGGCCTGGGCCAGCATCGCCTTGGCCGCCGCCACCCGCGCCTGGGCCGCCTCCACGTCCTGCGGGTTCGGCCCGTCTGCCACCCGGCTCAGGTTGTATTCCGCATCCGCCACCGCCGCCTGGGCCACCGCATACTGCCCGCTCACAATGTCCTGCGTCGATTTCGTGGTCGCCACCCCCGAGGACCCCGTGTGAACGTAGGCGTTGTACGCCGACTGCTCATCCTGCAGCGCTTTGCTGTACTGCTCGAAGGCATACCGGATCTGGAAGAAGCCCACCCAGCCCGGACCGTGATTCTTCTCGACGTAAGTCAGATGCGACTTCGCCTTGTCCGCCCAGTCCTGCGCGTCCAGCAGCGCCCCCTTCTCCGGGTCCAGCACCACGTTGTTGTAGTTCGTCGTCGCGTCCGTCAGCGCCTTCTGCGCGTTCGCCAGGGCCAGCTGCGCCTGCGCCCGCGGCGTATCCGACCGCAGCAGGTTGTCCAGAGCTTCCTGCGCCGACACCTGTTCCGACTCCTCGTTGGCCTGGGTCGCCGCGAGGTTGGCCGCCGCCACATTGCGCTGCGCCTCCAGCAGAGTGTCGTCCAGGGTAAACAGCACCTCCCCGGCCTTCACGCTGTCCCCCTCCTGCACCCGCACCGACGCCACCTGGCCCGACTCTTGCGGCGAAATGTCCACCGTCGTCGTCTCCACGGTCCCCGAAGCCGTCAGCGCGGCCGCGTCAGAAGCCGACGGCCGCAGGAAGAAGTACCACACCCCTCCCCCCAGCACCGCCAGCACCAGCAGGATCCCAATCACTCGAATGGCTAGTCTCTTCATGGCAACTTCCTCTCTTTTTCCTCGATCTCGTTCGTTTCTAGTCCAGGGTCTTGCGGAACCGCAGGGCGGCAAGCCCCAGGAACACAACCGCAAAGCCCGCCAGGATCAGCACTTGCGGCACGAGGAAACTCAGGCCCGTGCCCTTCACCACAATGCTCCGCATCAAGATGATGTAGTAAGTCAGGGGGAACATGTACCCCACGACCTGCAGAGCAACCGGCAGCGCACTAATCGGAAAAATGAACCCCGAAAGCATCATGGAGGGCAGCATGATCGGCATGGTCATGAACTGGGCCTGTCGTTGAGTGCGGGCGATGGTAGAGATCACCAGGCCGATGCCCAAGCAGGGCAGAAGATACAAGCCCGTCATCGCCAGGAGCAGCCACACACTGCCCCGAATGGGAACGTCGAACCAGAAAGTCCCAATCGCTAGGATCAACAGGGTATTGGCGAAGGAGACGATGATATATGGGGTGATCTTGGCCAGCACCAGCTCGTAATTTCGAATGGGAGTCACAATGAGCTGTTCGATGGTCCCCAATTCCCGTTCCCGAACGATGGAAGTGGCCGTCAGGTTCGTAGCCGTGGTGAACAGGATCATCGCCACCAGCCCCGGAACGATGTTGTATGTGCTAAGCAGGTCGGGGTTGTAGAGAACCCGAGTGCGGACGTCGATGGGCGACGATAGCCCGGCGGCGGACCCGAACTGGCTCAACTCCTGGGTGAGGATGTCCGCGCCCTGCGCCTGGCCAGCCAGGGTGGCGGCGGCGAGTACCTGCTGTGCCGTGGTCGGGTCGGAGCCGTCGATCAGGACGGACACCTGGGCGGTCTGGTGAGACTCCAGATCCCTGCTGTAGGTGGGGGGAATGACAATCGCCACCTTGACCTTTCCCCCCTCGATCAAGTTGTTGACGTCGGTGTCGTTGTAGGCGACGTAGTTGAACGAGAAATAGCCGGTGTTGTGGAAAGCGTCTAGCAGAGATTGGCTCTGCGGGCTGTTGTCCTGGTCGAATATCACGGTGGGGACATTCTTGATGTCCGTGTTGGTAGCGTAGCCAAGCAGCACCAGCTGCAGGATCGGCATGATGAAGATGAACACCAGCGTGCGCGGGTCCCGCACCATGTGCAGGATTTCCTTCTTGATCAGGGCTCGAAAACGTCTCATAGGTTTGATTCCTTTTGACCCGCGCCGGACGGCGAATAAGAACCCCTTCTGGCTCGGTCGGTGAAGGGGTGGCACATCTCGGATTTGCCACTATCGGATCTGGAGTCGTCTGCCCGGAGGGTCCCTTCAGGTCGCTTGCTCGAGAGCATCCAGAACCTTCCGCAAGAGAGATAGGAAGACATCACATTCATCCGGAGTGAGCTGATCCAGGATCCGTTCGACCTTCTCCATGATGAACTCATGGATCGTGCGGTAAACCTCCAGGCTGGCCGGGGTCAGAGCCACTCGCACCACGCGCCGGTCCTCGGGATCCGGCAACCTCTGGGCGTAACCGTTGTCGACCATCCAGTCCATGATGCGCGTGGCGGTGCTGAGGGGGACATCCAGCTCATGGCTGAGTTCCCCCATCGTGATGGGATTGGGGTGATGCGACAGCACGACGCCGACGTTGTAGAAGAGATTGAAGTCGTGCGGCCCTTCGACCCTGGCGGCTGACCCAATGGCAAGATACTGGTTCCTCAGCTTGAGCAAGTTCTCTGGCAGCGCCACCCTGAACCTGGGCCTCAGACGCAGCAGACGCTGGGTGATCTCGGAAATCTGCGGCTCCCGTTTTGCCCACAGCTTGGATTCTCGCGGTTGCATATTCCCGACCCCCCAATATTTCAGCATCTATATATTTCAGACTGGCGAATATTCTATTTCGGAATATTCTTCATGTCAAGTCCGAATTGCATCAGTCTGTTTCTTGCTCGGATCTCGAAGCGGAAAGGCAGGTCCAGGGGTCAAGGTGACCCTCGCAGAACATCTGTTCTCACCCAGTGTCCGTCCCTCTATGAATCCCAATGGGATTCGTTCGCCGTGGGCCGTTCGGGAAAGGCCCGTCCTTGGCAGGCAAGAAAGGCTTCCCCAGCCCATGGTGGCGACTTCCTGGTTTGCTCAGCCTTGGTGGTGGATTCGGTCTGGGTGAGGTGGCATTGACTCGGAGCGGTGCTTGAGAATTTCCTCAGCCAGGGGTACGTGAGCACAAGCTCAAGGCCTCCCATGCGGAGGCCTCGAGTTAGGTACAAAGTGGCCTACTTTTCAACCGCTGATTCTGGACCGGCTTTCGACCTCTGTTGACACACGGCGAGGCCTTGGGACCTTCCCAACTCCAAAAGGTCCAAGGGGTAGGCCTCTCGTCCTTTCCGGGCGTGACCGGCTATTGGACAAGTTTCGGGGCGGAGAGAAGGATGCTGTCTCCCCAACCGAGCATGGACCACGTGACCCGAATCAGTGGGCGGGTTCGCCAAAGGTCTCCAAACCCATTCCCTTGACTGCCCTCGCTTCGGGTGCATGGGCTGACTCGACCCGATCCCTTCAAACCCACGAAAGTGACCATGGAGCAGCACCCCGCGCCCAAGCACAAGCCCAGCACTGGACGGCCAACGGGTGCCGGTCACCCATGATCAGGCCGCTTGAGTCACGGACGACCGCCCAAAGACCTTGAATAATGGGATCCAACGCCCCTGCCACGGGAGGGCCAGCCCTACGAATCCCAGGCGTCATCCCAACCCAGCTTCATCACAAGCTGGACGGCGCCATGTCCAGCAGGCCAGCTCACTCACCAGGCCTGTGTCGGCCTCTTCCCTTCGTACGCCGGACGAGGAAATCCTCACGGGCCCACTTGCCCAAAACCCTGGAATCCCAGCCGGGTTCCAGTCAAAGCCGATCCTACCCCAGGTCGGCCCCCAGGTTCTAATCCTGGAGTTCTTGCCAAAGGACCTGGTAGAAGCGACGCCGCGCCTCTTCCTCAATCCAGGGAGTGTGCCCACAATTCTCCAGCAATGTGAAGCGAAACTGGCTCAGTCTGGAGCAAAGCGGCGCTCGGACCCCCTCGGCGGGATGTGGGTCGTAGTCACCATGGATTGCCGTCACTGGGCAAGCGATCTGCATCGCAAGACCCAGTAGCCTTCCGGTCCTTCGCATTTCGGAGGCTTCCTTCCAGACGCCGGAAAAGACATCCCCATCCCAACTCCCGGACTGGGCTGGCTTCGGCTCCTGGGGAACCGGATGGTATTGGTCTGTCTTGGAAGCTAACCTCTCCAGTCGGGACATGAGCTCCGCTTTGCCCTCCGCACCGGGTTTCTCCAAACCGCATCGAATGGCCTCAAACTCAGCCCGCTCCACGGCGCTCAGGCGACTGAATCGGGCCGCTTGGACGGAGGCAGCGTATTCCTCGGTGAAGGTCCGCTTCCAACGAGAATGAGCTTCCTGACGCATTCGGGATGGCGAGCCGCGAGGATGAAGCTCAACCAGGCTCCCCAGGAATGGCCGATCAGGGTCAGCGGGGGATGACCCCAGTTCTTCAAGACTTTTTTCAGTTCCTCGACCTGGCCCTCAAGCGAACCTGCCGTCTGCAGAGGCTCCAGCACACTCCAGTTGAGAGCGAGTTCGCGAGCCACCGGGGCCATCTCGCCAACAGCCCCTGGGCCGCCGTGAATGACGGCTACTGTGAAGGGCGGGTCTCCGTAGCTTCTGAGGTTTTTCAAGCTTGCAACCACTCCTTTGCGGTGAGCAAGGCGCGATCAAGAACGGACCTTCGGCCTATTGCGCGGCGAAAATCAGCCGCCGGGCGGTGCCGCGCGGCAGTTGGCTCCTCAAGCTCTGAGGGTCGGAGACTCTCATGCCGCCTTTCTAATTATTCACGACGCCCTGCCGGAAAGAACATTCTCTGTCCCTCCCAGGGTTGGCCAGATCGAGGGGGCTTGCTCTGCCCAGCCGCCAGGCTTTTGAACCCTTGGGCGTATGGCCAAGTGGCCCGGGCAACGGCGGCTCTCGCTGAAGACTCCTCCAACCTGGCCCCCGTCTTCACTTGACAGGTTGGCCGTATGGATGTAATAGTTGCTCGATTTCCGACCCTTTGCTCGGAATCCGAGCGCCACCTCCTTTTTGTTCGGAATTGAGTTCCGTTGGGAGCACGTATGTCACCCGAGCCCGCTGACCCCGCAGGATCCTCCCGCCGAGAACGCCATGTCCTCCGCCAGCGCAAGGAGATCATGGATGCGGCCGCGCGCCTGTTTGCCGAGAGAGGTTACGCCGGTTCCACGACCAAAGACATTGCCGTGGCCGCCGACATCGGCGAGAGCACCCTCTACGGGTACTTCCCCAGCAAACGCGAGGTCCTGGTCGCCATTCTTTCCGAGAAGGCGCAACAGGTAGATTCCGCCTTTTCCGAAACCCTTGGCCTCAGCGATCGGAAGGCTTTGGTTGGGCTGGCGGATACCGTCATGAACACCGTTCTCACCAACGTCGTATATACGCGCACCCTGATTGGAGAGGCCTGGGTAGATGACGATATCCTCCACAACTACGTTGTTTCCCGAACGAACCGGATCACAAAATACCTGAAGGATCTCATCTCCGCCGGGGTCTCGGCGGGAACGTTCCGCCCGATCGACCCGGGGATGGGGGCCCGGATCGTCGTGGCCACATTTATCGGAGCGCTTCTGCCGGTGCTGCGCGGAATCGAACCGCCTCCTTCTCCAGAGGGTCGTCGAGCCTTAGCCGAGACTGTGGTCTCGCTCTTGCTGGACGGCGCCATCGTCCGCATTCGCGCCTGAAGTCGGCATGTTCCAGAGGATCCTGGCCATTATCCAAAAGGAATTCTCCCAAGCGCTGCGCGACCGCAGCACCCTGGCCGTCATGCTGACCATGCCACTGATCCAGTTGATTCTTTTCGGCTACGCGATCAACACCAACGTCCGCAACATTCCCACCGTGGTTGCGGACCAGAGCCTCGACGAAGGCAGCCGCAACTTCATCAATGCCATGGTGGATTCCGGGTACTTCCAGGTCGTGGGATGGCGCGCCAACCAGTCCGACGTGATCCGGGCCATCGATGCCGGGCAGGCCAGCGTCGGCATCGTCATTCCCCCGGACTACGGGGAACATCTCATCCAGCGAGACGCGCAGGTGCTAGTTCTCGTAGACGGGTCCGACTATTTTACTTCCCAGTCCGCCTACAGCGCAGCCAACGCGATCGGGGTCGCCGAGGCAACCCAGATCGTTCTGGCCCAGGTGAACCAAGCAGGGCAGCTGGCCAACACCGGACCCGTTCCCTCCCTCGAAACCGACTTGCGCATCCTCTATAACCCGGACATGAAGGATCTGTGGTTCATCATTCCTGGCCTGGCCGCCATGCTGCTGCAAACTCAGACGATTGTCCTAACGGCGGCGGCCGTTGTGCGCGAGCGAGAGTTGGGAACCATCGAGCAGATCCTCGTTACTCCCATCCGACCCATGGAATTGATGCTGGGGAAGATTGTGCCAAACCTGGGCATCGCCATGTTCAACATGTTTACGGTCATCGGATTGGGCGTGTTCCTGTTCCACGTGCCCTTCCAGGGAAGCATTCTGCTGTTCATCGGGTTGGCCTTTGTCTACGTCTTTAATGGCCTGGGGTTGGGCTTGGTCATATCGACCGTATCGGATAACCAGCGTCAAGCCCAGCAGCTCATCCTGCTGTTCACCATGGTGGCCCTGGTCCTGGGAGGATTCATTTTCCCGCGCTACACGATGCCGTTGGCGATCCGTCTCGTCGGGGATCTTTTCCCCGTCACCTATTTCGTCCCCATTTCCCGCGGAATCATCACCAAGGGAATTGGCCTCCAGACACTCGGCAATGAGGTGCTTTCCCTCTTGGCGTACTTGCTGGTGGTCCTGTTCCTGGCGGTCAGGACCTTTCGCGAGAGGCTCGAATAGCCATGGGCAAGACCCTCCAACGCCTCCGAGCATTGACCTACAAAGAGACCATGCAATTGCTCCGGGACCGGCGCACGCTGGCCCTGTTCTTCCTCCTTCCGCTGGTCGAGCTCTTCCTCTTCGGCTACGCAGTTTCCTTGACAGTGGACCATCTGCCCACAGCCCTGGTTGATCAGAGCCGGGACAACCGCAGCCGCGATTTTGTACAGGCACTGGTGAATTCCGGATACTTCAACATTACGTTGACCCTGCAGAACGAGGCCCAGGTACGCCAAGCAATGGATCGAGGAGATATACGAGCCGGGGTGGTCATCCCTCCGAACTTTGCGGCCGAGGTCGACCGCGGGCAAGGGAAGGCCCTGATCCTGTTGGATGGCTCTGACTCCTTTAGTGTTGAGTCGGGTTTCCGCGCGGCCAGCGCGATTGCTCAGCAGTATTCCCTCAATCTCGCGGCTCAAGAGGTTCCGGCCTCTTCCTCGGGACCGGGCCTGGCCGCCGGCGCAGAAAGCCTGCCCGTGACGGTCTTCACTCGCGTGCTCTACAACCCGGATCTCCAGGACCTGGTCTTCATCCTTCCCGGACTGATGGCCTTGATTATTCAAAACATCATCGTAGCTCATTCGGCCATGGCGTTTGTCAGGGAACGCGAGGGCGGCACGCTCGAACAGTTGTTGGCCAGTCCCGCTCGGCCAGTCGAAATGATTGTTGCCAAAGTCATCCCAGGAGTCCTGGTGGTCGTGCTGGACATGGCCGTCATCCTGTTCCTGGGAGTATTCTGGTTCGGGGTTCCATTTAACGGGAATCTCGGCCTTTTTGCTATCCTGTCGACCCTGTTCATCGTCTCGGGCATGGGTCTGGGACTGGTCATCTCCACGCTGGCAAAAACGCAGCGGCAGGCGCAGCAGTTCACCAACCTGCTGAACCTTCTCGCCATGCTTCTGACCGGTTTCATTTACCCCCGGCTGACCATGCCCCTGTGGACGAGGGTCATCGGCGACTTGGTGCCGCTGACCTACTACATTACGATCATCCGCGGGATCATTACCAAGGGCGTTGGATTAAGCTCCCTGTGGGAACAGGCCCTGGCCCTGGCCATCTATAGCGTCGTGGCGCTGCTGCTGGCCTCCTCGGTAACCAGCCGAAGATTGGACTGAACACCCAATGGACTTGCGAGTGGCCATCTTGGCACAGAGTCTGACCAAGCGCTTCCGCGCCCGTCGCGGCGAGACTCTCGCCGTCGATCACATTTCTCTGGAAGTGAACCCCGGCGAAACGTTTGGGCTAATCGGGCCTGACGGCGCAGGGAAGAGCACAACCACGCGGGTAATCCTTGGCCTCCTGCGGCGAGATGAGGGCCAGAGCAGCATCCTGGGATTCGACTCCATGCGCGAAGTGTACGAAATCCGCGAGCGGGTCGGGTACGTTGCCCAACAATTCGCTCTGCCAGGCGACCTGACGGTCATCGAAAACCTGCGCTTTTTCGCCGACTTGCACGGACTCTCGTCTCCGCAGCAGAAGAAGCGTATTCCCGAGCTTCTCCGCTTCGCGGGGTTGACGGAATTCGCAGCGCGTCCGGCGGCACGCCTGTCCGGCGGGATGAAAAAGAAACTCGCCCTGGCGCGTAGCCTGATCCATGAGCCCGAAGTGGTCCTCTTGGACGAACCCACCCTGGGTGTGGATCCCGTCAGCCGACGCGAGTTCTGGAACCTGCTGGCCAACCTGCGCAGTGAGCGGGGAATGACCATCTTCGTCTGCACTCCCTACATGGACGAAGCCGAGCGCTGCGATCGCATCGGCCTGATCTACAAGGGCTGCCTCATCGCCAATGACACCCCGGCGCGAATCAAAGCGCTGGTTCCCGGCTCTCTCGTGGAGTTCAAACCTTCGCAGTTGGCCGCCGCTCGCAATCTCGCCGCCGGCCTGGAGGGAGTCCTCGAGGTGCAGACCTATGGGGCCATGCTGCACCTGTTCCTGGACGACGTGGACCGGCGGCGACCCGAGATCGAAAGCGCCCTTGCCCGCCAGGGGATCTCCTCGAGCCCGATGCGTGTGATAGAAGTGCGGATGGAAGAAGCCTTCATCAGCCTGATCCGGCGGCAGGAGGCAAGCCAGGGTGGCTAGCGAGCCCGTCTTCCCTCCCCCGCCGACAACTTCCGGGGGGGCGGATCCTATCGAGCTTGAGGGAGTGACGAAACGCTTCGGTGAATTCGTGGCCGTGGATCACGTTTCCTTCCGAGTCCATACCGGAGAAGTATTCGGCTGGTTGGGCCCCAACGGAGCAGGCAAGACGACCACGATCCGCATGTTGCTAGGGCTGCTCAGGCCGAGCGAGGGGAGGCTGCGCGTGCTGAGCTACGATCCGGTCACTCAAGCCAAGGCGATGCAAGCTCGGGTCGGCTACATGTCGCAGCTCTTCACGCTGTACAACGACCTCACCGCCCGCGAGAATATCCGTTTCTACGCGAGAGTCTACGGCCTGTCTCGCAGGGAGCGGCAACAGCGGGAGGAGGAAATCCTCCTCATGGCCGGCCTGCAGGGGCGCGAGGATGTTCTCACCTCCGACCTTTCGGGAGGCTGGAAGCAGCGCCTAGCCCTCGGCTGTGCCATTGTCCACAGTCCGAAGGTGATCTTCCTCGATGAGCCAACTGCTGGGGTGGATCCCATCAGCCGCCGAGACTTCTGGGAGCTGATCTATGCCATGGCCCAAGGGGGAACGACCGTGCTGGTGACGACCCACTACATGGATGAGGCCGAGTTGTGTCAACGAGTCGGCTTCATCAGCCAGGGCAAGCTGGTTGCGCTCGACACGCCGGACCGACTCAAGAAATTGAGGATGCGCGGACAGGTGCTCGAGATCACCGCCAGCGACCCGGATCGCACGTTACGTCTCTTGAGGGCGGCGGAAACCGAGGGCCGCCTCCCGGTTGAGGAAGTGGCCATGTACGGGGCACGCATTCATGTGGTGGTTCCCGATCCAGAGGGCTTTCGCGAGACGTTGCTCCAGTTTCTAGGCGACCAGAAGGCCGGAGTCAAAAACCTGGAATGGATCACGCCGAGCCTCGAGGACGTCTTTATTTCCGCCGTGAAATCCTGAATTCCCCCCTCGGAATGGGCAGGATGGCGTTCTGGGTCAGCCTCTTCGGTCCGCCAAAGTGGACCCTCTCCTCATTCCCCCGTTCCCCCCGTCACGATCCCCTCCGCAACCCAACCCATCGGGGGGCCCTAACGATTAACGCCAGCCGCCGGTTTCCCCCCATCCGATCTCCAGTGCGCGGCGGCCGACGGGAGGCGGCGATTTCGCCCCGGGGCCCAAATGATGCCATAATGGGTTTTATTCCCGAGCGTTCGGAGAAGGCCAGAGGGAAACTCAGATTTCTGACATCGTGGAGAGAGGAGCCATGAAAACTGGGGCCCAATTCTTGGAAGATATGAGCCATTCCCGAAAGGAAGTGCACTTGATGGGTCAGAAGGTGGAGCAGCCGACGCAGAATCCGATCCTGGCCCCCTCCTTCCGGACCTTGGCGCTAACTTACGACCTCTCCTTTGATCCTCAGGCCCAAAGCTTGGCGGTTCGACAGGGGCCTCAAGGACCAATCAATGCCTTTTGCAGCATCCATTCGGGCCTCGAAGACCTGGTCTCCAAGGTCCAACTGCTGCGGCTCCTAGGCCAGAAGACCGGAAGCTGCTTCCAGAGGTGCGTGGGTTGGGATGCCCTTAATGCCCTCTACAGCGTCACGTATGATATCGACTCCCGGACGGGGAGCAACTATCATCAGCGCTTCAGGCAATTCCTAGCCCAGGTCCAGAACGACGATTTGGTCTGCACGGGGGCCATGACCGACGTCAAGGGCAACCGCAGCCTGCGGCCCGGGGAACAGGCCGACCCAGACCTGTACCTTCACGTGGTCAAGCAAACCCGCGAGGGTGTGGTCGTGAGAGGAGCCAAAGCCCATCAAACCGGGTCGGTTTTCGCCCATGAGGTCATCGTCATGCCAACCCGCGCGATGCTCGACTCCGAGCGCGAATATGCCATCGCGTTTGCCGTCCCCAGCGATTCTGCCGGTCTGGTGTATATCGTAGGTCGGCAGGTGGATGATGCTCGACGTCTGGAGGGCACCGAAGGCGTCGGCAACGATCTCTATGGCGGCCATGAAAGTCTGATCGTTTTCGACGACGTTTTCGTTCCCCGTGACCGCATTTTCTTGAACGGCGAAACTTCTTATGTCTCGAGCCTGGTTGAGAGGTTCTCTGCCTATCACCGGCAGAGCTATGGCGGCTGCAAGGTCGGCGTGGCCGATGTGCTCATCGGGGCTACCGCTCTGGCGGCAGAGTACAACGGCACCGATCGAGCCCACACAATCCAGCATAAGCTGGCGGAAATGGTCTACCTTAACGAAACCCTGTACTCCTGCGGACTGGCCTGCTCGACCGCCGGAACCGCAACTCCCTCCGGGAATTTCCTGGTGGATCCGCTCCTGGCCAATGTTTGCAAGCTTAATGTGACCCGGTTTCCGTACGAAATTGCGCGCCTGGCTGTAGATATTGCCGGAGGCTTGATTGCAACCCTGCCCTCCCAGGAGGAGCTTGAGAACCCGCGGACCGGTCCCATGATTGACAAATACCTGAGGGGCGTAGCGAAATATCCGACCGCGGATCGGATCCGCATCCTGCACCTCATCGAAAGCATGACCATGGGGAATTCGGCCGTGCACTACCTGACCGAGTCGCTGCACGGCGCGGGCTCGCCGGAAGCACAGACAATGATGATTGGGCGGTCCGCGGACCTGGAGCAGAAGAAGGACCTGGCCCGGGCCCTGGCCCACATCTCGCAGAAGCCATAATCGCGTCCCGGAGGCTTCCACTCCATGGGAAGGAACCCGGCCGAGGGGCGCTCGGCCCCGTCATTTGCGCCGAGCCTTGCGGCCAGGTCTGATTGGTGGCCGCCTCGTGAGTCGGCGCGGGAAGCCAGCAGGATCCGCACGAGCGGACCGCACGGATCAAGGCGGCCAGCGGTTGTTGAGCGGCGCGGCTGGCCGCAAGCCGCCCTCTCCTTCCGCTGCAAACGCCGCCGCAGGCTTCTGCAATCCCCTGCATGAGTGACCGGTCGCGTTCGTATTCAAACTTCACCGACTCGCGAAACGCCTTGTCATACAAGCAGGCTGGCCCTTTTCGCAACGCTTCGGGCTCGGTCAAATATCGCGGGATGACATGCGCATGCAAGACCGCGTCGAGATTCCCTAGGATCTCGTAGTTGATGCAGTGGGCGCCGGTGACTTCTTCCAGGGCGTCTCCAAGGATCGTCATATCGAGAAGGTATTCCATCCGCTTTTGCCTATCCAGCTCGTTGAGGTCTCGCGCCACCGGATCCGCCAGAAGGATGGAGTAGCCGCGCAGGAATTGCACATCGCACAATACGGCCCATCCCGACGGCATACGACAAAGGACCGTCGGATTGGTTCCAGCTCGCGCGGCTTCGACACGTTGGTGAATAAGGGTCGACATGGGGCCTCCGGGGAATAATCGTCCGTGGGGGCAAGACCGCAACCACCGGGCAAGAATCGGCTTGCCCTTCAGGTTCTTCGGCCCCTGGAGGCAAACTCTGCCCAGAGCAGGCTTGACGAAGGCCCCCTGGAGAAGGACTTGCCCGCCAGACTCCCTCCGAATCTGAAGCCTACCGGCAGTCGTCGGACCACTGATCCGAACGCGGCAATCCAACTTCATCGTTATTTGCTCGGCGGTGCTGGTGCCTAACCCATCCGGTTGGCTTTCTTGTCAACGAAAAGGCTGGCATCAACACCGTCGCCAACGCGCTCAACCGAGGGGGTCAGGACCCCCTAGAGGATCAAACTAAACCCCGCTCCCAGAAGAACCAGGCCAACGAGAGCTCCAAACCATCTCTCTCTCAGCCTGAGAAAAACGTGATTTCCGAGGAAGGTGCCGACGATGATGGCAGGAACGGAGACCGCAAGCAACGGAAGCATCGCCGCCTTCACCAAGCCCGTCGCAAAATAGAGGAGAACGCGGAGGCTTGCCTCCACCATGAACAGCCGGGTCACTACCGATCGAAAGGTCCCCTTCTCCATCCGGCTTCCAAAGTAGATCGCAAGGGGAGGCCCGCTCATCCCCGAAATCCCTCCAAGGATTCCAGCAACCAAGCATACGCCCAGGCTCAGCCAGCTTCTTGGAGGCGGTCCCGAACCGTCATTGTCGACGCGGGTTCCGGGCCGCCCAGCCAGGAACCAGATGGCCGCCAGCAGCGTGACGGCCCCCAGGACCTTGCCGATGGTGCCGACCGGAATGGACCGGAGGCCCAAGGACCCGGCGACGACGCCCAGACCCATGGCCAGGGCGTAGGCGCGCCAGTTCCCATCAATCTCGCGCTCGCGGTCCAGGCCCAGAAGGATCGCCCCGCTGGCCAGATCCAGAAAGGCGGACAAGACAATCGCATTGAGCGCTCCGACGGCCAGTGCCCCCAGGGGCACAAGAATCAGGGCCGAACCGATGCCGGAAGCGGCCCGAATCAAATAGGCCACGAACGCAATGGCGGCCAGCGCGGAAAGCCTTTCGACACCCAATTCCTGCCTCCCCTCCAGACGCAGAGGGTCAATAACGAAAAGGCCTTAACTGTGACCCCCAGGCCATTTCCGAGACAGCTTCTGCGCCAGAAGGTCGATAGCCGGGTCCATGCGCTACACTGGACAAGACCACCGAGGTGAGGCCGCCGCAGTTTGATCCGGAAGAGGCCATCCCACCCAGAACGTTGCTCTCTCCGGATCCTTCCTCAGAGGCTGACGCGTTCCTCTTAGCCGTTCCACACATCGTTCGCACGCGGGTCACTGCAAACCCGATCCCTGCGGGCTTCAATCGATTCGGCCTGTGGTGGGAAGGCCCCAGAACCCAGGGGCGAGCGCAAAAACGCGGCAGCCCGATCACCCCTCCTGCAGGAATGCGGCCCGCCGAGTCTCCGGCACCGATTATCCCCCCGATCCCACGGAGTAACCAGGGGCCAGGCCCGAGGCTTGGATCAGAATCCCGACCATCCTCGAGTGACCGATCGGGGACCCGGAGCGACCCCGTGGCGAGGCGGGCCACTTCAAGGCCAGGGACGGGACGCGGCCGTTTGCATTTGATTTCAGGTGGAATACACTCCTTCCCTAAGAGAATTGGGCCCGGTGGGGCTTGGCAGACCCTCCTTCTCCGTGGGGGAATGCCAGCCCTCAAGCCGGGCCGGGCGGCGCCGGGTCCGCAGGGACCGTCGCGCTGGTCGCCCTGAGAGGGAGAGGAGCCAATGGAAACGAAAAGGCCTTGGCTGAAGTTCTATGACTCCCATGTCTCTGCCAACCTTCCCTACCCGGAATGTGTGCTGCCCGAGGCTTTGAGGGAGACGAGTCGCCGCCACCCGGATCATCCCGCGATGCTCTTCAAGGGACGGAGGATCACCTACCGGCAATACGACCAAGCCGTGGATCGCTTTGCCTCCGCCCTGCAGGCATTGGGCGTCCAGAAAGGAGACCGCGTTGCCGTTCACCTTCCCAACTGTCCGCAATATCTCATCAGCTACTACGGAACTCTGCGCGCCGGGGGCATCGTCGTCCCCTGCAACCCAATCTACACCGCCCGCGAATTGAAGTTCCAGCTTAATGACTCGGGGGCCAGCGTCCTGGTCACCCTCAGCTCGACCTATCCGACGGTCCGTCCAATCCGGGCCGACACCTGCCTGCGTCATGTCGTCGTGGCCAAGATCAAAACCTTCTTTCCGGTTGCGACGCGATGGCTCTTCACACTATTTTTCGAACGAAGGCTTGGCCACGCGGTGAGCATCTCCGCGGACGCGGATACCTCCTGGTTCTCCGAGTTCCTGGCCGAAGCCCCGGCGAGGCCGCACCCTGTCCAGATCGACGGCGGGGATACGGCCGTGCTGATGTACACGGGAGGGACCACCGGAGTTTCCAAGGGGGCCGAACTGACTCACCGGAACATTCTGGTGAATGCCTATCAAGTGCTCGCGTGGGTCAACGCGGAGGAGCTCAAGGACTCAACCCTGACGGCCCTTCCTCTTTTTCACAGCTACGGAATGACTTGCTGCATGAATCCGGGCGCCCTCCAGGCCGGAACCGCGATTCTCATCGTGGACCCGCGGGATCTGAAGGACATCCTGAGCAGCCTCAATCGCTATCGGCCTTCCTTCTACCCAGGGGTTCCCGCAATGTACGCTGCCATTAACAACCATGGAGACGTTGGCAAGTACAACTTGCGCTCGCTGAAGGTGTGCAACAGCGGCGCGGCCCCCCTGCCTCCGGAGGTCCAGACTCGTTTTCAGCAACTTACGGGGGCCCGGCTGATCGAAGGCTACGGCCTGAGTGAGGCCTCACCGATCACCCACAGCAACCCTTGCTTTGGGGAAAACCGGATCGGGACGATCGGGCTCCCTTGGCCCGACACCGAAGCGAGGATTGTGGATCTCCAGGAAGGCCGACAAGTGCTGGGACCCGGGCAGGTGGGCGAGCTCTGCGTCCGGGGCCCCCAGGTGATGAAGGGCTACTGGAACAACCCGACCGAAACGGCGCTTGTTCTGCGGCCGGATCCCGAGGGTGGGCCACCCTGGTTGTACACGGGTGATCTGGCCAGCATGGACTCCGATGGATACTTTCGAATTGTGGACCGCAAGAAGGAGATGATCCTCGGCGCGGGCGGCTACAACATCTACCCGCGCGAGATCGAGGACGTGCTCTACGGGCATCCCAAAGTCCGGGAGGCCGCCGCCTGCGGAATACCCATCCCCGAGAAGGGCGAGCAGGTCAAGGTCTTCATCGCCCTCAAAGATGGAGCCACCTGCAGCGAGCAAGAAATCATCAACTACTGCCGCCAGAATCTGGCCCCCTACAAGATCCCCAAGCAGGTCGAGTTTCGCCAGGAGCTTCCCAGGACCCTGGTTGGCAAGGTCCTGCGCCGGGAGCTGAGGGAGGCCGAAATCGCCAGAATCCGATCGGAAGCCTCGAGGGTCATTCCTTCCCCCCCGTGAAGCGCCCGGAGTTACCCGATTCCAAGGCGACCAGCGCAGCGCCATAGGCGCCCATCAGCTGAGGGTGGTGCGGAAGGAGGATTTCTTCTCCCGTCTCCTCCTGCAGCAACCGGACGATGGCAGGGTTCTGCACGACCCCCCCCGAGAGCATGAGCGGCCTCCTCAGACCCACCGAGCGGATCATGGCGACCACCCTCTTGATCAAGGACCGGTGCAGGCCGCGCACGATGGGCTCCACGGGGACGCCATGGGCCAGCAACGAGACCACCTCCGATTCCGCGAACACTGTGCAGGTGCTTGAAAGGGTGACCTCCTCAGCCGACGCGAGGGCGACCGGCCCCAGGCGCTCCAGCGGAAGGTCGAGTCGGCGCGCGGCGTTCTCCAGGAAGCGGCCGGTCCCGGCGGCGCATTTGTCATTCATCGCGAAGTCCAGGACCTCCCCGTGCGTGCCAATCGAGATCACCTTGCTGTCCTGGCCGCCGATGTCGACCAGCGTACCCCCTTGCTGCAACTCCCGGAAGACTCCCTTGGCGTGACAGGTGATCTCGGTCACGACCCCGGAGGCTTGGCGCACCAGCTTCCTGCCATAGCCCGTCGCCACCAACGGAACAGGGGTTGGCACCGCTGCCGGGTTCCCCGCCCCAGCCTCCCCGGCCCTGGCCAGGAAACGCTCCACCTGTTGTTCCACCCGGGCATCCGCCGGCTCCAACAGGTACCATTCCAAGTTGCCCTGCTCGTCCACTCCCACGATCTTGACGGTGGCCGACCCCACGTCGATCCCGAACGCACAAAGATCGCCCAACTCACACCCCCAGCATTTCCAGAAAGGCGGCCAGGCGGTTGCTCACCTGTTCCTCGGAAAAGCAGCGGGAATCATTATGGTCGGCCTCCAGGAGCAGCGCGGGGGTCCTCATCGCCCCGACGAGCTGGTCCCTTTGATCCATCTGCCCAATCGAATAGGGCTTGCACGATCGATCGGAATGCAGGATCACGCCGTCCAGATGATAGTCCCGGATCATGCGTTCCATCGTGCTCAGCTTGTGGCCTGTTCCCCGGTTGAGGACCGGATAGGTATAGGCGCGGACCATGGACTCGAGCGGATGATCCGGGTCCATAAGGGGAGCCAGCTCCCCCCAGGCATTGGTGTAGGTTGAGGCAACGATGGCGACTCCGCGCTCTGCGAGCTGCTCCGCCAGATAGCGCAAACGGTACCAGATGGGGAGGTTGTCCCACAGCAAGCGGCGTCGTTCCGGACGAACCGCCGAAATCCCCCGTGCAATCCGCCGATCCACCTCTTCGAGCATCGCCGCGTAAAAATCAACGGTGAAGGCCTCCCCGCGCATCTCCACGATGGGGGCCATATGAACGAACTCGTCGAAGGCGGTGATCGGCGCGGGCTCATGGCGGTTCCGTTCCAAGATCTCGAGCCAGAGAAAGCAGGCTTCCCGACTGAGCTGCCCCACGCGGTCAAAACGCGCTGGGTTGAGTACCTTCCCTGCGACCCTCTCCGCGACCGGGATGGCCTCCTCGATCTGACGGCGGACATAGTCCAGCGAGTGGGGAGAGGCTTCCTCCCGATAGACGAAGGGGGTATCGATCACAATCAAAGGCACCCGAAAGTGGTTTGCCAGCACCCAATACCAGAACAGCACCGTCTGGCAGATGTTGGTGCAAGCCAGGAGCAGATCCGGGCGCGGCAATCTTCCGACAGGGGTCCGACCGGAGATAAGCGATCCCAGGTCAGTGCGGGCATAGGAGCAGATATCCCGCGAGTAGCCAGCCTCTTCGGCGAATGTCGCCAAGTCCACAGCGCAACGGGCCGTCCCGCAGATCGCGCCATGGTTCTCAGGATAGAGAACAAAGAAGTCCAGGGCCTTGAGGAATTCGACCGGAGCGCCGGAGGTGACCCAGGCCACCCTGCGACTGACGTTGGCGTAGCGCCCCTCAAGCCAGTGCCGGGCAACCAACTCCTTCAGGCGGGGCGAGATGCTCAGAGGCGGAGCCAGGTGAGAGCTTGCCCAGGGGCTCGCACCACGGGCTCGCGCCTCCGCAGCCCAGCGTTGTCCGCGAAGGAGCGCGGGCCCCAGAACTCTGGCGTTGAGGTAGTACTCAGCTTTCTCCCGGGCCTTCATTGGATCATCTCGACCAAAGCTTCCAGGCGGGTCTGGGCTTGCAAGGAGAAAGGATCATTGAGGTCGCCCTCCAGGACCACGGAGGGAATCCCCGCCTCTTTCAATCCCTGGCGAAGGCTGGGCAACTGAAACAATTCGGGCTCGCAGAACTTCACCAGGGAAAAAACAACGCCTTTCGCCTCCACACGCCTTGTCAGACCCAGCAGATGTTCGAGCCGAGAGTCAATAGAACTGCCCCTCGTGGAGTCTGGGGGAGCTGCCAGGAGCGACTCGGCCATATGCTGGAAGGGGTCCTCACTTTGACCCGGCGGATAAAGTCTGCGCCCGCAGGCGATCAAGTCGTCGTCCGCAACAACCACGCCCATCGTATCGAGAGCAGACAGCAGGGCCATGGGTTCGGGCAACACCCCGCTCAAGACGAATCGGATGCCGCCTATCGGTTCCTGCGATTTGTTCGCCAGCGCGGCCTCGCCCAGATCCGTGAAAATCTCGGCCGGCAAGTACTCCCGGGAGCGGACGAGCCGGTAATGCGCCAGGTTGGAGAGGGAAAGTCTGAGCCGTTCTGTATGCAGTCTCTGGAGAACCCCCTCCGCCCTCTCCTCTCGGTGGATTGCCTGCCACAGTTCCCGCGTGTCGAGGGGATGTCCCGCGCAGGATGCCAGGCGCGTGCCCAACTCGCGCAGCTCCTCGCCCAGGAACGCGACTCCGGCGGCGGTGGGGCTGCGGGGAAGGTAAACCGGGAGAACCAGCTGCCTGGGCTGCACGAAATCGATGAGCAGGCTGGCCAAGCCCTGCAACGAATCGCAGCCGTGGGGGATCACGATTAGGTCCGCGATGTCCAAGCCGCCAGACAACAAGAAGGAGAGCGCGTTGCGCACAAGGGAGCAGACGTAGGGTTGCAGGTGGGCGGCGCCACGTGCGTAGTCCAAGGCGGGGGGGCCCCAGACCTCGACCGGGAGAAAGCCCAAGGCTCTCAGCAGGGCCCGAGGATAGTGGATGGGCAAGACGGCCGCGACACGGCCTCCTTGCGCCTTGTGGGAGCGGATCACATCCGAGCGGCGCGGAATGTCAGGCAACATCTCCACCGTCTCCCCGCGGAATCGCCTCCTACTAATCCTAACATACAGGAGATAGGGGCAATATTAAGGCGACACAAGTCCTGGCCGCCCAATGGACTTCTTCCTGCTTGTCCCAGAGGAAAGACCCGGCCCCACCCGGAAACTTCCTCGCCGCCAGCCCCGGCCACGAACCAGACGGGCTATCCAGCCCGCGGAACACCCCCACGAAGGACGGGCGTTCAGTCTTTCGGTCTCTTCCCGTGACCACCCGCTGAAGGCCCGGACGGCGGGCCGCGGCGGAGACGTGTGCCCATCCGATGGATGAAGGAGCCTATTGAGAAACCGAGGGGATCACATTGCTCCAGACCGGGAAAGCGCCAGAATGGTCCTCGGACCTCTGGTTCGGCATGCCCCGGAGGCTGAGGACGCCGAAGGCAAGTCGGTCAAGGCGTTTTGATGCATACTGAGGGAGGCTTCGGACCGGCAACCTTGGCAGGCCAACGGAAAAGGGGAGCGCCGTTCGTGGTTCGAAGGGGACCGGAGAGGCGAAGCGGACGGCTCTGGAGGGATGGCGCCGGGCATTCTCATTTCCGGCCAGAGCCCGGCCTACGAGGAGCGGCAGGCGATGAAGAAGCTGATCAATAATCCAGAAAGCGTCGTGTCGGAAAGCCTCCAGGGAATGGCTTCGGCCTATGCTGGGAGAATCTACTGCCATTTCGACCCGACCTTCGTGTGCCGGGCGGATTCGCCCGTGACCGGGAAGGTGGCGGTCGTGTCGGGCGGAGGGAGCGGACACGAGCCGATGCACGCGGGCTTTGTGGGCCTGGGCATGCTGGATGCGGCCTGCCCCGGCCAAGTTTTCACCTCGCCCACCCCGGACCAGATCCTGGAAGCAATCCGGACCGTGCACGGCGGAAAAGGGATTCTGAACATCGTCAAGAACTACAGCGGCGACGTGATGAACTTTGAGATCGCGGCGGAGCTCGCTCACGCGGAGGGGATCCCCGTCGCCAATATCCTGATTGACGACGACACCGCCGTCAAGGACAGCCTGTACACCCAGGGACGGCGGGGAGTGGGAACCACGGTGCTCGCAGAAAAAATCTGCGGTGCGGCGGCCGAAAAGGGCTACGACCTCGATCGATTGGCTGCTTTGTGCCGGCAGGTGAACTTGAGCGGTCGAAGCATGGGATTGGCGTTGACCTCATGCACGGTTCCAGCCAAGGGAACCCCCACCTTTCAGCTGGGCGAGAGGGAAATGGAGGTCGGAATCGGGATTCACGGGGAGCCAGGCCGAGAGCGGATGCGCCTCCTGACCGCCGACCAGATCACGGAAATGCTGGTCCGTTCGATCCTGGACGACCCCGGATACTCACGTCGGGTTCGCGAGTGGGACCGCGCTGAGGGGGACTGGTCGGAAGTGGAACTGATCTCGCCCCCGTTCGAGAAGGGGGACCGCCTGCTCGCCTTCGTCAACGGCATGGGGGGAACCCCGTTGGGGGAATTGTTCATCGTCTACCGCAAGCTGGCGGAGATTTGCAATCGGGAGGGGTTCCCTATCATACGAAACCTCATCGGACCCTATATCACCTCGCTGGAGATGCAGGGGGTCTCCATCACTTTGCTCCGGCTGGATGAGGAGCTGATTGAGTTGTGGGACGCTCCCGTCAATACTCCGGCCCTTCGATGGGGGATATAGGCAGCCGCGACCGCACCGTCAAGCTCAGCCCCCTTCCCCAAGGAGTTGCCTCTTGACCCTTTCCCCTGAAGTCTTTCTCGATTGGCTGCAGAACGCCGCCAGGCTGCTGGAGCAGAACAGGGACTACCTGACCGACCTCGACGCGGCCATTGGCGATGCCGATCACGGGATCAACATGGATCGCGGTTTTCGGAAGATCGTTGAGCAGTTGCCCTCACTGAAGGAGAAGGACGCGGGGACCATCCTCAAGGCCGTCGGCCTGACGCTCATCTCGAGCGTGGGAGGCGCGGCGGGGCCATTGTACGGAACGTTCTTCTTGCGCGCCGGAGAAGCGATCGAGGGGAGAACCGAGCTGGAGGCCGGAGACCTGGCTCTCCTTCTGCGGAAGGGGGTGGAGGGCGTGCTGGCCCGCGGCCGGGCTCCTCGGGGGGCCAAGACGATGGTTGATGCCCTGTCTCCCGCCCTGGCGGCTATGGAGACGGCCCTCCAGGAGGGGCGAGATCTGCAGGCCGCAATGCGCGAGTCCGTGGCTGCGGGCGAAAAGGGAATGAAGGAAACGATCCCCATGATCGCGACCAAGGGGCGGGCGAGCTACTTGGGGCCGAGAAGCGCCGGACACCAGGACCCGGGAGCCACCTCTTCGGTTCTGATCCTGAAGGCCCTGGCCGAGGCGCTGCCCCATCCGTAGGCGAACAACGATGGAAAGAAAAAAACATCGCCAAACATCCGTTGCGGAGGTCAGCTACTCCCCGCGAAATTCCAGGGCGCGAAAGAATGGTTAGCCTCGTCTTGGTCGCCCACAGCGCGCAACTGGCCGAAGGAGCTCGGGAGCTTGCCCTTCAGATGGCCCAGGGGAAAGTCGCCATCGCCGCCGCCGGGGGCAGCGGGGACCCGGAGAATCCGCTGGGAACCAACGCGGATCTGATCCGCATCGCGATACAGTCCGTGTACAGCCCGGATGGGGTCTTGGTCCTAACCGACCTGGGCAGCGCCCTGCTCAGCAGTGAAACGGCGATTGAACTCCTGCCGGCGGCGATTCGAAGCGGGGTTCGTCTTTCCGCCTGCCCTCTGGTGGAAGGGGCGGTCTCGGCCGCCGTACAGGCCGCCTTGGGAAGTTCAATCGACCAAGTGGAGGCGGAGGCAGTCCAGGCCCTTGAGCCCAAAATCCAGCATTTGGGGGAGGTCCCAAGAGGAGCGCCGCGCTCAGAGGCGGAGCTCCTTGCTTCGCTCGGCGAGATTCAGTTGATCGTTCCCAACCCACTCGGCCTGCACGCCCGGCCCGCCGCCCTGTTCGTGGCCACCGCCGGCCGCTTCCAGGCGGACGTCCGGGTGAGGAATCTGACCCGCGCCAAAGGGCCCGTCAATGCCAAGAGCATCAATCAATTGGCGACCTTGGAGGTCCATCAGGGCGATCGGATTGTCCTCCAGGCCACAGGCGAGGGAGCGACCGAGGCGATCGCCCAGTTGAAGCGGCTGGTGGAGACAGGATTTGGGGAGCGCAGCGTGGCCCCTGCCCGCTCTCCCTCGGGGCCCTTCCCGCCCCCGCCATTGGAGATGCGGGCAGCGGGGCGAGGCCGGATGCTAGGGATCCCCGCCTCGCCCGGAATCACGCTGGGCCCGGCCCAGGTGTATGCGCGACCTGCCTTTCCGACGGAATCCGGCCCGGGGGATGCGCCTCAAGTCGAATCACTCAAGCTGGAGCAGGCGGTCGAGGCCGCCCGACAGGAAATCCAGGAAACGCAGCGCCGGGTTCTCCGGGTGAGCGGGCCCGCCGAGGCAGCTATCTTCGATGCCCACCGGCTCTACCTGGAGGATCCCGAGCTGGTTGGAAAGGCACGCCGCTTCATCTTCGAGGAGCACCTGAGTGCCGCCTCCGCCTGGACGCAAGCGGTGCATCAGGTCCTTCAGATCTACGAGGGCCTACAGGACCCAGGGCTGCGCTCGCGGTCTGCTGACATTGTCGATGTGGGACGCCGCGTCTCGGCCCGCCTGTCGGGCACGAAACGATCTCTGGGAGCGGAGCCGTCCGGGCCTGTTATCGTCATCGCAGCCGACTTGACTCCCTCGGATGTCGCCGCCCTCAATCCCCAGCTCGTGCGTGGGATCTGCACGGTGCTGGGAGGGCCCAACTCGCACGCCGCCATCTTGGCCCGCGCCATGAACCTTCCCGCGGTGGTCGGGGTAGGGATTGAGCTTCTCTCCCTCCCTTCTGGAACGATGTTGGCGCTCGATGGAAGCCGCGGAGAGGTTGAAATCGAGCCGGCCGCGGCGGAGCTGGAGGTATGGCAGCGTCGAAGGACTGAGGAAGCGGAGCAGGCCCAGCAGGCCGAGGCCGAACGGCTGGAGCCGGCGATCACCCGGGACGGCCACCGGCTGGTGGTGGTTGCCAATGCAGGAAGCCAAATCGAGGTGGAGGAAGGATTCCGCCAAGGGGCCGAGGGGATCGGGGTCTTGCGGACGGAATTCCTCTTCCTGGGCCGCGACGAGGCCCCAGGAGAGGAGGACCAGATTGCCGTCTACCGGGCGGCCCTGGTACAGGCGGGCGAGCGACCGGTGGTGATGAGGACCCTCGACGTGGGCGGCGACAAACCGATCCGCTATCTGGACTTGGCCGTGGAGGCCAACCCTTTCCTGGGCCGGCGCGGGCTGCGGCTGAGCCTGGATTTTCCGGAACTGTTCAAGACCCAGCTGCGCGCCTTTCTGCTTGCGGGAACGGGCCATGACCTGCGAGTCCTGCTACCCATGGTCACCAGCGTGGACGAGGTACGCCGGGCCAAGCGGTTGATTGAGGAAGCCCGAGGAGAGCTGGCCGGCCGAGGGGCAGCCGGGACCGGGCGCTTGCCTCTGGGGATCATGGTGGAGGTTCCCGCCGCGGCGCTGCTCATCGACCAATTCCTGAGCGAAATCGACTTCCTCAGCATCGGCACGAACGACCTGGCACAATATGTCTTGGCCGCCGAGCGCGGGAACGCGGCCGTTGCCCGCCTCAGCGATCCCTGCCATCCCGCCCTCCTGCGGCTGATCCGGATGGTGGTCGAACAGGGTCACAAGGCCGGGATCCGCGTCACCGTCTGCGGAGAAGTGGCCAGCGACCCCGAAGCTCAGCCGCTACTCATCGGCCTGGAGATCGACGAGCTGAGCATGAGCCCCTCCGCGATCCCGAGGGCGAAGGCGCTGGTGCGAACCAAATCGCTGGCGGAGTGCCGCAAGTTGGCCGAGGAGGCCCTTCTTCAGGACACGGCGGAATCCGTGAGAGAACTCGTTCGCCGGCATGCACGCCCGAACTCCCCCTGAGGCGGAGCCCTGCTTGAGCGCAAGATCGGGCACTGGGCGTGGGCACGAGCGGTGTGGGCCGGCCCCTGACTTTGCACAGGCGGAGGGGGCGGGACCTTTCTCGCCGACGGCCGACGCGCCCCCCCCTTTGCGCCCGCTCCACGGGCCCGAAGGTGCCGATCTGCAGGTGTCTCTATGGGAATTGTGCAGTGCAGTCCGATGACGGGCCGATGTAAACTTCCTGGCACTTGTTCCGGCGACTTGGTGCTCCGGCCGGAACCGTGGTCTCAGAGACCCCGAGGCCCCCATCATCGAGTTCCTCTTGCGACCGGCGGGATCTGAACAGCGGCAACTGGATCTCTATGTCGACTTCCCTTTTGATCTTGCTCGCGCTCGCCGCCGCATTCGGGTTCCTCAACGGGTTCCACGACAGCAGCAACGTAGTGGCCACGGTGATTACCTCGGGAGCCCTGCCTCCCAGGGTCGCCCTGATCACGGCGGCGGTCTGCAATTTCATCGCCCCCCTCATCCTGCCTCTGGCGGTTGCGACCACACTCGGGGAAGGGATGCTGGTCGACTCGGCGCTGCGCATCGAGGTCGTGATCGCAGGCCTGGCGGCGGCCGTCATCTGGAACCTGATCACCTGGTACCTGGGTTTGCCCTCCTCCTCCTCTCACGCGCTGGTCGGAGGCCTCCTGGGCGCTGCCATCGTTTCCCAAGGTCTGGCGGTCGTCCGCTGGGCCGGCTTGGCCAAGATCCTCTTGGCGCTCTTCATCTCTCCGCTACTGGGACTCTTGATTGGATTCCTGGTGATGCGACTTACTATGCGCTTGGCAGACAGCTCAACCCCGCAGGTCAATCGGGTTTTCAATCTCCTGCAGATCCCCACCCTGATCGGGTTGTCGATCGGCCATGGGTCGAACGACGGCGAGAAAACCATCGGGGTCATCGCCATGGGACTGGTAGCCGCCGGATACCAGGGCAGCTTCCATGTGCCTCTCTGGGTCATCCTATTCAGCGGGGCCTCGATCGGTGTGGGAACCTCTCTCGGAGGCTGGCGGCTGATCCGGACGCTGGGGGCACGGATCTTCCGCATCCGGCCAATCCACGGCTTTACCTCCCAGGTTGCCGGAGCCTCCGTCATCCTAGGTGCTTCGCTTCTGGGCGGTCCGGTGAGCACCACCCAGGTAATGAGTTCGGCAATCATGGGGGTCGGCGCGGCGGAGCGCCTGGGGAAGGTCCACTGGAACGTAATGGGGGACCTGCTCACAGCGTGGGCTCTCACCATCCCCGCTTGCGCCGTCATGTCCCTGCTGCTGTACCTGGTGATCTTTCACTAATCCCAACAAGTCCGGCCCGCCCTCCAGCAAGCCTAGCAGGATGCTGAAAAACGTTCGGCTCTAACCACAAAAAATCGAATCCAGAACCCTCGACTTGGTGTTGTTGTAAGGAGACGATGAAGGAGGTCGAGGGCCATGCGCGGAGATGACAGGGACGATACCGGAATGTGGTCGTACGTGTCTCAGGAGCAGCGGATCCCGGCCGATCACCCTCTGCGGCCGATCCGCCAGATGGTCGACGAAGTTCTCGACCGGCTGTCGCCGCGTTTTGACAGCCTGTACTCCAAGGTGGGACGACCGTCGATTCCTCCCGAACGGCTGCTGAGGCTCTGCTCCTTCAAGTCCTGTACACCATCCGCAGCGAGCGGATGTTGATGGAACAGCTCGATTACAACATGCTCTTCCGCTGGTTCGTGGGGCTGAGCATGGACGACCCGATCTGGGATCCCACGGTGTTCACCAAGAACCGGCAGAGGTTGCTGGAGGGCAACATCGCGCGAGCCTTCTTCAAGGAGGTGCTGGCCCTGGCGCGGGAGAAGGGCCTCTTGAGTGACGAGCATTTCTCGGTTGACGGGACGCTGATCGAAGCTTGGGCAGGGCACAAGAGTTTTCGCAAGCGGCACGCAAGTACCGCGTGCACTAGGCGGCATAAAGGATCCGGGAAAGGTCCGGTTGACCCTGGGGATGAGGGGGACGACTTCCGGGGTGAGGCCAGGACGAACGCGACGCACGAATCCACGACCGATCCGGAGGCCAAGCTGTACCGAACAGGGCCAGGGAAAGAAGCCAAGTTGTGCTACCAGGGGCATGTCTTGATGGAAAATCGGAATGGGCTGGTCGTAGACGCGCGTTTGACCCAAGCCAGTGGGAGGGCGGAGCGCCGGGCGGCGGAAGAGATGGTACGGGCAGCGAAACGGAGGCGCCGCCAGCGGATCACGGTGGGAGGGGACAAGGGCTTCGACACTCAGGACTTCGTGGCCAGTTTGCGCAAGATGGGGATCACGCCCCATGTGGCTCAGAACAATACCAACCGACGCAGCGCCATTGATCGGCGTACTACCTTTCACGCGGGATACGAGACCAGTCAACGGAAACGGAAACTTATTGAAACGGTCTTCGGCTGGATGAAGACGGTGGGAGTGCTCAGGAAGACGCGCCACCGGGGTGCACCGCGGGTGGGTTGGATGTTCCTCTTCTGCCTGGCGGCATTCGACCTGGTGCGGATCCGGAATATCCAAGCGATGGTGGCGTAGCCTCGGAGCACACGGGGAGGTGAAAGAATCAGACGCACGAACTCCTCGAGAAGGTCTCTGTGGAGATCCCGATCCAGAAGTCAACCGCATTGGAGTGAGATCAAGGACTGTCATGTACGCGATTCGTCTGGTTTTCTCAGTTTCTTCAGCACCCTGCTAGAGGCGGGAGAGCCGCAAGGTTCTCGGGAGTTGCTGCGTCATTCGCCCGCTCCATTCCAGAGCGGGTGGCAGAAGCGCCAGGGTAGAATCGCGCAGGTCGTTCAGCTTCCTGCCGCCGGGGCCCTGAGCGGAGAGAAAAGGATACGGGCGTGGCCAGTTCGGCAGCAGCGATGAGGTGTACTGCGCAGCCCAGCACGCCAACGGGCCGGTGTAGACCACCCGGCACTTATTCCGGCGACTTGGTGCTCCGGCCGGAACCGCAGCCTTGGAGACCCCGCGCGCCCGATCATCGAGTTTCTCTTGCGACCGACGGGATCTGACCAGCGGCAACTGGATCTCTATGTCAACTTCCCTTTTGATCTTGCTCGCGCTCGCCACCACGTTTGGGTTCCTCAACGGGTTTAACGACAGCAGCAGTATGGTGGCCACCGTCATCACCTCGGGAGCCCTGCCTCCCAGACTGGCCCTGACCATCGCGGCGGTCTGCAATTTCATCGCCCCCCTCATCCTGCCACTGGCGGTTGCGACCACGCTCGGAGAGGGGATGCTGGTCGACACCGCGCTGCGCACCGATGTCGTCATCGCAGGCCTGTCGGCGGCCGTGATCTGGAACCTGATCACGTATTTCCTGGGTTTGCCCTCCTCCTCCTCCCACGCGCTGGTCGGAGGCCTCCTGGGCGCTGCCATCGTTTCCCAAGGTCTGGCGGTCGTCCGCTGGGCCGGACTGGCCAAGATCCTTATCGCTCTTTTCATTTCCCCGCCGCTGGGGCTCCTGGTCGGCTTCGTGGTGATGCGGGTTACCCTGCGCCTCGCGGACAGTTCAACGCCGCAGGTCAACCGGGTGTTCAATCTCCTGCAGGTTCCAACCCTGATCGGGCTGTCCCTGGGCCATGGGTCCAACGACGGCGAGAAGACCATCGGGGTTATTGCCATGGCGCTGGTAACCTCGGGGTATCAGGGCACCTTCCATGTGCCTCTGTGGGCCATTCTGCTCAGCGGTGCCTCAATCGGTCTCGGAACTTCTCTTGGGGCCTGGCGGCTAATTCGCACGCTGGGGGCACGGATTTTCCGCATCCGTCCGATCCATGGGTTTACCTCCCAACTTGCTGGGGCCTCCGTGATCCTGTGCGCCTCCTTTCTGGGCGGCCCCGTGAGCACCACCCAGGTGCTGAGTTCGGCGATCATGGGCGTCGGTGCGGCGGAGCGCCTGGGGAAGGTCCACTGGAATGTGTTGAGGGACTTGCTTACGGCGTGGGTCCTCACCATTCCCGCTTGCGCCGCCATCTCCCTGCTTCTGTATCTGGTTATCTTTCACTAGCCCATACAAGTTCGCCATGGCCTCGACCAGGCGCGAAGGCGCAGGAGCCGGCAGGATTGCGGCCCTGGGTGCGCTTTTCGCCCGCTCCATTTCCAAGCGGATCGTGAACCGCAAGGGTAGAATCAGCAAGGTTTACGGCTTCCTTTGGGACGTGGGACCCGTGGCGAAGAGGAAAGGAGACCGGCGTGGCCAGCTCGCCCTCAGAAGTGAAAGGCAAGGTCTGCGTGGTGACCGGAGCCACCGACGGCATTGGCCTGGCAGCCGCTGAAGGCCTGGCCCGCCTTGGGGCTCGGGTCCTGGCCGTGGGAAGGAATGCGCAGAAGGGGCGAAACGTGGTCGCCCGGTTGCAGAGGGAAACCGGCAACGCCGACGTTTCTTTCCTCCAGGCCGACCTTTCGAGCCAGACCCAGGTGCGTTCGCTCGCCAGAGACTTGGTGAATGGATTTCCCCAACTACAGATCCTCGTGAACAACGTAGGCGGATTCTTCCTCCGCCGGACCCTGAGTGTGGATGGTATCGAGGCTACCTTCGCCCTCAACCATTTCAATGTCTTTCTTCTGACCTGCCTTCTGCTGGACCGGCTGAAGGCCAACGCCCCAGCCCGCATTGTGAATGTGGCCTCCGAATCCCATCGCAATGCCCGGCTGGACTTGGATCAATTGGCCGCCCGGCGCTGGGGGAGCGGCATGAAGGCCTACGGGCAGTCCAAGCTGGCCATGATTCTGTTCACCTACCAATTGGCCGTGAGGCTCCAGGGATCCGGGGTCACGGTCAACGCCGTCCACCCGGGATTTGTGGCCTCCCACCTGTACCGCAGCAGCGGCGGGCTGGTGCGCCTAGCGGAGCCATTCGTCAAGCTCATGGCAAAGACCCCGCAGGAAGGCGCCGACACTGTGATCTACCTGGCCGCCTCGCCTGAGGTCGAGGGGGTCTCGGGCAAGTACTTTGTCAACCGGCATCCCTTTCCTTCCTCCCCCGCCTCCTACGACGAGCTGTCTGGCCAACGGCTTTGGGAGATCAACGCCCAGATGGTCGGCCTTCCCTGAGGCCAGCCTTTTCCGGACCGCAAGAAAGCTCGCCCAAGAGGGGGACTGCGGCCGGGGCTGCGCGCCGATTGGCCTTGCCCTTCTGCAGTCTGGGTACAAATGAGCATCGGCCTTTGTGCAGGTTCCCCACCCGGGAGCGACCTCCCCAATTGCGTGGAAAATGCCCTTAACTTGCCGCAGATCCGGATCGGCAACAACGCCTTCAGCCAGCCCCTTGCCTAGCTTTGGCCTCGGTTTGGTCTCGAGGCCAAAGAGTTGAGCCATCCTGGCAAAGGTGCCAGGCCGACCACGACCCGGAAAACCCACCCGTTGGCCCTGCAGGTCAGTGAGAGGACCCAAGGAGGTTAGGATCGACCGGGCGAACGTCCTCAAGGGACGGCCTTGCGGCCAGAGGAACAGGCCCGCAGGCCCAGGAACGGCCCCCAAGTCGAGCAGGGCCGCCTCCGTGACGCGGTATACCCCGCGCCCGATGAGCAATCCGGGCCTCTGGAGAAGCGCTGCCCCACGGAAGGCTGAGCCTTCGCCGAATCAACTTGCGCCCTTCCGGCTGATGACAGTCCCCTCCAACAGTTCAAGGAGACCCTGGGGTCGGTCAATCAGGACCCTGGCTCCGCCCGCGAGCAGTTCCTCCCGGGAGCGGTATCCCCAGAGGGCCCCCACCGGGAACATGGATGCGGCCGTTGCGGTCTGCATGTCGACCCCGCTATCCCCCAGGTAGAGGAACTCTTCCGGCCTCACCTTTAGAGAAGCGGCAACAGCCAGAGCCCCTCGTGGGTCCGGCTTGGGAGGAACCCCATCCTGGGCTCCCCGCACGACCTCAAAGGTCCCCGCCGGGAAAAGACCCGACGCCAGCAGACGGACGAGCTCATCCTGCGAATTGGAGAGTACGGCCCTTTTGACGCCTCGCGCAACCAGAGCCTCCAGCGTTTCCGAGACCCCGGGGTAGACCCGCGCCCGCACGCCCAGTTGTCTTGCATACTCGCGGTCAAAGCTCTTCGTGCAAACAACGATCGTCTCGGGATCTCTGCCCTCCGGCGGTAGCGCCCGCGTGATGAGGGCTGGAATCCCTTCCGATACCAGCCTGCGGTAGTCTTCGACAGGCAAGCTCGGGTACCCTCGCCTAGTCAGGACTTGGTTCATGGCTTGTGCAATGTCTTCCAGCGTGTACGCCAGGGTGCCATCCATGTCAAACAGCGCTGCGCGGATCCTCATTTTGGTCCCATTCTCCAAGCGTGGCTATCCCTTCCGGGCTTGGATCGCTCTGGTCCCCCCGGGGGCGCTCACAGGCCGAATAATACCTCGGAGCGTTCCCCGCTTGCGGAACCAGGAACCTGGGGCAGAGCCCTCAGCTGATCCCCCCGGATGCCCAAAGAGCCGTCGCTTGTTTTCAGAATCGAGGTGGCCCCCCTTAACGCGAGGTCCCGGGAAGAAAGAAAAAGTCCTGAAAGCCGTCCGGAGGGATCTGCCATCCAACGAGAAACCCTCGCGGCCTTTCAAACCCCTGAACCCGGTGAGGCGGTGTCTGACAAGGAGGTCCGGCTGCTGCAACCCGGCGAGAGGCAGGCGCGCTTTCCCCGATGTTCAGCCCGAATAACGATCAGGGGGTCGGAGATGGACGTGGACGCGAATCCTCCCGGTCGGCGCCCATGCTCCGAACCGCGGCATGGCACCGGGCTGAGGTGGAAATTCCCTCACCTGCCCCCGATCTCCTTTCCAGGGGGAACCAGGGCGACCGTTGTGAGACCCAAGAGCCCGACCGCACGGCGCGGGCGGAGGGTCCTGACACAGAGGAATTCCACCGAAGAGGGAAAACGCCCGGAGGGTGCTGTTTCGTCCGTACGGAGCTTGAGGAACCTCGGCCTTGAGTCTCCCGGGCTTGAAGGGCTGGGGCTGCCTGGTCCTGCCGTGGACAGGGGAAAGCTTCTCGCCGGTGTGTGGGCGGCCCGCCCTTCCCCTTCAGCCCTGCCCGTAGTCGCGCAGGTAGCGCAGGTGAGCGCGCTGGACTTCCTCGGGGCTGATCTCCTCGGGCTGGCCGAGCAACGAGGCAAAATACATGGTGCGCGCAGCATCCTCAACCATGACCGCGGCCTTTACCGCCTCCTCCGGGTTGCGCCCGAGGGTGAACACCCCGTGGTTCTTCAACAGAATTGCCGGGCTGCTCCCGATGTTGGCCACGATTTCCTGGCCGATCTCGTCCCCGCCCACTCGAGCGTACCCGCCGCAGGGGATGGCCCCCCCGAACTCATCGCATATCGCTGTGAGGCTCGGCGGGATGGGCCGGCCAAGGGCCGCGAAGGCTGTGGCGAACGTCGAGTGGGTGTGGACCACGCCGCCCACATCAGGCCGATGGCGGTAGACGTAGACGTGGGCGAACACATCGGACGACGGCTTGAGGGTTCCCTCCACGACTTTGCCCTGCAAGTCGACGACAACCATCTTGTCCTCCGTGAGGGTCTCGTAGCGCACTCCACTCGGTTTGATGACCACCAAGCCGGTGCCCTCGTCGCGGCCACTTACGTTCCCGCTGGTCCAAACCACCAGCCCGTTCCTCGGCAACTCCAGGTTCATCTGCCAGACAACTCGTTTCAGGTCCTCAAGCACGCCAGATCCTCCTGCAGGTTCCGCCCGCGCGCTCTCGTGCTCTCCAATCCCGGAGGCCCGCCAGCCCCTTGGCCCGGCCAGACGGTTCGCTGATGGGAGCGTTTCCCTGTCAGGGCGCCTGACTCCGGGGCGCACTTCAGGTGCGCCTACGCCTCGTGCAGTTCCCCGCTTCGCATCTCCTGTCGCATCGCTTTCAGCCGCTTCATCACGTCATTCTGTCCCCGGCCGAAGTAGTCGTGCAGCACGGTGTACTCCTGATACAACTGCCTGTAGAGGCGCTGGTTCAGAGCCGCCGGGACAAAGGCCCTCTTCTTCAGCCGTGGCATGCGCTCCGCGGCTTCCACAATCGAATCATACCCGCCCGCTGTCCGGCCCGCAGCGACCGCCGCGAACATGGCCGACCCCAGCGCCGGGGCCTGGCGCGAGGCCGTGACCTTGATCTCTTTCCCGGTCACATCGGCAAAGATCTGCATGAGCAACAGGTTCTTCTCCGGCAGCCCGCCACAGGCGACCAACTCATCCACGCGGACGCCGTTTCGCTCGAAGGCTTCGATGATCATGCGGGTTCCGTAGGCCGTGGCTTCGATGAGCGCCCGGTAGATTTCGGGTGCCTTGGTCGACAGGGTTGCCCCCAGAAGCATCCCGCTGAGATCGGCGTCGACCAGCACCGAGCGGTTGCCGTTCCACCAGTCCAGGGCGAGCAGCCCCGACTCCCCAGGCCGGAGCGTCGCGGCCTCCCTCTCCAACTGGCGGTGCAAGTCCCGCCCAGCCCGCCGGGCCGCAGCGTGATATTCGGGCGGGACGGCCGACTCAACAAACCAGGCAAAGATGTCGCCCACCCCCGACTGACCGGCCTCATAACCAAAAAGCCCGGGGATGATTCCGTCTTCCACCACGCCGCACATCCCCTCGACGGCCCGTTCCTCCGGCCCCAGGACCATGTGGCAAATGCTGGTCCCCATAATCATCACCATGCGTCCCGGTCCGGTCACCGTGGCAGCGGGAACGGACACATGAGCGTCAACGTTGGCCACGGCTACTGCCGTGCCCGCTCTCAGCCCCGTCCAGCGACTGGCCTGAGGGGTGAGGTTTCCGGCCCGCTGGCCCAGAGGGGTGATCCGTCGCGACATCTTGGCGTCTACGATGTTGGCCAGGCGAGAATCCAGCTCCGCAAAATACCGCTCCCCCGGGAACCCGTCCCGCTTCGACCACATGGCCTTGTAGCCTGCGGTGCAGGAGTTGCGGGTCTCCACCCCGCAAAGCTGCCAGACCACCCAGTCCGCGGCCTCGATCAGCCGATCCGCCGCCGAATAGATCTCGGGAGCCTCCTCCAAGATCTGCAGCGCCTTGGCGAAAAACCATTCCGAGGAGATCTTGCCCCCGTAACGCGAGAGCCAAGGTTCTCCCAGAGCCCGGGCGGTGGCATTGATCTTGTCCGCCTCCGGCTGTGCGGCATGGTGCTTCCACAGTTTCACCCAGGCATGCGGGTTGCGCCGGAACTCGGGGACCAGGCACAGCGGGGTCCCGTCCGCCCTCGTCGGCAGCATGGTGCAGGCCGTGAAATCGATCCCCACGCCGACGACATCATCCGGTTCCACCCCGGTCTGGCGCAGCAGTGCCGGGACCGCACGCTGAAACGTTCTCAAGTAGTCTTCCGGGTCCTGCAGCGCCCAATCCGGCTCCAGCCGGACCGGCCGCCCGGGAAGCGGAAGGGATTCGTCGATCACGGCGTTTCGATACACGTAGACCGAACTGGCAATCTCCCGCCCACTGCCTACCTCGACCAGGACCGCCCGCCCCGACTCAGTCCCAAAATCAACCCCGACGGTGTACTTTCGTCTACTCATCTCGTCCTCCGGCCATGATTCCGCGAAAGGCGACCGGGTTTTGTCCGCGCCCCTCGCCCTAGGTTATTTCCAGGATCGCCGGGCGCGGGAGGGTGCCTCCGTCCAGCGCCACCTGAATAGTGGGCCAGTCGGTGAGGGTGGTCAGAATCTCAGGTTCCCCCTGGCCGACCAGTTGAGTGTCTTCCATCTTGATTCCTTCAATGGATGGATTCCATGCAAAGGCCTGCCCGGCGCGGATGATCTCGGGGGAATCGGGCCGGGCCAGCCACTCCCGCGGCTCGTAGCCCGCCGGCCCTCCCTGGTGATGGCGGCGCCATTCCTCCGGGAAGCCCACCTCGCCATAGGCGGCTACGCCCTCGCGGAAGACGTCGCCCAGCGCCCGTCCCGGACGGGTCGCCCGGATCCATTGGGCATCGACCCGCGCGATGGCCTCCTGCCTCCGTGCCAGTTCGGCCGGCAGCTTCCCAAAGTGGACCAAGCGGGTCACGGAGCAAATCAGGCCCGCTTTTCGTCCGCAGACCACCAGCATGGCGTACCGCTCGAGGGTCTTGGCCGTTGGGAGGGGATGCCGGTATCGGTAGACGCGCTCATCGCTGGCGACCAGGTTGACAGTCGCTTGCACTCCCCGATTCTCGCACTCGCGCGAAAGTCCGGCCGCAATTTCCAGCTCGCTCTGGCCGGGCCGGACCCCTCGAGCAGCGGCGGAGATTGCCTGCGCACAGAGCTTGCCCAGCTCCCGGAAGCGCTGTTCCTCCGGAGGCGTGAGCTCCGCCCGGAGGTGCGCGACCTCCACGGACAGATCCACTGCCCCCTCTTCGGACTCGTCTGCTCCGAATGGCCCGGTCGGAAGAAGGGCCCGGAGCGCGTCCCGGTCTTCATGCCAGGGAGTGACACGCATCTCCCAACCCTGGGCTTCCAGCCCCTCCTCGTCGACCAAGCGCGGGGCCTCAATGTTGTTACAGATCACGACACGCGCCTGGGGTGTGACCAGCAGCGAGGCCTCGCCGAAGCTGGAGGCCTGGTTGACCTGCGAGCTAGCCCCGCAGGTCGCCCAGGCAAAGCTGCCGGCCCGGCGCAAATGCAAAGCTCCCAGGCCTCGCTCCTGAAGCAGGCGGAGAATCCGCTGCTGCTTGGTTTGGAATTCGTCCATGGTTTACATCCCCTGATCAGCCGCGGTATGGTTGTAGACCTCCCACCCCAGGTACTTGGACAGGGCCTCCTCAACGGCCGAAGCACTGCGCGACAGGTTGATCGCTACATGGTGTTCGAAGCCGTTCTCACAGATGTACCGCAGCAACTTCTGCAGGCGCGGGATCTGAACCACTCCATAGGCGCCGAACGTTTTCAGCGGGTCATTCGTCAAGGCCCCTTCACCCACGTAGGCCAGGATCCGCCCATTCATCTCGTCGGTCGACACCCGGCAAAACGTAAACGGGGAGGGACGCAATCTCCCCACTACCGTGCCGAAGCTGTTTTCCTTCCCGACCGTCCCGGCCAGGATGTTCTGGTAGCCCATCGCCGGAGCCTCGGAGGCCGAGGCGCTTTCCGTCATGAACATTTCCCGCGGAAGGTTGGAGCAGTGGAAGATTACCGCCCGGTCGGGATCCCCGCGGTAGTTGTTGTTCCAGTCCACGATGGCGCTGGGTTTCCCGGAAGCCAAGGCCAGTGCGTACATGCCGACGACCCCGGTAACGTCCGTTTCGCACGCGGAGGGCATGAGCCGGCTGCTCATCATGCTCATCAGAGCACAGGGCACCACCCCGTAGAACTCCACCAGGGAAGTCCAACATTGGATGGCGGTGGCGACCAGATCATTCGCGCTCGCCCATTCATCGATAACCACTCCCAGCTTGGCCATGCGCACCAGGGACTCGGGCGGCGTGCCCTGGGCGGGGACATAAGCTTTGAGGTCGGCCAGCTTGGACCTCACCTTGGCGTCTCCCTCCCCAAGTCGCGCAGCGCGCCCTAAGACCTCGGAAAGGTCCAAGGGTTCAATCGTGACCCCGGCCCGTTCCAGCAGCTTCTCGCTGAAGCGGACCGTATTGAAGGCGGCCGGTCGAGTCCCGACAGCGCCGATCCGGCTGCCTGGTAGCCCTCGCGCCACGCGGCAAACGCTGGCAAAGCGCTCCAGGTCCGCACGGAATTCGTCGCTTTCCGGGCTCATGGTGTGGAGGCGGGTCAGCGTATAGCGGATGCCGTACTGCGCCAGGTTATTGCAGACCGAGATCTTGCCGCAGAAGGAATCACGGCGGTCGTTCTCGGTCATCCGCTCAGGGTCATCGGGGAAGGCATGAATGAGGACCGGCACATCGAGGCCGGCCCAGCGCAGGGTGTTGGCCACGGCTCGCTCATCGCCGAAATTGGGAAGCGTGACCAGCACCCCAGCGATCTCGCGGCGGTGCTGCTGAAAGAGCTCCGCACATCGGTGGGCATCGGAGAGGGTCTCCACGCTGCCGAACTTCGTGTCTTCCGGCCCGAGGGCGATCACCTTCACGTGCTCCTCCGCCAGGATCCCCAACATCGTCTTCCGCCCCGTATCGCAAAGGTGATCGGGGAAAAAGCCGCGGTTTCCGACAATGACGCCGAGCGTGATGTCCGTGACCATCGTAGCCTCCTCAGCCGGCCGGGAAGCGGCGCAATGCTTCGGTCAGTTCTCTCCCGCCCATCCCCGACATCCTGCGCTCAATTCCAGGAACTTCTGATAGCGGGCGGCGTATTCCGTTCGGGCGCTGCGCCGAGGTTCAAAAAGGCGCTCCGCGCCCACCATTTGTGAGGCTCCCGCTTCCAGGCTGGGAAACACCCCATAACCCACGCCAGCGATGATGGCCGCTCCCAGCACCCCAGCCTCCGCCACCTGCGTGCGAAGCACCGGCCGTTCCAGGAGGTCCGCGCACAGTTGGAGCCACAGGTCGGAGCGGCTGCCGCCTCCAGAGGCCCTCAGCTCGCCCACCCGAATTCCGGCGGTGTCGACCGACTCCAGGCGCCGACGCAGGTCAAGGGTGACCCCCTCGATGATCCCCTTCAGGATCTCACCCCGGGGTGTCCCCGGCTCGACTCCGGCCAGGACTCCCTGGGCAGGGGGCGAGAATGCCTTGATCACCTTGCTCGGAGTCAAGTGGGGAACAAACTGCACCGAACTCGGGCCCTCCGGCATTTCGGCAAACAATCGTGAGTACACGTCCTCCCCTGTCTCTCGGGCCGCCTGCCACTCCGCCTGGGCGAATGCTCCGCGGAACCATCGGACCCAGGCGCCTCCCTGGTTGAAGATGAAGCAGACATACCTTCCCGGCGCGGCATGATGCTCGGTGTTTAGCCCTCGGCGGATCATGCTGGCGGCCGGAGGTCGCCTCCGGAAAACCGGCGTCACGCAGGTATAGGTGCCCATCCCGCAGGCGGCCTGCCCCTCCTCCAGGACGCCGCATCCAACCGCGCTCGCACACTGATCGTGGGCCCCGTTAATGATCCGCACCCCCTCCGGCAGCCCGAGCTCGGCCGCCAGGCCGACGGGCACGGTTCCCACGGCCTCTGTGCAACGTCTCGGCTCGGGGAACTTTGACGGGTCCAAGCCCGCCCGGCTCATCAGCTCCACCGACCAAGTCTCCCGCTCAAGATCGAAGAGCAAAGTTCGGTTGGCCAGCGAATAGTCCACCACTGGCTCGGCGCCCAACTTCCAGGCCACGTAGCTCCCCCATGGGAGGAATTTCTCGGTCCGATCGAAGATTGATCGCCGGTGGTCCCGGATCCAGAGCAGCTTGGTCAGGCCGTACTGGTTCCCCAAGGTGTTGCCATTGAGGGCGTAGAGGCGGGAGTCCCCAATCGGACGCTTTCCTCTCTCCAAGTATTCTGCGCCGCGCACATCCGAGTTGAGGATGGATGGGGCAAGGGCTTCCCCTTGGGGGCCCACGAGGACCATGGCCTCGCCCAAGGACGACACCGCCAAAGCTTTGACCGGATCGCGCTTGGCCTGGGAGACGGTACGAAGGATCAAGCGCCGGATCTGCCCCCAGGCCGCCTCCGCGTCAAGCTCAGCCCAGCCCGGCTCCGGTTGATGAAGTGCGCACTCCTCGTAAGCCGAAGCCAGGATTCTTCCCCGGTCCGAGATGACCGCCGCCTTCAGCCCGGTCGTGCCGACATCGATTCCCAGGAAACTCATCCCAGCGGTCCTGGCGCTTCTCCGGCAGCAGCTTCCTTCATCCAACCGCGGGCGCGGATGCCCTCCGGAGCATGCCGGGCGCGACCTCAGCGGCCGCCTCTCCCGGTTGGGCCGCGACCGCCGCGCCGCGAAATCCCCTCTTGCTTCCCGGAATCTCGGCCGCCCGGGTCCTGGCCCAGCCCGGGGTCCCCCACGTCCCGCGGCAAACCGCCCTCATGCAAGAGGGCCATCAGGATGCGAACCCTGCGGGCCGGATCCGGCGCGGAGAAGACGTTCCGTCCATACACCAGGCCGGAGATGCCTCGCTGGAGGACGGCCTGCGTCTGGCGGACCATGTCCTTCTCCTCCATCACGGCCCCGCCCAGGATCAGCAACGGCTTGCCTGAGGCGGCCTCCACGAGGCAGTCGACCTCTTGCGGATTCCCCGTGCGGTCGCTCTTGATCAGGTCCGCTCCCAGTTCCACGGCCTGGCGCACAAGCGAACCGAGATGCCCGACTTCGCCGCTGGGTTCGCACATCCCCGAGCGACGCGAGCGACGCATGTGTCGCGTTTCCACCATGAGAGGCATCCCATAGCGCTCACAACAGGCACGCAGCAGACTGAGGTTTCTCAGGCACTGTTCCCGGATCCCGGCCGGGTCAGGGAGATCCAAGAGATTGGCGACCACACCAACGGCGTCCGCGCGCACCGCCTGCTCCAGGGCCCCCTCCAGGAGGTTGCAGAAGAGGGGATCAGGACCGGGGCGCGAGTAGAGGCTGGTCACATCGGCGCGCACAAGCAGCGAGGGTTTGGATCGCCCGGGAAATTCCTGCAACCAATGCGCCTGCCCCGGACCCAAGAGGATCGCGTCCGGAAGCGATTGCGCCACCACTCGGACCGCGGCCCCCAGATTCTCCAACCCTTGGTAAGCGCGAGGCTCCCCGGTCGACCCGTGATCGAGGGCGACCACCAGACATTTCCCGTCCTGCCCGAAGAGCCGGTTGAGACGTGCGGTTTGGCTAATCACATCTTTCCCCCCAAGGCCGCAGACGAATGGGACCTGGACGGCTCAAGCAGAAGGCGAATATCCCTCTTGGCCAAGGGCCACCTCGATGAAGGCAAGCATGTTCGCGAGGGGGACATCGCCTTCGACGTCGTGCGCCGGCGCAAAGATATAGCTCCCCGGGCGGCCGAGTTCGATCAGCCGCCGAGATTCGCGGCGCACCTCCTCTGGCGTTCCGTAGGCCAGGGTCCTTTGGGTGGACAGCCCTCCGTGAAAGGCCCAGCGTCCCCGGTACCGGGAAAGGAGCGAAGTGACGTCCATGACCTCCGGCTGGAACGGGTTGAAGCAGTTGACACCGATTTCGATCAGGTCGTCGAACAACTCGTCGACATCTCCGCAGGAGTGGATCATCACGAATCGGCCTGCCTCACGGACGACGGCGTACATTCGCGCCAGCACCGGCCGGATGAACTCGCGCCATAGGACGGGTCCCATCTGCAGTCCGCGCTGCTGCCCCCAATCATCCCCGAAGTACACCGCATCAATGTCGTACTTCAGGGCCTCGCGGATCTGGGCGATGTTGTAGTCCGCAATGCGGCTCAGGAGCTCGCGCACAAACTCGGGATGATCGTAGAAGTCCATGAGCAAATTGGTGAGGCCGCGCAGGGTCCAGGCCCGCTCATACAGGGAGAACCCAATTTGGAAGACCCGGAACCGGTCGCCGTAGCGGCGGATGCGATCGGGAATGTCGGCGAAAAAGCGCGCGTCCAGGGGGTTGGGGAAATCGTACCCCCGCAGGGTCGGCTCAGGCAGGCGGCAGCCCTTCACAATCCCGATGTCCCGGTCTACGCTGCGGTCCCAAACGACCCCAAACACATCCTGGACACAGTTCGCCCCGAGCTCTGTGAAGAAACCAATATCGCTCCCCAGCTTGAGCAGATGATTCTGAAGGGCCGGCTCGAGATCGCTCGTCCCGAAATGCTCCTGAAGCTTGACTTTGGCCTCGTACGTGAATCCGAACGACCAGGGCACGTAGAGCGGCCGCTCCCCCAGGAAAACCTGCTTCACCACGTCCCGTTTGGTCATGCATGACCTCCCATGGGTCTTCGGGACCTCGCAGGCTACCAAGGCTCCAAGGGGGCACGGGCTAGACTTTGGTCGAACTGAAGCGCACGACCAGCATCGGGGCCACCCAGAGCGTGTTCTCCTCCGGTGCAGCCGACTCTCCGCGGCTGGCGCGGATCATCTCAGCGATGTGATGCACGGCCATCCCTCCCAGTTGGCGCAGTTCCTGCCGGACGGTCGTCAGCGGCGGCCAGAAATACGCGCACTCCGGGATGTCATCAAAGCCCACAACGCCCAGGTCGGCGGGAACCCGCAGGCTGCGGTGATGCGCGGCTTGCAAGACGCCCAGGGCCATTTGGTCGTTCCCGGCGAATACGGCATCCATTTCAGAAAACCGCTCGGCCAGGGAGGAGAACCCCTGCTCGCCGCTGGAGGCAGTCCAATCGCCCTCAAAGACCTGGCGCTCATCCGCCTGCAGCCCTGCCGCCAGAAGGGAGTCCCGCCATCCCCGCCTGCGCTCACGCGCCTCCCACCAAGTCAGCGGCCCGGTGATCAGGCCGATATGCCGGTACCCCTGAGAGAGCAGGTGATCCGTGGCCAGCCGCCCGCCCTCAAAGTTGTCCACAGAGACAACGGGCAGACTGCTGGAGGCGTGCATGCTCAGAAACACGATCGGGACGGGGAGATGCGGACTTTCCCTCCGGAGCCAGTTGCGGTTCGAGCCGATCTCCGGCACCGCCCAAATGATCCCATCCACCTGACGGGAGAGCAGGCTGTTGAGCGCCGGCTCTGCATTGTCCAGCTGGGGCTGCGGGAGAAGATGGAGCAGGATCGAGTAACCCAGCTCGCTGGCCTGGCGCTCGATCCCGACTAGGGTGCCTGCAGGGCCAAAATACTCCAGCCCCGTCGCGACCACCCCCAGGGTGTAGCTGCGACGATGCACCAGACTCCGCGCCAGCACATTCGGCTGGTAGCCCAGTTCCGAAACCACCTGCTGCACACGGAGTCGCGTTCCGGGGGCGACGGCCGGAACGTTGTTGATCACCCGCGAGACGGTCTGAGCCGACACGCGCGCCTGACTGGCCACCTGCCGCAGGGTCACATGCCTTCGCTCTCCCGCGCGATCCATACGTCGCATTCTCCTCCTCGGTTCCCGCAGCCGGTTTGCGCGCGGGGGCCGGTCGAATCGCCTGGCTAGGTGTCCCCCAGGGAAAGGGAGGAATAGGGCGTTTGGACAATCGTGTTGACCATCGCCCAGAAGTTTTCCAGGGGAGTATCAAGCTGAACATTGTGGGTCGGTCCAATCACCAGACCGCCGTGCCGCCCGAGCGTCCGCAGGCGTGCCCGCACCTCATTCGCCACGTCGGAGGGGCTTCCAAACGGCAGGGTCCGCTGAATATCGATCGACCCCCAGAAGCACAGGCGCGTCCCGTATCGCCGGGCCAACCCCTCCAGATCCAGGACGGCCGGCTGGACTGGGTTCAGGACGTCCACTCCGATTTCAATCAACTCCGGAATGACGGGCTCGATCCAGCCGTCCGAGTGGTAGGCGACCTTGAGTTGCGGGTTGACCGCCTTCAGGGTCGCAATGATGGCTGCCAGGCGCGGTTTGAGAAACCTGCGCCAGAGCTGCGGCGACAGGAGCATGGAGGATTGGGATCCTACGTCATCTCCCAGCCAGATCATATCCGCGCCCAGTTCCACCAGTCGCCGCGCGACCTCCTGGTGATAACGAAAAGGAAAATCCAGGACTTGCTCCGCCAGTTCCGGATTGAGCAGGAAATCCATCAACAGCTGCTCATAGCCGCGCAGCGCCCACGCGCACTCGAAAACCGTGGTCACGACGACGCCCACGATCCAATATTCCTGGGACAATTCCCGCACCACCCGCGAGAAATCGGCATACAGCGCCGGACGGATCGGATCCGGCGGCCGATAGCCTTGGATGGCGGTGTCCTCCGCTAGAGGATGACCCGCGGGTTCCGTGTACCTTCCCGTCCCAAAGCGGGTCGCATATTCGACCGTTTTCCAGCGTACTCCCCACTCGTCCAGGTACGAATCGCAGTGCTCATAGCCGGGCTGGTAGTAGGAATTCACCCAGCCCACCGAGGAGAGGAGCATATCCTCATCGAGGGCCCGCTCCAGCTCATAGGTGTTGCCGCCCCCGTGCGGGTTGTGACTGCCGCTCCCCCGGGCCCGCAGGTCCGTTTCGAGCCGCGCGGCGAACTCGGGCGTGAAACTGATCTGCATCGGGCAGCGATCCGGGATCTCGTGGCTGAGCGCCGCCAGGACCCGATCCCGGTGCTTCACGCCGAACCTCCCTGGCGAGCCGCCAGCCCCTTTCCCGATGATGCGCCCCCCCCTTCCTGGAACCCCGAGGTCCTGTAGCGACCGTAGGATCGCGCGGTGTCAAAGGCCGCCACGATGTTCTCAGGAGGGACAAAAGCCTGAATGTTGTGGACCGCGGCAAAGACAAATCCCCCTCCGGGAGCCAGGTCGTCGATGCGGCGCCTGACCTCGTCGGCCACCTGCTCAGGCGTCCCAAACGGCAAGACCCCCTGGGTGTCCACGCCGCCGCCCCAAAAGACAATATCCTTCCCGAATTCCGCCTTCAGCGTTTTCGTGTTCATCCCGCGGGCGGATACCTGGACGGGATTGAGGATGTCAAATCCCAGTTCGATCAGGTCGGGGATCAGTTCGCGGCTGGCACCGCAGCTGTGGTAGAAGAGTTTGGCCTCCGTCTTCCGCTTGATCGCCTCCACCAGCCGTCGTTGCTTGGGCTTGATCATCGTGCGGTACAAGTCGGGCCGAATGAGCCAGCCGTTCTGTCCGCACAGATCGTCCCAGTACGTGAAGACCTGCAGGTAGGGCCCCACCTGTTCCAGATAGCGATCGCAGGACTCGACATACAGGTCCGTGATCCCCTCCATCAGCCGGTCCGCAAATTTCGGTTCTGTGACCAGTGCCTCAAAGAAATTTTGCAAACCCATGGTTCGGGCTGGCTGCTCAAAGATGCCTCCCCCAATGATGGCACTCCCGACCAGGGCAAAATCCGTTTTTTCGGAAAGGGACCGGGCCTGGTCGCGCAGCTGGGTGAGGTAGGTCTCCGGGTCAGGCCGCGGCCACGAGTAGCGGTCCAGAGCCTCCAGGGTGGGGGCCCGGATGGGGAAATCCACCCAGTCGAAGTAAAGCCCACCCTCCTTGGGCATGTGGAGTTTCGAACCCCAGCGGTCAATGAAGGCGAAGTAGTTCCCCTCCTCGAAGATTTCCACCCCGGGAGCGGTGGCGGCCGGAAGCTGGACGAGCCGAAAGTCCACCGCAAAGCGTTCCAGAAAAGCCTCGTCGACATAGGGCAGCTGCTGGACATAGTCCAGCATGCGAATCTCTTCCAGAGGCATATTCAGGTACTTCTTGAGGGCGATATAGGTTGGGCGCACGATCGAGGAGACGATCGTCGCCCCCAGGTCAATGGGCACTCGGTCGGGTTCCCGGTGGTTGAGGGCCAGCCAAACACGTTCGCGCGAGTTCATCGGCCTTCGGCCTCCGGGCTCCGGCGCGGGAATTGCGGTCTAGAGCATGCGGGATGATTGCGCGATGTTGACCGGCACACTTTCCTGGATTCCCCAGTGTCGCCTAGGCCAGCCTCCTCTGCAGCACAGCCTGCAGCGCCACCGAAACCACGATGATGGCACCGTAGATGAATTGGGTCCAGTAGGCCGTCCAGCCGGCGGCAACGATGCCGGGGTCGATAATCGCAATGATGAAGGAGCCCACGAAAGTCCCAAAAATGGTTCCGGTCCCGCCGAAGACCGACGTGCCGCCCAGGAACACCGAGGCCAGCGTGTTCAGCAGGTACCCCTCGCCGAGCGTTGGCCACAGGAAAAGGAGCCCCGCGCTGACGACGAAGCCGGCAAAGGCCGAGATCACTCCCACGAGGGTGAAGGCCAGGATCTTTGTTCGGCCCGTGTCCACCCCCATCAGGTTGGCGCTTTCCGTGTTGTCGCCGGTCAGGTAGACATGGGCTCCAAACTTATGGCGGTTCAGGAACCACCAGGTGGCCACGGCGAACAAGATCATCCAAACGAAATCCACCGGGATCTTGCCGAACAAGTAGCCGTCCAGAACAGGGTACAGCACCGTCGACTGAACCACGGTCATGCCGAGCCCCTCGCCGTTGGTCACCACCAGCACCGCCCCCCGCCAGAAGTACTGGGTTCCCAGCGTCGCCACCAGCGAGGGGATTCCCAGGTGCACCACGATCCACCCGTTCAGATAGCCGGCCACGAGCCCCGCCACAAGGCAGGCCACAAAGCCCAGGTAGACCGCGAGGATGGGATTGGTCCGGTTAAGTGCCAAGAAGACCAAGTCGTAAGCGGCCATGCCCCAGGCCATGATGGAACAAAAGGACAGGTCAATTTCCTTGGCGATGATCACCAGGGTTAGAGGAATCGCCATCAGGGCATAGTATGGGGTGGTCACCATCAGGGCGTTATAGATGTCGTAGTGCCCAAAGGTCCTGGGAGACCGCCAGTAGAAGAACGCCCAGATAACCACCAAGACCAGCACGATCGCGATCTGCAGGGCGTACTTTCGAAGGGTCCGGCCGATCCTGGAGCTCGACGCGACGGGAGATATGGGACTCGCTTCCGCGGCTGAATTCATGGCACCTGCTCTCTATTTCTCAGGCAACGGAATTGTGGTTTTCGAGGCTTCCGGTTTGGGCGACCATTTCAAGCCGGCTAATGAGCTGGTCGAGCGTCAGCTCGTCCTTCTTGAACTCCCCGGCCACCGCTCCCCGGTCCAGGACCACGATGCGGTCGGCAATGGGGTGAACATGGAAGATGTTGTGATCGATGAAGATGGCTGCCTTCCCCGCCTGCTTGATGCCCCGCACGAAGTCAGTGCATTTGCGCGTTTCGGACAAAGACAGCCCCATGGTGGGTTCGTCGAGGATGATCAGTTCGGCGTGGAAATAGAGCGCGCGTGTGATCGCCACGCCCTGGCGCTCGCCACCGGAGAATGCGCCCACTACCGAATCAGGGGTCACGGCCGCCGAGGTGAAACCCATGGCGGTCATCATCAGCCTCTGGGTTTCCGACTTCATTGCCTTCAGGTCGAGCACACCCCAGCGGTTGGCCAGCTCGCGGCCCATGAAAATGTTCCGCCACAAGGAATGCAGCTCCGAAAGGGCTCTTTCCTGATACACCACCTCGATGCCCAGGTCGCGGGCCTTGGCCACAGAGAGGCGGTCAATTTTCGTTCCTTTCAAGTAGATCTCCCCGCCCGGGTCCGGCTGGTAATACCCTGTCAGGATCTTGACCAGGGTCGATTTGCCCGCGCCATTGTCCCCCAGGAGCCCCACGATCTCATTCGGGCCCACCTCAAAGTTCACGTTCCGCAGTGCGGCCACCTCTCCAAAGGTCTTGGAGATTCCTTTCATCTGAACAACCGCCGCCGGGTTCATCCGACTGCCTCCGTACCCTCTAAAAAAAGAGACCTGACAGGTCTCCTCGACCTGTCAGGTCTCCGCACGTTCTCACCGAATATTCTGGGCCGCCAGAGGAGCATCTGTAGCTACATTATCCTTGTCCACGAAGCCCGCTCCGGTGTCGATATACAGGCCGGAGAAGCCGTAGACCTTGGTGAGGCAGATTTGCAGGATCGGCAGGTAGCCTTGCAGCCACTCCTGCTGATCAATCACCAGGCCCGTCCAGCCGCCCTGGATGGCCGCGACCGTTGCCGGCGACATGTCGAACCCTGCAACATCAATATCGCCCGGTTTCTTGCCGGCCGCTGACAGGTAGGTCTGCGCTGTGGCGGTCAAGCCGCCATGGTCCGTCACCACCAGTTTGACGTCCGGGTGCGCGGAGACATAGGCCACAAAGGTAGACGTTCCCGCCGATGGATCCGCGTTGGTCGCGGAGTCGATCTCAATGTAGTCCACCGTCAGGCCGGCCGCCTTGAGCGCGTCGATCACGCCCTTAGTGCGCAGCCCGCGGGTCGGTTGAGACAGCAGCCCCCAGACCATGGCGCGATCGCCGGCCTTGAGGTTGTAGTACGAGACCGCTTTGTTGCCCAAAGCCTGCCCAGCCGCATAGAGGTCCGCACCGACGTAACCAAAACCCGCCGAGGCGTATTTCGCCTCCACAGTGGGCAGCGGGGTGTTCTGGCTGGTGACGATGATTCCCTTGGATTCTGCGGCGTCGATGAGCGGATCGAAGGAGGTGTCACCAGGATGCCCCATTACCGCGATCCCGTCCGGTTTGGTTGCCGCCGCCGCTTGGAATTGCGACAGCATCGTCTCGGGATCCCAGTTGGACCATTCGTACTGAACCGTGGGTCCCAGGTCGGCCGCCGCCTGCACGGCGCCGTTGTAGACATTGACTGCGAAAACCCCTCCCTCAGGCCCGCCTGGGAAGAACACGATGTTCACGCCCTTGCACCACATTGGGGTGGACTTGGCCGCAGCGGACACGCCTGTGGCCGCTGGCGCTGCTGGCGCCGCCGCCGGAGCGCAGGCGGAGACGACCATCGCCAACAAGACCACAACCCCGACAATGGTCCCCATATTCCTTACGGTCCGAGCACGCATCTTTTCCTCCTTGTGATTCTCATTCAGCCTCGTGCCTGGCCGCAGTCGAACGCGGCCAAGCCCTGCCGATTCTAATTACAACCTGCTGGGAACTGAATTCGCTTGGCGATGGTTTTCCAAGAAGAAGCCCCTTCCCATAGACCTGAGGGGGGTCCTAGGCAACTGCTGGGGGGCTGAAAGATAGCGCCTCACATGCGCGGCCCAGCGCCTTCTGCCTCAAGACCCGGCGGGCGCCTTCATGGACAGCCTCCTGGCACCTCCTTCCTCCCGCCTCCGGACATCCTCTGGGGGAGTTCACGTCGTGGCGGGACCGCTCTTGAGATCGACGGGGGAACTGCAAAAAGAATGGCTGGGCACCTACCTGAACCTATGCACGCCAACTTTGATAACGATAACATCCTCGGGCGGTCACAGGGGGCATGTCAAGTGACATTCGGCCCCCCCCAGGCGCCCGCGGCAGACGAAGGAACCTGGGCTGGATTTCGAGCTCAGCAATTTGCACACCCGGGCTCCGATTGCCATCCAAAAGCCCGACCCCCGGTCGTGTGCGCCGAAGCGCCAATCCGCCCCGGACACGGTCCACAGCACCGATCACCGCGACTGAGAGCCCCAAGGGCATTAACCTTCCGCGCAGAGCTGCAATCCTTCGGCGGTTCGGGTCTGCAACCCACTCCCCGCCAGTCACGCCCTGGCGGCATCATGAATTGGGCGGAGGCTGGGCAACGGTTCGACGGCCTCACCCGGTTTTTCCTCCGCTCGACCCCGGAGCCAGCTTGTAGTGAACATCCGGCAGCTCTCTCAGCGTCTGGGCAGCATCTTCCGGCGTCAAGTCCCGCTGGGGCTCGGCGAACATCTCATACCCCACCAGGAATTTCCTGACGGTCGCCGATCTCAACAGGGGCGGATAGAAGTGCAGGTGGAGCTGCCAGTGCGGGCTACCCTGCCCGGTCCCAGGCCCGCCATGCCAGCCCATCGTGTACGGGAACGGGCACAAAAAGAGATTGTCGTAACGGACTAATACCCCCTTCAACACCTGCGCCAGGGATTGTTCCTCCTCGCGTGTCAAGTCCGCCAGGCTGCTCCTTGGCTGGAGGGGAACAAGCAGAAGTTCAAAGGGCCAGACAGCCCAATACGGGACGACGGCGATCCAATACTTGCTGGCGAGCACGGTCCGGACTTTCTCCTTTAACTCTTGGCGAGCGTAATCCAGCAACAGGCACGTCCTGTGAATGGCCAGGTAGTCTCGCTGGGCTTCGTCCTCCTTGGCCGGCGTGCTCGGCAGAACCGATCCCGCCCAGACCTGACCATGGGGATGAGGGCAAGAGCAGCCCATGATCTCACCCCGGTTCTCGAAGATCTGCACCCATCGATGCCTCTGCCCAAGCTCCTCAATCTGCTGCTTCCACACCTCGATCACGGGCACGATTTCCTCCTCGCTCATTTCTCCAAGCGATAGGTCGTGCCGGGGCGAGTAGCAGATCACGCGACAAGTTCCCGTTTCTGACTCGGCAAGGAAGAGAGGGGGCCGTCCCTCCACCCCGTCACTCGACTCTCCGGTCAAAGCGGGATAGTCATTTTCAAACACGTAGGTTGACCGATATCTTGGGTTCACCTTCCCGCTGGTTCTGCGATTGCCTGGGCATAGGTAGCAGTCTGGATCGAAGGGCGGCCCTCCCTTGACCTCAGCCGGCTCCACTTGCCCGCGCCACGGCCGGCTCAGGCGTTGGGGTGAGACGAGAACCCACTCTCCTGTCAGCGGGTTCCACCGACGATGGGGAACGGATCCCTTGGCAACCTCCTCGGGGCCCATGTCAGCCTCCTTCGACGTCAAGCCCTGACCCCTGCGATCAGGCAACAACCATCGCCGGGTCTTCCCGAGACCAGAAACCCTTTCCCGGGAGCAGGCGGGATCGCGACACCTCTCAATTCCAGAAAGCGACGGGGGCCGCGTCGATGCACTGGCTGAGCCCACAGAACGTGAAAGAGGCGCTGCCACGGGCCCCTCCCCCGGATCGCCTTTGCCTTCATGGTGATTCTATGCCAGATCATCCGTGTGGGTTCCAGAACCCAGGCCTCTGCGGACCTCGGTTTGGAGCGCAAGACGAGGGCCGGGGTTCCGGTGCCAAGCGGCCGAGGTATCAGGATCGGATCGGTCGGTGTCGCCCAAGCCGGTAGGCTACGCAACCTGTCGCTTGGCCCCTGGTGGGGTGTTACAAGGAATTTGGTCCAGTTCGAGCACAAGAGGGGACAATTCGAGAGGACGACTTCCCTCATTCACTGGAAGTCACTTCATATAATTAATCGGGGCCACAAAGCCAGGGGCAGTAACAGTCGCTCGGCCCCTGGCCCGAGGTCAAAGTCCGCCACAACGAAGGAAAGGCCTGCCGCGGGAGTTCATGCGGAGCCTGAGATCATGGGCTGCTCGGGGTCGCCAAGGCCAGGTCAAAGTCGTATTCCAGCCGGATATTGTCCTGGACGCTGAGCACGATAAAGGCCTTGGGCGGCTGCATCCCGAAATCCTCAAACTTGAACGCGGTCGTCGCCTTGCCGATAAGCTGGGAGCCTTGCAACTGAGCCGTCACATCCCATGTCGCCGGGCGAGTCACCCCGTGGATCGTGAGATTACCGCTCAGCTGGAAGGTTACCTGCCCGCTGGTGGGCAGAGGGACGCTCAGGCCCTGCTGCCCGGAGGGGACGAAGTCCGCGCTGGGAAACTGAGCGGTCTGAAGAGTGTTGCGCTGGATGTACCCGTCGCGGCCCCGGCTGTCCGAGGTCAAGTTGGTCAGGCTAACCTTGAAATCTGATTGTTCAGCGTCGATCTTGCCGTCCGGGGAAATAACCAACTGCCCGCTGACCTGGTTCGTTGTGCCGACCGCGTCACTGGGAAAATTGCGGCTTGCCAGTTGCTCCGTTACCGTGTAATGAGCTTCATTCCCGCTGGGCGCAAGAACGAACCTCAGATCCCCGTTGGGAACTGGAGCGGAGGCGGTCAAAGTGGGGAACGCCAGAGAGGGCATGGAAGTGGGCAAGAGTATCGGCCCAAAGGTTGCCGAGGGAACGACGGGAGCGGAGGTTTGTGTGGGCGCAACTGGGGTAACCGCCGGAGAACAGGCGGCTGCCAAGAGTGAAAAGGTTGCCCCGAACGCAATCAACACTCCGAGCCTCCAATGGATGGGTTGTCTCTTTTGCATGCTATGGCCTCCGGATGGATTTGGATGGATTTAGTCTATATTGAGATCCTTAGGGGAAGATGAAACCACCTCGTTGAAAACCATCATTCTTGGACCGAGTCGCCCTCCTCTTGCTCCCCCACAACCCAAATCCAATCCGACACTTAGGTCGCAAATGAAATCCTTCCCCTGGGGAACGAACAAGCAAGTGGCAATTCCTGCCGGGGGAATCACTCGGAGCGCCCCCGCGTTGAACGGCGAAATCCACTAGGCCGGATCTCCAATAGGGTCTGAGGCAAATCGCTTCCGGCCTCACCGCCGCTCCGCCCCCAGGCCGTCGATCGAACTAGGGGGAGACCCGTTTCCCCAGTTGACCTTGAAGGAATTGGCCGAGCAGGCTGAGGCTTCCAGCCTGAAGGCTGGCCAGGGAGGCCTGATTGATACGCTGGTTGAATTCCTGGGTGGAGAGATCCTGAGGGGTAGACGCGTAGTCCAGGTAGGCAAAGAAATTGCGCGCCCAGAAAAAGGAGACGAAGTCCATCCGGGAGGCATCCGCCAGATCGATCATGTCCAGGACGAATCGTTCATCACTCGGGCTCCAGAAGGACCACACATCCCGGTTCATGATCTTCTGCATGTCTCCCAGCCCGTTCCCTAGCTCGGCTGGCGAGGCCTTGTAAAGCCAGCATTCGCTGATGGTCACGCCTTTCCCGGCCGCATGAGCCTCCTGAGCGTAGTCCAGCGCGCGATCCAGGTACAACCCATTCGGGCCCAGCGGATAGATGTGCAGATCGATGTAATCCAAGCCCGGGATGCTCATCGCTTCGCTCATGAAGGCGGGATCCTCCCAAGTTCCCGTGCCCGCACCCACCTTCAGGCCGCTCGAGCGGTCGACCTTGGACGACGCGTCCTGCAGGAACGCACCCCAGACGGCCGGGGTAATCTGGAAGCCCGTCAGCGCCGCGTCCGTGGTCGGCTCATTGGCCAGGGTCAAGTAATCCGGACGCACCTGGGTTGCAATAAGAAGCAACTGGTCCTCCAGCCCTTGAAAAAAGCTGTCCCGGGTGTATTGGGACCAGTCCACATGCACCGTGGAGTAGGGAGTGCCGGAGAAGATGGCTCCGCTCTCGACGAGCACCCGCATGCCTCTCTCATGGCATTCCAATACGATTTCCTTGTAGAAGTTGAGATAGTCCGCCGACCGAGGAAAGCTTGGGCTCAGCAGCGGAAACTTGATGGCCACGACCACACCCTCGACCCCGAGAGCCTGGAGCCGGTCGAGGAGGGTTCGATTGAGGTTCATCATCTGCGGGGTGAGCAGAGCCTCGCCCAAATTGCCGTTGGCATACAGAAGATCGGTTGCGAAAACCGTGCTGCCTTGGGAATGATCCCAAGACGCGTTCAGCCTCGCTTCGAAGTCACCCAGCTGGGTGCCCAGGAGATCATTGAGAGGCGCATACCCCGGGGGGATTGGCGGAGGCGTCGGCGGCGCGAGGCGAGATTGGATCTGCGCGACGGTCGGGGCCGCAATCGTCGCCTCGCTGGTCGCTGCGCCCACGGAGCCCGTCGCGCGCAGCCGCGAAAAGGCACACGCCAAACCCAGAGCCCAGAGGAGCAGAAGGAGAAGTGCAATTCGACGGGTCGCAGCTCCCATGGGGTTCCTTCGCCTCCTTTGCCGAGCAGGAATGGGCAAAATTGAGGATCCCCCACGCCGGGCGCTCAGAGTGACCCTTTCCGCTCTCAAACCTGCCAAAGGTTTTCGCCAATGCCGGACGATATTTTGACCGCCGCCTGCCGAGCCGCCATGGGGGGATGACCCCACCGGAAGGCATCGGTCCCGCAGGCAAACTCACGAGGCTCCAGCCCAGTGTACCCGCGAATCAGTCTTAAGCAACCAAATTGCCCGCCTCCCGAAAACGAAGGAAGCTGGTGCCGAGGTCAGCGGCCGCAGAATGGCCATCGGCCCGTCGTGACGATCCTCGGCTCGCTGCGGGCCTGCCGGACGGGCCGGAGGGTCATGAGGAGACAATACTCGGGGAGGAGAAGGGAAATGGAAAGCCCACCAAGGAGTTGTAGGACAGCCCGCGGGGTCCCATTGGGAAAACGATCAGCGGACGGGGACTTGGTGGTTGAGCTCTGCGAGCTGACCTGCTTCCGCGAACAGAAAGATGCTCAGCCCAAGCAGCATCGACGGCAAGCCGGGGCTTGGCCAACGCAGGGAGAAGACAATGGGGGAAAGAACCAGCCACGCGCCCAGCAAACAAGCGAGGCTATCCAGAATCATCAAAAGCTCGCCCTTGGAAGTACGTATCCTATGCGTCCATTTCGGGGGGAGGACCTGGAAACAAAGGCGGCGGTCCGGGGCAGCTGCTAATCGAAGGGCGGCAACCTCAACCGCCAGGAGCCAACCGCCCGCCAAGAGAGCATTCGCCCGGTCAGGCCGCGCCATCGAGCTTCCTGCCCAAGACGGTGAGACAGAGGCGAGGGCACCCAAGAGGATGAGGCCCGCATGCAGGATCCTGGACCAGTTTCCCCACGGATCCCTCGAGATTGCGCGGGCAACCGCGAGTTCAGCCGGGGTGCCGATCGGATTCAGCTCGGATTCTCTGCGGGCAATATCCATGGGGTCTCCTTATCAACCCAACTCACCCTTGGACCCATCCCGATCGGAGAACGTTGCTGATCGCCCCAGGGGGTTGGAGGAATAGGCTGGTTCTGCTCTTTTTCAGAGCATTGCGGAGGTTGCCAACTTCGCGGCAAGAATTGGGGCAGAGAGGTCAAGGATGTGTCAAAGGGGGTCGAAAACCCAAACGATGGCCGCGGAAAGCCGCTTCATTTTCACTGGAAGTTGCCGGAAGAGGCAAACCTCGTTCCCCACCCGAACCAGCGGGAACCTCTCCCCCGGGGCATGTGGCGACCAGCACGCCTGGGCCCGCCTACGTTAGAGTCCGCCAACGGTACCCGACGCCCGGCTCGGTGATGATGAATCGAGGGCGGGAGGGATCGGCTTCGATCTTGCGGCGCAGGTTGCTCACATTGACCCGGAGCACATGCGCATCGGCCCCGTATTCGGATCCCCAGATTTCCTTGAGCAGGTGCCGATGCGTGACGACCTTGTCCGCATTCCGAACCAGGACTTTCAGCAGGTCGTACTCCGTCGGGGTGAGTTGAAGCTCGCGGCCCGACACGGTCACAATTCTGCGCCCCAAGTCGACCGTGAGATCGCCGCTGGTGTAGATCGGTTCGTCGGCTAGGGGGGCGCTGTGCCTCAGGGCGGCCCGCATGCGCGCGGTCAACTCTCCCAGGCCGAAAGGCTTGGTGAGGTAGTCGTCGGCCCCCGCTTCGAAGGCTGCGATCTTGACCTCCTCTTGGCCGCGGACCGAAAGGATGATGATTGGCGTCTGGCACCATTCCCGGAGCCTCCGGGTGACCTCGACCCCCTCCAGGTCAGGCAGGCCGAGGTCCAGGATTATCAGGTCGGGACGGTGGGCAACGACCTCTGTGAGCGCCTCCTCCCCCGTGGACGCCTCGAAAACCATGTACCCTTGAGAGCCCAGGGAGACACGCAGGAAGCGCCGGATGGCCGGCTCGTCGTCAACGACCAGGACCCGTGCGCCCGAATCCGTCACGGGGCCCCCTGGGAGACTCCAGGCTGGGACGGGCTCAGGGGAAGAGTGAAGGTGATGATGGTTCCGCCCGCGGGACGGTCCGCGGCCGAGATGGATCCACCATGCGCCTCGACAATCCCCTTGCAAATGGATAGACCCAACCCTGTTCCCGTGACGCTTTCGGGGCGATGGACCCGGTAGAACTTGTCGAAGACACGACCTAGATCCTCGGCGGGAATGCCCAAGCCTTGGTCGGCGACCTGCACCTCGAGTCGGGTCCCGACCGTGCGGGCGTGGATTTCAATGGGCGCGTCTCGGGGCGAGTACTTCATCGCGTTGTCGAGCACGTTGACCAGGACCTGGACAATCAGGACGAAGTCCATCGGGACCAGGGGCAGATCGGAGGGAATATCGACCTTCACCGGTCGAACGGACAGCCGGTTCCCAAGCTGATCAAGCGCCGCCCCAACAACGTCCTGAACGTCGGAAGGAACCTCGGCGACCCTCATGGCTCCCGCCTCAAGCCGTGTCATGTCCAGAAGGTTTCCCACCAGGCGATTGAGCCTCTCGGCCTCCTCTAGCGCGTTCTCAGCCAGGGCCTGCCGGGCCGAGGCGTCGACAGGCTCGGGGTCTTCGGTCAGGGCGCTGAGGGCGCCGGTGATGGCCACCAGGGGGGTCCGCAGGTCATGGGAGATGGAATTGAGCAACGCGTTCTGAAGCTTCTCGGTGGCTTGCAGAAGCTCGGCCTCGTGAGCCGAATCGGCGAGTTGGGCCCGCTCGATCGCCTGAGCCGACTGGCTGGCGAAGGCCTCCATCAGCCGCTGCTGTTCCGAGGTCAGGTACCGCTGGCGGGTGTCGGGACCCTTTAATCCCAGAACGCCCACCACCCCGCGCGAGGTCTTCAGAGGAACATAGCGAAGGTCCGCGGCGGGGAGCGTGTTTGTTCCCAGCCCTGCTGGTTCGCCGTGGCGGTACACCCAGTCGGCGACGGCCAACTCCGCCTCGTTTAACGCGAGGCCTCCGGTAGACCCCCGGGACACCAAGCCTCCAGGCTCTGCAACCAGAATGCATGATTTGCGCTGGAAGGTCTGCTCCAAGTGTTTGAGCACCACCTTTACGGTCCCCTCGAGGCCGTAGGTGGTGGCCAGGTCGCGGCTCAGAGCGTAAAGCTCTGCCGTCTGCGCTTCCCGCCGACGGGCCGCCTCCGATTGCCGGCGAACCTGAATCGCCAGGGTGCTGATCACCTGGCTCACCACGAAGAAACCGACGAAGGTCAAGATGTACTCCGCGTCCGCCACGTGGAGAGTCAGTTGAGGAGAAATGAAAAAGTGGTCAAAGGCCAGGACGCTCAGCACCGAGGCCACGATCGAGGGACCCCGCCCCAAATAGACCGCTGTGACGACGACCGCTACTAGGTAGAGCATCACCAGATTGACAGGGGAGATCATGGGAGCGATGGGGAAGCTGGCCAGCGTGGCCGCGGCCACCAGGACGAGACTCAGCAGGTACCGCCGCAAAGGCCGGTGGGGGAGCCAGTCACGTGTTCCCTGGACGGCGGGGGGTGGCTGGGGCTCTCCACTGATGAGATAGACGTCGATAGCTCCACTGGATCGAGCGAGCTGGTCCACGACGGAGCCCCGCAGGAAATCCTGCCAGCGCGCCCGCAGCGGCTTCCCGACAATCACCTTGCTGATATTGTGAGACCGCGCGTAGGCGAGGATCGTCCCTGCAATCGACTGGCCGGGAATCGTGACAACCTTGGCGCCCAACTCCTCGGCCAGATGAAGCATTCGCGCGACGCGATCGCGGCGCTCCGGGGAGAGAGGAGGCCCCTCCGCGGCTTCGACATTGAGAGCGAACCATTCCGCGTTCAGCTCGTCCGCGAGATGCCGCGCCGAGCGAACCAACCGCTCCGCCAGCGAGCTGGAACTGACGCAGACCAGGAGGCGTTCGCCCGCCGGCCAGGGGCCGGGGATCGACCGGGTCGTCATGTAGGCCCGCATCTGCTCATCGACACGCTCTGCGGCTCGCCGCAGCGTCATTTCTCGCAGAGCCGTGAGATTACCCAGCCGGAAAAACCTGTTGATGGCGCGGGCGGCCTGCTCCGATACGTAGACCTTGCCCTCCCTCAGGCGCTCCTGAAGTTCCTCCGGAGGCAGGTCGATCACTTTGATTTCGGCCGCCTCGTCCAGCACCTTGTCAGGGACTGTCTCCAGGACGACGACCCCTGTGATCTGCGCAACAACATCGTTGAGGCTTTCCAAGTGCTGGATGTTGAGGGTTGTATAGACATCAATCCCCGCCCCCAGCAGTTCCTCAATATCCTGGTAACGCTTCGGGTGACGGCTGCCAGGAGCATTGCTGTGAGCGAATTCATCGACCAGCGCAAGTTGGGGGTGACGGGCAAGGACGGCGTCCAGGTCCATCTCCTTGAGAACCGTGCCCCGGTACTCTGCTTGCTTGCGAGGCACGATCTCCAGGCCCGGGAGCAAAGCCTCCGTTTCCGGCCGACCGTGCGTCTCTACATAGCCGACAACAAGGTCCACTCCCTCGGCCTGGCGCTGCCGCGCCGCCTCAAGCATGGCGTAAGTCTTGCCGACGCCCGCAGCATAGCCCACGAACAGGTTGAGCTTGCCGCGGGTGCGCTGCGCCTCATCGGCCTGGACGCGCGCCAGCAGGTCAACCGGGTTGGGTCGATCCAGTTGTGAACTCATGGTGGCGGCCAAGAACGAGCTGAGACTGCGCCAGGGCTCCTCGCCCGGCCCCCCCTGGGAATTGGGGACCCACCAAGCCAGGGAACAAGCCTGCGGTGGACGGCCTCTTACCCGCCCTCCTCCCCGCGGAAGGCTTGGATGCCGACTATTGTAGCGCGTCCAGAGCCAAGTTGAGCTCCAGGACATTAACCCGGGGTTCCCCCAGGATCCAGAATTGCCGGCCTTGGGTATGCTCCTGAACGAGAGCACGAACCGACTGGTCGGAGAGCCCGCGGGCCCGAGCGATCCGAGGCACCTGATAGAGAGCGGCGGCGACGCTGATGTCAGGATCAAGACCGCTTCCCGAGGAAGTTACCAGATCGACCGGTATGGGAAGCGAGTTGCCCGGGTCCGCTTTTCGCAAGTCGCCAATCCGGGCCTGAACTTCGGCCACCAGAGCCGGGTTAGTGGGCCCCAGGTTGGAGCCCGACGAGGAGGAGGCATTGTAGGGGAAGGGGCTGGTAGCGGACAGGCGGCCCCAAAAGTACTGGGGGGCGTCGAACGGCTGCCCGATTAAGGCGGACCCCACGACTCGGCCCTGATCGAGGAGAACGCTGCCGTTGGCCTGATGGGGGAAAACGAGCTGCGCGATTCCCGTAACGACCACGGGGTAGACGATCCCAAGAAGGATCGAAAGCAGGAGAAAGAGGACCAAAAGGGGTTTCAATTGCTCGAGCATCCTGTCGCGGCCGAACGGCCTTGCCTCCAGATTATGTTCTTCTGCCCCATGCGGGCCGCTGCAATCTCTCCGCCGGGGTCCCGCGGATCTAGACCAAGTGAAAGGCCACCAGGAGCATGTCAATGAGCTTGATGCCGATGAAGGGTGCGATCAATCCCCCCACCCCGTAGAGCAGCAGGTTATCGCGCAGGATGCGCGCCGCCCCCAGCGCCCGGTAGGGAACCCCGCGCAGAGCTAAGGGAATAAGGGCGACAATGATCAGGGCATTGAAGATCACAGCCGAGAGAATCGCACTTTCCGGCGTCGCCAGGCGCATGAAGTTCAGAGCCTCCAGAACTGGATAAGTCGAGGCAAATGCCGCCGGGATAATAGCAAAGTACTTGGAAACGTCGTTCGCGATGCTAAAGGTGGTCAGCGCTCCCCGCGTCATGAGCAGTTGCTTCCCAATCTCCACAATCTCAATCAGCTTGGTGGGGTTGCTGTCCAGGTCCACCATGTTGGCGGCCTCGCGCGCTGGTTGGGTGCCGGTGTTCATCGCTACGGCCACGTCGGCTTGAGCCAGGGCCGGAGCATCATTCGTCCCGTCGCCGGTCATCCCGACCAAGCGTCCTCCGCCCTGGTACTCTCGAATTAGCTTCAGCTTGGCCTCCGGCGTCGCCTGGGCCAAGAAGTCGTCCACCCCGGCCTCCGCCGCAATCGCCGCCGCAGTCAACGGGTTGTCTCCGGTGATCATGATCGTTTTGATCCCCATCTTGCGCAGCTGCGCGAAGCGCTCCTTGATTCCTCCCTTGACGACATCCTTGAGCCGGACCGCCCCCAAGGCCTGGCCGTTGCGGGCCACAACCAGTGGGGTGCCCCCATCGCGGCTGATGCGAGCCACCGTTTCCTCCAGGTCGGAAGGCATCTTCCGGCCAGCTTGGTCGATCAAGCGGCCGATCGCATCGGGTGCTCCCTTGCGGATGCTCGTGCCATCCAGGTCCACGCCACTCATCCGGGTTTGTGCGGTAAAAGGCACGAAGCGCATCCCTTGGGGGGAATCTGGGCCCGCTCCCACCGTCCGGCCCCTCAGCCCGTATTTCTCCTTGGCTAGGACTACGATGCTGCGCCCCTCCGGGGTTTCGTCCGCAAGGGACGCCAGTTGGGAGGCCTCGGCCAGGTCGCGTATCTCCACCCCCTTCGCTGGGACGAACTCCACCGCCTGGCGGTTCCCCAGGGTAATCGTCCCGGTCTTGTCCAGGAGCAGAATGTCGACGTCGCCGGCCGCTTCCACGGCTCGCCCCGAGAGCGCAATCACGTTGCGCTGGATCAGCCGATCCATTCCAGCGATACCGATCGCCGAGAGAAGGCCACCGATCGTGGTCGGGATCAGGCACACCAAGAGGGCCACGAGAACCGTGATCGTGATCGGGGTTCCCTGGCCGGCTACGCTGACGCTGTAGAGGGAATAGGGCAAGAGGGTCGCGCAGACCGACAGAAAAATGATGGTGAAGGCCGAAAGGAGAATGTTCAGGGCAATCTCATTCGGCGTCTTCTGGCGCCGCGCCCCCTCCACCAGATCGATCATGCGATCCAGGAATCCCTCTCCGGGACTAGCCGTGACGCGCACGATCAGCCAGTCCGAGAGAAGCCGGGTCCCTCCGGTGACCGCGCTGCGGTCCCCCCCCGATTCGCGGATAACCGGCGCGCTTTCGCCTGTGACCGCGCTCTCGTCCACGGAGGCGATGCCCTCGACCACCTCTCCATCAGCAGGAACGACCTCTCCCGCCTCGACCAGGAAGACGTCCTCCTTGCGCAGGGCGGTGGAGGGAACAAACTCAAACCCGCTGGTACGCTCCGGCTTGCGCAGCTTCTTGGCTTTTGTTTCCTGGCGGGTCCTGCGAAGGGCCTCAGCCTGAGCCTTGCCGCGCCCCTCCGCGACCGCCTCCGCAAAGTTGGCGAACAGCACCGTGAACCAGAGCCATACGGCGATGGCCCCGATAAAAGCGCCAGGGGCTTCGCCTTTGCCGAACAGCCCCTCGACCCATAGGGCCGTGGTCAGGACGCTCCCTACCTCCACCACAAACATCACGGGGTTACGCACCATCCAGCGAGGATTGAGCTTGCGGAAAGCGTCCCCTGCCGCCCGCAGGTAGAGGTCCCGACCGAATGATGGTGCCTTGCCTGTCCGAGCTGTCATTTCCTGATCCCTTTGCTAACCGAAGATCATCAGGTGCTCAACGATCGGGCCGAGTGCTAGAGCCGGGATGAAGCTGAGCGCGGCCACAATCACCACCACGGCAACCAGCCACGCAACGAATAGCGGCGTATGGGTGGGCAGAGTACCCGCACTGGGAGGGACCTTCTTTTTCTGCACTAAGGATCCGGCCAGCGCCAGTGCGAACACCTTCAGCCAATAGCGCCCCATGAGCATGGCGAATCCCGTAGAAACATTGTAGAAGAAGGTATCGGCGCCCAGGCCGGCAAATGCGCTCCCATTGTTGTTGGCCGTGGAGGAGAAGGCGTAGAGGATCTCGCTGAACCCGTGGGGGCCTGGGTTGAAGGCGCCCGCGCGGCCTGCCGGAACCGCAACCGCCACCGCGGTGCCAGCCAGCACGACGACCACGGGGGTGAGCACCATGAGCGAAGCCATTTTCATTTCAAAGGCTTCGATCTTCTTGCCCAGATACTCCGGTGTCCGCCCCACCATGAGGCCAGCGACGAAGACCGCCACGATCACAAATGCCAGCATCCCGTACAATCCCGAGCCCACACCGCCATAGATGATCTCGCCAAGCTGCATCATCCACATCGGTACCAGACCGCCCAGGGGCATAAAGGAGTCGTGCATGGAATTCACCGACCCGTTGGAAACCGCCGTGGTGATCGTCGCCCAGAGGGCGGAGTTGACCGAACCGAAGCGCACCTCTTTTCCCTCCATGTTCCCGCCGGACTGGTAAGCACTGGCGCGCTGGTCCACTCCCAGGGAAGAGAGGATCGGGTTCCCGGCCTGCTCGGACCATACCGCTACCGCCAGCAGGGTCACGAGAATGAACGCCATCGCGGCCGAGATCGCCCAGCCCTCCCGGCGATCCCCCACCATTCGCCCGAAAGTGAAACAAAGGGAAACGGGAATCAGGATGATCGCGAGCACTTCCAGGAAATTCGAAAAGGGGGTCGGGTTCTCAAAGGGATGGGCTGAGTTGACGTTGAAAAACCCGCCGCCGTTGGAACCCAGCTGCTTGATGGCAATCTGCGAAGCCGCCGGTCCAAGAGGCAGCAACTGGCTGGTGGCCTCCTGGGTTACGGTCTCGGGTTGGCCATTTGCGCCGAGGACGGCATTCCCATTCGCGTCGACCTTGGGCTGCTGGTAGGAAACGGGCTGGAGGAGTGGGACCTGCCGATAAGGCCCGAAACTCTGTACCACGCCCTGGGAGACGAGCGCCAGCGCCAGCAGAAAGGAAAGCGGGAGCAGGACGTAGAGCGTTCCCCGAACCAAGTCCACCCAGAAGTTGCCGATTGTCTTGGCCGAATTGCGAACCAGGGCGCGAATGAGAGCCACCAGGATCGCCATCCCTGCCGCCGCGGACATGAAGTTCTGGACGGCCAGGGCGAGCATTTGGGTGAGGTAGCTCATCGTGGTTTCGCCGCCGTAGGCCTGCCAGTTGGTGTTGGTGGCAAAACTCACCGCCGTGTTCCACGATAGGTCCGGCGGCACCCCAGGAAGGCCCTGAGGATTGAGCGGGAGAACACCCTGCAGTCGCTGGATCCCGTAGACCACCAGCAGGGCGAGGAGATTGAAGAGGAGCACGGCGATCGCGTAAACTTTCCAGTCCATCTCGGCATCGGTTCGAACGCCCGAGGCCCGATAAAGAAGGCGCTCCACCGGACCCAGGATGGGGTCCAGGAAAGTCCTCTTTCCCTCATAGACGTGAGCCATGTAGGCGCCGAGCGGAGCCGCCAGCGCGAACAGAACGACCAGGAAGAGGCCGAGCTGCAGGAAATCCGCTAGGTTCATCCGAACCACTCCGGTTTAACGAGCGCCAGCACGAGGTAGACAAATAGAGCCAGGGTCAGGAGGCCCGAGATGACGTAGCGCACGTTCACGGTTTTTTCTCCATTAGGTTGTCGCAAGCCACAAGGATCCCTCCGATGAGGATCCAGAAGAAGAGAGACAAGCCAATGAACAAGAGATCTAACATCGCAATGCTCTCCGTGGGGAAAGCCCCCAGTTCCACAGTATAAGAGTATAGCCGGGGAGGCGTCAAGAAAAAGACAAGGAAACCTAAGGGCACGTCCGAAAGCCGTCCGGGTTCGGCTCTGCCCATGCACCGGAGGGGGCATCGTCAAGGCTGACGTGGAGGGGAACCATCTGCGCGACACGGATCAGGTGACCTTTCGTTCTGACCGATCCGTGGGCCTGAGTACTTGGGCCGCATGTGAGATTCGGACATACAACCCGGCCGGAATTGGCCGAGGAGGCGTTTCCCCCTCCTTGAGGGGGCCTAAGTTTCACCCCTCAGCCCGCGTTCCCCGTCGGACTAGGGGAGACCAAAAAGGCCGTGATAGGCGGAGCTGTCTGCATCCCAGGCACGAGACCCGCAAATTCGCGAGGCGGGGCTTAGCCACACTCTGGCGTGATCGGTCCTGTGGGTCCTCGGCCGGGAGGAGGGGATCAGATTGAACTGCCCGAGACTGTTCCCCGCGGACTGATGAGGCGCATGAATTCTTCGACAACCCTCGGGTCAAAATGGGATCCGGACTGGCTGCGGATGTGATCCGAGGCCATTTCCGCGGACCAAGCAGGTCGGAAAGGCCTGTCCGAGGTTAAGGCGTCCCAGACGTCCACGATCGCAAAGGCCCGAGCGGGCATGGGAATCCGCTCTCCGCAAAGGCCCTGTGGATATCCGCTACCATCCCACTTCTCATGATGGCAATAGGGGATGTCCAAGACCGGCCGGAGGAAGTCGATGGGGGCAAGCAACTCGTAGGCATAGACCGGATGTTTGCGCATGGTCTCCCATTCCTCGTGGGTGAGAGGGCCGGGTTTGAGCAGAATGCGGTCGGGAACCCCCATGATGCCGACGTCATGCAACAAGGCACCCCTACGCACGTGCTCAAGCCGGTCCGGTTCGATCCCCAAGGCCTGGGCGATCTGGAGAGTCATTTCCGTTACCCTGCGCGTGTGGCCTTCGACCCCGGGATCACGCAGGTCGAGAGCCTGGGACCATCCTTCCAGGGTCTCGTCATAGGCAAGAGTCAAGGATAGGTTGGCACGCTGGAGTTCGGCGAATTGGGCGGCGTTGTCGATCGCCAGAGCGGCGTCCCCCGCCAGCAGGTTGAGGAACTCCATCCATTCCGGCTCGGCACCCAATTTGGACCGCTGAAAGATCTCCAGGATTCCTTTGAGTTGCCCTTTCGCAATCAGCGGAACCCCGATGTAGGAGGCGAATCCCTCCTGGGCAATCAGCGTAGCGCGGCGCGGGGCGTCCCTGTTTTCATTCAGGTCCCGAATGACGACCGCATGCCGCTCGAGTGCCGCCCTGCCTGCATGCCCTTCTCCCAGCCGCAGGCGAGAATGCTGAAGTGCGCTGGTCTTGAACCCCCTGCCCGCCGCGTATTCCAGGATTTGCAGTTGAGAAGAGAACATCAGGATATCGGCGGCATCGACATGTATCTGTGAGGTTATCTGGTCCAAGAGAACGCTTAAGGTCACGCGGAGATCCAAGCTGGCGGTGACAGCCATGTCGACGGCATGCAAACCCGAAAGGCGCTCCATCCCGCGGCGGGTCTGCTCTTCGGCAGACCTTCTGCCTGTCAGATTGCGGGCAATTCCTTGCCAGCCCACGGCCTTCCCATCATGCACGATCCCCTGGAGATTAATTTCCAGGGGGATGCGCGTGCCATCTCGCGCCACCATCTCCAGGCAGAGGAGATCTGATCCTCCTGAGGCGAGCAGGCTCTCCGCGGCTTTTCGGGCCCTCCCCTGATGTTCCGGAGCTATGATTGCCAGGGGGCGGGATCCAAGCGCCTCCTGCCAGGCGTATCCACTCGCGCGTTCGGCGGCGGGATTCATTTCCAGCAGGCGGCCTTCCCGATCCAAGCGGAAGACCAGGTCGGAGGCGCGGTCGAAGACCTCTCGAAATCTGGCTTCGCGCCCCTCGCCCGCCTGCGTAACGAGATGACGGTCACGCCGTCCCTTGGCTTCATGCAGCTCCCGCCCGAGGGCTGTCGACAGGTGCTCAAGCTGGTCCTTCCTCAAGCAATCCTGAGCTCCGGCGCGCATCGCCTGTGGCACGGTTCCCTCTCCGATCCCGTTGGAGACGAACAGGAAGGGGAGGTCCCCCGACCGCTCTCTCACGAGTCGGAGCGTGGCCAAAGGGTCGATCGTAGTCGTGGAATCGTCGCAGACGACCGCATCCCATTCATTCTCTTCCAAGGCCAATAGCGTCTCAGAAAGGGTGGCGGCGCGCCCTATGACAAGATCGGCATGATCTCGACGGATCTCGCCCTCGATCAAAAGGGCATCTTTCGCATCGTGTGCGATGATCAGAATTCGCATGACGAGTCAGCCAAGAGGCGAGGGGATAGCCAGGGCAATTGAGGAGATTCGAATGATGCGCACCCTGGGCCATTCTTTCCCGTGTCGAAGACACCTCACACCCCAGAAGCGCCTCTCCTGGTGCAGTGGCCCGCGCCCCCCGACGCCTTCTGGAGCTACAGAAGGAAGACTGCTTGCTCGTGCCGCCCATTCCTGGAGACGGCGCGCCCCCCTTCCCCATTCCATGAGATCTCTGCTCGGGTCACCGAATCTGGTACAAAGCAGGGGTTGCAGGAGACGCGCCATACGGACCGTCCCTCCACTCCCCTCATGCCAAGCCCGCTCGTGGAAAGTGCTAACGAGAGCAAACCGCGAGCCCTTCGCCACGAAGCCTGGCGCCAACAGGCGTGAGCAGAAAGTCCGCACGGCAAGAGGCCATCAGAGTCACACCATTGCCCATGACCAAACCGGCAAAGCGGGTTGCGCGAATGCCCCCAATCTCAATTGGCATGACTTCATGCCTTGCCTGGGCCTGGCAGGAAGCAGATCTCCTCTGCCTGCAGTTAAGCGATTTGAGTCTTGGCGTGACAGCTACATTTCACGTTCCCTTGAGGCTCCGCCCCGATAGGTCACTGCCCCTTCCAAAGATCGACCCCGAATCTTGGAGGCAACCTCTGCTGGATCATCCTGTTGCAGGCCCCTGTTCCCGCTTCCACAGGATATTGGCCCGCCACGGCTCGGTTGCGCGCGGCGGGTCCCCTGCCCCGACCCGATCCACAGGGCATGGGCCGAGTGCGAGAACACGACGTTGTAAGCAAACGGGGATGCAACAGTCCAGCGACGAGGGCGGAGGCGGTCGACCGGCAGGCTGGGAGAGGTCCGCCCGAGCCCATGACGAGGCCAATCCCAAAACCCATCAGGCAACCAAAAGCGAGAAATCCGTCCGGCTTGGACTTGGCATCCTCTGGAAGCGATATTCCCATCCGCTTTGCCCAAAGGGAAAGGATGGGCCTCCGTCCAGGATTTGAAAGCCCTTTCCGAACTCAAACGGATTGAGGCCAAAGAGAGCGGCAAGGAGTCACCGGAGGAACGGCACCCATGGCGCCCCCGGCCAAATAGTCTGCGCGCGACCTAAAGGCGCAAGTGATCCGCGAAGCCGGTCGGCCGGGTGGCATGCGCATCCGACCACTGTGCGTCAGGCGTGAGGTCCAGCCGGGGCGGTTCGATCCGTGGCAGGAAGCGGGCAAGCGGACGATGGTCGAATCGCTTGGAAGGTAGATGGGATTTCGCAACCGCACGCAAAAAGGGGCAGGCTTGAGACATAGGGATACCGCGTTGGGCGGTCCCTGGGCACACCCCGCTCCCAACCCGGGTTGGAACTCCCAAGCCTCCTGAAGAACTATCGACGCCCTCAAAAAGAACTGGTTGGACGGAACGCTCGAGGGACTGTCCTGGTCAGTTTGCCGCTGGAGTCGACGCCGGCGAAATTCCCCCCGACAGGTCAGACAACGCATCGCGCTGTCAAGATGAAGACCAAGCCCGCACCGGAACGCTGGGTCCTGCCAGCCACTTGCGCGAAACCGCGGGTGGCCATCTTTCTTGCCGCGTGCCGCGATCGCCAATGCCTTCCCGTCGCTCCTGACGCAATAGCCTAGCGAGCGGCAACTTGGATGTCAGTCGGCATAAGCCCCAGGAGTCGGAAGGGCCAGGGACCGGGCAAGACGCTCCGGTTTCACGGTCGCCAACGCACGACGCGCCCTTTCGATTTCATCCCTGCTGCCCTGGGCGACGACGAGGCTCAGGTGGTCCCGCAGCGCGTATTCATAGGACCGAATTTCGTTCGGCGTCAAACCCAGGGAGGCCCAGGGCACAAGCCATTGGCCGCTGCCGGGCTCCGCTGCCCGTCCCCCCATTGTGATGCTCAGTGTCTCGGCCATCGGCCCGACGACCAGAACGGGACCCAACCCCTTGGGCCGCAAGATAACTCCGCCGTAGAGATAGCCCAGAGCGCCGCCGATGGCCGCGTCTATCCCGCTCCCCGGATGAATCCCGACCCTGGTGGATCCATCGACATGGCTGGCCCGAGCTTCCTGGACAATGACAGAAACTTGCCGTTCCGGGAACCTGGCGCGCTGCAATGAGCTGATTGCTTGCTCGGCGGATGCGATCGATCTGTACGCCCCTATGAGAACCAAGTCAGACATTCTTTCTCCTCCGTGTCGCCGCCGGCCTCGCTTGCCCAGCGATCCGCGGTTTGCCGATCCTCAAGGCAACCGCCCGCCCCTGTAGGGCCGGATTAAGCACCCCCCGCTGGCTACTGCACAGTGATGCTCAAGAACATGCCCGCCTCGTAATCCCCCTTCAGATGGCTGGCCATTTCCAGCTGTGCCGGAGGATAGGCTTTGGCAAAAGTGTATTGGAACCGAACGGTCTTGCCCGGGTCGATTCCCGATCCGCCAATTCCGGCCACCAGCTCCTTTTGCACTTCCTGCGCCGCGACCGGCCCTGCTGCGGTCGGGGGCATGATGTCCAGTTGATGGGCCAGTCCCCCCTCGTTGCTCGCCACGAAGACGTAAGGGACTCCCACCTGGAAGGTGGTTACTGAAGAAATGATCGAGTAATCCTGAAGGGTGACATCGACTTCGGTTGCCTGGGGCCTCGGTGGGGCTCCTCCGCACCCAGCCAGGATCAAGGCCACCAAGGCAACAAGCACGCCCGAGACGGGCACCCTCCTCGTTGATACCTCCATTAGGATCGTCCCTTCCCCGGCGAGCTTTGCCAGCGTTTTCAGCATAGGACGACCAAGCGCAAATGTCCTTATCCAACGATGTCACGCTCCTTAAGACAATCTAATAATCGGCTGCGCCTTCACTTATCACGCAAGGTCGGGATCGTTAGGAGGGCGCGTCTCCGCCCGGGCAACCCCACCACGATGGATGCGTCCTCGCGCAAAGTCCTCGACTTTCCCTGGAGAGTCCGAGATCAGGAACTCGGGGAGGTCCCAACTCTCCCCGGATGCTCCCCCTCTCAAGATCGTGGATTCGGCCTCTTGTGCAGGGTCTTGTGGAGCGCACGCGATTTCATTTCCCTGGGTGATCTCGAGGGTTTCGGAATCATCTGGACGATTGGGCCAGGCCCTCTGAGCAGGCACGTCATATCCTTCCCGGCGACCCGCTCGCCTGGACGCCGAACGGACGCGGAAGCTCTCTCTGCAGAGGCCCTTGAAATGGGGGCCCGACCCCCTTGGAGGATCCTGACGGGGCTCCACGCCGATGGGAGTGGCCAAGGGCGGGGGTGTTGCCCGACTCCCTGCGGCTTGCACGGATTGTGGAAGGGAAGACTAGCTGGGAGAGTCCTGCTCCTTTGCGGCAGCTAGGAGGATGGAGCCTCGATCGAGGAAGGTTTCGCCCCCTAAACTCACGCAAGTTCCCAGTCGTGCGATCAACTCCGGTTCAGCCAACCCAACCCAGGCCGGGACCCTCCAGTCTCCCAGGTCGGCCAAAAAGGAGTTTCTCCGATGGACAGGCCAGAATAGAGAAAAACCGGCCAAAAAGGCCGGCGACAGGAGCACGGGCGAAAGCGGGAGGCGAAAGCCTCTTGCCGACAAGGCTCGCGCGGACTGCTGCTTCCACATTGGGTGCTATGGATCCGCAGGCGACCGGGAAGGAGCCACCCTTGGACCCCCCGATGCTCGTGCGGGGGCTCAAAACCGGGACTAGATCTTCTGCCGACCCCCAAAGCCATCCTGGCGCCCATGCCAGAACCTAACGTCATCTTCTCCGAAGCGCCAGCACAGAAACACTTCACGACCTTCGCGCAGGGCCGGAAAATCCACAAGCCCCTGGTTGATGTCCTTGATCAAAGCCCCCGTGGCTAGAACCTGATGGACGAGATGATCCAAGCGGATGAATTCCGGCTCCATTCGGCTTGCCTCGGTGTTGCCACCATTGCCGGTGGAATGTTCGATGGCAGGCCACACCTCTGGATGTCGGGCCACGATCCGGTCTCGGATTTCCAGAATCTCCTTGATCCAGGGTCGGATCCGGATGAGAGTCCGATTTGCCTCCTCGACGCTGAAGTGCCTCGGCACCGTTTTTCCTCGTGAACTCACTCTTGATCCCTCGGCCAGCACAGCCCGAGGCAGCTTGGGGTCGACTATACCATTTTCAGCCACCAGGGCTGCCCTTGAGCCATCAGGTCTGACCTGTCACCCGTCCTGGGAGGAGAAGGCGGAGCCCGGGCCATCCGCTCCGTGCTCGGGAGTGGCCTCTGCAGGAGCCCCACCAAAGGCGATTCCATGGAACCTACTCGAGGAGATCATTTCATTCTCCGCCCTTTGTTCTCCGTGGAACTTGCAACTCACACCCTTCTAATGGCGATGGCCCAGGACCCGTCGTAGAATGCCCATCATCTCGTATTCAATGGTGTCTCTGAGGGCCGATAGACCTCTCAGGATGAGGAGGAAACATGGGATTAACGGTGCCGGTGATTGCGCTGCTTGGGGCCCTCGTGGTTGTGGCCGCAGGGAGTCTGGTGCAACGGGGCGGCCGAGAGTTGGCAAAGATACCCGTGGAAGACGAGCCTCAGGAGGAAGACTAAGCAGAGCTCCAAAGTCGAGAGGCAATGGCACCTCTCGACTTTGCCTCACCCTTAGGGTCGGCAGCGAAACAACTGAGCGCAATGGCCTGATATTGGGCGGGCATCCTGGGTTCCGGGCTCGCCTTTTTTTGTTCCGTGGCAAGCGAGGCGAGGCGTCCTGTGGAAGAAGGCCATGCCCAGGGGGCTGGAAGACCCGTTCCGGTCGTTCGGTTGAGTCCGCTCTCTCGAAACGGCGGGCTCCCATGTTATGATGCCAGAAAATACGCTTTCGGCGGCTATTCGCGAAGCCCGGAGCATGGGCGCCTGGAGCGAGACCAGGCGGCCCTGCCTGATAGTCGGAGCGGCCTTTCACGATGGCGGCCCGACCGTCGAGACGACTGCGCCGGAGCAGACCCTGCGAATCGGGAGACGACAGAGGAAAAATCGCTTCCTTTCACAAGTCGTCCGGGTTCTCGAGGCCGCTCGTCTTCATCATCCGACAAGGCTATTCTCCTTCTGGCGCAAATGCGAAAAGGCCCTGCTCTAGGAAGGGAAACGGGGACACGGATGGACGTCAAGATAAGCATGCAACCGCTGGCGTTGCTGAAGCCCGAAGCGCTGATCGTTCCGGTGTTCGAGGGCTCGGCGTTGGCCGGTCTGAGCCTGGAGGCGGACCGCCTCCTTGCGGGAGAAATACAGAGGCTCATCAACAAGGGCCTTGTGCGCGGCGTGACTAATGAAGTCACCCCCATCTTCCCACCGGACACTGTGGGGATCCCCCGCCTCATCCTTATCGGGCTGGGCCGAGAGAGCGACTGCCATCCGGGTCGGTGCCGAGAAGCAGCGGGAACAGCCTGCCAGCGGGCCCGCGACCTGGGGGCGACCTCGATCGCTCTGCCCCCCTTCCTGCCCTTGCAAGGAAAGAACCTGGCGGAGGGCTATGTCCAGGCAACGGTGGAAGGGGCGATCCTCGGCCTCTACGAATTCAATCAGCATCGGACCACGGCCTCAGAGCACCCGCAGGTGCGGCTGATTGAGCTTCTTCTCTCTGATGACGCGAAGGCCCCGTCCCATTCGCGGGCTGCTCGCACAGGCGAAATCCTGGCTCGCGCGACGAACCTCGCCCGCGATTGGGTCAATGAACCCGCTAACCAGATGACTCCGCAAATCCTCGCCAACACGGCTCTTCGACTCGCGGAGCAGTTCGGGTTGCAGGCCCATGTCCTCGGCCGAAAAGAGATGGAAACGGAAGGCATGGGTGCGCTCCTAGGGGTGACTCGCGGCAGCAACGAGCCTCCCACCATGGCGATTCTGGAACATCACCCGGGAGCAGGGGAACCTCTCGTATTTGTTGGAAAGGGGATTACATTTGACAGCGGCGGGATCAGCCTCAAGCCGGGTCTGGACATGCAGGAGATGAAGAGCGATATGGCCGGTGCTGCCGCGGTGATTGCCTCGATGACGGCCATCGCCCAACTCGAATTGCCCCTCCATGTCGTGGGGCTGGCTCCCGCCTGCGAGAACTTGCCCTCCGGCAGCTCCTACAAGCCCAGTGATTTGCTTAGGGCGCTTAATGGCAAGACGATCGAGGTGATCTCAACGGATGCCGAGGGGCGCTTGATTCTGGCCGATGCCCTAAGCTATGCCTCGCGCTACAAGCCGGCCGCCGTGGTGGACATCGCCACGCTCACGGGGGCTTGCGTCACCGCCCTGGGTCAGGATGTGGCCGCTGGACTCTTCAGCAACAGCGAACCGCTCCTGGCCAAGCTCCGTGCGGCCGGGGAGTTGGCTGGCGAGAAGCTGTGGCCGCTTCCCTTGTACGAGGAGTATCGTGAGAAGATCAAGAGCTCTGTTGCGGATATCAAGAACAGCGGAGGCCGGATGGGAGGCGTGGGAACCTCCGCAGCGTTCCTGCGCGAGTTTACCTCGTACCCGTGGGCCCATCTGGACATCGCCGGCGTGGCTTTGCGAGAGAACCCCAATGGGTTCCTCTCCAAAGGAGCCACAGGGTTTGGGGTCCGCACCCTGGCGGAGTTTGCGCGAGCATGGGCAACCTCCACTTGACCCTGTTGGGGAACCGCCTGGACCAACGCTGCGGCCTGGGTCCTGGCGGGCCACGAGGCTTCTGCGGACCCGAAGATTTCAGGAGAGACTTCCATGAGCCAAAGTTCTGTCGTCATCGGTCAACCAGCGCCCGACTTTGCCCTCGCCAGCGACCAGGGAGGCGTGGTCAAACTTTCGGAGTTCTTGGGAAAGCGGGTCGTTCTCTACTTCTACCCCAAGGACAACACCCCCGGCTGCACCAAGCAAGCGTGCGGGTTTCGGGACGCCTACTCCGAGCTCCAGGGACACAACGCCGTGGTGATCGGCATTAGTCCGGATAGCGGTTCATCGCACACCAAGTTCCGCCAGGACTATGATCTTCCTTTTCTGCTGCTCTCGGATCCCGACCACAAGGTCGCCGAGAGGTACGGGGTCTGGGGTGAGAAGACCCTTGCTGGTCAGAAGTCCTGGGGCATCATCCGCAGCCATTTCATCCTGGATGAGGCCGGCCGAGTGGTGGACGCTCAAATCGGTGTCTCCCCGGAGAAAAGCGTCGAACTCGCCATCGCCAGCCTGGCGGCCAAAGCGTAGCGCTCTTCTCATCGCGAATCATTCCGGAAGGAGAGGTCCGCCGCTGCGGTGTCCCGACCCAGCCAGATCCACGTAAACGGGGTCTCGCACTTGGAATGCTCCCACTGCGGCCGGATCCATCCCGCAGACCAGCTGCAGTCCGTCTGCGTCAGCTGTTCACGCCCGCTTCTCGCTCGCTACGATCTGCAAGAGCTGCATCGCCACCTTCGGCGGGAAGACCTAGCCGGGCGGGAGGCCACCCTGTGGCGCTATCACGAACTCCTTCCAGTGCGCGATCCAAGCCGGGTCGTGTCCCTGGGGGAGGGATTCACCCCCCTCATCCGGGCGAACCGGCTGGCAAGCGACCTGGGGATGGCATCCTTGTTCATCAAGGATGAAAGCCTCAACCCCACCGGGTCGTTCAAGGCGCGCGGGATTTGCGTGGCGGTGTCTCGTGGCCGCGAGCTTGGCGTGAAGGAAGTGGCTCTCCCCTCCGCCGGGAATGCCGGATCCGCGGCAGCGGCCTATGCCGCCCGGGCCGGAATCGGCGCCCACGTCTTCATGCCGGCCGACGTCCCCGAGCCGTTTCTCTGGGAGTGCCGAGCCTACGGCGCCGATGTCCATCTGATAGACGGCCTGATCACCGAATGCGGCCAGAAAGCCCTGGAGGAATCCAGGCGCTTTGGCTGGTTCCTGCTCTCGACGCTACGGGAGCCATACCGGATCGAAGGAAAGAAGACCCTGGGGTTTGAGGTCGCTGAACAGCTCCGTTGGGAATTGCCGGATGTGATTCTTTATCCGACGGGGGGAGGGACGGGCCTGATCGGCATTTGGAAATCCTTCCAGGAGCTCAGGCAGCTGGGATGGGTGCGGGGCGCCGGGCCAAGAATGGTGGTGGTCCAAGCCGCGGGATGTGCCCCCCTTGTCCGCGCCTTTGAGCAGAACGAGGAGTATGCCCACCCGTGGGAGAACGCCCGCACCCTCGCGGCCGGACTGCGGGTTCCTTCTACCCTGGGCGACTTTCTGGTTCTGCGCGCGCTGAGAGACTCCCAGGGCACGGCCACTGCGGTCAGCGACCAGGAGATTCTCATCGGCCAGCGAGACCTGGCTTACCGGGAGGGCATCTTCGCCTGCCCGGAGGGAGGAGCTACCGTGGCTGCCCTTCGCAATCTCCTGCGAAGCGGGTGGATCTCCCGCCAGGAGCGCGTCGTCCTGTTCAACACGGGAACCGGCCTGAAGTATCCGCAGGCTCCGCCCTAGCAACGACACCCGAAGCCCGGCGCCTGGCCCTCCGAGGGCCGCCGGCAGCGCTGGCCAGAGCGGTCCGCCCCATCCCACAATCCAGTCGGCCCAGGCTGGAAGGGGGCGCCAGCGCATCCCTCCGGCCCCTGCGGGGCCGGGCGTCCGAAGGGCTCAGGCAGGTCCCGAGCCGAAGCCTTGCCTTTTTCGTTTGCCCCGCTATAATGGCCTCAAGTTGTTGCGACAATTCCCAGTAACGAGGTTATGCATGAAGGCGTCGGCCCGTGACTACCGCGACCTCTTTCACCAGCAGGGGTTTCGCGTCACTCCCCAGCGGCAACTCATCCTCGATGCCGTGCGCAAGCGCAAGGGCCACATTTCACCAGAGGAGATTTTTCAACAGGTGCACCGCAAGGCGCCCTCGATTCATCGCGCCACGGTCTACCGCACTTTGGACTTCCTGTGTGACTTGCGACTGGTGGTGGCCACCCGGATCCAGCGTCATGCCTACTATGAGATTGCGGGCAAAGTCGCTCATCACCACCTAGTTTGCCGAAGGTGCAATCGGGTCTTTCCGCTGGACAACTGCACCGTCCAGCGCTGGTTCGCACAGATCAAGGAGCAGAAGCATTTCCAGGTGGATATCGACCACTTGACCCTCTCGGGCCTTTGTCCTGCCTGCCAAGCGGAGGACCGCCGCGACCTGACCCTTCGGAGGCGCCCGTGAGCGTCGTGCCAAGGGAGCCGGTCGAGGCCGACCGCACAAACCTCCAAAGCCCTGTAAAGCGTCGGACTGCGGCGATCACGTCCCGGATCTCAACTGCTCTTCGGCCCCGGCGCAGACTCCTCCTTTACTACGGCCTTTTGGCCGTTTGGCTGGGCACAACCGCCATGCACATTCCGGACGGCTACCTCAGTCCCGCAACCTGCATCGTCATGTTTCTGATCGTCCTCCCTTTCTGGGTGACGGGCGCGCGAAGGCTGCGCCAAAGGATGAGCGCCAAGAACGTTCCCCTGATTTCCCTGCTGGCCGCCTTCTCTTTCGTGATCATGATGTTCAACGTCCCGATTCCGGGCGGAACCACCGCCCATGCCGTTGGCGGAGCCCTGGCCGCCATCATCATCGGTCCCGAGATTGCCTGCATGGCCGTATCGATCGCCCTGGTCATTCAGGCCTTCTTCTTCGGTGACGGCGGAATCCTGGCCCTGGGCGCGAACTGCTTCAACATGGCGGTAGTCCTGCCCTACGTGAGCTTCGCGGTCTATCAGGCATTTTCCCGCAATCAACCGATCACTTCCCGGCGGCGGGTCGTTGGCGCCGCCCTTGGGGGATGGACCGGCCTGACGGTCGCCGCCTTCTTTGCAGGTTTTGAATTCGGAATCCAACCCATGCTGTTCCACGCCGCGGATGGGACGCCGCTGTACGCCCCTTATCCTCTCTCCGTTTCCCTGCCCGCGATGGTCCTTGCGCATGCGCTGGTGGCCTCGGTCGTCGAAGGTCTCATTACGGCCCTGGTCGTGGCCTACCTGCAACGCGCCAACCAGTCGGCCCTCCAGTTTTCGGTCGACTCCCGCGCGCAGGCCCCCGCGGGTGGATTCATGAATTGGCGGTTTTTTTGGATTGCCCTGGCCATGATGGTGGTCCTGGTGCCGCTTGGGCTGCTGGCTCCCGGAACCGCCTGGGGCGAATGGAGTTCCCGGCAGCTGGCCCAAAGGGGGCTGGCCTCCCTTCCCAAAGGGATGGCGCAGTTGTCCGGGCTCTGGTCCGCACCGCTGCCGGGCTACAATCTGCCGGCCGCACGGAATGCCGACATGGGCTATATCCTTTCGGCCCTGGTCGGGACGATCATCATTGGGATCCTGGCCTGGCTATTGACCATGCTCGTCACCCTGCACAAGACGGGTTCGACATGACGAAAGGGCCTCAGTCTTCCAAGTCCGTTCTCCGGAGCGGTGTGATCGAACGGACGCTTGCGGACATCGACCACGCCTTGGAGCAGTCCCTGTTCGCCGAGCAGATCGCGCGGGGACCGGGATGGCTACAGTCGCTGGACCCGCGCCTCAAGATCATCTCGGTCCTGATGCTGCTCATCTCGGTGAGCCTCTCACACAGCCTGGCCATCATCGTCCTAGTCTACTTCCTGACTCTCGGGCTCGCGGCAGTTTCCCACGTGCCCATGGGGTTCTTTGTTAAGCGGGTTTGGCTGTTCATCCCTTTTTTCACGGCGGTCATTGCTCTCCCGGCCCTGTTCACCACTCCCGGGCCGGTCGGGCTCCATCTGCCCTTCGGGTTGGTAACCACAACCACTGGGGCAATGACCGCCCTATTCCTGCTCCTCCGGGTGGGCACCTCAGTCTCGCTGACGGTCCTCTTGATCCTCACCACCCCGTGGAACAGCATGCTCAAGGCCTTGGGCGTGCTGCGTCTGCCGGGTGTGATTATCCTGATCCTGGGGATGACCTACCGCTATATTCACCTCCTGCTGAACCTCACCAATGACATGTTGTTGTCCCGCAAGAGCCGGGTCCTGCGGCCGATGACGGGGGCCGAGGGACGGAATCTGGTCGCAGCCACCTCGGGGGCCCTGCTCAGCAAGTCGTTGCAGGTCAGCAGCGAAGTCTATCTGGCCATGCAATCCCGCGGCTTTCGCGACTATCCGCGGACGATCGACACCCTTGAATTCCAGGACTGGGTCTGGGCGGTGATCCTGCTGATCCTAGTCGCCCTCCTGATCTGGCTGGGGCGCTGAGGGAGTGCAGTCGTGGCAAATGCACTCGGGGAATCTCGGGAGCAAGCCTCGGTGTTCGAGGTGCGTGATGTCTCTTTCGCCTATGACGGCCGCGTCCCCGCGCTCGAGCATGTCAGCCTGACCGTCCAGGCCGGAGAGCGGCTCGCCATCTTGGGCTCCAACGGGTCCGGCAAGAGCACCCTGTTGAAGGTCCTCGACGGCCTCTACTTCCCAGGCCAAGGCTCAGTCCTGGCCTTTGGCCAGCCCTTAAGCGAGAAAGCACTTCAGGAGGAGGCCTTCAACTTCGAGTTTCGGAGGCGTGTGGGCCTGGTCTTTCAAGACAGTGATGTCCAGTTGTTCATGCCCTCGGTCTGGGAGGAGGTGGCGTTCGCTCCTCTCCAGCTTGGATTGGCGGCCTCGGAAGTCAGGGAGCGGGTGGACAGGGCCCTGGGCAACCTGCAAATCGAGCGACTGCGCGAGCGAGCCCCTCATCAACTCTCCAGTGGGGAGAAAAAGCGGGTCGCACTGGCCTCCGTGCTCAGCCTGATGCCTGAGGTCTGGCTCCTGGATGAACCGACTAGCGGGCTCGACCCGCGCACTCAGTCCTGGCTCCTGGATTTCATCCTCGAGCAGGGGGAGGCCGGGAAGACCGTGGTCACAGCGACCCACGATCTGTCTATCGTAGAGGTGATCGCTGACCGGGTCCTGGTTCTTGGCGAAGATCACTGCCTGGCCGCCCAGGGCACGCCGAACAAAGTCCTGGCGGACGAGCCGCTGCTACTCGCCAGCAACTTGATCCATTCTCACTGGCACCGTCATGACCTGGCACCGGAAACACACCGACATCCACATCAACATGGCCTTGACCACCAGCACCTCCACGGAGCAGGGTCCTGAGCCCTCCCCGAGGGGGAGGACTGGAGCCCAATCCGATCGAGTGACGATTGCCTTCGTCGGGCCGCGGTCCAATGGGCCTGAGCCGCCCGGATTCACCTCTCGCCTCCATGCCTCGCAAGATCATTCACGTTGACCTGGACGCCTTCTTCTGCGCCGTGGAGGAACTGCGCAATCCCTCGCTGCGGGGAAAGCCGTTTGCGGTAGGAGGCCGACCCGAGGGACGAGGGGTCGTGGCCTCCTGTTCGTACGCGGCTCGCCGCTACGGGGTCCGGTCGGCCATGCCCATGGCGCGCGCCGTCAAGCTTTGCCGCGATCTTATCATCGTGTCCTCTCGACACTCCGTCTACGGCGAGGTCTCGGAACGGGTGATGGAAAGGCTGGGGGATGTGACGGCTGTGATGGAACCCCTTTCGATCGACGAGGCGTTCCTGGATGTCAGCGACCTTGCCGAAGCCGGCGAGCAGATCGCTCATGGGATCCAGCGCCGGATTCGCAATGAACTCGGTCTCCCGTGCTCGCTGGGCGTGGCCACCAACAAACTGGTTGCCAAGATCGCGACAGACGTGGGCAAGGGGGCGGCGCGTGGCGCAAGCCCGCCCAATGCCATCACGGTTGTACCCCCGGGTTCGGAGGCGGCCTTTCTCGCCCCGTTACCCATTGAGGCCCTTTGGGGGGTGGGTCCAAAGACCGCTGCCAAGTTGCACGAGCTGGGTATTGACCGGATCGGAGATCTCGCGCGCCTCTCCGAGCGCGAGCTTGTCGCCCGCCACGGGACCATCGGCCACGATTTCTGGGAGCGGTCGCGAGGGATCGATGACCGTCCTGTTGAAGCGCAGCGGGAAATCAAGTCCGTGAGCCAGGAGGAGACCTTCGCGCAGGACCTGCGCGACGGTCAAGCGCTGTGCCGTATACTTCGCTCTCAGGCGGAGGGGGTCGCAGGCCGGCTCCGTCAGGAGGAACGACTGGGATTGACCGTGCACCTCAAGCTGCGCTGGCCCGATTTCACAACCCTCAGCCGACAATCCACTCTGGCTCACCCAACAGACCAGGACCAGGAGGTCTACCAGGCCGCCCTTGCTCTTTTCGAGAGAGCGTGGAGCAACGGACGAGCCGTTCGCCTGATTGGCGTAGGGGTTAGCCATCTGACCAGCGCGGTGCACCAGCTAAGCCTGTGGGAGGCAGATTCGGAAAAAGCGCGCCGCTTGAATGCTGCTATCGATGAGATCCGAGAGCGCTTCGGCCGAAACGTGATCGAGCGAGGAAGCGATCTTGGCCCCCGCTTCCCCGCGGCCGGCCGCTCCAACAAATCGCTCTAGACGGAGGTGGTCGATGCACGTGGTCTTGGTATCTGTCCATGTTCAGCCTGAGGCCATCGAAACCTTTCGGGCGGCCTCGATCGAAAACGCCCGCCACAGCCTCGAGGAACCGGGGGTCGCGCGGTTCGATGTCCTTCAGCAGCAAGACGATGCGACCCGGTTCCTACTCATTGAGGTCTACCACACGCCCGAGGACAATGCCCGCCACCGGGAGACCTCCCACTACGCCAGGTGGCGAGACGCCGTAGGCGAGCTGATGGCCGAACCAAGATCCAGCCTCAAGTACTCGAACGTCTTTCCAGAGGACCGGGGGTGGAAATGAGTGTCTCCCAGTTTGAGTTCGCCACGGCCGCGCGCATCCTGTTCGGTGTGGGTTCGGCCGAGCAGGTCCCCCCGGCGGCGAAGGCGTTGGGCCGGCGTCCACTGTTGGTCACCGGCAGCCATCCGGAACGCTCAGCCGCTCTCATCGAGGCCTTGGGAGCCCAAGGGCTCGTTCCCGTCCCTCTGGCGGTACAGGCCGAGCCGACCACCACGCTGGTCGCCGAGGGAACCCGCCTGGCGCGCGAATCCCGCTGCGACCTTGTCATCGCTTTGGGCGGCGGCAGCGCCCTGGATGCCGGGAAGGCCATCGCGGCGATGGCCGCCAATCCCGGAGAACTCCTCGAATACCTGGAGATCATCGGGAGCGGCAGGTCGCTGACCCAGACGCCCCTGCCCCTGATCGCCCTCCCCACTACGGCTGGGACAGGGGCGGAGGCCACCAAGAATGCGGTTCTCGCTTCTCCTGAGCACAAGGTCAAAGTCAGCCTCCGCAGCAGTCTGATGCTCCCCCGGCTTGCCGTGGTGGACCCGGTCCTCTCCGCAAGCGCCCCGCCCCAGGTAACGGCCAGTACCGGAATGGACGCCTTGACACAACTGATCGAACCGTTTGTGTCTACCCGTTCCAATCCCATGGTCCGAGCTCTGGCGCGCGAAGGCATGGCCCGCGTCTCCCGGTCATTGCGCCGAGCCTACGCTCAGGGGAGCGACCTGGAGGCCCGGGCGGACATGGCCCTCGCCAGCCTGCTGAGCGGGATCAGCCTGGCCAACGCGGGCCTGGGCGCCGCCCACGGCTTTGCCGGCCCCCTCGGAGGGAAATACAATGCCCCGCATGGCGCGCTCTGTGCCCGGTTGCTTCCATTGACCATGGATGTCAACATCCGGGCCTTACGGCGTCGAGGGCCGCAGGGCTCAGGTCTCGATGGGTATCGAGAGGTTGCTCAAGTTCTCACCGGGCTTCCCACCGCAACTCCAGAAGATGGCGTCCGCTGGGTGACGGACCTCGGCACGGAGTTGGGGATCCCCCCGCTCCGAACCTACGGTCTGACCCCAGCCGATTTCCCCGCCCTGGTGGAGCAATCTGCCGTTTCCAGCAGCATGAAAGGCAATCCTATCTCACTGGGCAAGGATGAGATGACGGAGATCCTGGAAAGGGCTTGGTAGACGCACCGGCCGGAGCGCCAGCGCGACCGCTTCGAGAGAGTGAAAAGCCGCGATACCTTGCAGAGAGAGAGGTGGACATGGAATACACGCACTTGGGACGAACCGGACTGCTGGTCAGTCGCCTGTGCCTGGGCACGATGAATTTCGGGCCGTTGACCGATGAGGCCTCCAGCTTCCGCATCATGGACGAGGCTCTACAGCTCGGCCTTAACTTTTTCGACACTGCAAATGTCTACGGCTGGAAGCCAGGCGAGGGACTGACCGAGCAAATCGTCGGCCGCTGGCTTGCGCAGGGCGGGGGCCGCCGAGAAAAGGTGGTTCTGGCGACGAAGGTCCATGGAAAGATGGGGGAATGGCCCAACGAGGGCAAGCTCTCGGCCTATCACATCCGGCGGGCCTGCGAGCAAAGCTTGCGCCGCCTGCAGACCGACCACATCGATCTCTATCAGATGCATCACATCGACCGTCAGACACCCTGGGATGAGATCTGGCAGGCGATGGAGCTGCTGGTCCAGGAAGGGAAAGTCCTGTATGTGGGCAGCAGCAACTTCGCGGGATGGCATATTGCCCAGGCCGAGTGCGCGGCGGCCTCGCGACACTTCCTGGGACTGGTGAGCGAACAGAGCATCTACAACCTGTCCACACGATCGATCGAACTCGAGGTCATCCCTGCCTGCCGCAGCTATGGTTTGGGCCTGATCCCCTACAGCCCCCTGGCCGGCGGCCTGCTGGCGGGCGGGGCTCGGGCGGCCCAAGAGGGACGGCGGGCCAGCAAGATGGCGCGCGAGGAACTGGCGAAGATCGAAGGCCAACTCGATCGCTATGAGGCCCTTTGCCGGAAGCTAAGCGAGGACCCAGCCCGGATTGCCCTGGCGTGGGTGCTTCACAATCCGGCCGTGACGGCGCCGATCATTGGCCCCCGCACCTCGGCACAGCTGACCACGGCGGTCGAGACCCTGGGGCTCCAAATGGAGAGTGGAACGTTGGCGGAACTGGACCAGATCTGGCCTGGACCCGGCGGGGAGGCCCCGGAAGCGTATGCTTGGTAGGGAACCGGTGGTGCCAGCGAGGCCCAGGAAAACCCGGCTCAAGGCAGACCCCGACGGGACCAGCTTCAGGCCAACGGCCGTCTGCTGGCTGCCCTGCGGCGCAGGGCGAACTTGGTAACCTCGGCCGCCACCGGGGAGGATATGTACAAGGGAGTCATGACCAGCCAATCCCGCCACCCAAGCGCCATGGTGCTGAAGACCGGATCGAGGAAAGGCACGTAGATCACGGCCAGAATCAGAAGGAACGAGGAAAGACAAGCGGAGTTCATCCCAGGGCTGGAAAAGGGGCCGAGCGAGAACAGGCCGAGCCGCTCGCTGCGGGCAGTGAAGGGGCGCAGGAGCTCAGACAAGATGAGAGTAGCGAAGGCCACGGTTTGGGCCCCGGCCAGATCGCCGGGGAGGTGTCAAGCTGGCGCGCTCGCAAGAATCCCGGCTTCGGTGAGGGCTTGCCCTACTTTTTCGAAAACCGGGTAACCCAAGCCCTTCAGGCCCAGGCCACGCCTCGGGGTGCTCGCGATTCCCCAGGGATGGAAGGCGACGTTCGCTCCCTGACCCCTGAGCAGGCGCACGGCTTGCTCGACTCCGCGCAAGCTGGAGGAAGAGTCCTCAAAGACGTGCAGGGCCAGCTTTTCTTCCCGAAGGTCGGTCAGAGTCCCTGTGAGCTGATCTTCCTCCAGCAGGCGGGAGGCGGACCGCAGGGCGTCTTCCTCCGCCGCCCCAAGCGCTCGGGCGATGGCCGCCAGGGCGTGGGCGGGGCATGGTTTCAAGTAGAGGTCCGAGTAGGCGTTGCGCGTCCCGGCCAGCCAGCGAAGCTGGCCGAAGCCAACGACAGGCCAACCGGACAGTCCCAGTCTCTCCAGGGCGACCTCAGCCTCCGGGGCATACTCGCCGCCCAAGATGGAAGGCAAGGCAGGCCGGGTCAGCCGGAGGGTGAAGACGGCAGCCCGCGTTTCCCCGCTGCGGGTCAAGCTCACGAGGTCCTGAGTTTCCTCCGGCGGGAGGGTGGGACCGTCGTATTCCTCAAGCAGGGAGGGTGTCTCGAAGCAGGGTTCTTCCCCGTAGGTCCGCCGAAATCCCTCCGAACCCAACGTGAAGTGCTGGAAGACGCGCATGGTTACGGAGCGGCGAAAGTCCCGGGTCAGGCCAAGGAGAACCTCTAGCGCCGACCTCAGTTCCTCCACACGCGCCCCGGAGTCTACCGCTTGCGCTGCACCCAAAAGGAGATCCAGTGCCGTGCGAGGCGCGGGACTCCCTTGGGAAACCGCGGAGCAAATCTTCTCGCCCCAGCGGAAATAGTCCGGATGAGGATGGGCCCCGCCGAAGCGGGTGCGGATGGCCGAGACAATCCCCTCCCAGACCCCGGGAAGCCGCAAGCCCGGATCCTGGCACCACAGGTCTGTCACCAGGACGGCCAGGCAAATGGCCGACGAGTCCCACTCGACCGTGAGGCCGCCCGTTTCCAGAAAGTCGATCGCAGCCTCATCTGGGGCCAGATCGCCAAGCCCCATTCGGCGGGTTTGGAGGTTCACGGTTGCCTGCAGAGCCCGGTGGTAGCCCCCGAGAGTAATCAGGACACCGTCGAGGTCGAACAGCAGAACCCTATGCGTCCGTAGCATCTGAAACGGAATGGTGCCTCGGGCTGTCCAGCCGCTCGCTGACAGGAGGACAAGATTATCAACAGGGTATCGGATTCTTTTCGCAGGCCCGAGGCGAATGGCCTTCTGGAACCGGATCTCCTCTGCCCGACAGGCCCCACCTCGGCACACCGTCAGGGAGGCGAGGCGACCGCGCCGTAACCTCCGCCCGCAGGCGCGGGCCCCCGCCCGGGAGTGCCAATGGGCCGACTCCAAGGGGCTGGTACCCTTGGGCCCACAAACCACGGGCGAAGCCCCGGTTGCCCCGGGGCTTCGCGGAGCCTCCTGAGGAGGGAGAAAACTTCTTGAGGAGCTCCCCTGGGATCTCCGTCTGGCTCGAACTCTCCTGCTCCCCTAAAGGCTTGCCCAGGGATTGGTGCCTTAGGCCTGGGTCAGGCTCTTCGGTTCGTGCAGCCGCGTGCTCAAGAGGATGCAGGCGGCCATGAGAACGATCAGGGCAATCAATGACGGGGTCATCGCCCCAGTGGGGGTCCGAAAGCTGTCCATGCCAAAAATGAAGATGATCCCGGAGATTTGCCCCATTAACATCAGCATCCCGTAGGAGGTCCCTTCGGGCGCCGGAAGCGTGATCTCGGCGCCGTACTGGAAACCAATGGGGGCCGCGCTGAGCAGGAAGAGACCCAGGACCAGAGCCGAAACGATCAGGAGGGGATAGGTCCCAAAGAAAGTCAGGCCAGCCAAGCCCAGCGTGCCGCCAGCCAGGGCGACGATGATGAAGGGAACCCTGCGACGAAAATGATCCGACAGCATGGGAAGAATCACGGCGCCGAGAATGCCTCCGAAGACCATCAAGCCGCCGATGATTCCAGCCTGGGTCGCGTCCAGGCCCCGCGGTTTGACGATATCCTCGATCCAGGTGGACACGGCATTAAACAAGCCCAAGCCCACAAAGAAAATGACCATCGTCACCAGGAAGTCCGCCTTCGTCAGCATTTGGCGCAGGCCCACGAAGACGAGAGATCGAGCCTCCTGCTCGGGAGGACACGGCGGCGTCGGTGGGCGCTCCCGCACCAGGGCAAAAAACAGGATACCGGCAATCAAGGCAATGATCCCGTAGATGAGCAGCATTCCCGGGATCCCGGAAGGAAGCGCCGCCAAAAACGGTGTCACGGCCATGCCGATGATGATACCGACGAACAAGGCCAGAGACGTAAAACCCACGATCGTCGCCCGGTCGCTCACGGGGAACCAACGCGCGACCACTTTGGTCTGGGCATTGAGGACAAAGGGCTGGCCAATGGCAATCCCGATCTGGGCGATCAAGACCAAGGTAAAGGAAGAGGAAACAGGGCCTAGGCCCCGCATCAGGCCAAAAAGCGCTGTGAGGGCGGCGCCGATCCCAACGCCGACGCGAATCCCGTAGGTGTCGATTACCCAGGAGGCAGGGATCGACAGAATGATGAAAACAATCATAAAGCTCATGGAGAGAAGGCTGATGCTCAGGTCGGAAACGCCGTAAAACTGCCCCGCATCATGGGTTATGGATGCAAAGGTGATCCACAGAATCTGCGTGACCGCAACCACCAATGCAAAGGCCACAAGCACAGCCCAACGGTACCCGTAGACCGTGAAGCTTTTCTTTTCCATGGCGCCCTACCTCCTCGAAGAGGGTGGCCTTACAGGACTGCACTGGGACTGACCTTGCCTCGTTCCCACGTACTCGCCTCCATCCTCAGTTTCTCCTGTTACAACACCAACCGTACGAGTGGGGGTGCTTGCGTGATCTTCGCGCCCACGCCTCGGCAGAGCCAGGATCATTCTTCTCCCCACCATGGCCTGCCCCCCGTCAAGGAACCCCCCATCGCCGATGCGGGCCACGTGCGGAACCCATGCCAGCGATTCCAGGCCACAGACGGATTTGACGGATCTGGCAGCCTGTCTTGACAACCGGGCGGTCCTCCAGTAACCCGCGAACCCCATTCTAATCCGTTGTTGCGAAGATCCCGACGTCCTGCGGATCCCATTGTACGTCGCCTTTCCCTCGAAGAGCCAATTCGCTCCCGTCCGCAGTGGGAACAGGTGACTAAGGGGCTGCCTCGGTGCCCGTTCGGCTTCGAGGGGGGCTGGATTCTGTATCGTCCGGTTTCGGAGAGGATGCGCTGCGCTCCCGGTTGACGAATTCGGCACTGGGGGACGTCTCAGCGGCGGCTTCCGCCCTCGATCCGACAGTCATGCCCCTTTGCTCCGTTCGCACCCTCTAGCAAACCCGGGCCATTCCGTGCTTGATTGCAGCACCGCAATCCTGCCCGAGTCCCCTGCCCAGCCGCAACCCTGGGGCGAAGAATGCCCGGTACCTCATTCTTGGCCCGCGTCCCATTTTTCGACTATGATTGCCTCCCGGGTGGGTCCACCGCTTACCCAGCGGGATGCCGGACTTCAACAGGAGAAAGACGCCGGAGCGGGCTGTTCCGGGGAGTGGACGACCACTTCTCAGCGCCGCCACATCTCGGCCATTCAGTTTCGGAAACCTCAAATCCGGAGAATTGGAGAATAAACCATGACCATTCCAGATCTTCCCAACCCGACGGAGACGAGTGGAACATCGAGGAGCGGGATCAGCTATCGCATCCTGGGAACGGTTCAGCAGACCCTGGCCGTGGACTTGCAGCCCGGCCAAGAGGTCTACACGGACGCGGGGGCCTTGTCCTGGATGACTCGCTCGGTCAGCATGAACACCAGTTCAGGCGGCGGGCTGGGAGGGATGCTGAAGCGGGCCGCCTCGGGGGCGACGGCCTTTATCATTGGTTTCACCGCCTCGGGGGAGCCGGGTCAAGTTTCCTACAGCACCGACTTCCCAGGGAAGATCCTGCCCATTGAACTGGATGCGGGCCAAGCCCTGGTCATGCACAAGCACGCCTTCCTGTGCGCGGAGAAAAGCGTGTCGTTGGACGTATTCTTCACCCGGAAACTCGGGGCAGGCTTCTTCGGGGGAGAGGGTTTCATCCTTCAGAAGCTCACCGGCCCCGGGGTCGCATTTGCCGAACTGGACGGAGACGCCGTGGAGTACCACCTGAAACCGGACGAGGTGATGAGGGTGGAGCCGGGTCATGTGGCCCTGTTTGAAGCGACGGTGGCCTTTGACATCGAGATGATTCAGGGAATGACCAATATCCTGCTTGGCGGGGAGGGGATGTTCCTGGCCACGCTCAAGGGACCCGGGCGCATCTGGCTTCACTCGATGACGGTCACCAAGGTCGCCCACCGCCTGGCGGAATATATGCCCGCGCGGTCGAGTCGATGACGTCTCTGGCCGTGCCGACCCGCCGGCTGAGCCGACCGTTCGGCATGCGGAGACGGAAGGCGGGACGGCTCCAAGGCCCGGTCCTTGAAACGCCCCCTCAATGAGGGGGCGTTTTGTGGCCTGGCGACTGAGCCCGGAGTCGCCTTTTCCCCGCAAGGGCGGGGTGGGATTCGGACGGAGGGGCGCTCAGATCTCTCGCAGGGGCACGGTATATGGCTCCCCTCTTGGCCAGACGGTCGCCACAGCTCCAGGCGCCGACTGTAGGGCAGAGCAATGGTTGCCCCCGCCGAGAAGGAGGAGGCAAGCCGCTCTCCGAACCGCCGATCTAGGGTTCCTTTGCAAGCCAGGAGGGAAGGTTGATCGATTCCAAGGACTGGTGGCGGAAATAGGTGTTGTATAGTTCCGCATACAGCCCACCCTGGGCCATGAGCCCTTCGTGGCTGCCCATGGCAACGATTTGACCATGATCCATGACCACGATGCGGTCGGCGTGTCGAACCGTCGAGAGCCGATGGGCGATCACGATCGAGGTCCGGAAGCGCATGACCGTTCTCAGCCCCTCCTGGATCTGTGACTCGGTGAAGGGATCGATACTCGCCGTCGCCTCGTCGAGGATCAGAATGGCGGGGTCTTTGAGGAGAACCCGGGCCAGCGCGACTAGTTGCCTTTGGCCCATGGACAGGTTGGAGCCCCGTTCGCCGACGTCGGTGTCAAGCCCCTGCGGCAGGTCTTCGATCCAATCGCCATTACTGACGTGCATGGCCGCACCAACGACCTCGCGCCGGGAGGCTTGAGGCGTTCCATAGCGGATGTTTTCCTCTACGCTCCCCGAGAAGAGGAACGGTTCCTGGGGCACCAGCCCAACATATCGGCGGTATTGGCTCAGATCCAGGCGGCGGATATCCCGGCCGTCAATCAGCAGCTGTCCGGATTGGAATTCATAGAAGCGCAAGATCAGATTGGCCACGCTACTTTTTCCGGCCCCTGTATGCCCGACAAGGGCCAGGTTTTCCTGCGGTCGAATCTCGAGCGAAAAGTCCGGCAGAACGATCTCCTTTCCCGTATAGGTGAAGCCCAGATGGCGGAACTCGATCTTTCCCTCCACGTGGTCCACAGGTTCCGAGGCGATTTGCGTGACCTTGGGTTCCCGGTCGATGAGGGCGAAGACGCGTTCCGAGGCAGAGAGCCCATCCTGGAACTGGCTCCAGAAGGATGCAATGTTCATCATCGGGAAGAGATAGAAGCCGACTGCCTGCATGAAGAGGTACCAATCCCCCGGGGTGACCGCACCGCTCCGCACCGAGAGGCCGCCCATATAGACCAGCAAGGCGATCCCAAGCCCGGAGGTCAACCCCATGATCGGGAAGATCGTGTCCAGGGTGAGGCCCCTGCGCAGGCCCACCCGGTACGCCTGGCGGTTGTTGGCTTCGAAGGTGTCATAGATGGCGCGTTCCTGGCGATAGGCCTTCGCCACCACAATCCCACCGACCGACTCTTGAATCTGAGCATTGATCTTGGCTGTCACCCGCCGCGCCTGTTGGGTGACCCGCCGTGCGACGCGCCGGAAGGCCAAGGCGATCCCCGCTGCCACAGGCGCCATCGCAATCAAAAGGAGGGTGAGTTCCCAGTTCACGTGCAAGAGCCAAACCGTCAGTAGGGCGACCAGAAGCACCTGGCTGACGAGACTCACCACGAGCGAGACCACATCCGAGAAGTCCTGAGTGTCGGAGGTTACGCGGCTGACGATCTTGCCGGAGGCATGTTCCTCGAAGAAAGAGAGGTCATGGCGAATTGTGGCGTCGAAGACATCCTCCCGCAGCTTGAGGACAACGTCCCCGATGACTCGCGCCGAGACCCACTGCTGGATGAAATTGGTGACCCATCCCAGGAGGCCCAGGCCCAGGACCGCCCCGGTGAGCAGCAGCATTTCCACCGTACTGGGATTCCGCACCACCACATCAAGAGTCTGGGAAATGACAATCGGGCCGCCGGTCCCGGCGATGGAGTTGAGCGCGATCACGACGGCAATCAGGGCGACTTGGGTGCCAAACGGCCGGAAATAGGCGATGATGCGCGCCAGGAGATCCCGATCGCGGTAGTTGCGGTCGTACGGCTCAGATTCCAGTCCGTCCAGGATAAAACCCATGTTCCCGATTCCCTCTGTCGGCCGGAACCGAGCTATTCATACCGGGAGAAGATCTTGCGATAATCGGCGCTCCGAGCCATGAGTTCCTCATGGGTTCCCAAATCGGCCAGCTGGCCCCGGCGCATCACCAGAATGCGGTCCGCCCAGCGGATCTGACTGAGCCGGTGCGTGATCAGAAAGGTCGTGCGCTGCTCGCTGATCCGGCGCATGGCCCGCTGGATTAGGTCCTCCGTGGCGCTGTCGATGGCGCTGGTGCTGTCGTCGAGAATCAGGATGCGAGGATCCGTGAGAAAAGCCCGGGCGATGGCCAAACGCTGGCGCTGCCCTCCCGAGAGGGTCACGCCGCGTTCGCCGATCACCGTCTCGTACCCCTCTGCGAAATCCATAATAAAGTCGTGCGCCTGAGCTTCCCGCGCGGCCCGTTCAATTTCCTCCCGGGTCGCTTCCCTCTTGCCAAAGGCGATGTTCTCGGCGATCGTCCGGGAGAAAAGAAAGATGTCCTGCTCGATCGTGGAGATCTGCGAGCGCAGCGACTCAAGGTTCCACTCCCGCACGTCCAAGCCGTCGACCAGCACGCTGCCCTCGCTGGCGTCAAAGATCCGATTGATGAGCCGCGTGAGCGTGGTCTTGCCGGATCCAGTCTGGCCGACAATGGCCATGGTTTCTCCGGCGTGTGCTGCGAAGCTCACCCCTCGCAGCACAGGCTGGCCGTTGTAGCGGAAGGACACCTGGCGGAACTCCACTTCCCCGCGCATCGGGGCTGAGCGTCCCTGCTCGTTCCGATCCAGGTCCGACTTGGCATTGATCATCTCAAGGATCCGCCGGCCACTGGCGATTCCCAGCTGCACCAGATCGAAGGAGAACAGCGAACTGGAAGTCGGGAAGCGCAATCCGCCCATCAACAGCACGAAGGAAACCACATCTCCCAAGGTGATCAGGCCGGCCCGCCAGACCAACAGCGCATGGAAGATTCCGGCTGCCCAGCAGACGCTGAAGGCCAGCATGGGAAAGTAGGTGGCCTCGACTTCTCCCTGCTTGACGTAGTAATTGCGAAACACCCGCGCGTTTTGAATGAACTTGTCCCACTCGAAGTGCTCCCGCACGTTGGCTTTGACAACCTCCACGCCCGCAATCGCCTCGGTCAGCCCGGCATTCATCACCCCGAACTGATCGCGCATGGCCACGGTAATGGGGCTCAGGCGCCGGTTGTAGTCCACCAGGGTCAGCACCAGCAGGGCGACGAAGATCAAAGGCATGAGCAACAGCCGCGAGTTGATCGTACCGATCAGCACGACGGGGATGATCACATTCATCACCATGTCCGTGATCAGCATCATCCCCGGGCTGAACATCAGATTCAGGGTGTGAACATCGTTCGTGGCACGGGCCATGATGTCGCCAATGCGCTGGCGGCCGTGGAACGTTTGGCTCTTCCCCAGCAGGCTCACATACAATTCGTGACGCGCATCGCGCTCAATGCGCTGTGCGAGGAATTCCCCGGCATAGTTGCGCAGGAGGCCAGTCAGGCCCTGGGAGGTCGCAGCGCCGAGCACGGCCAGGGCCGCCAGAATCAACCCCAGGCGGCTCCAGCTTGTTCGGGTGATCAGATCGAAGGCCTGGCCGATGAAGATTTGAACATAGCTGAAGGCGGTGTTATTTCCGATGGCCGCCAGGATCATCAAGATGGGAAAAAGCGGATAGCGCCACGTGTGCGAAGCGATCCAGCGCACCGGCCCCGAGCGGTCGTAGCGGTATTCCCCTTCCAGGGAAAATTCGGACTTTTCCATGGCGGTCCTGTGGGCAAGGCCGGATTATACATGGCCCTTCCTCGTGAGGACAGGGCGCCGGCCGGTATTAAATCCTGTTGCGGGACGCAACCAGCCAGATCTCGCCAAGGCGGGATCCCGGCCGGGATCTTGCTGCACGCCCCTGCAAATTTTGACACGACAGGGAAAGAAGGTAGAATGTGGTCTGCTCGCCGAAGTGGCGGAAATGGCAGACGCGCTGCGTTCAGGGCGCAGTGGCCGCAAGGCCGTCGGGGTTCAACTCCCCGCTTCGGCACTCCCGGAGGCGAAGTTCTCGCGCGGGTTCACAGGAAGTCCTTGGAATCAGCGGCCAGCCGCATGGGGCTGGCCCGCGTCATTAAGGCGGACGCGTTTCAGGGAGGATCGTCCCTTCAGCCCACGGGAGGCCTTGCTCCCAAGCCCGCCAGGACCCACGCCGAATTCGGCTACAGCCCTTCCCTTTGCGGGCCCCCAGTGGCCCAAGAGTCATGAGGACCTGCCTGGCGCGGCGCCTCCCTCAGCAGGAGGGAGCCCTGCAGCTTCCTGCACGGAATCCCTCCGACCTCCTCCTCTCACCGAACCCCTCGCACGGGGGGCCCTCGCCGGTTCCCTGGGGATGATAGAATGCGCAGGCTGTCCGGCACGTGGGGCTCAGGACGATGCAAACAGAGAGGGGCCCTCAAGGGAAATCGGTCCTCCCCCGAGTCCCAGAGGAGCGGCAAGCCCCAGCCAATGAAAAAAAGGCATCTGGGTTCCACCCTTGGAGTGTTCTCGGCGGTCCTCGGCGCGGCGGTCGTGGTGCTGCTTGCCCCCTGGATCTACCTGCGGGTCAAGACCCAACCGCGAATCTACGGGCTTGGCGAAACAGTGCCCCCCGCGCCCGTCGCGATCGTATTTGGGGCAGGCTTGCGACGAGACGGGACTCCCACCCAGCTCCTTGCTGACCGAGTTTCCACGGCCGCAGATCTGTACCGCGCCGGGTTGGTCAGGAAACTCCTTCTCAGCGGAGATAACCGCACCCCGAGCCACAACGAACCCGAGTCCATGCGCCTGTACGCGCTGCAGCTGGGTGTCCCCAACGAAGATCTTGTCCTTGACCCTGCGGGTACCCGCTCTTACGACACCTGCTACCGGGCCCGCTTTGCCTTTGGAGTCCAAGAGGCCATCCTGGTTACGCAGGACTTTCATTTGCCCCGTGTGATTTACACCTGCGAGGGGATCGGGATTCGCGTCGTGGGAGTTTCGGCCGATCGACACCCGTACCGGCTTCTCTCCCAGCTATTCTGGTCCGCGCGAGAAGTCCCCGCCTCGGGCTTGGCCGTTCTGGATATCAATGTGTTTCGGCCGCAACCGGTGCTCGGCCCCTTCCAACCCATTTTCCCAAGCCCCACTCAAGCTGGCTCAAGAGGAAAACCGTGACACGAGAGGAAGCCCTAACCCTGGTCCACGAGTTCGTCAAGAACGAGAACCTGGTCCGGCACATGCTGGCCGTGGAGGCGGCAATGCGCTTCTACGCCCGCCAATGGGGGGAAGATGAGGAACGGTGGGGAATCGTGGGACTGCTTCATGACTTCGACTGGGAAATCCACCCCAGTCTTGAACAACACCCCCAGGACGGGGTCCCCATCCTGCGCGAACACGGGGTCCCCGAGCCCGTCATTCAGTCGATCCAGAGCCATGCCGATCATACGGGGGTGCCCCGCGCGACACGGATGGAGCATGCCTTGTTCGCGTGCGACGAGGTGACCGGGCTGATCACCGCGGTAGCCCTCGTGCGGCCCTCGCGGTCCCTTTCGGACTTGACTGTATCTTCCGTGAGAAAGAAGTGGAAGGACCATGCCTTCGCCGCTGGAGTCAATCGCAGCGATATCGAGAAAGGCGCTCAAGAACTTGGACTTGACTTGTGGGAGCACGTGGGCAACGTGATTGAGGCCATGCGGAGCATTGCCTCCGACCTGGGGCTGGCCGGCATCGCCTGAACCTGCCCCTCCCCCTGCCCTCCTGGGTGAACACCCTGGCCCTGCTCGGATTTCATGCAGGAATGCCTGTCGTCCCCCCCGTCCTCATCGCCTAAGAGGCCAAGGCCGCTCAGAAAGGTGCGAAGTTCCTCTCCCAATCGCGGATCCTCAAGATCCTGCCTCGCTGACTCCGAAGATCGGCTTTGGGGGAGGGCGCGAGGGGTCCGTTCCGGACGGTCGTCGCGCCCTCTCTTGGCATCCCACCTCCACGCGCAGTTCCCGAGCTTCCTATACAATCGTAAGCGTGTCCACAAACAGGGTGACTATACGCTCGAATCTGCAGTGGAGGAAAACCACATGGCCATTCTGCTCATTATTTCAGCCGGCCTCGCGGTTCTCGATTGGGTGGCTGTCGCCCGGGGCGTGAAAGGTCTTGAATACGTGGCCAAGCCGGGCACCATGGTCTTTCTGCTCGCCTGGCTTCTAGCCCGCGCCGGGCTGATGCCGACCCTGGTCTGGTTCGAGTTGGCCCTGGTATTTTCCCTGGCGGGGGACGTCCTGCTTATGTTGCCCCGCGAGAGTTTCCTGGGCGGGCTCGTCGCCTTTCTGGTCGCTCATCTCTTCTTCATCGTGGGCTTCAACCAGGAACCCCTTCCCATTAAGCTGGTCAGCCTTCCCCTGGTCATCCTGGTGTTCCTCGCCGCCGCCTGGCTATTCGTCAGGGTTCGGGCGGGTCTCCTTCGATCGGGCAATCGGAGCCTGGTGATGCCGGTGTTCGCCTATACCTTGGTCATTTCCGTCATGGTCCTTTCGGCCCTGGCCACACTCACCCGGCCCGAGTGGCAGATCCAGCCCGCTTTGCTTGCCAGCGTCGGAGCGGCCTTGTTCTTCGCCTCGGACGGACAGCTGGCCTGGAACCGATTTGTTGGGCCGCTGCGCCAAGCCGACCTGCGAGTGATGGTCACCTACCACCTGGCCCAGTTCGCGATCTTGTTCGCCGCCTGTTGGCATTTCCTGGGCACACCGCTCTGAAGGGCCGCCGAAGCGGTGATCGGGTTAGAATGGCGAGCATGGAGAACGAAGCCGGGAGCGTGGACCCGGAGCGGCAAGGTTCGGCTCGCGAGTATGCCCGCCTGCAGAGGCGTCTGGCCATCCTCGAAACGTGTCTGGGCTTCCTCTACCTGGCTCTCTGGGTTGTGAGCGGGCTCAGCCTGCGGCTTCGCGAGCGGCTTTCCGCCCTCCTGCCCGGCTCCGGCTCCTTCCCCGGCCGGACCTTTTCCGAATGGGCGGCAATAGCCTTGCTGATCCTGCTGGAGGCAGCGCTGATCGCTGCTCCCTGGTGGATCGCCACCCTGCCCGTGGATTTCTATAGCAGCTTCCATCTTCCCCACCGTTTCCAGATTTCCACCCAGACCCTGCCAGGCTGGGTCAGCGACCAACTCAAGGAACTCGGCCTTTCGCTCCTGTTCGGGGTTCCGCTGCTCCTGGCCTTGAATCTCTTCCTGCGCGTCTTTCCGGTCTGGTGGTGGCTGTGGGCGGGGCTTGGCTACATCCTGCTCACCCTGGTGCTGACCCTTCTCGCCCCCATCCTGCTCTTGCCGGTCTTCTACCGCGTTCAGCCGTTGGGGGAGGAGTGGAAGGAGCTGCGCGACCGGCTCGTGCAGCTGGCCAATGCGGCCGGGACGCGGGTCCGCGGAGTCTACGTCTTCGACATGAGTCGCCGCACCAAGGCCGCCAATGCCGCCCTCACGGGACTGGCCCGAACGCGGCGGATCCTGCTCAGTGACACCCTTCTCGCCAACTTCACCCCGGATGAGATCGAAACAGTCCTGGCCCACGAGCTGGGTCATCAGGTTCATCGAGACATCCCCTTCCAGATCCTGAGCCAGAGCGTGCTCATCCTGGGATCCCTGTTTGCCGGGAGCCTGGCCCTGCAATGGGGCACTCGGGCGTTCGGCTACCAGGCCGTCTGGGATCCCGCGGCGCTGCCCGTGTTGGCGCTGAGTCTTGCGCTGATCAGCCTGCTGCTGCTGCCCGCACTCAACGGCCTCTCTCGATGGCGTGAAAGCCTGGCGGACAGTTATGCCCTGGAGGCGACAGGCAAGCCGGACGCCTTCGGAAGCGCGATGAACCGACTGGCGAATCAGAACCTGGCGGAGGTGGACCCACCCGCCTGGGTAGTCGCGCTCTTTTACAGCCATCCGCCCTTGGCCGCTCGAATGGAAAAGGCCAGGAGCTACTCTGCCGAGAGAGGCTGTGAAGGAACTCTTTCCGAGCACGCGCGGGCCGGGTTGCAGCTCTTCAACCAGAAGCAGTTTCTTGAGGCTCACGAGGAGCTTGAGCTTGCCTGGCGGGCGGAACCGAGGCAAGCCAGGAATCTGTATCAGGGCATCTTACAGCTCGGGCTGGCCTGGTACCAGGTATCACGCCTGAACTACCGCGGGGCCATGAACATGCTCGGCCGAGCGGAGTTCTGGCTCGCCCCCCTGCCCTCGGCATGCCAAGGCATCGATGTCGAGCAGATTCGCGGCCACGTACGCCAGCTGCGATTCGAAGTGGAAACCCTGGGGCCGACCCGCATCGGCCTCGTGAACCCGAATCTCTTCTTGCCGATCGTCCCTGCGCCCCAGGCTGCCCCCGGGGGAGGAATCGGGCCAACGGGGGCCAGCCCAGGCAACCGCAACGTCGCCAAGGGCGGAGGAGCAATAGGTGATTGAAGGCAAGGTGGCAGTCGTCACAGGCGGCGGGCGCGGGATCGGGCGCGCCATCGCCCTTCGCTTGGCAAGAGAAGGAGCAGACGTCGCCATCAATTTCTTTCGGAACCGAGCCCCTGCTGAGGAGACCGCGGCAGAGATCCGGACCATCGGTCGCCGGGCGGAGGTGATCCGAGCCGATGTGGGGACGGCGGAGGGAATTGACCGGCTCTTCCAGGGAATCGGCGACACGTTTGGCGGGCTCGACATTCTCATTTGCAATGCGGCCTCGGGCTACAACCGCCCTGTGCTCAGACAACGGCTTAAGGGCTGGGACTGGACAATGAATATCAATGCCCGTTCGGTGCTGTTCTGTGCCCAGCGGGCTGCGCCCTTGATGAAAGCCCGCGGAGGCGGAAGCATTGTGAGCATTTCCTCCCCGGGCTCCACGCGGGTGATGCCCGACTATGTTCTGGTCGGGTCGTCCAAGGCCGCCTTGGAGGCGATTACCCGCTACTTGGCCGTGGAGCTCGCTCCGCTGGGCATCGTTGTCAATGCCGTGTCGCCGGGCATCGTCGACACCGAAGCTCTGAGTCACTTCGAGATTCTGCAGGGCGCAGATTGGCGGGGCGCAGCCCGGAAGCAAGTCCCCGCCGGGCGTCTGGTTACAGCCGAGGACATCGCCGGGGTCGTGGCCTTCCTGTGTTCGCCGGAGGCGGAGATGATCCGAGGACAGACAATCCTGGTGGACGGTGGCCATACCCTCCCTCTGACTGGGTGGAGGCCCGAGTCCTAAGGCCGGCTCGGAACGGAGACACCGGGCTCCAGACCCCCGCGAACCTAGCTGAGACTGGCGTGAACCCATCCAAACGGAAGCCGGCCGACCAGTTGATTCTCAGCCATCACCCACAGAGCGTGGCCGAACTCTCGTGGGACGGCTCACACCCGAGCCTCCTCGCACAAGGCATCGGAATTAGCGAATGCGCCGAGCGGATAGGCGGACCGAGGCCGGATCACGCGCCCCTGGGCGTACTCGGAGCTCCGATCGCGATAGCCAGCGCGGGTGACCCGGGAGGTCGAGGCCGTGTTCTCAGCAAGTACATGGTTCCCGAAAGGCTGGTCGATGGCATTTGTGGAACTGCCCGAGTTATGATGCCTCCGGACATCTTGGGGGTTCGGTGGATATTCCCGAGGCAACTGTCCAGCCAGCCTCGAGTTCCCGGGTTGTCCTCTTGAACTTGGGTCTGGGAGAGCGAACGCCTACAACATGGCCAACTACCTGAATGAGCCCGTCACCCTGGTCCTGCCGACTTATAACGAGGCGAAGAATCTGCCTGAGATGGTCAAGAACCTGCGGGATCTTCCCCTGACGGACCTTCACTTTTTGGTCGTGGACGATGGTTCGCCCGACGGCACAGGGCAGGTGGCGGAAACCCTGGCCCGCAGCATGCCCGGACGGTTCCAGGTCCTCCACCGCAACGGCAAGCTGGGGCTGGGGACCGCCTACCTGGCGGGATTTCGAGTGGCCTTGAGCACCGGCGCGGCCTCCGTAATCCAAATGGATGCGGATCTATCCCATCCCCCCGCCGCTCTCCCGCAACTGCTGGAGCGCTTGGGCGAATGCGACGTGGCCGTTGGGTCCAGGTATGTTACCGGCGGAAGACTCGATCTGCGCTGGGGCCGGGGACGGCGCTGGCTCTCCCGGTGGGGTAATTTCTATTCGCGCCTGGTCCTTGGCCTGGAGCTTCACGATGTCACCGCCGGCTACAAAGCCTGGAGGCGAGAAACCCTGCTGGGTATGGGGCTGGAGCGCATCCATTCGAACGGCTACATTTTTCAAGTCGAAATGGCTTATGTGGCCCAAAGGCTGGGCTATCGGGCCTGCGAGGTTCCGATCTTTTTCGAGGATCGCAGGATCGGCCGCTCCAAGATGGACACGCGAGTGAAAGTCGAGGCCGCCTGGCGCGTCTGGCAGGTTTGGTGGTTTCACCACCGGCTCACGCCAGGCGACCGCTCACCGGAAGCGGCACCGCAGGCGCCCGTTTGAGCCTTGGGCAGCCCGGCTGAGGTTCCTAATCCGACGGCGATTCCTGGCGAGAATCGGCCAGGAGCTCGGGCAGTGCATCCGCCAGGCACTTCCACTCCGCTATGCTCAAGGTCTCCGCTCGCCGCGCGGGATCAACCGCCACGCGGCTCATCCAATCCCGGACCCGTCGGTCATCCACGGCCAAGCCCGCGCCGAGCGCGTTGTGAAGCTGCTTGCGGCGCTGGGAAAAGCCCGCCCGCGCCACGCGAAAGAAGGCCCGGTTTCCCAAAGGCTCCAATCCACGGGCGGGATCCAGGTCCACCCGCACGACAGCCGAGTCGACCTTGGGCACAGGGAAGAAACACTGGGCAGGAATCCGGAAGGCAATCTGCGGCCGCCCAAAGTACTGGACGCTGAGCGAGAGCAAACTCATGCTTCCCGGGGTGGCACAGATGCGCCCGGCCACCTCTTCTTGGACGGTCAGGATCATCCGCTGCGGCCGATGTGGCGCCTCAAGAAGATGGCGGATCACGGCCGAGGTGATGTAGTACGGCAAGTTAGCTACGACCAAGTAGGACCCCGCCGCGAAAGGCGCGGTCAAGGCCTCCGGATCCAGCCCCAGAATGTCCCCCTCGACCAGGAGAACATTCTTCCAGGGTCCCGCGACGCCTCGCAGGACGGAAAGCAGCGCGGAATCGATCTCCACCGCGATAACCTGACCAGCATGACTGGCCAGGTGCCGGGTCAGGCTCCCCAGCCCAGCCCCGATCTCGAGCACGACATCCTTGGGCCCAAGGTCTGCGCAATCCACAATGCGCGCGAGCATCTGCTCGTCGACCAGGAAATTCTGACCGAGCGACCTGCGCGCCGGGAGCCCGGCTTGGCGAAGCAGCCGCACTACGTCCAATGGCGCAAAGTCGGGGTTCGGGGAGATCATCGCAGGGGGAGTCGAGCCACGAACTGGATGGCCTGCTCGCTGGGAACCGGGGTGAGGAAATACAGGGTTGTGGATTTCGGGCCGCTTCCGCCATGATTGAGGAAAGTCTGATAATCCGGGAAAGCGACATCCACCCAGTACACGCTCGTGACGTTTTCGCCGTAGTCCTCCACGCTGGCTTGACCGTAGCCGCTCACGTAAACCGGCCAGCCTTCCATTTCGAGATACCAGGAATAGACCACGGCAATCATCCCCAGGCCGACCTTCTTGCCGCTGGTGGTAAGGGGATAACACTGGCCGGGCGCTCCCGCCGAGCCGCAGGGCCAATAGGCCGTGGCATAGACAGGTACGGAATACCAGTATTGCCTAGGCCCGTCCGGGGTGCTGACGCTTTGGATCACGATCTTGGTGCCATAGGCGACGACTTCATTCGTGGGCTGGACCAAGATCGTTTGTCCTTCGGTCGTGCGCTTGACCTCGACGCCGTCCTCATAGCGGACACGAACCACGCTCTCCTCGACCCCGTACTTGCCTGGAGAAACGAGTTGCCGTTGGCCCAAACCAAGGTCAGCCAGGTATTCCACGCTGGTCCCGTAGGGTAAAGAAGACTGGTTGCGGACCAGCGCCTCTCGGACGCGTACGATCCGGATCTGGCCGTCCACAGGCAGCGGTTGGTCCTCGGCCGGTAGGGTGTAGTCCTCGTCGGAGAGAGCCAAGCCATTTTGGGCCAGGGCCTCGCCGACTGTGTTCGCCGCCGAGCGGATCGTCACCTCTTTTCCGTCCACGCGCACCTGGAACTGACGAGAGGACTTGAGAACAATACGAATCGGTGCCTGCCCTGGTCCTGGGCTCAGCGGAGTGTCCGCAGGAGGGTCCAGGGAATCGCCTTCATAAACAGGAATCCCGAGCTGAAACAGGGCATCGCCCACCGTGGGCCCCGCGGCTTGCAGGTTCTCGATTCTGCCATCATGGATCAGGACGAAGGTCGTGCCCGCCGTGACGCCAATCGCCGCCGGCACTTGTGGTAGTGGAAGGGAGGGATCAACCACGGAGCCGTCGGCGAGGACAACCTCTCCAGGAAAGATCGAGACTCCTTTGGAGAGCAAGAGATTGGCGGGGATCAGCCGGTCCCCCTCGTGCACGAGGATTTCGGTCGACCCAGACCCCGTCTCCAGCTGGATCCACTTGGCTCGGTCGACGCGGATCGTCATCCCGCTCTTCACGGGAGAAGAGAGACCCGGTTGAACCCGATCGTACGGATGCAGAACTAACCCAGCATCGCGCAGTACCAGGGCCACCGACTGGGCATGGGTGTGCACGTTCTGGGTCTGACCCTCAGCGACGACAACGACAGTACGCTGGGTCGCCAGAAACAGTCCAACGCCGACCAGAATCGCAGTCAGGCCGGCCAAAAAGGGAACGGCGCTCCCAGGCGTCAGCCCAGCAGTCTTCATTCTCATCGAGTGACTCAGCCCGGTCAGGTTTCCCGGCGGCACCCGGAAGGTCCCTCTTACCGTTGCTACCTTTCGGTCCTGGCGGGATTCAAGGGTTTCCGCCGCGCCGGACCCGGCCGGGCTGATCTGCCATGGTAATTCAAGGGTAGGGGACTGTCAACGCATCCCTCCGCAATGTCATTCAAAGTTGAAAGGTGGACAGTTCAAAGCTGAAAAGTGGACACCGCCGGGGACCCCTCCCGAAACCACCGGGAGGGAACGATGGGCCAGATCCATAAGCGATTCACGAGCCGGCAGATCAAGTTTCTTCTCCAGGCCTGCCTGGGAGGAAACGTCAAGCGGCCTGAGGTGCGGGAGGCCCTGGGAGTCAGCAAGACCCGATCCTTTGCCTTGCTCGAAGAGTAACGACGAGGTCTGGAGAGCTTTGAGGTCGTTTATGACCGCAGAAGCCGCAGTAGGCTCAGTGTGGCGACGGAGGCCAAGATTAGGCAAGAGCTGCTGCGCGAGAAGAAACTCATGGACGATCCGCGCCTGCCAATCTCCGGCTGCAACCTTTCTTCCGCCAGGCAGGCTATTCTGCTGTCCGGGATCGCCTGAAGACAAATGGCGTGTCGGTCTCCGTGCCCACGATCATCCGCTTGGACGGCTCCATCCCTCGTCGGCGCAAGCCGGAAACCAACACGCGGGAAGTCCTGACCATCTCGATCGGTGCGTGGAACCTGTCCGCCGACAGGCGGGCTCCACTTGATCCCCAACGGGGCCCGCCAGGTCCTTGAGATCCGTGGCTGGTCCAGTCGACTACCCTTCCCCTGCAGGGAATCACAGTCCACTCTTGAAATTTCAAGTCGTTCACTTTTCCACTTTGGGTAACACGCATCCCTATGCAACCCCAGCGAGAGATCTCATTGCGGACGGGCTCCCCGGCTTCGGTTCTCAGGAGGGACGCGAGACGGGATGGGCTTCAGGCCCAACCTCAAGCCGCGGGGTCTGGGAGGAGGCCATAAACCGTAAATGGCCTTTCTATGGGCCAGGGACTCAACATCCGATTGGGCATTTGAGGACTGGCAGCGCCTCATGGGGCGCATGAGGAGGAGCGGAGTTTTTTGCAGCGCCACGTCACCACGGGCCAGAGGTTCGGTCATTCCAGAAGCAAGAGGATTCCATAGGAGCTTTATGAGGCTCGGCCGCCAGCGGCTTAAATGCAAAGGGCCGTCAGGTTCGACGGCCCTTTGCAGCGCTGCGGCATCCTTATCCTTGGAGGAGGGATGCCGCAGCGCGCGCACTACATGAAGTTTTCATCTTCGGCACCACCTCCTCCTTTTCTTAGGATAGCAAGGGAAAGAGGTTGTTTCACGCGCTAGGCAGGCAGTATGACACATAGGCTTCCGCTTGTCAACCGGGTGGACTCTCGTGCTAGAGTCCATTGAATTTGTCACCCTGTAACTGGTCAATGAAAATGTCACCCTATGGACACCGAGGTGACATTGACCAACAAGGAACAGAAGCGGCTGAAGGTCTTGAACCAGGTTCAAGTTGGGCGAATCACTGGGCAACAGGCGGCCGCCTTGCTGGGGGTTTCTCTGCGGCAGGAGAGGCGGCTGATGGCCAGCTACCGACGTCGGGGAGCCGCCGGGCTGGCGCACGGGAACCGGGGACGCCCCTCCAGGCGCCGGGTGCCCAAGGCAGTGCGGGGCAAGCTCCTGGCCCTGGCCAAGGGGGAGTTCCGCGACTTCAACGACCAGCACTTCACCGAGATCCTGGGCGAGGAGTATGCCATCCGGCTGTCGCGCTCGACAGTCCGCCGGATCCGCCGGGAGGCCGGTCTGGCCAGTCCCCGCAAACGGCGAACCAGCCGTCACCATCAAAGGCGGGAGCGCTACCCGCAGGTGGGGATGTTGCTTCAGGTGGATGGCAGTCACCACGACTGGCTGGAGGGACGCGGACCCGTGCTCGTCTTGCTGGCGGCGATCGACGATGCCACGTCCCAGATCACCTATGCCTCGTTTCGTGAGCAGGAGGACGCGGCCGGGTACTTCCTGATGCTGCAGGAGATCTGCCGGACCCACGGTCTGCCTCTGGCGCTCTACGCTGACCGCCACACCATCTTCCAGAGCCCCAAAGAACCCAGCCTGGCCGAACAGCTCGCGGGGGACCTTCCGCGCAGCCAATTTGGGCGACTGGTGGATGAACTAGGCATCCGTCTCATCCCGGCTCATTCTCCGCAAGCCAAGGGGCGTGTGGAACGGCTTTTCGGCACGCTTCAGGACCGCCTAGTCAAAGCCCTGCGGCGTGCCAATGCGCGCACGCTGGCGGAAGCGAACCAGGTTCTGGTGACTTTCTTGTCTGCCTTCAACGCTCGCTTTGGACAGCCGCCGGCCTACCCAGGTTCGGCCTACCTGCCCTGGCCAGCTCGCACTCGGCCCGAGGATCTCTTTTGCTTCAAGTTCGAGCGCGTGGTGACCCAGGACAACACGGTCTCCTTCTCGGGCCACTCCCTGGCAATTCCCCTCACCCCTCGCCAGCGCGGCTACGCAGGCACACGGGTTGAGCTTCGACACCACATGGATGGCCGTCTGGCCATCACCCACCATGGCAAGACGTTGGCCGTGCACGAGCCGCTTGAGCCCGGCACTCCCCAGGTGGGGAAGTTCACCCCTGCCAAGAGAGCTGCTCTCCCCGTGAAGAAGGTCGCTGTCCGACCCTCCCTTCAGCCCAGAGCTCAAAGCAAACTGGTACCCCTTCCAGCTTGTGTTCCAGCACCAGATCATCCCTGGCGCCAGCCGTACAAAAACATGCCGGTGCCCGGAGGACCGCTAAGGTGACGTTTTTATTGAACAGTTAGGGTGACCTTGTCACTGAACACTAACACCGGGTAGACTCTCGCCTCCGACGCCCCAGGGGAGCCTTGCTCCGCGCCGCAACCTCACGGTACGCATCTTCCCGAGTTGCAATCGCGGTTCGAAGACCCTCCAGGAAAGCCGTCACCTTGGGTCGCAAATCCTCACTGTATAATCGTTCTGATGGAGGGTCCCGTGTGGCGTGGCCCTCCCAGGAGCACCTGAAACCGGATGGATCCCCGGACCGAAGGTTCCGTCTCGATTATGGCTGCCGTCCTCCATCTGCTCCGGCGCGCCGTTCGCGCTCGGGCCGTGGGGGGCATTCCTTTCTTGCCACCTCGGCCGTCGCCGCATCGATTCTCGCCGCAACGGTTTGACATTATTGGGTCTGACCAGGATTGCCGGGGAAGGAGCAGAGGAATCGGGCTACGAGGGAAGAGCAACTTGCGGGGCTCCAGTCTGGGCTCCAGGAGCAGCCGGACGGAGCCCGGCTATTCCTGCGGGCACTCGGACGGGCCTCTTTGGACAGAATGCCCAGAGATGGGTCGAGGGACCTCTGCCGCGAGAGGATCAGTTGCAACGCCCCGGAGTCTGCTTTTTGAGCCATGATCCCCAGAATGACCCAAGGTAGGGAGGAAGATTGACGCACGAGTCGATGGGCGCACCGCGGGAGGCTATCTTTCGCTGCCAGCAAACCCTGGACGGGGACGGGAAGATCCTTCAGGTCGACGAAGCTTGGCGACAGGCGTTCGGATTCAGCCAAGAGGAGATCCTGGGACGCCCCTTTGCAGTCCTGCTCACCGAGCCCTCGGCGAAGGAATTCTCGACCTCCTGGGGAGAATGGAGGCGGACAGGCAAGCCGCAAGAACTGATGGTTCAAATCGTGCGCAAGGACGGGCAGGTGCAAGGCTTCAGCCTTCAGGCGGAAACCATCCGCTCGCAGGAGGGAGGGATCTCGTGCCTCCTGGAGAGGGTCTCCGAGCCACTTACCGCTCACGAACTGACCGCGTCAACCGCCTCGCTAGCGGACCAACTCATCGAGACAGCGATTGCGCCAGTGGTCGGCCTGGACCGAGACGGCCAAGTGCGCGTCTTCAACCCTGCCGCCCAGAGGATCACCGGATATTCCTTGGAAGAGGTCCGGGCGAAGGGCTGGTTCGAGGTGGTTGCCACAGACGAAAAGCGGACAGAAGCCCACAACCTCTTTGAGCGCTGGAGGCAGGAGCGCAAGCTGGCGCCTTTCTGCGAATATCCCATCGCTACCCGATCCGGCCAGGTCCGGTACCTTTCCTGGAAGAACAGTGAGGTTCATGACCCTGAGGGTCAGCCCATACTGATCTGCGCCGGGATGGACACCAGCGAACAATCCGCTTCAGAACAACCGTCAACTGAAGACACTCAGGCCTTGGCTGCCCTCATCCAGGCTTGTCCTCTTCCCACGATCGCCATCAACCGAGAGGGCCTGGTCCGGATCTGGAATCCCTCTGCCGAGCGAACATTTGGCTGGAGCCGCCAGGAGGTCCTTGGGCAGCCTTTGCCGACGGTTCCGCCGGAAAAGCAGGCCGAGCATCAACAGCTGCGTGAGCACATCTTTCGAGGAGATCAAGTCGGCGGTACTGAGATTCGCCGCGTCCGCAAAGACGGAGTCCCCATCGATTTAACCATTTTCGCCTCCACTCTCTATGACGCCGAGGGCAGGGTGAGCGGAGCCATGGCCGTCTTCATGGAGATGACCGACCAGGCCCGGGTCCAGAAGGAGCTCCAGCTGCGACTCGCCGAGCTCGAGGCGGTCAACCGGATCTCCACAACGCTCCGCTCCGCCTCCACCGTCGGAGAGATGATGCCCATTCTTTTGGATGAGATCCTTGCCGTTCTTGCCGTTCAGGCTGGGGCGGTTTACCTTAGGGATCCTCTCGACGGAGGGATGCGGGAGGTGGCGGTCCGCGGCTGGCTCGCCAAGGCAGCCTCCAAGTACAGTGAGGGGGAGCAGAGCCTTGCCGGACACATGCTCTCCGGCGGGAGCGCCCATCTCATTGAGGACTTCTCCGCAGACCCCTGGACGCCCGATGAGATGAAGGCGACTCTTTTGCACAACTGGGCGGGGGCGGCAGTACCGATTCGCTCAGCCCAGGAGGTGGTCGGGGTGATCCTGATCGCGGCTGAACGACCGCGCTCGGTGAAGAAGGCCGAACTCAGTTTGCTCGGCACGATCGCAGAAATCGCCGGCAACGCCATCCATCGCATGCGCCTGCACGCCGACATGGAGGCCAACCTTGACCGCCTAACCGCCCTGCACTCGATTGAACTGGCCATTAGCGCCAGCACGGATCTGCGCGTGACCCTGGAGATTCTCCTGGACAAAGTGACCGGCCTGCTCCAGGTCGGCGCTGCAGATGTTCTCCTTCTCAAACCGCACAGCCAAACCCTGGAATATGCCGCGGGTCGTGGGTTTCGAGGTAGCGCAATTTCCAAAGCTCGCTGGCGACTTGGAGAAGGTCTGGCCGGGCGGGCAGCTCTCGAACGGCGCGTGCTGACCGTCCTGGACCTCCCTTCCGACGCGAAGATCTTTTCCTCCGAAGTTCGCCAGCCCCGCGGGCGCTTCCTGGAAGGCGAAGGGTTTATTTCCCAAGTGGTTGCTCCCCTGATCGCCAAAGGCGATGTCAAGGGAGTCCTGGAGATCTTTCACCGGGCCCCTCTCAACCCCAGCCCGGAGTGGTTGGAGTTTCTGCAGACCCTGGCGGGCCAGGCCGCCATCGCGATCGAGAACGCTTCCCTGCTCGAGGATTTGCAACGCTCCAATCTGGAACTCATGCTTGCTTATGACGCGACCTTGGAGGGATGGTCGCGTGCGCTCGACCTGAGAGACCGCGAGACGGAGGGACACACCCAGCGGGTAGCCGAACTGGCCCTGCGTCTGGCCCGCACCATGGGTGTTCCGGCCGAAAGGCTGGAGCATGTACGCCGGGGTGCGCTTTTGCACGACATCGGGAAAATGGGCATCCCCGATGGGATCCTGCTGAAACCCGGGCCGCTCACCGAAGTGGAATGGCAGGTGATGCGCATGCATCCGGTGTACGCCCGGGACTTGCTCTACCCGATCACGTACCTGCGTCAGGCCATTGATATCCCCTACTGCCATCACGAGAAGTGGGACGGGACGGGCTACCCCCGAGGGTTGAAAGGGGAGGAAATCCCGTTGCCAGCTCGGATCTTCGCTGTGGTCGACGTTTGGGATGCCCTGCTCTCCGACCGCCCTTATCGAACCGCCTGGCCCAAGGAAAAGGCGCTGGGCTACCTGCGGGAGCAGTCCGGGAGGCATTTCGATCCTAACGTGGTGGACGTGTTCCTGAGCTTCGAGCTTTAGCCCGAAGCAACGCATCGCTTGTGCAACCAAAGGGCCACTCCTATAATCATTTGCGTTGTCGAACCAGCCCGAAAGTCTCTCTTTGGCAGGGCTGGGAGGCCGATTTCAGCGGGCAAGATACGAATACGGTCTCCCGGGCCGGGTTGGCCAACCGGGCGGCTGTTCCATAGCGACTCTTGAGCTAACCTGGGGTCTCGGGTCCTCCGGGCCTCTTGACGGGCGAACATGAACCTCAGAATCGGCCGAGGGGCTCGCGGGGCCGCGCCGGCTGGCTCTTGCTTTGTATCGCTGCCCTCATCGTGGGCAGCTTCTGCGCCTTGCGGTCGGGCTTTTTGCTTCCATACCCCGCGCCGATAGTCGGATCGGCCCGGCCCGTCGTCTGCTCCGCACCCTGCGCGGTCCAGGAACGCTCATGCGAGCCTAACCAGGGGCGGCTTCAGGTTGGGGGCCTCCGGACCAGATCGGGGAACCTGACCTATGAGCAGTTCCAGGCAGGTGGCACCCAAGTTCCCTTCGCAGGGGATCCGGTTGCGTCTCGCGCCCCTGTCCAATATGTGCGCCAAGGAGTCCAGGGTGAAGGGTTTTGGCAGATCCAAGGGGCTTCGCTTGCCCTCACCTTCAGTCGTCTGGGGGCGGTCCTTTTCTTCTTTCCGTTCTGTGTGGTCGGTACTCTTCTCCTGGTTTTGGCTGCGCCAAGGGACAAGCAGGCGCTACGGCTCGCATCGCAGAACTCTGTCACAGCCGCCTGGATATCGTTTGGAGCCCTCTCTTTCCTCCAAGGGGCCTTTTCCTCTCCAGTCTTTTACTCGCTCTCTTGGCTCTTGGCCCCGTCTTATCAGCACCTTCATCTCGCCATGCCAAGTTTGATCTTCCCGCGATTGCGGAACACGTTGATCCCAGTGGCGTGTGGAGTCTCAGCAATCCTGGGGGCCCCGAACCTGCCACGCCTCCTCCCCGACGAGGCCTATCTGGTTCCGGCTCTCATTCTGATTGTCGCTTGCCTTTCGATCCTCTTCTATCGCCTGCTGCGAGGCGATCCTGCCGATCGGCCCGCCGCGCGGCTTATGGCGGCTGCGATGGTCATTGCTTTCGGGCCAGGGCTGATTCTGATCCTGGTCTTTAGTCTGATTGGAGAATCAGCCTATGCCGGCACGGCCACCATCCTTTCGGCCTTTGCCTTGCCGCTTCTTGCGGCGCTTTACGCCTTCGCCATCTACCGGGACCGCTTCGGCCATTGGGAGCTTCCGGCCATCCAAGTCCTCACCCTGTACAGCTTCGCGCTTCTCTACGCGACGGCCTTTGCGCTAGTGTACGTAATCGGCTCCCGGTTGGTTCCTGCCTTCAGCCCAACCCTGGCCTTCAGCCTCATCCTCTCCCTCGTCTTCGTCTTGGCCGCCCTGCCCGTCTATGTCGCCTTCCGGAAGATGGCGGAACGACTGCTCTACGGGGCCCGTATCCAACCGGAGGGAATCCTCCGTGTGTTCGCCAACCAGCTGCCCACAGCAACCACTCGGCAGGCCTTTGCGGACCTGCTCGAGAGGGAGGTGACCGGCCCTCTCCTCATCCGGCAGTCGGCCCTTATTCTGCTTTCCAAAGAGCAGTCCGAAGTTGCCTACCAATCGGGGGTCGAGATCGGGGCCTCCGTCCTGGACGAGGAGGAGATTCACCGACTGACCGCCTCGACCGGGGAGTACCCTCGGCGCGTAGTGACGGAAAGCCCGTTCGGTTGGGTTCGCCTGGCCGTCCCGGTCGGCACCGGTGGCCATGTCATGGCCCTGTGGCTCCTCGGCCGCCGCGACCCGGACGATTTCTACCCCCAGAGGGATATCCGCTTGCTGTTCACGTTGGGCAGCGAACTGGCCACTCCGCTGGAATCGCTTCGCCTAGTCGACGAGAGCAGACGCCGCGCAGAGGAATTCGAGGCACTCTACGACGTAGCGAGAGACATCACGACAAAAGAAGACCTCCACTCTCTCCTGCGTACGGTCGTGCAACGTGCCATTTCTCTCGTGGGCGCCCAGGTGGGTGGGATCTTCCTTTTCCAGGAGCCGGGGGGAGAGCTCAAACTCGCGACCGCGGTCGGACCGGCAGAGGAAGATCAACTGGCGGCCATGGGAGGCCAGGGACTCGGCCGGGAAGCCCTGGACCTGAGAGCGCCGGTCATAGTGAACGAATTCGATCGGGCCTCCGACGGAAGCCTGATTGCCAGAGAACACGGTGTCCGAGCGTATGTCCGCTGCCCGATTCTTCAAGAGGAGGAACTGGCCGGTCTGCTGGTAGTTGGCAGGGTCAATGGAGCGCCCGGTCAGTTTACGAGCAAGGATGTTCGGCTGCTGGGCCTGTTTGCCACTTTGGCAAGCAACATGCTCCGAACTGCCCAGCTCCACGATGAGACCCGTCGGCGAGCGGAACAGCTCAGGCTGCTTTACGACGCCGGGCTGGGTCTCAACAGCCTGTTGGATCCCAAGGAACAGCTCAAGCTGCTCTTCCAGAGCGCGCTGCAGGCTCTGCATGCGGATGAGGCAGAATTCTTCCGGTACGATGCCGCCTCCGGCGAACTGAAAGCCGAGACGGTGCTAGGGATCGATCCGGTCTATGTCGCCCAGTGGGAAGAACTCAGTTTCCCCGAAAGGGCCAATGCCGGTCCAGTAGGTTGGGTAGCCGCCCGGCGCGAGGCCATCAATCTCCCCAACGCGCCCTCCTTCCCAGGGTGGGTGGCGGTCGACCCCGGCGTGCACTCTGGGATCTGGGCGCCGATTGAGAGGGAAGGAAGACTCCTGGGAGTCCTCGGGGTGACGAGCAATCGCGGCGCGGCGTTCTCCAAACAGGACGTGGACCTGATCCTGCTCTTCGCGAATCAGGCGGCCGTGGCCATGGAAAATGCCCGCCTGTTCAGCGAAACCGAGCTGCGCCTGCAGCGCATGTCCTCCTCCAGAAGCATCGACACCGCCATTACGGGCAGCCTGGACCTGCGAGTCACTCTCAACGTCCTTTTGGATCAGGTCACCACCCAACTGAGAATGGACGCCGCCGATGTCTTGCTCTTCAACACGCACACCCAACTTTTGGAGTTCGCTGCGGCCCGAGGTTTCCGATCCCGAGCCCTCCAGAACACTCGCCTGCAAGTGGGCAAAGGCCTCGCCGGACGAGCCGCGCTGGAGCGTGAAATCGTCCACCTTTCCGACCTAGTCGGCCAGCCCGGAGAGTTGTCAAAATCTCCTCTCCTGGGAAGTGAGGACTTTGTCGAGTACTATGGCGTTCCCTTGATTGCCAAGGCTCAAATCAAGGGGGTGCTGGAAGTATTCAGTCGCCGGCGCATCGAACCCGACCCGGAGTGGATGGAATTCCTCGAAACCATTGCCGGCCAAGCGGCCATTGCGGTCGACAATGCCGGCCTGTTCGACAGCCTGCAACGGACCAACTTGGATCTGACCTTGGCGTATGACTCCACGCTGGATTCTTTGGCCCGGGCTCTGGATCTCCGCAACCACGAACCGGAGGGACACACCCTGCGGGTGACCGAGCTGACCCTTCAGATCTCGCGGGTCCTGGGCATCGGGGAAGCCGATCTGGTTCATCTCCGACGGGGAGCGCTGCTACACGACCTGGGTCATCTGGGTGTGCCGGAGGCCGTTCTCCTGAAGGCCGGTCCTCTCAACGAGCGCGAATGGGGCCTTGTTCGGCGCCACCCGGTCCTGGCATTTGAGCTGCTTTCCCCCATCGAGTTCCTGGGGCCCGCCCTTGATATCCCCTACTGCCATCATGAGAAATGGGATGGAACAGGATATCCGCGGGGCCTGGTTGGTGAGCAGATCCCCATCGGGGCACGCATTTTCGCCGTTGTGGACGTGTGGGAATCGCTGACCTCGGATCGCCCCTTCCGCGAGGCCTGGTCCCGAGAGCAAACCCGAAAATACATCTGGGACAAGGCCGGAACCCACTTCGACCCGTCGGTTGTCGAGATCTTCCTCGAGTCCGTTTCCAAGACCTAGTGTCCTCTTTCGCCTCAGGGTCAAGGGCCGCCTCGGAGATCGCCCATCAGGGAGTTCAATTTGCTGCGACAGATCTACTTTTCGTTTCGCTACCTGGGAAGTCCGCCCTGGAATACTGGAGTCCCCCCTCCCGAGGTGGTTCAGTTCGCCGACAACCACCCCCCCGCCTTGGCACTTGACCTGGGCTGCGGAACCGGAGCGACCTCCGTGTTCCTGGCGGAGCGAGGTTGGACCGTCACCGGGGTCGACTTCGTGCCGCTGGCCATTTGGAAGGCCAGGCGCCGGTCGCGCTATCTCATCCGCCGGCCCGTTTTCCGGGTCGGGAAGGTTCCTGATCTCAAGGGCATCTCTGGGCCCTTCGACCTGATCGTCGATGTCGGCTGCTTTCACGGCTTGCCTGGGAGCGACCGCACGCGGTATTGCGACCGGGTCCAGACCCTGCTCAAATCCGGCGGCCACATTCTCCTCTATGCCTTCACCCACAAGACGCGGTCAGGGGTTGCGGTCGAGGAGGTCTGCCAACTTTTCTCCGGACGATTCGAAGAGCGGCAGATACAGATCGACGCGGACGGGAGCGCCGCCTGGTACACTTATCAAAGACGGTAGGAAGAAGCCAAGAGGTGACGGTGAGCGTTCTGTTGCTGTTCCTGGATGGTGTGGGATTGGGTGCGCCGGATCCGAAGCGCAACCCCCTGGTGGTTGCCAAATTGCCAACCCTCAAGCGCCTGCTGGGGGGTCAGGACCTTACCCAGGAGGCGAGGCCGTTTGAAGGAGAGGAGGCAACTTTCTTTCCCTGCGACGCCAACCTCGGGGTGGAAGGGAAACCGCAATCGGCGAGCGGCCAGGCTTCCCTCCTGACCGGAGTGAACGTCCCCGCGCAGCTGGGGTTTCACTATGGACCCAAACCCAACCGTTCCATCCGGGCTCTGCTCCGGGATCGCAACCTATTGGCCGAGCTGAGTCGGCGAGGCCGACGCCACCGGCTACTAAACGCCTATCCCCCGACCTATTTTGAAGGGGTCCACTCGGGCCATCGGCTGCATTCCGCGATCCCCCTCGCGATCGAATTGGCGGGAGGTCAGCTGGCCGATGAGGAGGCGCTTCGCCGGGGGAACGCGCTCTCGGCCGATTTCACCGGGGCCGGCTGGCGGAGCAGGCTGGGCTACTCCAATACCCCGCTGCTGACTCCCCGCGAAGCCGGCGAACGGATGGCGGAACTGTCGCAGGCGGTTGATTTCGCGATTTTCGACCACTGGCCGACCGACTACGTCGGCCACATGGGCAAAATGGAGCCGGCCGTGGAACTGCTTCGGGTGCTGGACGAAGCGTTGGAGGCCCTGGTTCAGGCGGCCCGCCGTGACGGCCTGCTGGTGGTCGTAATCTCGGACCACGGGAACCTGGAGGACCTTCAGGAACGCGGGCACACGCGGAATTCGGTCCCCGCCCTTCTGATTGGGCCGCGCCCGCTACGAGAGCCCTTCGCGCAGCAAATGCGAGATCTGACCGGCTTTGCCCCGGCCCTGCTCGCAGCCCTGGGCTGAGGAAGATACCCGAGGATCAGGAGGCCTTGCGGATGCGGTGCAGGGCCTCCAAGGCCGCCGATTGGGCTGCGGCCTGCTTGCTGGGGCCGACCCCGGCTCCCCAGAGTTCGTCTCCGATGTACACCTCGACGGTGAACTCGCGCTCATGATCGGGACCCCGCTCTTCGGCCGTCACGTACCGTGGAGTGAGGGCGTGCTCTGCCTGCGACCATTCCTGCAGCAAGCTCTTGGCGTCGATCTCGCCTTGTTCTCCCAGAATCCTGGTGACGGCTTCTTCAAGAAGGGGCTCCAGAAACTGACGCGCGGCTTCGGTGCCCTGGTCCAGGTACAAGGCACCGATCAGGGCTTCGAAGGCCCCACAGAGATTGGCCGGACGCTCCCGGCCTCCCGTCTCCTCCTCTCCCCGCCCCAATCGCAACAGGGAGCCGAGTTCCAGCTTCCGCGCGAACTCGGCCAGGGTCTCCGTGCGCACGAGGGCAGAGCGCAGGCGAGTCAGTCGTCCCTCCGAGGAATCGGGAAAGCGGCGATAGACCCAAGCCCCGCTCACGAAATCGAGCACCGCGTCGCCTAGGAATTCCAGTCTTTCGTTGTCCTCCCATTTCCCGGGATGTTCATTGGCAAAAGAGCGATGGGTGAGGGCGCGGATGGCCAATTGGCCATCCCGAAACTGGAGACCGGTGCGCTCGCACAAGGATTTCAGCCCGGGTTGAGATGTCGCTTCGCGGTTCAAGATTCCCGTCCCTCCCAGAGTTTCTGTCTCCCGCAGGCTATGGCCGAAACTCACGAATCACGAGAACCGCGTTGTGTCCGCCGAAACCGAAGGAGTTTGACAAGGCCAGGCGCACCCTCTTCTCGCGGGCCTGGTTCGGCACGTAGTCAAGATCGCAATCGGGATCGGGGGTCTCGTAGTGAAGGGTCGGCGGGATCACCCCATCGCGGATCGCCAAAACGCAGAAGATCGCCTCGAGTGCTCCCGTGGCCCCCATCATGTGCCCGGTCATCGCCTTGGTGGAAGACACAGGGATGTGATAAGCCGTCGGACCAAGAGCCGCCTTGATGGCGCGGGTCTCCGAAAGATCATTGAGTTGCGTGGCCGTGCCATGGGCGTTGATGTAGTCCACCTCTTCGGGTACGGCGCGAGCCGCTTCCAGAGCTCTGCGTATGGCCAAGGCCCCACCCGCGCCGTCCTCGGCCGGTGCCGTTACGTGGAAGGCATCGGCACTGGCCGCGTAGCCCGCCAGTTCCGCCAAGATCTCCGCACCCCGGTTCTTGGCATGGGACAGGCTCTCCAGGACCAGCACCGCTGCGCCTTCGCCCATGACTAGCCCATCCCGATTCTTGTCAAAGGGCCTGGGCGTTGTGGTGTAGTCCTCATTGTGCCTTGACATCGCCCCCAGGCGGTCAAAGGCCGCCACCCCCAGCCGACAAATGGTTGCTTCGCTGGCCCCGGCCAAGACGGCATCCAAGTCCCGGTTGCGCACAAGCTGCCAAGCCGCCCCGATGCCATCTGCCCCCGAGGCGCAGGCGGAAGATATGGAAAAGCAGGGGCCCTTGGCCCCGAACTCAATGGCCACGAGTCCCGAGGCCCCATTCGGCATGTACATTGGGATGAGAAACGGGCTCAAGCGTCGCGGCCCTTGGTCTCGCAGAGCATCCATCCCCGACTGCAGTGTCGCTAGCCCTCCGGTGGCCGAGGAAATGATCACTCCGACGCGATCCGGAGCCCGGTTGATCTCGAAACCCGATTGACTAAGGGCCTGTTTGGCCGCCACCAATCCCATCTGTTCAAATCGATCGCGGCGGCGAGCCTCCCGCGGTTCCATGTATCGGCAGGGGTCAAATCCCCGCGCTTCGCAGGCGATACGAACGAGGAGGTCCGAGGCATCGAACTGAGTAATTGGGCCTACCCCCGATACCCCCTTGACCACGTTGCGCCAGCTTTCCTCAGTGTCCAGGCCCAACGAGTTGATGGTTCCCATTCCCGTGATGACCACCCGTTCCATGCTCAGCCTTTTCCCCTACCCAACTATAGGGTGAAGCGTCCCGCTTCCTTCAGGCCGCTTCCGGTCAGAATAGCGACGATTGCGCCGCCGATATCCTCAGGACGCAGCCGGCTCTGTCCGCCCAGGATTTTCGCGATGGCGGGGTAGACCACCGCCGAGGTTGTCTCCACGAACATCCCCTGCCGAAGCCACTCGCGCTGCCCCAGCAAGGCCTCGCGCTCATCGACCGCGATCACGTCGCCTTGGCTCTCTTCCAAGGCTCGTATCACCCCGCTCATCCGAACCGGCCGGGCCACGCGAATTCCCTCGGCGATGCCGGTCTCAGGCGGAGCGGAAGATTGGTCGGGAGCGGATGGTTGCCAAGCTTTCCAAATGGGAGCGCACGAAACGATTTGCACGGCCACTAGCCTCGGCAACTCGCGGATAAGCCTTCCCTTCAGGAGCGATTGAAACCCCAGGAATAGCCCCGTGATCAGGGATCCCTGCCCGGCGGGGGCGGCGACCAGGCCGAGGCCGGAACCTAGTTGGGAAACCAGCTCAAAGGCTATGGTTGCAATGCCGCCCAGCCCATGGGGCAAGTAGGCATGGCTTCCATAGGCAACCCCCGCCTGCACCTCGCGCAGCGCTGCCTCGCTCGCCGCACTCCGGCCTCCCTCGGTTTCCCGGACTTCCGCGCCATAGGCGGCGATCTGAGTGCGCTTAAGACCGGAAGAGCTCCCAGGAACATAAATGCGCGCTCGAATCCCTGCCCGCGCGCAGTAGGCAGCGAATGAGGCTCCAGCGTTGCCCGATGAATCCTCCACAGCTTCGGAGACGCCCCGGTCCTTGAGCACGCTGACCAAGACAGCTGTCGCACGGTCCTTGAACGATCCTGTGGGGTTCAGCAGCTCGGCCTTCCCCCAGACCGGCCGGCCCATCACCTCCAACGGAACAAGCGGGGTCCCGCCCTCGCCCAGGCTGATCTCCGCCGCCTGTTCTTCGAGCGGGAGCCACGCCCGATACTTCCAGAGATCATGCCGATCTTGGGCAACCCGGGAGGAATCAAAGGGGGCCAGTTCCGGGAGGTCAAAAACACCGCCGCAGGACTCGCAGTGCCAAGCAAAACCGTGCTCGGGATACTTGCGATGGCAGGCCGAACACTCAATGGCGGGAATCATCACCCCACGAGCCGCGTGCGGTCGGCTGGCCCAGTCGGTCCGTCGCGGTCCTGGCGGGCTGGACGATAGTGGCCCTCTACCCACGCCCCACCCGCCGGCCCGATCTCCTTCTTCCAAATCGGAACGATCTCCTTGAGCCGATCGATGCCGTAGCGCGCGGCTTCAAAAACCCCCGAGTCTCGATGGGACCCGCTGCAGGCGACCACGACCGTCGGGGTTCCGGCCTCCAGGCGGCCGATCCGCTGAACCAGGGCAACCCCCTCCACGCCGGGCCAGCGCGAGCGGATTTCCGAGGCAAGCTGACGGAGCTTCGCCTCAGCCATCGGCCGATAGGCCTCATATTCCAGGTAGTCTGTAGTGGGGGGCGATCCACCCTCGCTGCGGGCGCGGACCATCCCAGTGAAGATACAGGCAGCCCCAGTGGTCGGAAGCGTGATCTGGCGGACCAGATCATCCAGATCGAGCGTCTCCTCCGTCACCTGGACCAGAGTGGGCTGATCCCCGCTGCCTCCGCTGACGGGAGGGAAGACGCCCACTTCGTCCCCCTCGTGCAGGCTATCCGTGGCGAAGGCAAACTCCCGGTTCCGGGCGAAGAGCGCGGTGTCCATCAGGCTGCGGAGCGCCGGATGACGGCTGGCAAGCACCTCTCGGAGGCTGCCAATGGTTGCCGGCTCGGCCAACTCGACCTCCAGTGCGCTCGACCCGACGCGCTCCCGCAGGTTCGCGAAAAAAAGGACCCGGATGCGAACCCCCGTCTTCCTCGCCGCTCCCCCCAGCGGCTCCAAGGTCATCCCCTGCCTACTCATTGATCACGTCACCGGAACGTCCGCCTCGCTTCTCCACCAGCCGGATATTCTCAATCTGCATGGTCTTTTCGGCGGCCTTGGCCATGTCATAGACGGTTAGGGCGGCGATCGAAACCGCTGTGAGCGCCTCCATCTCCACCCCTGTTCTCGCCGTCGTCTTGACGGTCGCGGTGATCAAGACGCCCGGAAGCTGTTCGGACAGGTCCAGGCGGACGTCGATGGCGCTCAGGGGAAGAGGATGGCAGAGAGGAATCAGGTCCGCCGTGCGCTTGGCTCCCTGAATTGCAGCCACCTGAGCCACGGTGAGGACATCTCCCTTCTGGATCTCGTTGTTCCGAATGAGTGCGAGCGTTTCGGCCCGCATGCGGACTTGTCCGCGCGCCACGGCCATGCGCTCGCTCGCCGGCTTCCCGCCGACGTCGACCATGCGAGCCTTACCGGTATCGTCGACGTGGGTCAGCATGGGATTACTCCTATTTTGATTATACCAGTCGAGATTGGGTTCCTTTCCATGCGCGGCCTGCCTGGCGCGTGGCCCTGTGGTGTCATCCTTTGCCCCACACATCCGCCTCCAGCAAGGAGGCGCCGCAGGCGGCCTCGGAGACCAGGGTTCGGGCCTGGAGACCCGTTGCGCGCTGGTAGGCCCCCGCCAGCAGGCGAGGAAACTGGTCGAGTCTTTGCCTTTCAACCAAATTAATTGTGCACCCCCCGAATCCGGCCCCCGTCAGCCGGGCTCCATAGCAGCCCTCGATGCTCTGGGCACAGGAAACCATCGCGTCGAGCTCCCGTCCGCTCACTTCGTATAGGTCCCGCAAGCTCTCGTGACTCGCGTTGATCAGACGACCGACCAATCCCAGGTCTCCCTCCTGCAAGGCCTTGGCCGCACTCCGTGTGCGCTGGCATTCGTAGATCACGTGGCGAGCTCGGGCCTGGATCTCCGCTGGCAACAGGTCCGCATACTTCTCGAAATCCGCCACGGAGACATCGCGCAACGCGCGGATCCCCGGCAGGCTCTGCGAAAGCAGCCGCACGGCTTGATCGCATTGATCTCGCCGATCGTTATAGGCGGAGGATCCCAATTGTCTGCGCACGCCGGTATCCGCAATGACCAATCCCACCTCGTCGGGAATGGCGACCGGCTCCCAGCTCAGGGTGCGGCAATCCAGGAGAAGAGCCGATCCGTGCATCCCATGGAAAGAGGCAAACTGGTCCATCAGGCCGCAGTGCACTCCAACGTATTCATTCTCGGCTTTCTGACACAGCTGGGCCAGCTGCATTCGATCCAGGCTCCATCCTCCTATCGATTCCCAGGCGATGGCAAAGCTGGCTTCCAGAGCCGCCGAGGAACTCAGCCCGGCCCCGACCGGAACGGAGGAGGAAACGACCCCCTGCAGCCCGCGCACCCTCAATCCAGCCCGGCGGAGCTCCCAGGCGACACCCGCCGGATACCGAGCCCAGGCCGGCAGGGTTCGAGCACCCTCCGGCGGAGGAAGTTCGCTTAGGCGGAGGGCGATGCGCTCTCCCATATCCAAGGCAAGGATGCGCAAGTCGTCCGCAGCCAGTGGCGAAAAGGCCAGGAAAGCAGCGCGGTCGATAGCCGCCGGGAGGACCCAGCCGTCGTTGTAGTCCACATGCTCGCCGATCAGATTGACTCGCCCAGGGGCGCGAGCGACGGCAAAAGGGGAGCCACCGTATTCTGAGCGGAATTGTGCGGCCGCCCGAGGGGCCAGACCTGCGTCCTCCTTCACTCCTCATCCTCCAATTCGACCAGAACCCCATGCTCCAGTAAAGCCGTGCGCAGCTGCGGCACGCGGTCTCGCCGCACCACCCAGGTGCGAGGGCCGATAGCCTCCCCCAAGCAGTCCTTCACCGCGGGGAGGTCCCACAAAGGCGTTTCTGTCCCCAGCCTGCTCAAATCGAGGACGCGCAAGGAGCGGATCGAGGCCTCCGCTCCGCTTCGGCCCCAGCGCGTAATGGCTTGAACAAGCTGAGGGGGGACCTCACCCTCCGCCAGTCGGCTCAGCAAGGCGATCACGTGGCTCCCCTCAATTCCCTGTTCGCGCGCTCGCTGCAACGCATTCGGCGTCAGGCGGTAGACATAATCCCCGCCCCGCCGTGTGACCCAGGTGGCGCAACGGGACAACTGGTATCTTCTCAGTGCCGATCCGGCGGCGGGGAATACGATCGTTCCCTCTGGGCGAATCCTTGGCCTGGGCGCTTTGCTGTTCTTCTTCGACCTCTGACGGCGGGATGCCTCCCGGTCCTCCGTCTGCCAAAGGCTCGCCGCCGAGGCGGTCAGGCGAAAGGCCCGTGGGTTTTCGCCGGGCAGGAGGTCAACGGCTCCCAGCCAGTGAAGCGGGCCCTCGAGATAGAAATGAATCAAGGCGCCTTCCACCTGCGGCCACTTCTCTGGTCCTGCCAGCGGTTCGCCGGTCGACGGGTCAAGCAGGTACCAACTTGAGAAAGCCGGCAGGGGACGTTGGAAGTCGGGTCGTTGCTCCTGGATGGTCTTGATCAGGGAGTCAACCAGAATCCACTCTCCTTGGGGAAGATCCCGCAGAATCTCAATGAAGTTCAGGCGGGTCCGCAGAGCATCATTCGGCCAGGCCTTCGCGCCCAGGGCAATCCCCGCCACGTGAGCCAAGTCGTTCCAAGACCGGGATTCCTCCCAGCCCTGGATGATCCTCTCCAGAGCGGCCTGGGGTTCCAACTCCAGGAATTCGCGACAGCGGGCGGGCACCGGTTGAAGGGGATCGCCGCCAATCCATCCCCCCTCGGCCAGGACCGCGAAGATGAGCTCTGCCGTCTCGGGGAGCTGAAGATGCCTATCCAAAACATGGCGGTTCGGCCACCGGGAGAGCTCTTCGCTGGCTCGGGGAGGGTAGTTCCTGAGAAAGGCCATGAGAGTGCAGGCATCCCAGACGGACGCGAGCCCCGCCCGCGCTTCCCGCTCGCCGCGGCGCGGCACATAGGTTTCCACCGGAAGTCCCGACACGGTCTGCGCCGCAGGAAAAGGGATAAGCCGCAACAGATCGTCCGGGATAAAGACGAACTCCTCCGGGCCGTTCGAAGAATCCAAGAACGTCCGGCCGAGCCATCCCTGATACCACAGTCGCTCTGCGGCCGAAACGGGATTAAGCCAGGGCTGGTCGCGCTCACGCCGGGCGATCCCCATCTCGCGGACCTCGCCAAATTCGCTGGAGAATCGCGCCAGCGGCATCTTGCCCCCCAAAGCCCGAAGTCGATCGACGCCGGCCCGGTCCTCCGGACTAAGCCCCCGATACTTGGCGTCTACTCGATCTGGCTCCAGCATGGCCCGGACTACGTCCGGCAGCTGATCCCGGGAGTTGAGGATCTGAGGAATTTCCCAGGCACGGGCAAGGATGCGCCAAAAACCGCTGTCCTGGCCCTCCAGTACGTGGATCAGGTCCATGGGTGAACCGATGGACAGTTTGTGGGAATCGAGCTCCTAGAGAATGAGTCGCAGTGCCCCAGGAACCAGGCCGACCTCCAAACCTCGCACATCGGCCTCATAGCCCGCAAAAGTTTCCCCGTCGAGATGAACCGGCAGCGCGCGATCCGCCTCGAGTTTCAAGTGGTGCAACCGGCCAATCGTCACCGCCTTGAATCGGCCGTGAGTGCCATGCATCACCTCGGGGATCAAGCGGAACATCATCAGCCTTGAGACCCGCGCGACCGTTGCAAAATCCAGCACTCCGTCGTCATATTTCGAGGCCGGGGTTGTGAGAAACCCCCCGCCCTCACGCGGCCCGTTGCCGACAGTGAACATGAGCAATTCCTTATGAAGGGTCTCCCCATCGAGCTGAATCTCCATTTGCGCTGCATCAAAATTCTGGATGATCACCCGGATCACAGCCAGCAAGTACATCAAGAAGCCGTGGGCCCATGCCACATTGCGGGTTTGCAAGTTGACCGCAGCATCAAAGCCGATTCCCACGACGTTGACCCAGTACTCCATCCGGCCTTTGTCATCGCGGATGAAGCCCACGTCGAATACCATTTCCCGATGTGATGAGAAAATGCTCCGCAGGGCGCGTATAGGATCGAGGCTGGAGCCCATACCGCCCACAAAGTCGTTGCCGGATCCAATCGGCACGATTCCCAAGCGAGGACGCCGATCTGGCTCCAGGCGCATCAGGCCATTCACCACCTCATGAACGGTCCCATCGCCTCCGACGGCCACGACCGGGTCAAATCCCTCCTGCCCGGCTTGCTCGGCAATCGAGATGGCATGCCCCCGGTATTCGGTCCGAATCCAATCCGCCCCCCCCAGTTCCTCCGCGAGGTGCTCGAGGTCACTGGCAACTCGGTCGGTCCGGCCGCGATCAGCCTGCGGGTTGAAGATCATTTTCACCTTCGGCATGGCATCCCTTCCCTGGTGGAACGGAAACCGGCGCTGGACGTTCGCAGATCCCACGCAACGCGAGAGGGCAGTATCAAGTTCGTGGTTGCGCAGGCGCCGGGGATTCGGCCGCGCTCGTTGCGCCTCAGGCCCGACTCGCCCTTTCCGGCCGACCCTTCCAGGTCGAGCGGCCGCGGCAAGGCGGGTGGATACGATACCACGTCAGATCGGCCGGGATTATAGCCTCGATTGCAGCCGCAGGCCGTGGCCAGCGAGGTCACGACACACACCAGACCAGGGGACTTGATCGCCCCAATCCTCTTCCTGTCCAGCTCCTCAGGGCAGGGAGCCGCTTGCCCGCTGCAGGCTAACTGCGCCAGGAAGACTGAAGACCGGGTCATCCGGCAACGATGGATCCGGGGCAACCGTCGGCGCTCCGTCAACAGGCCTCGCGCCACGACAGCGAACCCGGGACTGCGGGGCCACCCTGGGCCTGGCCCTCGACGCAACCCTCCGGCGACTAGTCAGAAACCGGTGAGAGCCGCCGTTCGTGGATTCCCCTGAAGAACGTCCACGTGGCGGCGGCCGCCAACGCGTAGAGGATAGCCGTGGAGATGAACAGAGGCGAGAATCCCCAGCGGTCCTGCACAAACCCGGAGACAAATGGCCCACAGGACAACCCAATTTGGGTCGTGACGATGAGGACGCTGCTCACCAGGCCCCGGCCGCTTTCCGGGGCCTGCTCCATGGCGAACGCAGAGTAAAGCGGAGAAGCCATGTTGATGAGCATCCCGCGCATCAAGAAGGCGAAGCCAGCCAGGAGCAGACCGGGCCAGAACCCCAGAAGCAACAAGAAGGGGACAGAGAGGGCCTGCACAGCGACCACGGCCCGCACTTTCCCGCCCAGTCGATCCGAAAGCCAGGGTCCGGCGATTGTCCCGGCGGCCGTGACGATCGCCGCGAGGCTGAAGAGAACCCCGAGCCACGAATCCGAGATCGAGAACTTGGTCCGGAAAAAGACGTTCATATAGGTGATCAGGGTGCCCGCCCCGACCCCGATGAGAAAGTTGGGGAGCGCCAGTTGTCGCAGCATCGGAGACCGCAGAGCTTGTGCGGCGTTGGCCAATAAGTTGGAGGGAGGGTCCTCCGCGTTGTGCGCGCGAACCCCGCGGATCAGCAAGATGGGCAAAATCGAGAGAGATCCGGCCGCGAGACAGGCGAGCATTACAGCGCGGTAAGCAGGGGCGCTGTCCGCGCCGACTCGCAGGGCGGAGCCAAACCAGCCTGGCAACTCACCTGCCAGGAGGGTTCCCCCTGCCCCGGCCAGGGTTACAACAGCAAAATTAAGGGAGATGAGATAGGTTCCCTCTTCCCTCCCGGCAATGGACATCATGAGGGGGGTCGCGCTCAGATAGTACAGGCAGTACCCGATTCCGTAGACAGAAATCGCGAGGAGTAGGACCCAATCGGAGGGGGTGACCACCACCACGATGAAGGTGACGATAGTAATGAAAATGCTGAGCAGCATGGCTCGTTTGAAGCCGATGCGATCGGCCAGGACTCCCAGGGACAGGCCCAGCAGTAGGCCCACTAGGTACTCGAGGGTGGTCACCAGGCCGAGGAATTGGCGGTTGTGGCCACTGGCGAGTATGTAGAGGTTGAAAAAGAGCACGGTCCCCGCGAACGCGAAACCGTCGATGACCGTCGACAGGAGGAACAGCCAGGCATTCCGGGAGAACTTGCGCTCCCAGGGGAAATACCCACGTATCCGTTGAACGGCATCCGTCGTGATCTGCATAAGCCTTATGCCGACATGGACAAGGGTGCTCTCCCCTCAGCCCAGGCCGAAGCGGAATCGCAGGTTACAAACCGAGCATCCGCCTCACCTGAGCCACTACCTCGCCCGTATTTGTAAACTGAACGGCGCCCATGCCGAGAGCCCGGGCAGACTGGAGGTTGGCCGGCATGTCGTCGACCAGGATCGTTTCTTCAGGTTGGGTTTCCAGACGATCCAAGGCCAACTGAAAGAACCTGGGATCGGGCTTCATAAGGCCCTCTTCCGCGGAAATGAGGATGGCCTGGAAAGCCCCCGAGGTCAGCAGGGGTGCGAAAGACTCCCGCGCGTCCGGCCAAGCGTTGCTAAGCACCGCCGTCCGCCTATCCGGGCGCAACGACTTGGCGAAACCGATGAGAGTCTGATCCCAGCAATCCCCGGCCCAGAATTCCCGCTGCACCTGCTCCAGGGACCCGGGCGGCAGAGCCAGCCGCTGGCGCACATGCTCCCAGACTTGCTGAGAGGTTGCCTGGCCAATGCTCGCCGCGAGGGAAACCGGGCTGTTGAAGACCAGATCCTCGAAAGCACCCGCCGTTAGGCCGAGGCGCTCTTCCAAGGCCCGGCGAGGTCGCGGATCCTCGGTCCGCAACAGAACTCCACCCACGTCAAAGAGAACCGCACGAATAGTCATGTCGGCCCCGGCTTGCCCGCCAGCGGTAACCGGGAGGAACGAAACGGCCGTGAGTTCTCAGCCCACGACCGCCGATCTCGTTGCCCTCCACCCTTCAGCCCCTGCCGCGTTGACTGGACGATCCTCTGTGCTCCGCAGGAGCGATCGAGATTCCCCGAAAGTTTGCCTCTCTGACCGGAGCGCAGGCTCGAGGGTGGAGCATACCATAACACCGAACATCGGCTGTCCTGCCCAGCCTCGAGTCCATTTCCACCTCCCGCCTGCTTCCGCGGAATCCCAGAAACCGCTGACGTCAGTCCAAGCGGCTACCGACCTTTTCCATCATCAGCCCCGCCACCCCCTCCGCGTAATACCCAGCCAGCGTTTCCCGCCTCTGGTACCCGGCGCTCTCATACAGCGCAATGGCGGGTAGATTGTCGACCCGCACGGTCAACCGAATGACAGGAGCACCCAGTTGCGCCTCGCACTCGCTCAGGAGGCGACGAGCCACGCCGCGCCTTCGGTAGGCAGGGTGTACCGCCAAGGTGGCAATCATGCCCGTCCGCGGTCTCCAGCGCCTGTCCCCGGCAACGAAGCCGATCAACTCGCGGCCGTCCAGCGCGCCCAATCGGACGACGCTAGGCCACACCAGGACACTGGCCACGTCAACCCAGGGCCAAGCATCCTCCTTAAAACACAGCCGTTCGAGCCGCATGACGTCCCGGATCATGCGGATCGTGGCCGGCTGCACTCTCAGATCCGACGACCGATCCCGCCCACTCATGGCCGCAGGGGTTCCTGGGCCTCCCTGCAGCCGTTCTTGAGGCGGGGGCCCGACGGCTCACCGGGGTCCCAAAGGGGCAGGCGCTTACAGCACATTCTCGCCGCGACCCCATCGTCTACCCAACTCTGCTCTCCCTACTTGGAGTCGCCACGCAAGAAACCCTGCATCATGCTGGTGAACTCGAGCGGGAAGACGATCTTGGTGGCCGCGCCGGTCCCGAGCGTCTTGAGCGTGTCAAAGTACTGCAGGGTCATGGTCTTCTGATCAATGCCCTTGGCAACCGAGTAGATTTTGTCCAAGGCGGAGGAGAATCCTTCGGCTCGAAGCAGCAGGGCTTGGCGCTCGCCCTCCGCACGGAGAATGTTGGCCTGCTTGTCCCCGTCGGCCTGAAGGATGGCCGATTGCTTCTGGCCTTCGGCCACATTGATCGCGGCATCGCGGGCACCGGTTGACTCGGTTACGGTCGCACGGCGAATGCGCTCCGCCGACATCTGCCGGTTCATGGCATCCTGGACCTCGCGCGGCGGGACGATTTCTCGGATCTCAACGTTGGTGACCTTCACCCCCCAGCGCTCCGTAACCTCGTCCAGTTTCTGTCGCAGGGCCGTATTGATATGCTCGCGCTGAGAGAGCACATCGTCCAGAGGAATACTGCCGATCACGGCGCGCAGGGTCGTCGTGGCCATTCCTTGGGCGGCCACTTCAAACGTTCCGACTTGCAACACGCTCTGGGTCGCATCCATGATCTTGTAGTACCAAATGAAGTCGATCGAGATGGGCGCGTTGTCCGTCGTGATGCAGCTCTGGTGAGGAATTTCGCGAACCTGTTCGCGCAGGTCGACGCGCCGAGCCTGGTCCACAAAGGGAATCAGCAGGACGAGACCGGGCCCTCGTTGCCCCAGACAGCGCCCCAGCCGGAACACCACCAACCGCTCATATTCCGCAACAATCCGCACGGCATTGGTCACGATCACGATCAATCCGACAACCACAATGGCCACTACACAGAGCGTCAACACGGTAAACTGTGACATCCATCCCTCCTTGGCTGACCCGGATCCGCGCCTGTCCCGGATCCGGACTGATCCGCCCGTGGAAGACTTCCACGGGCCCACTCTTCGGCCCGGCGCCCCAGAATCAACTCGGGGCCGTGCCTCCCCCCTCGTCCCCGCCCGCCGCCCGGACCAGGAGGGTGAGTCCTTCGCGGCCGACCACCTCAACCCTCGTGCCCGCCGGGAGGTGCGCCTCGGCCCGGGCGCTCCACTGCTCGCTGGCCACCTGGACAGAGCCATGACCATCCACGTCCGTGACCGTGAACCCCAGCTGCCCAATCAGGCGGCCCAAATCCAAGTCCGGCCGTTTCCGATGGGCCAACATTGTTCTTTGAACCACGAACCAGAAGAAACCCAGGGAAACCGCCGAGCCTCCTACGGCCAACGGCCAGGAGACTCCCGTGACCATATTCTGCGGACCGCGGAAAAGGAGCACCGACCCAAAAGAAAAGAAGATCACCGCAGCGAGCAGCAGTAGGCCGCGCCGCGGACGCCACACCTCGGCGACGAAGGCCGCGGCCCCCAGCACCAACAAGCCAATGGCCCACAGGTTGAGCGGGATGGTCAGAGAAGCCGCCGCAACGACCAGCAGACAGAATACGGAGATGATCTCCAGCAACCCGGTGCCAGGAATTACCATGGCAAACGTCCCTGCCCAGATCCCCACCAAGAGAAAAAGAAAGACCACGTCGGGGTTCTGCAGGAATTGCAAGAACGGCAAAGCCATGATCCCTCCTTGTCAATCCGGTTCGGGTTCCCATGGAGGCACTGGGGAGCGGCCCCCCCGGGTCCCCACGCCTGACACCGCCCGGCTTTCCCCCTGATCAAACCTGTAGTTCCACTGCGGCCTGAGCCCGTCTCAGCTTTGCCCCATTCAACCGCATCGCTAACTCAATCCGGCGGGCCTGCGTTAGCGAAACCCGAATCTGTCCGTGCGATCATCATACTGGACTTCGACAGAGTTCGCTGGCAGGTCCACAGGTAATCGGTCGCCCAGCCCTCTTGGGTTCCTTGGAGGCGACGGAGTTGCCTGCGTGGAGCGCCCGGACAGGCGATGGGCACCCGCATCGCCTGCCTCCCGACAGCCTTTCTCTCCTCCTGCGCTGTGCGCTCGATCGTCTCGACGATCCGACAGCCCAAGTTGGGGTGGGTGAAACTGCCAGTTTTCCACAGATGCAGGAAGGCAACTCGGATCAACCGGCCCCGGCTCTCGACCGTCCTGTCCGCAGGCGTTCCTGTTGGCACTGAACCAAGAACCGGATGATTCTCATTGGTCATCGCGCCGTGGCGGCCCAAGAACCTCCAGGGTAGCAGGGCCTTTCCCCTCCTTGGGTCCAGGCGAGTTACGACAACTAGAACCGGGAGCCTGCTGGATACCGGGCCGATTGCATTCCACGCCAAGACGCCTCGCAGCCCACCTCTGAGCCATTATAACCAGCCTGCGCGGGGCGGATGGCCGTGGCATTCGCGTTCAACTTTGCAAGAGGAATTGCTCAGCCCCATCCACCGTGGTATCATGGGCGCGTGAGACTCCCCCTCGCCCTCGCTCAGATGTCCACCCTGCTCGGTAATGTCGCAGGGAATCTGGAGAAACACATCCAGCTGGCACGGGAGGCGCGCCGACAGGGAGCCGAGCTGATCCTCTTCCCCGAACTCTCTTTGACGGGCTACGTCCTTCAAGATCTGGCCTCCACAGTCGCCTGCCGCCCGGTAGAAGATGACCCCGTCTTCTCGGTTCTCCTGCGCGAGAGCATGAGCATTGACTTGGTGGTCGGATTCGTCGAGGAAGACCGCCGAAATCGGTTTTTTATTGCGGGCGCCTACCTGTCCCGGGGACAGGTTGTTCACGTTCACCGCAAGGTCTATCTCCCTACCTATGGGCTGTTTGATGAGGGAAGGTTTTTCGCCTCGGGAGACCAGGTCCGAGCTTTCGACACCCGCTGGGGGCGGATGGGCCTGCTGATCTGCGAGGACTTCTGGCACGCCTCGCCTCCCTACCTGCTCTGGCTGGACGGAGCTGACATTCTCCTCTTCATGTCATCCTCCCCCGGTCGCGGTCTTTATCAGGAAGGGGTTCTGGAAAGCGCCTGGTGGGTGGAGCAAGTCAACCAATCCTATGCCAGCCTTTTCACCTCCTTTGTGGCCCACACGAACAAGGTGGGCTTTGAAGACGGCCTGAATTTTTGGGGCGGTTCGACCGTATTCGACCCGAACGGCCGGCGGGTGGCTCGGGCTCCCTTCCACGAGGAGTCTTTGACCAGGGTGGACCTGGACCTGAACCAGCTTCATCGCACTCGAGCGCGGCTGCCTCTTCTTCGCGACGAGCGCACAGAGCTCGTACTGCGCGAGTTGCAGCGGGTCCGGGCGCAGGGCGGACCGCCCAACAACTTCGGATAGTTCCCGCGACCCGGCCAGTCCGACCGGCCCGTCATTCCCTGGCCCGCCCGGGAAAGGGGACCATGCACGACTTTCTTTCCAGCCTTCAAATCGACACGGGCCTGGTACGCAAGATTCTGGTCTCCTTCTTGTGCCAGGAGATTGAACGCACCGGCCTGGACGGGGCGGTCGTAGGGGTTTCCGGCGGCGTCGACTCGTCCCTCTCCTGCTTCCTGTGCGCGCAGGCTCTGGGCCCCCAGAAAGTTCTGGCCGTGCTGATGCCCTACCGCACTTCCTCTCCCGATTCTCTCCGGGACGCTGAGGAGATCGTGCGCCTTTCCGGTGTCCGCGGCCTGACGGTAGAGATCACCCCCATGGTGGAGGCCCTCCTGGCCAAGTTCCCGGAGGCAGACCAGCGCAGGCGTGGCAACATCATGGCCCGGGCTCGAATGATCGTCCTCTATGATCAATCCGCAGCCCAGGGAAAGATTGTGGTGGGAACCGGGAACAAGACAGAAATCCTTTTGGGTTACACCACCCTTTATGGGGACTCAGCCTGCGGGCTGAACCCGATCGGCGATCTGTACAAGAACCAGGTGCGGCAATTGGCGCGCGCGGTGGGGGTCCCGGATCACATTGTGGCGAAAGCCCCGACGGCCGATCTCTGGCAGGGCCAGACCGACGAGGGGGAACTGGGGTTCACCTACGATCAGGTGGATCAACTGCTGTACCTACTGGTGGACGAACGCTACAGCCCCGCGGAGTGCGTGGAGGCCGGATTCGATCGCGCATTTGTGGGCAAGGTAGTCGAGCGCGTTCGGCAAAGCCAGTTCAAGCGGGTGCCTGCCCCGATCGCCAAGCTCAGCAATCGCACGATTGGATACGACTTTCTCTATCTGCGTGACTGGGGAACATGAGAGGAGATTCCCTTGTCGCTCTCGGCTACCGCGACTTTCGATTGCTTTGGTTCGGACAGCTGATTTCGACCGCCGGCTCACAGATGCAGTCCGCCGCCCTCTTGTGGCAGATCTACGCGATCACCCACAGCCCTATGGACTTGGGGCTGATCGGCCTCACCCGCCTCGTGCCGATGACTGGGTTCAGCCTGATCAGCGGCCTGATGGCGGATGCGATGGACCGCCGCCGGCTGATGGTGATGACCCAAAGCGGAATGGCAGCTGGGGGAGCTGGAGGCCGGCTTGGTCGCGCATTGGTTTGGGGCAGTGATTTCCGTCGTGATCGGTGGGATGGGATCGCTCCTGGCGACCGGCTGGGTTGCAGCCACCACGCCCGAAGTGCGCCACTATAGCGGCGAAGAACCTCCCGTCGGGCAGGAGGATTTTTCCCACACCCACGTCCGGATCCAATCTCCGGCACCGTAGGACGCAGGTCGGAGGGTCCGGCGCCGCCTGAGAGGCGGCAGTCAAGAAAAGAAAGCTAGGACCAACGGGGAGAGGACAGCATGAAGCGCGCGGTCAGCATCAGCATTGGATCTTCTAAGCGGGATAAGGCGGTCGAAATCAGTCTTCTGGGGGAGCAGGTCCGGATTGAACGGGTCGGCACGGACGGAGATATGCAGAAGGCGGCCGAACTGTTCCGGGACCTGGACGGCAAAGTGGATGCTTTCGGTTTGGGCGGCGCCGACCTTGGCCTGATGGTCGACCGCAAATGGTATCCGTTGTATTCGGTGCAACCCATGATTCGGTACGTAAAGAAAACTCCGCTCGTGGACGGCGCGGGCTTGAAGAACACGCTGGAGGGGCGCGTCGCCCAGTTCATGGAAGCGCGAATTGGAGCGCAGATCCAGCCCAAGCGCTGCCTGATGACGGGAGGGGCCGACCGCTGGGGGATGTCCCTGTCCTTTGTCCAAGCTCGCTATGAGTGTGTGTTTGGAGACCTCATGTTTGCCCTGGGGATTCCCATCCCTCTGCACACAACTGCCCAAATGAAGCGGTTCGCCAGCGTGCTGATGCCCGTAGCGGGGCACCTGCCGTTCAAGTGGGTCTACCCGACCGGAGAGGAACAGGAGAAGAGGATCCCCAAGTTCACTCAGTGGTATGACTGGGCCGGCGTGATTGCAGGCGACTGCCATTACATCAAGCGGCACATGCCGGACTTGCTGACGGGCAAGGTCATTTGCACGAACACCACCACGGCCCAGGACGTGGAGTTGTTCCGCAACGCCGGGGTACGGTATCTGGTGACTACCACCCCCGTGTTTGACGGCCGTTCTTTTGGGACGAATATGATGGAGGCGGCCCTGGTCGCCGCATCCGGAAAAGGGCGCGTGCTCACCGAGCAAGAGCTGGAGACTATGCTCGCGGAGTTGAAGATGGAACCGCAAATCCAGGACCTGGGCAAGTAGAAGGGGCCTCGGGTTGCGGGAGGGAGGAACAATGTCTGAGGTACTGGATGCCGTGGTCACCGCCGGGGGAATCCCAAAGCCGGGCGAGCCCCTCTACCTCCTGACTCAGGGGCAGCCCAAGGCTCTCTTGCGTCTCGTGGGAAAACCCATGATTCAGTGGGTTTTGGAGGCCCTGGAAGGATCGTCGCGCGTCGGCAAGGTCGTCGTGATCGGCCTTGAGAAGGAGAGCCTCCCGCCGATGCCCAAGATCGCCTCGTTCCTGCCAAATCAGGGGGGACTGCTGGAGAACGTCCTGACCGGCATGCGTGAGGTGCTGCGTCTCAATCCGGGATCGCGGCATGCCCTGCTCGTGAGCTCCGACATTCCCACCATCACTGCCAGCATGGTGGACTGGACCGTCGATACCGCGATGCGGACAGACGATGATCTCTACTATCCCATTGTCGAGGACCGCGTCATGGAGCGCCGGTTCCCCGGCTCGCGCCGCACCTACACTCACCTCCAAGAGATGCGGGTTTGCGGCGGCGATGTATGCGTGGTGCGCACTTCAACTGCCACCGAGAACGTAGAGCTTTGGAGACGTCTGATTGCGGCTCGCAAGAGCCCTATGCATCAGGCCAGCTTGCTCGGTTACGACTTGCTTTTCCTACTGGTCCTGCGCCGGCTGTCGGCGGCCCGGGCCGAGGCCATGGTGAGCCAGCGCCTGGGAGTAAAGGGTCGGGTGTTATTGTCTCCTTACGCGGAGATTGGCATGGATGTCGACAAGCCCGTCCAGTATGACCTGGTTCGGCGGGACTTGGAGGCCGCAGCCACCTGACCTGGACAGATCGGTGATGCAACCCCTGCTTCTGCTGGACAACCGCCTGACGACCCGCCTGCGGGTCGGCGAGACCCCTGGCGTGCTGCGGACGGTCTGCATCGGGCTTGCCCATTCGGGAGACAGCTGGTTCTGGGGCGCGGCCTTGGTGGCGACGGCCTGGCTGGATCCCGGGCTGTGGCGCTGGCGCGCGCTGACCATGCTCCTGGGTATTGCCAGTACCGCTCTGGTCGTGATGGCCATCAAAATCGTGGTCCGCCGGAGAAGGCCCGCAGGAGATTGGGGCTGGCTCTACCGGGCCAGCGATCCGCATTCGTTCCCCTCGGGTCACGCGGCGCGCATGACGATGCTCTTTGTGGTTTGCTGTTCTGTGGGCCCCCTCTGGTTGGCCGCCCTGCTCCTCGTGTGGGCTCCGCTCGTCTCCCTTTCTCGAGTTGCGATGGGCGTCCACTATTTGTCGGATGCCCTGGGTGGCACGATCCTGGGTCTCCTGATGGGAGCCCTCGTGGTTCTCGTGATCTAGCACTTGCCCCGGCGGCTTTCCGAGGGCAATTCTCCTCGACGATCAAGATGGACGAGAAGTCCCTGAAGGCCCTTGAGCTGTTCAGCATTCTAGAGCGTCTGGCCGGGCGAACTTCCTTTTCCGGCGGCAGGGAACTTGCTCTTCAGCTCGCCCCCTCCAGCGACCCTCAGGAGGTCCTTCGCCGACTGCAGGAAACCAGCCAGGCGAGGCGGTTGTTGGCGACCCGAGAGGGGATATCCCTCGGCGGCGCGCGGGAGATCCGCCCGCTCGTTGAGGCCGCCCGCAAGGGGGCCAGGCTTTCACCCAATGATCTCTTGCAGATCCGCGCCACCCTTTCAGCCGCACGCTCTCTGAACCGGGCCCTCACCCGCGCCAGCCAAGAGGCCCCTCTCCTGGCAGACATCGGCTCCAGACTCCACGACAGCCCGCAGGTTTCCTCCAGCATCGACCGGGCCCTGGACCAAGAAGGGAAGGTCCTGGATCAAGCCTCCCAGCGCCTGGCGGACCTGCGAGGCGAACTTGGCCGGACGCATGAACGTCTGATGGCCAGGTTGCAACACCTGCTGGGTGAGCACGCGGCTCATCTTCAGGAAAGCTTGATCACTCAGCGAGAAGGACGCTATGTGGTCCCTCTTCGCTCCGAGTTCAAGGGCCGGCTGCGAGGCATCGTCCACGACCAGTCCGCCTCGGGAGCCACGCTCTTTATCGAACCCCTGGCCACGGTGGAAATGAACAACCGCTTGCGAGAGCTTCAGCTCCTCGAGCAGGAAGAGGTGGAACGAATCCTCTCGGAACTTTCGGGAATGGTCGCCAGCCACGGGGAGGAGATGAGCGAGAGCGCAGAAGCGCTGGCTCAGGTGGACCTGATCCTGGCCAAGGCCGACCTTGCGGAGGCGATGGGGGCCTGCGAGCCGGCCCTGGTGGGATGGGCTTCCGGAACTGAGGCGCGCGCGCACTCTCAGCCTCCTGCCCCTGGCCCTTCTCCTCTGACCCTGCTTGGGGCGCGGCACCCTCTGCTGGACCCCGCGACCGTGGTCCCAATCGATCTGGTCCTGAGACCGGGGGTGTCCGCGCTGGTCATTACCGGTCCAAATACCGGCGGCAAGACCGTGGCCCTCAAGACCGCCGGCCTGCTCGCGGCTATGGCACAATGCGGGCTTCACATCCCGGCGGAACCAGGGTCCGAGCTGACCGTTTTTGACTCCCTCCTGGCCGACATCGGTGACGAGCAGTCCATCCAGCAGTCCCTTTCGACCTTCTCGGCCCACATTCAGCAGATCGTCCGCATTCTCCGCATGGCCAGCTCTCTTTCCCTGGTCATCCTCGATGAGCTCGGAGCCGGAACCGATCCCCAGGAGGGCTCGGCACTGGCCCGCGCCATCCTCAGCGAGTTGATCCGCAGAAGGATTCCCACCCTTGTGGCAACTCATTATCCGGAGCTCAAGTCATTTGCCTACAGCCACGAGGGCGCCGAAAACGCAAGCGTCGAGTTCGATCCGAACACCTTCCTTCCCACTTATCACTTGGCCCTCGGCGTGCCAGGAAGGTCCAATGCGCTTTCGATTGCCGGACGCCTCGGGCTCAACCCGCCGATTCTCCAAGAAGCCCGCGAAATGGTCTCCTCTTCCGATCTGCAGGTTGAGCAGCTGTTGGAGGAAATCCAGCGCGAGCGGGATGCCCTGCGGGCTGAGAGGAAACAGGCGGCGGCGGCGCGCAGAGAGGTAAGCCAGAGGGAGCAGGACCTGGCCAGGCACCTAAGCCGCATCGAGGACGAACGCGAGCGGTTGATCGAAGAAGCCCGCCGCCAGGCGGCCCGGGAGGTCAACGAAGTCCGCTCCGAACTGAGGGAGGTTCGCCGCACGTTGCAGAATCTTTCTTCCGCAAACAAGGCCGCCCTACTCACTCAGTCCCAGGACAAACTCGAGCAGCTCGAAAAGGGCCTCGAGGAAGCGGCTCCGCCGGTAGAACTTCCTGGGGTCGGCGGAGGGCGCGGTGTACCCCAGATCGGGGATCGCGTGCGGCTGCGCCGCCTGGGAATGACCGGCCAGCTTGTAGCTCGATCCGGCGACCAGGTTGAGGTGCAGGCTGGCATGCTCCGCATCCGGGCCGAACTTCGCGACCTGGAACGGCAGGAGACGGCCCAACCGGAGGCGCCGACTCCGCCTGGATCCTTGGCCGAGTCTTCTCTGGAGGTCCCGAGCTTTCCCTCCCCGGGGATTGAACTGGACCTGCGGGGGAAAACGGTCGAGGAGGCGACGCTCGAGATCGAACGCTACCTGGACGCGGCCTTTGCCGCCAAGCTACCTTGGGTGCGAATCATCCATGGCAAGGGGAGCGGACGCCTGCGCAAAGCCGTGCGCGAACTGCTCGGGCACCACCCCCTTGTGGCTTCGACGGACATCGCTGCCGAAAACGAGGGCGGAGAAGGTGTCACCCTGGTGAACCTGCAAGCCTAGAAGTCCGGCCGAAAAGTGAATCGACCATCAAGCCCAGGTGTTGATCCATGAGGAAGCAGGAGGGCTTGATGCTTGGGAAGCGATCGCCTCAGCGTGGGATGTTCGAAGCGGACCATGT